>Ga0326727_10014244_pt1 | contig 17382 bp, 17 predicted proteins | sample MB2enrmetagenome_FD_207643 | JGI IMG/M metagenome (GOLD analysis project Ga0326727, IMG submission 207643) | Lab enriched peat soil microbial communities from McLean, Ithaca, NY, United States - MB29MY | ecosystem: Environmental > Terrestrial > Soil > Wetlands > Peat | place: USA: New York...
CGCACCAGCCCGACTTCAGCCATAAAACAGAGCAGAGGCGCCAGAACACCTTCAGCTTAACCCCATTCTGACCTGCTGAATCAAAGGCGTACCGAGGATGTCAACAGAGCCGCGTAGCTTCAAAAAACACTCCGCGCCTGGGACGCGGCAGCGAAGGTTGAAATCCTTCTGCCCTGACCAGATTTGAGCGTTCGTGCCAGAGAGGATTGATGGCCTTCGCTACGAACGAAGTGCACGCAGGTTCGAATCCTGCCAGACGCTCCACAAAATGGTGCTAGAATTGTCTCGAAGGTAGTAAAGGTGAATTGGCGTGATGATTAGGATCTTCAAACGCGGCATAGTCAGAATGACCGGCAAGCGGGTCATTTGGGGAGTCGTGCCTTGAGGGTCTGAGTGCATACGTGCGACGAGCACCAGACCCCGACTCAGGTCGGGGTTTTTTATTGGTCTTTGAAAATGGGGGATTAGGCTAATTGCGCAAACCGCTCGCCTCCAGAGCGAGATTTGAGGGTTCGAATCCTTCATCCCCTGCCATCGGCTGCGAAGCTCATGCGGATGAGCGGGCGTCTCATAAGCACAAGGTAGTCAGTTCGAATCTGACCGCAGCCACCAGATTGTGTGGACGTGTAGCTGCTGGATGGGTATGTAGCCGGCACCTTATAAGCGCCAGTCCGTAAGTTCGACTCTCACCACGTCTACCATGGGTCACAGGTGTTGACGGCAGCATAGGCGGCTCTTACCCGCCCGGACGGGATTCGACTTCCCGGTGACCCACCAACGTTGGAGTCGTACTCGAATTGGATGCAGAGACCTGACTTTTGATCAGGGGGAGAGATCCCAATGTGGGTTCAAGTCCCACCGGCTTCACCAAAAGGGCGCCAGTGGCCGAGATGGATCAGGCGCGGCACTTCTAATGCCGTCAACCGCAGGTTCAGATCCTGCCTGGCGCTCCAGATCCTTTACGCCGTCCTAGCTCAATGCAGAGAGCGCATCGGTCCTAACGATGAAGATGCGGGTTGAAGTCCCGCGGACGGCCCCAAGCGATGTTGTCTTTGCGCGTGAAGCTCAACGGATTGAGCGTCGGCGTCCGAAGCCGAAGGCTGTGGGTTCGAGCCCCACCACGCGCTCCATTGGCCGGGTTAGTTCAACGGTAGAACGCTTGTCCTACAAGCAAGCTACGCGGGTTCGACTCCTGCACCCGGCACCAGTTCGAACGGTCGCATCCAGGGATAGCTCAGTTGGCAGAGCGCGCGATCGATAATCGCGAGATCGTGGGTTCAACTCCCACTCCCTGGACCATTCTTGAGCGGGCGTCGCCAAGCGGTAAGGCACCAGGCTTCCATCCTGGCATTGCGTGGGTTCGATTCCCACCGCCCGCTCCATGACTGTGAGGCAAGCGGTTTGCAGCCAACTTCCGAGGTTAGCGACTTTGGCTGCGGGCTTCGACCGATTCAAGCGTAGTCCAGTCCTGCTCCAATGCGAGAAACGGACCCGCGGGCTGGTCCGCAATTGGTCACACAACCGGCACACCGCGGACCGGGGCGAACAGGTTTTATCGGAGCTAGAGAGGCGGGTTATTGATCGAGCGGCTCCGTACCGTCTCGCTGCTTCCAGCATCTGATAAATTCATGTTCTCAGGGGCACGGTCACGGCTACTTGATTCTCAAGTGCCACCCCCGCCGCAGCTCCGCCCCCGGGACCTGTTCCTCGCGCAGGATGGCCCCCTTGATCGAATCCGTGTCCGGCCTCGATTCTTCCACTGTGCTCTCGATCATTTTGTCAAGCTCGTCGGGAAGATTCGCAAGAACCGTTTCCCAGAGGAGACCGCCGATGCGGGCATCGATCTTGCGATAGGCGACTGGCAGCGCAGCCTCATCGGTGATCCGCACCGAGTCCTAACTGTTCTTCTGCGCGCGCAGGGTGAACTCGCGTCCCTCGATCGCTTTGAGATCGCGGCTCATCAGGTAGTAGAGGACCATGCTCTTTGTTCGCTCCACCTTGCCGGCCGTGGCGCGGGCCCGGTCGCTGAGCCGGGCAGCTTCGGCGCGGCAGAACTGCTCGCGCGCCTTTATCCGGCGCAGGAAGCATCCGATACGGTCTACCTTTTCACCGTGAGCCGAGCAGAATTGCTGGAAACGGGCGACGAGTTCCCCGGCGGGTTCACCATTCTGTGCAGTTTGCTCCTCGATCTCATCGAGAAGGCCGTCCAGCTCCGCGTCGATTTCAAAGAGTGAATTCGTTTCTGCAATTGTTGCCATGATCTTCACCTTCACTGAAGCTGTGGTCTACCAGCGGCATCAGGCGGCAATTCGCTCCTGAACGGTACCTACTCTGGCTGCCTGGTATGCGAGTGCATCGGCACGGGACTGGAGCGAATGGCCGCTGTGCCCTTTGACCCATAGCCAGCGAATCGTTCGATCCGCATTCAACAGCAGCAATTCGCGCCACAGTTCCTGGTGCTGCAACTCGAAGCCACGGCTGTTACGCCAGCCAAACCGCTGCCAGCGGAAGATGCGGAAGCGCATTCCGTGGATCAGGAGTTCTGAGTCCGAACGCAGTTCGATTCGGGCGCCGACTGGCGTCCGGCGCAATGCCTCGACCGCCGCGCGAAGCTCCATTTCGGAGACGGTTGACCACGGAACCGAGCCCGCGATCTCCTGCCGCCTTGTCCCGTGGATCACGATAGCGGCCCAGCCGGAAGGGCCGGGGTTGCCGATGGCAGAGCCATCGGTAAAGATGAAGAATTGCTTGTTCATGGGATGCTCCATTACGCACCAGTGCAAATCAGCCGAGCGTTGGCTACGCCGCGTGCATGGGGATGACGCTGCCAAAGGGCGCCTGACGGCCTCCGGTCGAGGCCCAGAGCACGGGATAGTCGGGGGCGGACTCAGGGAAACTCCCATATAGATCGGTCAGAAAGACCATTGTCTGTGGGTGGATTGCCGACGCCGCATGCGCCCCAGATATGCAGAGGCACACGCTCGCCGATCAGGGCATGGAGCGCCTCGTAGAGCTTCGATGGTTTCATTTGGATTCCTTGTCGGTACGGGATCGATTGTTTGGCGAAGAGGTACGTTCAGGCAGCGCGCGACGGGCAGCGTCAAATGGACTGAGCCGCCGGTTCACGGTCCCGTGAAGCCGTTGCGCCGTTCGAGCGAGATCTTCTGGCGCGCTGATCTCCTCAGACTCTTCTTCAAGTTCGAGAAGCATGGCCGCCCAATCCCAGTATCCGAGCCGGGTGTTGCCTACCCACACTTCCTGCTCCCATTCGGATACAGGATGCACTGGGTGGTCTCCCCGATGCCCGAACTGCTCCCGAAGTTCATCTGCACTCTTTTCCATCGCAAACACCTCCACAAGTTTTTGGGTGGGCATTTCGCCAGTGAGTATCGAGGGCTCCAGTTCCGGCACCGCGAACTCCGAAACTCCCCTCTCAAGGCAGAGCACTCAGACCCGAAAGAGCGAGAATGGCAGTAGCATGGTCAGGATCGGGTGCGGGAACAGCAGTAATCGAATGGTCTAACGAAGTGCCAGCTCGCATTCCGATGGAGCCTCGATGCCGGTGAAGCCGAATCCATTCCATCTATAGGCGGCAATGCGCGTTGCCTTGGTGGCGGGATCCGTGACCAGGAAGGAGTCGCCGCGATGCAGCGCGCACAGCACGCCGTTCTCCGTTTCAACTGCATCGACCAGCGGCCAAGCCAGCGCCGATCCGCGCCATCGCGCAATGAAGCCTTGCGGACCGAGAGCGTAGACATACGGCCGCAGACCTGCCTCATCGTCAATGGACGAGGGATGGCGCTCCAGCGAAAGGAGCAATGGCTCGGCCACCATCGCGGTCACCACTTGCAGTGAGATCAGAGCCTGGCGTCTGGATTGCCACTGAAGTCTCCCTGCTTTGTAGCCATCGAGAATAATCCCATCTGGCGGTTGATCCGGCGTCCATGGCTCGGGACGGATCGTGACTCCTTCGATCTCTGCACCCGGCCGAAGCTGGGGAGAGCAGCCGGCAAGGGCCTGGTCGGCTGGCGCGCTTCTGCCTGCGAGCGCGGGAAATGCTGATGTCTCATCCGTGTGTGTGCGCAGCCCTCCGCAAAGCAGGCGGCCCCCGTGGATGCGGCAATCAGCGATCAGTCCGTCCTTTGTCTCGGCATATTTCTGGTCGAATAGATGGTTGCCGAGGGAGAAAAAGACGGGTCTTCCCTCGACACATTCGGGGCCCTGAACAACATGAGGATGATGTCCAACGATGAGGTCCGCGCCATGCTCCACCAGCCAGCGCGCCTGCTGCCGCTGCCCTTCGGTTGGCCAGTCCTGCAACTCGTTGCCCCAATGGACGGAGACGACGACCAGGTTGGCCAACTGGCGGGCCAGGCGCAGCTTCTGCAGCAGATCGACAGAGGGAATCCGCTGCACGCGGCCATCCGTGGCCCTGATGGTTGTCACGGCGATCAGGGCGATGGTGACATCGTCGAAGCGAACAAACTGCGGTGAGCTGTCGAAGTCGAGCGCAAGCAGGCCGCTCTGCTGGAATGCCGACCGTGTTTCCCTGCGTCCGGCCTGGCCCAAATCGCCGGAGTGGTTGTTCTCGGCGGTTACAACGCTGAATCCCGCTTGCCGCATCAACTCGGCGGCAGAGTCGGGGATGGCAAAGCACAGCTTGTTACCCGAAGCGCACTTCGCCGGGTCGCCCAGAGCGCCCTCAAGATTTCCGCCGACAAGATTGGCGCCGCGAAACAGGTCAGCGAAACCAGTCCACGGGCTTGTCTTGCGCCGCTCCATCTCCATTCTGACCAGGCGTGACATCATGATGTCGCCGGTAAAGAGCAGGCGGGGATCGCCGGGGGCCGGTTGTGCCAATCCTGGCGGTGCCGCCAGCACGATGGACAGGGCGGCAGCGGCGACGGCTAGAAGGGCGGCTTTGCCGGACATGACAGGGTCTCCGCGGAGATGAAAGATCTGAGCCACGCCGGGCGCGCCTGGACCTCGACCTTGCCGGGAATCGGTTTGCCAGCGTTCGGTGGGTTACTAGGAACCCCATCCGGGTTCGGGCTCCTACCGGCCCAGTCGAGGTCGGTCAGCGGCTCGGGCGACGGGAACTCGTAGAAGGAGTAAACGCTGCCTTTCACGATTTCGCGGCGGCCAAAGTAAGGGACGACCTGGTCCCACTCGAGCGGGCGCCCGACAGCGGCTTCGAGATAAGGCGTTTCGTCTCCGCCGGCCACATCGGCAATCTTCATCATGGGGTCGGGTGTGGAAAGCGCGAGGTCCTTGTTGGCGAGACTCTTGTAGACGAGGAAGTCATGCTCGGCCACTGCGCCCACATGGAGGATCTGGTCATACTCGACATCGCTCAGCGGCTCATTGCGCAGTTCCTTTTCGGCCATTGCCGCAAAGAGGCGTGCCTGGCTTGCTGTTGCCTGCAGGCGGCGGATGATACCGTCGCGCAGGGGCTGCGCTTTCTCGTCATCCCCGTCGCTCTTCGGCAAGTTCCCACTGAAGTGAGAGGAGTGCGCGACTGCCTGCTGCATCTGGTCGAACAACGATGCAATGGCCTTGAAGGTCTTCGGGTCTGGCTCGACGTAGCCTCTTGGCGGACGGAGGACAATTGCCTCAAAGCCGCCTTCACCACATTCGGCGGCGGTGCGCTCGTTGACCAGCACGGTTGCGTGCCGCAGAGTGGCCCAGGAGGCGAGCCCTGTCTGCAGCCTCTTCGCCTTCCACAGTGTCCCCTGCCCGGTGCCGGGAAAGGTGGCTTCGTCCGCCCACTGCACGGCTAACGCGTTGATCCACGCGTCATAGAGGTTTGTCTGCGCGGCGCTCTGCGGATGACGCTTGCGAAGTGCGTCGAGGGCTGGCCCGAGCGCGGGAAAAGCGGCAAAATCGGGCTTCAGCAGGGAGCGGGCGTAGCCATTGCCGAAGGCTGCCGCCAGATCAACACCCGAGGGAAGTAGTCGCGGCCCGCCGGTCCCGGTGATCTGTTCGGCGGGCGGCCAATCGGAGTGATATACGGTGGAGAGCAGGACCTCGTTGTCGAAGCCCCAGGAAAGCGGAAATATCTCCTGGCTATCGCCGGGATGCCTGGCATGATCCGGCGCGGAGAATCCCTCCGCATTCCAAACCAGCGGCGAACGGCTGGGTGCGATATAGGCGGTGTAAGCTGCGACCCATTGCAACGCTTTCGCCTTAACATCTGCGGGCAGGGAGTTCAACGGAGCGGCGCCGATGACAGCGGAGAGCGATGTGAGGTAATGGACTGCCTTGAAATAGGCCGACATCTCGGCCGTGGCCGTGTAATGTCCGCGCGGCGTAAGCTCGGCAAAATCGAACGGCTTGCCAAAGACCGGTGAATCCCAAGTCCCCTGGGCGCGTTGGATGTGCAGTGCTTCGGCGGTCGGTGCGTTTGCCGCGCTTCGCGATTGTGCCACGGCATTGAAGGCCATGGCCCAGGTGGAGCTGGGCGCGGTTGCGTTCAGCCACTGGCGCGCTGCGTCGACAAATGCCCAGAATGCCGGCATTGCCTGCTGGCGCTCCTGCACGATGAAGGTGCCCTCATAAGCTGATGCAATCAGTTCCCAGAAGATGTCGGTGGTCACAAGGTAGGGCCGGGCAGGCGTTGCGCTGTCGTAGCCGCCACAGGCATACGATTCCGTGTCGTAGAGTTCATAGAGCTGGTCTTCGCCGGTTGTGCGAAACAGACCGGCGTTGGCTGTGAACCTGTCGCGGTCGGCGGCGTCTTCGGTGAACATCCAGGCGTTGATCACGTCGGCCAGCGGGACTTCGATCGGGACGTAGACCAGCGCCTGCGCACCTGCCTGGTCCACCAGTCCCACAATGCCCTTGCCGTCGGGTGTGGAAGAGGGCGTGGATAGGAACTGATAGCTGGCGGCCTGCGTTATAGTTGCGCGGCCATGGTCGCCGATGACCGTGATGCCCGGGACGCCGCGCTTCCAGTGGAGCAGAGCTGCGCCGTTGGGGGTGACGGTGAGCGATCCGCCGCATGGATTGCCGGCCAGGTGCGATGGCTTGTCCCAGTTCTTCCCCGCGTAGGCAAGCTGCTGGAAGCATCCATTGCTGTCCTGCCAGATCAACAGGTGCCCGCCGGGGTGAAATGCCGCAGGCAGGGCTGATGGGACAAAGTTTGCGGTCGGGTTCTCGTCGCTGTCGGGGAGCCTGACGTAGGAGGTCTCGGGGCCAATGACCTGGTATTCGCGCTTCCCCTCCTCGGTGATGGAACGCGTGGAATATGCGCCGCTGGGTTGACGCTCGGCGAAGAAAATCCTGTAGCTTTCGATCGGTTGCTTCTGTGCTTCGTTCCAGCCGACTTCGAAAGGCCGCGGCGCAACGAGAAGCCGCCGCAGATCGTGGGCGGACTGGTAGATGGTGCGCTGCGTCCAGCTTCCGTTCAGGTTTTCCGCAACCAGAATCTTGGATTGCGGGCCGGTCTTTCCGCCGATGAAGAAGCGGCGCTCCAGTGGATGCACAGCGATTGAAGTTGGACTGAAGTCCGCAGGAAGATCGAGCAGCGGAACAGCGCGACCTTCGCCGGCATGCCAGCTGACCACGCGGTTGCCGGCGCCGTCGTGGAGCAGGATCAGAACATCGGGTCCAGTGGGCCACACGTCGAAGTCCATCACCAGACTGTTGGCGGGCAGGCTCAAAACTGACGCTGTTGCGGGGGAGGGAATCACGCTGAGTTCGCGTGAGGCGAACGGAGAAGGCTCCGTCGGGAACGCGGAAAAGGCAAGAAAGGGAAGGATCAGGAACAGCGTCGATGTACGCTTCTGCGTGTGGGTCATAAGAGCCTCTGCCAACCGGACTCAGGCCATTCTAGAGCATGCCGCGCCCAGTGCGGGCGTATCGGGAATCTCGCAATTGCCCCGCATTGTCTGTGAAGCCGGTTTCCGGGTGAGATCACAAGCTCTTCCGTTGCCACGAAGTCCTTAACCGGCAATTGCCGATGATTCACCGGCAAACCGTCCCCTTCTCGATCCTGGGCAAGCAAGAGGCCTGGCTTACCGACACGGTTTCTTCTGTGGGTCGGAGCCGTGATGGCCCTTCCTTCCCGACAGATCTCCTAGAACAACCGAAAGTTCACCAGAACGCTGATTATCACGGCAACCGGCTTGCCGTCTTTCATTGCCGGTTTGAATCGGTACCTCTCAACAGCTTCGAGCGCCTTTTCATCAAGGCCCATGCCCAGCGAACGAATCACTCGGGGATTTCGCGGGTAGCCCCGCGCATCCACGATGACCGAAATCATGCAGACTCCCTGGTACTTGTTCCGGCGCGCCTCATCGGAGAATTCCGCTTCCGGAGTCACGAGAGGAATCGGATTGGAGACCCCGCCAGTCCCGGCTCTATAGATCCAGCCGCCGGCGCCATGATCGAAGCCGGGTCCATCGCCGTCGCCCGTGCCCGGTCCGAGGCCGCCATCAGAACCCGAGCCCATGCCCCCTCTCCCGCCGGGACCATTGGAGGCCAGGCTGACGTTTGGCGAGTCGTGTACGCCGATATTGGGGAGCGACGGGTTGTCGGGCAGCTTGATCTCCAGCGGAACGGCGATGGCAGGATCGACAGCAAGCCTTGGGTTCTCGAGCAATGGAACCTGAGGAGGAGTGATGGGCATGTCTTCCCGCCTGGGCAGTCTTCCGGCGATGGGGTCCGTCAACTCATTGGACCCGCCGCCGCCCCCTCCCCCGGCCAGCGCTGTAGAGGGCGCAAACAGGGTGAAGTCGCTGAGATGGATCTTGTTGCCTAGCGGCGAATTGGGAGGATGATTGATGGTCGCGCCCAATCCCATCAGGATGAGAATCGCCAGGACTCCGCCATTCGCGATGGTTGCCCCGCCGATGGCCCACGGATTCGTCTTGACAGCCATGCGGTCGGGAGCGGGGATCGGCGTCGAAGTCAATTCCAAAGGCGGAAGGTCGGGTGGGAATATGGCATCGCGGAAGCTCTCGTACAGGCTGGCCCAGATGGGCCTTTCCTCAAAGCCTTTTCCAAGGAAGTCAGTGATTGAATCGTCGCCCGCTCCATGCGCGTTATCGGCAGATAACGTGGCTGACAGGCGCACACGCTCCGTATTCATAGGACCTCATTCCTAGCCCAGTTACGACTTCATGGCAGGAATTGTCATTGCCCGGGCCAGCTTCGCTACACCATAGACGGGACGCGTGGGGAGTCGTTACCCTCAAAACCGGATCTCTCCGATCTTGGAAAGATCGAGTCGCGGACGGATGACCGCCAATTCGGAAGTAATTCTCGACTTCGGCTGTGCCGGTCACGCTGAGTGGGGTCGTAAGAGCGTCATTGTCGCCGTCTTTTGTCTTCTTCGGCGCAGTGTTCACCCGAATCTGATCTCGATCGACAAGCGTGATGGAGCAGTGGATCAACACGGCGAGACCCAGGCGGCTCGAAGTCTAGCGGGTTTTTCCGGGGAAGTTGCGCGTATTTTGCGCGCAACTATGAACTATACGCGCAATTTAATGTTGCACTATGCCCTTTATTGTTGCGCGACAGTGGTGTATACTTCGCGTATAGCGTTTTCGCGCAATTATAAGGACCGATCCATGCCCAAACACATACCGGAAGAAGCTCTTGCAGCGATCCTCCGGGCCGTCGAGCGCCATCCCGGAGGCGCCAGCCGGGCTGATATCGCTGAAACGCTGACGCCGAAGTCCGCCTCGCGCACGCTGCAATTTCGGCTCAAGTATCTGGTCGATGCGGGGCGTCTCATCAAACAAGGTGAGGGCCGCGCGGCCAAATACTGTCTGCCGGAGACGCCGCAGGGGCAGGTTGCCGCCTCTCCCGCGGCACGGGCCGGGGCGGAAGAGGCAGTCGTACCCCTTTCGACGACTAGCGCCGCAATCCGCCGTTACCTCAGCCAGCCCGTCGCGGCGCGAAAGCCCGCAGGCTACAACCGTCAATTCCTGGATTCGTACCGTCCGAACGCCAGTTCTTATCTTTCGCCGACGGAACGCGCCCGCCTTGCGGAGATCGGAAAGCCGAATTTTGCGCCAGCGGCCGCAGGCACCTACGCAAAACAGGTTCTCAGGCGGCTCCTGATCGACTTGTCATGGAACTCAAGCCGCCTTGAGGGAAATTCGTATTCCCTGCTCGATACCAAACGCCTCATTGAGTTCGGGGAAGAAGCGCAAGGCCGCAATCGGCAGGAAGCGCAGATGATCGTGAACCACAAGGATGCGATAGAGTTTCTGGTTGGCGCCGCGGATGAGATCGGCTTCAACCGCTACACAATCCTCAATCTGCATGGAATTCTCGCGCAAAACCTGTTGCCGGATGAAGGCGCGGCTGGGCGGCTAAGGCATATCGCAGTCGGAATCGAGAGATCTACCTTTCACCCGCTCGAAGTGCCGCAGCTTATCGAGGAGTGTTTCAACCAGATACTGGCAACGGCCGCGGCCATCGACGATCCATTCGAGCAGGCGTTCTTAATCATGGTGCAGTTGCCGTACCTGCAACCGTTCGATGACGTGAACAAGCGTGTCTCCCGTCTTGCCGCCAACATCCCGTTCATCAGGCGCAATCTGTCGCCGCTTTCCTTCACCGATGTTCCGCAATCCCTATATACAGACGCAATTCTGAGTGTGTACGAACGGAATGAAGTCGATCTCCTGAAAGATGTGTTCATCTGGGCCTATGGGCGCTCGGCAGAACAATACGCGGCCGTCAGGCAGTCGCTCGGCGAGCCTGATCCGTTCCGGTTCAAGCACAGCGCGGCTTTGCGGCAAATCGTCTCCGAGGTTGTCCGCGGACCCACGGATAGAAGGGCGGCGGCCGCCCGCATTGCTCTCTGGGCCAAAGAGAACATTGCGGCAGGCGAGCGCGAGCGCTTCAGGGAGATGGCTGAGACCGAAATTCTGAACCTGCACGAAGGTAATTTTGCTCGCTACCAGATCAGGCCGAGTGAGTTTGCAGCCTGGGAGGCGGTCTGGCAGGCGCGCTGGTGAATTGAGGGCCTGGGCGCGTGCAAAGTAAGTGATGCGCACCCTACATTGAGTTTCACTCGCGCACCGTGTCAGCATGCGCGGGCCGGTTATTCCAGTTTCCGGCAAGATCGGTTCGAGCGCACGCCGAGTGCGGCGATCTGCCGGAAGCGCACGGATTCCTCTTCGGTCATGCAGAAGACATTGAGCAGTGTGAAGTGCGAACTCAGCAGGCCTGCGCAGTCCATCAGCCGCTCGAAGGGAATGACCATCGCCAGCACGCCATCCATTGCGAGCCAGCGACAGGTGTGATCGAGAAACAGCCGCTCCATGCGGTTGTTCGCCACCAGGCCAATCTCAGAGTCGTAGGGCGGATTCAGATAGAGCAGCGAAAAGGACTCCGGTTTGGCGACGGCGTCGAAGGCATTACCCTGAATGGTCTCGATGCCTCTCGACTGAGCAATGGCCGCCCGTTCGGCATCGAGTTCGACGCCGTAGCGACGCACCTCCGCGCCTTGCGTGACGACTTCGAGCGCCGTTCCTTGCCCAACGCAGGGATCGACGACCGACGCCGGGCCGGTAAACTCAAGCAGTGCGCGAAGCCGCTTGGCCTCGCTTTCGGGAAGCGGGTAATAGCCCATCTTCAACCGCGCCGCGTTGCGCGCCATGGTTCCTCCTGGCGCGATAAACTCTGGGATGTGAATCAGATCGTGTATTCTTCGAGGGGAGGTGCTAAGCGCACTATGGTGAAAGACATTCTTGCCGCAATCGATGCTGAGATCGCCCGCCTCGAACGGGCCAAGGTTTTATTGAGCGCACCGGGCACAGTTAGCGCCAGGCGTAGGCCCGGCCGGCCTGCCAAGGTTATTACTGTTGTGACTCCGAAGGTTCAAAAGGCCAGAAAGCGCCGCAAGATGAGCACAGAGGGGAGGGAGCGCATCCGGCAGGCGCAGATCAAGCGTTGGGCTGCGTTGAAGGGCGCGTCCAAGGCGAAGATGAACACCTCAGTTGCACCACTGCCTAAGGCAAAGAAGAAGGCTGCAAAGGCTGATTGATGTGACACGCTTTCGATTCCCGGCCCGGCTGTGGCCTGAACAGAAAAATGCAGACGGTTACTGCGACTTGATCTTGTCAGCAATCTCTTTGGTGGATTTTCGCGATACGTCTGCCTGTTCGGCATAGCAAGGCCAGTTGGCTACGGCCGTTTTTACCTTTGCCAGAATCTCCTGCGCGTTCTTTATCCCATGCTGTCTGCCCAATGCCTGAAGTTGGGCTGTGCCTGGATTCCTTCCCTCTCCCATGACGAGCATGCTTTGCTCGCCGCCCGGGCCATAGGAAAAGGTAAGGTCGTAGGCCGGCGCGAAGATCCACTCGTTTCTTGGGTTCAGCAGAAACGAAAAATTCTTCGCATGATCGTCGCGGTTATGAGCAAGAACGTTGAAGCAGGCCAGCGCATAGACCTTTTCTGCTTCCCGGATATTCCTGGTCAACGCCAGGGTCACGCGCAGAACCATGTCGTAGTCGAGGCTGGGAGTACGGTGATCGGCATGGATCAAGCCGCCAAGACTGTGCATGTGGATGCGGGCATCTCCGTCCCGGTCGAAGCGTCTTGTGCCGAAGAATTTGTTCCTTTTCGTACGGTAAAGATGAGTCTCAGGCATCTCCACGCCTGCATCCTTTGCCATCAGGCTATAGGCGTATTCGATAGCCCCCGCGTCCCGCGCGTCCTGGGAAGACGGGAACTTGATCATCCAGTGCGCAAAGCCCGGTTGCAATTCCTGCTGGCCGTGAATGATTCCTTTCTTGTCGGAACTCACTTGCGCCACGATCTTGGGCCGGGCACCGGAAGAAGAGCCATTGAGCCGCAGCAGATCTTCAAAGACCTCTTCATTCTCTCCGGCCAGGACGACGGCTGATTCCTCAGCAAGTTTGTCGAGCGCCAACGGAGCATCGTCGGCGGTTTGCTGGCTCAACTCCGGCTCGTAGCTGAGAGCGCCCATGCCGTGCCGTCCCACGTAGGCCAGCCGGTCGAGCGGATTCAGCTGGCCGCGATGGATACCGTATTGTTCCACTGTGCGGTCGAGCAGAAGGCGGCCCCATCCGTCCGGCAGGCTGTCATTGAATACGCCGAACAGGCCGTCGAAGATCGTGGTGTCTGCAATAGACACGCCGGGCCTGAGGGGAATTTTGATCGGCGAAATCTCAATGCCCGAAGTGACGAAGGCGGCGTCGTACTCGAAAAGGATCTGTCTCTCCTTGAATGCGAGGCGTCCAACCTTGCGCCGCCCAATCTCGTGGCCCTTGTCGCGTGCGTCCAGATAGACATTCAGCAACTCCGTCGGACTATATGCCATTGTTGCGTCCTTTTCTGCCCGTTGCTCTGCGCCGCCGAGCCGGAGTGGCCAGCAAGGCGTCGAGCGATTGGGTGGCTGAGATGGGCGGGCTTTCTGCGGCCAGCTTGTCGAAATCGTCAAGGCAATTGAGCACCAAGGCCAGATTCAGAAGCGAGTCCAGCGCAATCAATCCTTCGCGCTCAAATCGCTTCAGCGAACTGAAGGTCACGCCCGAGCGCGCCGCCAGTTCTCTCTGTGTCAGGTTCATGGCAAGACGCCGGGCCTTGAACCGCCCTGCAATTCCTGTCTGTACCTCTCGCACGGTCCTGAGATATACAGCCAATATGTTGCCTCTTCATCTCCATTATACGACACAAAAGACAATATATTAACCATTGAATTCAAGAAAAACTACCCGTCTGCTTGTCGCTGAGGTATGCTCTGGCGGCGCTCAAGATGGCTGGCGCAGCGGCTCCATGTCTTTCAGTTCCGGGTTCAGCCCGTCAGCCAGGCCTGCACGACGGCCGGCGGATCGTGTTCGCTCAAGGTGTGCATCATCTGAAAGGCGAATCGCAATCGGCTCTCCGCGTCGCCGTAGATCTCCCCGCCGCCGATATACGCAGTCAGTTTCCGCCCAACAATCTCCACCAGCTTCTCGACGACCTTTGAAGCGGGAAGCCGAAGCGCCTCCAGGTGGGCAGATCGGTCCGGCCAAGGGGGCATAATCTCGTCCTTGACGACATCCTGCATCAGTTCTTGTTTTCGAAGAACTCTTCCTGAATGACGTTTTCGATCGCGGCAACTTCCTCAGCGGTGAGCTGTTTAAACTCGCCCTCGCGTCGTCTCTTCGAGAGCTTTCCATCGTTCTGGCGGATGTACAGAACAAGATTCTCAGCCAGCCGGTTGGGCATCTCGACCACATCCATGATGCGGCCCATGGCCTCGTCATGCCGATGCAGATAGTCGATTTCGCGCGGCAGATCTTCGCGCACCGTGCGTTCGACACACCCGTAGAGAAACTCCGCCTCCGCCGTGCAGTCGAAGTAGCGATAGAGATCGGCGGTATCGTTGAGCACTTCGACATTCCGCTCGGCAGTAGGCCGCCAATCGATATACGGCATCAGCGGAGCTGAGTGCGACCGGAGCGCCTCGCGATACGCTTCGATCCGGTCCAGCATGACGGCAGAAACCGGAAAGACCATTCCCGGCGGCGTGAACTTGCGTTCAGCCAGTACATGATGGATCAGACAGCGGTGCATGCGGCCATTGCCATCCTGGAAGGGGTGAATGTAGACGAAACCAAAAGCAGTCGCCGCCGCCTTCAGTACCGGATCGATTCCGTCGGCACGCATTCTGTCGTTAGCCTCGATCAGACCTGCCATCAGGCTCGTCAGATCGTCGGGCTTGGCTCCGATGAACTCCGGCAGCGGATCGCCAAAGTGATCGCGCTCGCCCAGGAAGACGCCATCCGGGCGCAGCCCCGGACGCACAAAGCGCGCATCCTCGATAAGCACCCGCTGCAGCCGGACGATTTCGTCGAGCGAAAGCAGATTCTTGCCGGCTTGTAGAACGGCGCGGCCCCACCGTTCCAAGCGGTTGCGCGGCGGACGCTCTCCTTCAATCTCGAAGCTGGCGCGGCTGTCGGCCAGCAACAGAAAGCTCGCGGCCCGCGCCACTATACGCGCTCCGGTCTGGCCAACGGTATTGCGAGCCTCTTCGGCCAGATCGAGTTCCGTAAACGCGGTGAGCGCTGGAGTCCGGCGAATCACCGGGCAGAATTGCCCGGAGCCCAGAAGGTTGTCGCGAACCCGATGGCGCTTCGACAACCGCGGCTTCCCTGTAAAGTAGGCGTCAGCATCCAGCAGATCGACGGCGCCAGCCCCACGTGCGTCTTCCACGTCGAGCATCCGTCCGGTGAGAATCTCGTAAAAGTACCACGCCCGCCGGGCAATCGCTCCCGTTGGCGCCTCTCGCACCATCGTTTCGATCTCTGTGGGCGGAACGGCTTCGAAAACCCGCTTAAGAATCAGCAGGTCGATCTCTTCATGACGCAGAGCAAAGGTCAGATGATCGGCGAAAGAATCACCCGGCCAGTAACGCTTGTCGAATAGCGTCCCCGCCTCTTCCGCACGGCGACTGCCGCGAATATGCTGTTCCGAGACGAAGCTCGGGCGCCTGACCGGAGCCTTGATCCCGAGCGATTCGACCAGCGCCGCCCATCCGGCCAATCGGGCGCCAGCCGGAACACTCCGCTCCTGGAAGACTGCCAGAGGCTCAGTAGATACTCTCATAGGTCGAAACATCTCCCATCTGGTCGAAATCAATTAAATAATAATGCTTGGTGTCGAAAACCAGTATATCGTGGTTCATTCTCGCTTCCAAGTCCATTTCTTATATTTCTATGGAAGTTGTAAATTAGGCCGCACGGTTTGGCTCCAAACGAACCACGAATGCCTGTGTAGACAACGAGGCAGATCTTGAACAGCAAGCAGGTCCCCTGGGCGGCTGCGGCACCAGTTCGGCAAGCGGCCAAACGGAGATGTTGCCACAAAGGGCGCAACATCCCCCGCTTGAGTTCGAGACCGAGGCGCAACTCTCGCAGTAGACGGCTTCAACAACCGGGATACTGACGAGGCTGCGCCGCGGACGCAGAATGCTGATCTCTCCCATGATTTTCTCCCGGCGCTGAACCGCTCGCTAGGCGACCTGCTGATTGGCCAGGGATTCGAGATCCTCGACCAGTTGCTTCAATGCCGCCAGGCTCGGCAGTTCGGTGACCGATGCGATTTTGAAGCGCTCCGCCACGGCGAAGAACTGCGCGTCGCCCCCCATTTCGGCCAGGTTGCGCAACCGCTCGAAACCGCGCTCCGCGGCCTGCATCCACTCCACGACAATCTTCTGCCGCTCGGCATTCGGGATCGACCTCGCATCGCGGCTGTGCCCAGCCCGCCGCAGGATCTCTGCGTAGATTGGATCTCCCAGCGCGTTGCGGAATCTCTCGATCTCGGCGGTGAGCTTGTGATCGACCGGGCCGCGCACATCGACGGCTTGGCCGCTCGCCCGCTGTACGGTCACTCCCGGGGGCAGAGCCCACTCCGGCAACACCGGGAGCGCAACGGGATCTCCCCGCCGATCCAAATGCACCCAGGTCTCACCGAAGCGATAGAGATAGCGCCCGAGTCCGAAGCAACTGCAGGCACGCTTGAAGGCTTGCGCGTCAGCCGCGGTCACTGCGTTTTCCCGGTCCGCCCACTCTTCTCCGGTCCCGGTGTGGCTGCCCAACCGGCCGATTGTGACGGCGGTCGCCACCAGCACTTTGCTGGTCACAACCACCTTGCCTCTGTCCACGCGGGTCAGGGACGGCACGGTGGAGATCGTGTACTCGCGCGTCCAGCCTGACGGCGTGAAGAGTTCGTTGAGTCGGTCCGTATAGGCGCGCGGATCGGCGAATGGGAGAATTGCGCCCGACCGTCGATCGTCCGAGGTGCGCATCACCCGCCATTTGATCTGAGACGGATCGAATGGCACTTCGAGCTGAGCGAAGAGTTTCCCCCGCTCCGCTCCTGCAAACTTCGCTGCTGTTGCCATATCTCACTCCTTCGGTGCGTAACCTCCAGTGAATTTCTTGTTGAACCCCGACACACCGAGAGCGCCCCGTAGGACGCTCTCGGCGAATGCGTGAACGCAAACCCTGTTCTAATAGGGGACTTCCTCTCGCTCAATCTCGTGTTCGGCGCTGAACTCTTGCGGCGCGAAGCCGTTCCCGCTGGCGTCGTGCTCTGGTCCGTTCGTGCCGTTCAAGGAAGGCCCGTGCGACAGAAGGCTGACCTCGCGCACAACCACTTCCGTGCGAAACTTCCGCTGTCCAGACTCCCGATCGTCCCAGGAGCGTGTGCGGAGTTCGCCTTCGACGAAGATTCTCGAACCCTTCCTGACGTAGTCGCGAAGAATCTCGCCGATCCGCTGGTAGCCAACCAGGTTGTGCCACTCGGTGCGCTCTTGCCACTCGCCCCGGTCGTCCTTGTAACCCTCGCTGGTGGCCAGCGAGAGATTGACCAGGGTTCCACTCCGCAGGATGTGGACCTCCGGGTCTTTCCCGG
>Ga0326727_10014246_pt1 | contig 17381 bp, 13 predicted proteins | sample MB2enrmetagenome_FD_207643 | JGI IMG/M metagenome (GOLD analysis project Ga0326727, IMG submission 207643) | Lab enriched peat soil microbial communities from McLean, Ithaca, NY, United States - MB29MY | ecosystem: Environmental > Terrestrial > Soil > Wetlands > Peat | place: USA: New York...
CATTCATGATAGCTATTGGAATTTCACCGATATATGAAGAAATTTGTTTTAAGTTTTTAAATGATTTATGCAGCCTGTAGAAAAATTCCGTATCCATTGCTACAAGGAAGCTTTCTTCATAAAGTCCAACCCGGGTGTATACCGATTTTCTTACGAACATGCCTGGATGATTAAATAGAATAGCTCCCGAGGCCGGGCAATCTTTCGGTGATCTTCTGTTTGAACCATAGAGTGTATCGGTAAATAAAACATCGCCGTGTACAATTAATATATTATTATTTTCAAATACTTTTATTACCCGTTCAAAAACGGAATTATCAAAATACTCATCATCTCCATTCAAAATGGCAATAATTTCCCCTTTAGATGCTTTGATACCTTTGTTAAACGCATTAGAAATACCCCTATCTTTCTCAGAAATTATCTTTAACTTCTCAGTTAAACCGCTATTGTTATACAGGGCTTTAATTTTATTAAGGGTGTCATCGGTACTTGCATTATCTACAATTATATGTTCGAATTCTTTATAGTTTTGAGCAATGATAGATTCAACATTTCTTGTTATCGTACTGCCTGAATTGAAAGTCGGTGTAATAATTGAAATCATTCGATACAATTAGGTTATTAGGGAATTAAACAGGAAAATGCCTGGAAATCAATAAATAATATAATTATTAAAATCAGTCCAAAATGTTATAAATTTGTAAGTAAAGATAATATATTTAGCTATTATTCATAACCATGAAGTTATATTATAAAAGAATCTTAATTATAAAAATAGGCGCAATAGGCGATGCGGTTATGTCGCTTTCAATGCTTAATGAAATTGATAAAAAATATCCTGGTGCTGAAATAACATGGATTTGCGGAAAAACAATCGCTCCCCTGTTAAAAAGCGTTGAAAGAATAAATAAAATTATTGTTGTTGATGATACAGAATTGTTAACAGGAAGTTTCGTAGCCCGTTTTAAAGTATTGAGCAGAGTATGGTTTCTAATTGCATTTAAAAAATTTGATTTAGTAATCAGTGCATATAAGCATAGGGGTTATGAGTTATTAGCTCTAACTGCAATTAAAAAAGATTTTAGAAGCTTCAGCCTTAAAGATAGAAAAAATCAAATGATAACCGGGAGATATCATTCTTCAGAATATGCCAGGTTAATTAATGAAATTGATGATTGGCAAATTCCGGAACCTGTGCTTCCCAAAGTTAATTTAACGACTAATAGTAAGATTGATAATATTATTGATAAATCAGATCATCCACGAATTATCCTGGTTCCTGCAGGCGCACAAAATTTAATTAATGGCGGACTTCAAAGAAGGTGGCCGATTGAATATTATCACTCTTTAGCAAAGCAATTAATTACAACTTATAAAGAATGTTCTTTGATTTTAGCGGGTTCAAAAGACGACTTATGGGCTTATGAAAATTTTAAAAATTTGCCCGTCATTAATTTACTCGGAATGACTACATTAATAGACCTGATTTATTTATATAATAGATGTGATTTATTAATAACTCATGATACCGGTTTATTTCATCTGGCAAAGCTGTCAAGTATAAAGACAATAATTCTTTTTGGACCGGTAAACCCAATAGAAAGAGTAGGAAACCACAAAAATATTAACTGGATATGGAAAGGAGCTGAGTTGCCTTGTTCACCATGTTATGATGGAAAATCTTTTGCTGATTGCAACAACAACATTTGTATGAAAAACATTTCCGTAGAGGCAGTTATGGCGAAGATAGCGGAAGTAATGAAATGATTGTATATCTTAAATCCATTAAATAACACTTGCATCTATATATGTTTTATATCACTTTTATTAAAGAATAGAAATTGAAAATTGCAATTATACATGATTGGTTAGTAGTTTACGCCGGCTCGGAAAGATGTGTGGAATCATTTACCAACATATGGCCTGAAGCCGATATTTATACTCTTGTCAATTTTCTGACTCCGGAAGAACAGAAAATAATTGTAAAAGATAAAGTGCCTATAACCTCCTTTCTTCAAAATTGGCATTCCGTTAGAAAAAATTACAGGAAATTTTTACCTCTCTTTCCATATGCTATAGAGCAATTTGATTTATCAAATTATGATTTAGTAATATCAAGCTCTCATGCTGTTGCTAAAGGAGTTTTGACAAATTCAAATCAACTGCATATTAATTATTGTCATACACCTATAAGGTATGCCTGGGATTTGACACATCAGTATTTGAATGAAAGCGGTTTTTCAAAAGGAATAAAAGGTACTATTGCTAAAACGATTCTGCATTATATAAGGATGTGGGATGTTAACGCTTCCAACAGAGTTGACTATTTTGTAGCAAACTCGAATTATATTGCGGGCAGGATAAAGAAAACTTATAGACGCGACGCAGAAGTTATTTATCCTCCTGTCGATACAGTACAATTTCCAATTCAAAAAATTAAAGAAGATTATTATTTAGCAGCTTCCCGTTTTGTTCCTTATAAAAGAATTGATTTGATAGTGGAAGCCTTTTCAATGATGCCTGATAAACGCCTGGTAATTATTGGTGAAGGGCCGGACGAAAATAAAATAAAATCAAAAGCATCAACAAATATTAGATTTTTCGGTTATCAATCTAAGGAAAATCTGATCGAATATATGCGGAATGCTAAAGCCTTTATCTTCGCGGCGGATGAAGATTTCGGAATAATGATGATCGAGGCTTTATCGTGCGGTACGCCGGTGATTGCATTAAATAAAGGGGGGGCTGCTGAGACTATAATTGACGGTAAGACCGGTATCTATTTTAGCCAACAAAATGCAGGCTTTATTAAGGAAGCTGTGGAAAGGTTCGAAGCGAATCCCGGAATATTCAATCCGGATGATTTAAACGAATATGCAAAACGATTCGATAGAAAAGTTTTTGAAGAAAAAATTAAATCTTTTGTAAATATAAAATGCGAAGACTTTTTTAATAAATAATATATTGTTTAAAATTTGAATGATAACTGGTAAAAAATCCACATATTATTTAAGACTGCTTTTAGATTTGGCAGTCTTAAATTTTTCTTTTATAGCTTCAGCCATTCTGGCACAGTCGGTTAAGATTCTTCTGCAAAGAAATTATATGTTCATTTTGCTGACCGTGTTAAATTTTATCTGGTATTTTTTTTCGAATGTAACGAATTTCTATGAAGATTTTAGAATAAGAAATTTTTCATATCAATTTATTAAGATTATAAAAAGTGTAATTGTTCAATTAATCACCACAGTTCTATTCATTTTTGTTGTTAAAGAAGATCTATTTACAAGAAATTTTATCTGTATCTATTCTATTTTACTTACAACATTAATTTGTATTCGAGAACAATCGCTAAAATATTTATTATCGAAAATAAAAGGAATTGGCAAAAATGTTAGGAACGTAATAGTTATCGGGGCCGGAGAACTCGGAAAGAATTTTTATGAAACAGTTACCAGCCATATTGATTTCGGTTTTAACTTTGTCGGCTTTCTCGATGATAATGCTGAACCGGGCGCAAATAATATCCTTGGCGGAATAAGTAATCTTGAAGAATTTTTAATCGAAATGAATGTTGAAGAAGTAGTTATAGCGCTCCCTATTTATGCTTCAAATTCTTTAGAACAGATAATCAGAGTATGCAATAAACATGCCGTTAGAGTTAATATAATACCCGATTATTTCCAATTTCTATCGAATAAATTTCAAATAAGCATGATGGGGAACTTCCCTATTATTACTGTGAGAAGCGAACCACTAGCTGAATTTCACTGGAAATTTGTAAAGAGAACAATTGATATAGTCTTTTCTATAGCAGTAATACTTTTTATCTTGATATGGCTTATCCCCATTTTATATATAATTAATAAATTATCTTCGCCGGGCCCGGTATATTTTATCCAGGATAGGATCGGGGCAAAAGATAAAATATTTAAATGTTATAAATTTCGTACAATGTATTGCGGTAATAAAAGTATTGGAAAATATCAGCCTGCTATTGCCGGTGATACTAGAATAACTAAATTAGGTAAATTTCTAAGAAAATCAAATTTGGATGAACTTCCACAATTTTTTAATGTATTAAAAGGTGAGATGTCTATAGTTGGACCAAGGCCTCATTCGATTGCATATAATGAAATATATATGAAAATGGTTGATGAAATAAAGATCAGAAGCTGGGTAAAACCGGGTATAACGGGTTGGGCACAAATCCATGGATTTAGGGGAGACGTTCCGGATTATGAAGAAAATAAAAAACGTACTGTAAAAAGAATTGAATATGATTTGTGGTATATAGAAAATTGGTCAATTTGGCTGGATATCCAAATGATATTAACCACAATTTGGCAAATGATAAAAGGAGATACAAAGGGCGTCTAATATTCCTTCCTTTTTTTTCGATAATGTAATTAATTGCCATAAAAGCTTTGAAGGTTAAGTGCTTGACATTATATCGAATGCAAACTAATTTAACCAAAACGTTGCATTAAATTTTATAACAGGCTGTCATGATATCTAAAAATAGAAAAGTAACGATCCTTTTCAGCTTTTTCCTCATAATTTTAGTTATGGTTTTTATTGAAAGCTGTAGTAAGACAGATGAGGTTGTAAGCACAAACTCATCTACAAGCGGCGGAAACAATTCTACATCAACAGAAATTATAGTTAACGGAGTTGTAATCAGCAATTTAACCGGTATTCCAATTAACGGTGCATCTGTACTGATTAGTGGAACATCAATATCAATTAACAGGTCTTTGCTTACTGATTCTACAGGCAAATATTCAGATACAATCGAGACATCATCAAACATTAATTTAGTAATAATTGTCGAAAAATCGGGTTATGCAAACGATACAACGGATATTAATGTTTCTGCCGGTGTCAACACAGTACCTGTAATAAATTTAATTCCTTCTAATTCCACAGGTACAAAACCATCGGGAAACCCGGTAAGTATTTATTTATATTCTCAATCAGCAACAAGTATAGGAGTACAGGGAAGCGGTTCGCCTGCAACAGCCACTATTACCTTTGTAGCTGTTGATTCATCGGGGTCGCCGATTGATTTAGATCATTCTGTAAACGTTGGTTTTTCCTTTGGTGCAAACCCCGGAGGGGGAGCAGTATTAAGTCCCGATACAGTATCAACGAATGAATCTGGGCTAGCATCTGTTAATCTAACGAGCGGAACAATAGCCGGTGTAGTCCAAATTTATGCTGCTCTTTTTTCGAAAGGAGTTAAAATATATTCCAAACCCGTTGCAATTTCAATTTTTGGCGGCCTGCCTGATTCTAAACATTTTAGCATTGCACCTGCGGAGTATAATTTCCCGGGGTATGATATATTCGGCTTAACTGATGTTATAAGTGCTTTTGTTGGTGATAAATATGGGAACCCTGCAAGACCGGGTACATCAGTGTATTTTACTACCACCGGTGGTATTATAGGGGGATCAGCTAATACAAATAGTCAGGGAGTCGGTACGGTATCATTATTATCAGCTGCTCCACAACCTACTGATCTAATCTTAGGGTCGGGTTTTGCTACTATAACAGCTTCAACGGCAGATGAAAACCTGAATACTATAAGTACTAATATTAGCGTTCTTTTTTCAGGCGCGGCAGAAATAGATAGTATATCCCCGACATCATTTAATATTCCTAACGGAGGTTCACAAACCTTCAATTATAAAGTTTGCGATGAAAATCAAAACCCGCTTGCCAGTGGAACTACAATATCAGTTTCTATTACAGGCCCTAGTGTTGCCGATCAGGGTGATGTACAGGTAAACCTGCCTGATACTAAAAGCAAATACTGGACTCATTTCAGTTTTTTAGTATATGATACTGACGATACAACAAATATTCAAGAACCCATTACGGTACAAATTTTTGTAACTGGGCCAAATGGTTCTACAAAATCACCATTAATAATGGGTTACAGTCATTAGCATTTTTAGATTTGAATCAAATGAGCGATGAAAATAAATCATATATAGCCGGCATATACAATTACTGCGACCGCTGGTGTGAAAAATGTGAATATACCACTCATTGCCTTTTATTTACAAATGAATCTAAAATAGTAACGCAGGAAATTATGAAACCCGGGGAATCTTTAGATATTGATAAAATATTTGATATGAATTTTGACAATTATCTTGATGAAATGGAAGAGGATATTTTTAGAGATACATCAGAATATGAAAAACCGGAAGATGGCCAGATTGAAGATGATTTTGAAATAAACAAGCAGCCGCTTAGTAAACTAGCAGATGAATTCTTTATGGGTTCGCATCTTCTCATTAAAAAAATGGACGAAAGATATAATTTTTATGCTTTGTCTAATAAAAGATTAACCGATTCGCAGTTTAACAAGTTTTTTGAAGAATTTGAAGTTTTTGTTTGGTTCCATTCATTGATAGTAGCCAAAATAAAAAGGGCCGTCAGCGGGAAAATTGAGATGCTCAAAGATGACGATGAGGATATGATTAACATTAGAGAATATGATATGAACGGTAGTGCAAAAATTTCTGTAATCGCTTTGAGAAAGATTACTAAAGCATTAAATAAACTATTTGACAAAATGCCCGAATTTAAAGAAGATATTTCAAACCTTTTAGTAATTGCAGGAGAACTTTTAAATATAACGGAGTTTGAATTTCCCAACTATAATGATTTCATAAGACCGGGTTTTGATGAGTAAAATCAACAGGCTCCTCACCAATATTTATTATTATAAAACTTATAAGTATATTAAATAAATATAAATTTAATTCCTTAATATTTTCTAATTTTTAGGAACCATAATATGGCATCGGATTTATTAGCACACGCAGAAATACCTTCTACAAATCTCGACAAGAGCAAAGATTTTTTTACAAAAATGTTTGGCTGGGAATTTAAAGCATTTGGAAATGGGTATTTATTATATAATACCCACAAGGGTTTTACAATTGGATTAAGAAAGTCGGACACGATAGCTAAAGGCGATACAACAATTTTTCATGTCAGGGTAAATAGTGTTGAAGAATATTTAAATAAAGTTAAGGAATCCGGCGGCGATATCTTCAGAGGGAAAACAATAATCCCTGCTATGGGCGCTTACGCACTTATTAAAGATCCCGACGGCAATATTATTGGATTATATCAAGGGAACTAAGTACAATTATATAATTAATATATCAGCTTGTTTTTTCAGTTGGTTTTAATACCGGCTTTACTTTTTATCCTTCTAAGAGAACTAAGCCTATATAAATAAAATTAATTTTCTTTTTTTGTACGGTTATAATTTTTAATATACTCCGGTAATATGATATTCCCATTTAATTCTGCATCGCTTTGGGGATCCCGGGTAATAGTTTCAAAAGGCAATATTCCTGCCCATACATTAAGGTTCATATCTTCTTTTTCATCAATTGCGGGACCCGTTCTAACTTTAGCAGAAGCTTCGTCAATCTTGAATTCAAAAACGGAAGTTGCGTTAAGTTCTTTTTTATTTGGATGACGAATATCCTTCCATCTCCCCGGAATAATATGCTCGATAATAATTTTCAATGCTTTAGTTTTATTTTCCGGTTCGGTTATTTCTTTAACAGTACCAAATAATACAACCGAGCGGTAATTTATTGAGTGATGAAATGCCGATCTTGCAAGAACTAATCCATCAACAATAGTAACATTTAAACAAATATTCGTTTTATTGACTATTGAGTTCAATGTCCTGTTAGTTTTAGCTCCATGCAAGTAAAGTTTATTATCTTGGCGCCCATAGGCAATTGGAGTAATAAAATTCTGATTGTCAATTGTGAAAGCAATATTGCAGATAAATGCCATGTCCAGGATGGAGTAAGTAGTATTAATACTGTAATCTGCTCTTTTAGAAAGTCTTTTTACCCTTGACCGTTGTGTTGTTTTAAATTGATTCAATTTCTCTTCCATCAGCTAACTTAATTATATTATTAATATTGATAAAAATAATTATTATAAATAACAACTAAAAATAATTGGATACCGGCGTTTATAAAGGTGCCGATAATCATTTATTTTTTATTAACACTTTTAATGAATTAGTGAAGTCACTTAGTTTTTTAGAATAATCTGTGGCAACAAAATTTAAAGCTTTAGTCACATTATTAATCATTTTGTGGCTTAGCATTATCATAGGAGTCCCTCGGACATCCTTTTGGAAAAAGCCAAATTTTTACACAGTCTTTAAAGGTCGTAGCAATTAACGTTCTTATTTTGCTTAAATTCAGCGAATTATTCTTTGCCGAAAAAACAGTAGAAATTCAAATGGCAGGTCTTCATTTTGATTCGACATCAAATATTACATTATTTAAATAACTTTTATATTTTAGATAAAATTGTAAAACAGTAACATCTAATTCCGATTTGTTTTTGGGTACATCATATATTATAGCGTATAAGATAATATGTTCGCATCATATTTAAGTTGCGTTAAAACGAAATAAATTATATTTTTCCAAAATTATAGATTAGTAATAATCATTGAGCGCTTCATTTATTAATGTAACCGGGAATTTAAATAATTTAAATCATCATAAAATATCTAATATTAACAATTATGAATATACATCATCCCATTTGCAGTATTATTTTTATAATAGCAGTTTTTTCTGTTATTAACTACCCGCAAGAAAATATCAACAAGGATTTTTTAATTCAAGCGTTGGATACCACAGTAAAACCGGGGGTAGACTTTTTTAAATATGCAACCGGATCGTGGATGAAGAATAATCCCATCCCGCCTACTGAACGTTCGTGGGGGATCGGGAACCTGGTTCAGGAAGAAACTTATTCAAGATTAAAGATTATTCTTGAAGAATCAGAAAAATCAAATTCTCCTGCAGGAAGTAATGAACAGAAAATAGGTGATTTTTATTTTACAGGGATGGACTCTGCCGGTATCGAAAAGCAGGGTATTTCTTCATTAAAACCGGAAATAGATAAAATTAATTCAATAACTAATAGAAAAGAACTCTTTGATGTTGTTGCTCTTCTTCAAAAAGAAGGAGTAAGCGCTTTATTTAATATTTATGTTGATCAGGATCAGATGAAAAGCGATCAATGGGCATTGTACTTTTGGCAGGGAGGCCTGGGGCTTCCCGACAGGGAATATTATTTCAGGGAAGATTCGAGAACAGAAAATATAAGAAAAGAATATAAGCAGCATGTCGGTAAAATTTATCAACTACTAGGCGAAAATGAAATAGGTTCAATTAAGGATGCAGATGCAATTTATCAAATTGAAATATTCTTAGCTGATTCTTCCAGAAAGCTTGAGGACCTGCGCGATCCTTATTTAAACTATAATAAAATGGCAATAAGTGATTTACAAAAAATTTCACCCGCTGTTGATTGGAAGAGAATAATAACCAATATCGGAGCAACCGGACTTGATTCTTTAATAATCGGTCAACCGGAATTTTTTAAAGCAGTTAGCGCAGCTAGTAACAAATTCACAATAGATCAATGGAAAGCATATCTAAAATGGAACTTGATAAATACTTATTCCGACAGGCTTAACGACGATTTTGAAATTGAAAATTTCCACTTTAGGGGTACTGTAATGTCGGGAGTAACCGAACAGAGACCCAGGTGGAAACGTGTTCAGGATGCGGTTGAAGATGCAATGGGAGAACTTCTCGGACAGGTTTATGTGAAAAAATATTATTCGCCTGAAACGAAGAAAAGGTATGAAAATCTTGTAAATAATATGATTAAAGCTTTTGCGGTGAGGATTAAGAATCTCGATTGGATGGGAGATTCTACAAAAGAAAAAGCATTATATAAATTAAACAAATTAATAAAGAAGGTTGGATATCCAGATAAATGGAAAGACTTTTCAAAATTATCAATAGATCGAAATTCATATGCCAGGAATACTATTAATTCAAGAGTATTTTGGTTTGAACGTGATATTAATAAATTAGGAAAACCGGTTGACAGAACTGAATGGAATATGACGCCTCAGACATATAATGCATATTATAATCCTTCAAATAATGAAATTGTTTTACCGGCTGCAATATTTATTGTACCCGGTGTACCGGATTCCATGCTTGATGATGCTATAATTTACTCTTATGCAGGTGCATCAACTATCGGTCATGAAATGACTCATGGTTTTGATGATCAGGGTAGGCTATATGATGAGAATGGAAATTTATCTGATTGGTGGACTAAGGAAGATGAGAAAAAATTTAATGAGAGAACTAAATTAATGGTTGAACAATTTGATAATTATGTAGTATTAGACAGCATGCATATAAACGGAAAAGCTACATTAGGAGAAAATATTGCCGATCTGGGTGGTAATGTAATAGGTTTTGATGCCTTTAAACAGACGGATCAATATAAAGAAGGAAAGAAAATAAACGGGTTAACGCCATCTCAAAGATTTTGGCTTGGTTATGCATATTCATGGCTGGGACATTCAAGACCTGAAGCGTTAGCGGAACAGGTGCTTACAGATGTACATGCACCGAATTTTCTCAGGGTTAATGGCCCGCTTAGTAATATAAAAGATTTTTACGAGGGATTTGGTATTAAAGAAGGCGACCCAATGTGGAGGCCGCCGGATAAAAGAGTGAAAATTTGGTAAAAAAACACATGGCTTTTCATAAACGATTTCAGACGGAATTTATGTTTAATTATTTTTCCTGTATTAATAAAAAAAATACATCGCTGTATAATAGATGAAAAAGATCACTCAATTCTATGGCTTTTCTAAAAAAGAGCTAAGATTTTTTAAGAAATTTAAGAAACCAAATGATATTCAGCAATATTTAAACACAGTAGCATATAATCCTGAATCAATTACAAATTCACCAAGAAAGATTATTCATATACAAGAGGCAAACTGTTTTGAAGGAGCATTATTCGGTGCATGCGCTTTAAGAATATTAGGTTATAAGCCGCTGATAATCGACTTGATGGCAAAAAATGATGACGATCATGTAATTGCAATATTTAAACAGGATAATTGCTACGGAGCTGTAGCAAAATCAAATACAAAACTTTTAAGATACCGTGAACCTGTTTACAGAACCTTCAGAGAACTAATAATGTCATATTTCGATTTTTATTTTAATATTCTGGGAGAAAAATCATTAGTCAGTTATTCGAACCCTGTTAATCTTGCCCGTTTTGATAAATATAATTGGATGATAACAGATAAAGATTTAGGCTTTATCGGTGATTACCTTTATAAAGTACAGCATCATAGAGTCCTAAGCCGCGGACGAATTAATAAATTAAACCCGGCGGATAAAGATATTCGGGACCTGTGTTTTAATGAAGCACTTGAGAAAGGGTTATTTATACCGGTGAGAAAAAAATCAGGTTAAAAATATTACAATTAAATTCAATGCTAGACTCACCCGGAAAGTGAATGTAAATTAAAATTAAAATCTTAATGTAAAAACTGTTTCTTTATTTTGAATCGATTTTACTGTAATTCCGCCTTTATGAAGCCTCATTATTTGTCTTGACAGGCTTAATCCAATTCCCGATCCTTCTTTCCGGGTTGTAAAGAAAGGAATAAATATTTTTTCATATAATTCTTCCGGCACACCCCGGCCATTGTCGGCAACTTGGATCATTGCCTTACCGTAGTTATCAACTATTCCAAGTAAATTTATTTTGGGAGTTGTTGAAGCAGAAACGGCATTAAAAGAATTTAAAATTAAGTTAATAATAACCTGTTCAATTAAATCCGGATCTGCGGTTATCTCAAGATTTTCAGGCCGTGCTGAATAAGTAAATATAATATTCTTTTCTTTGAATTGATCTGAGAATAATTTGGAAATTCTTTCAAATAATGAAGGGATGTGTACAGTCTGAAAATTAGGTACCGGTATTTTTGTCAGATTCCTGTAATCATCAATAAAGTGCAGAAGGCCTTTGCTTCTCCTGATAATAGTATTCAGAGCTTCTTTAACATCGTTCAAGTTATCTGAGCCGGGATTGTTGATATCATTCAATTTTTTATCGGCTTCTTCTAGAAGCAGACTTGCAGTTGATGATAGTGAAATAATTGGAGTAACCGAATTCATTATCTCATGAGTCAGCACCCGTATTAAATTTTGCCACGCCTCCATTTCTTTTTCTTCCAATTCACTTTGGATATTACTTATGGAAGTAAGTGTATAGTGATTATTTTTTAATTTAAATTCTGCCGCATAAATTGATAATTGAGAAAGCTCGTTCCCGTCTGCTATTTTGACAAGAATCTTTTCCCCCGCCTTTATTTTTAATAAAGCTTCCAATAACGGGTTACTAACAGTAGAAAGTTCGGATATATTTTTTATATTATTTATTTTTAGAAGGCGTTTTGCAGCATTATTAATTAATTCTACATTCCCACCTGAAGTATAGGCCATTAATCCGATGCTTACATGCTGTACAACCGTCTGCAAATACCGGAAGTGTTCTTCCTTTTCTGTTCTTGCTTTCTTGAATTCATCAATAACTTCTGAGAAGGAGGAACTAAGTTCTTCAAAAGCAGAACCTTTAATATTAGACCGAAAACTTTGTGAAAAATCAGAATATTTTATTGAGCTAAAAAACCTGGCTATTTCTCTATTGGTCTTTTGCACAAAATAAATTAAAGAAAATACCTGTAAAATAATTATTACGAATACAATAAATGTAGTTGCAATTAATTTGGTTTCATCAATCAAGTAGAAAAAAACGAAAATTGAGATGCATAGACAGGCAATACGTGCAAAGACTATTGTGCCGAATCTTTTATAAACCATATTTTTCCAATCTGCGATAAAGAGAGGCTCTTGTCAATCCAAGTTCTTTTGCTGCTTTAGTTAAATTACCGCCGTGTTTGCTTACTGCCTTAATAATCAACAATTTCTCTGTTTCTTCAAGATGATAATTTTCAGGTTCGTTATAACTTTCTTTAGAGTCAATAGAAGGGAAATAAAAATCATCCGGCTGCAAAGTTTCCGACTCGCACATTATAATTACCCGTTCAATTGTATGCTCAAGTTCTCTTATATTACCGGGCCAAAAATAATTTTCTAATTTGTCCAAAGCTGATTTACTTATTCCCCTTACGTGTTTATTATACTTCTTATTATAAATTTGGAGATAATGTTCAATTAATAATGGAATGTCTTCAATCCTTTTCCGGAGCGGAGGCAAATTAATTTCAACTGTATTTATCCTGTAAAGAAGGTCCTGCCTGAATCTTTTTTCAGACATTAATTCCTCAATCGGCAGATTGGTGGCACAAATCAAGCGAATATCAATCGATCTCGGGATACTTGACCCGAGCCGTGTTACCTGACGGTTCTGAAGTACAGACAGTAGTTTTGACTGAAGGCTAAAATTTAAATTCCCGATTTCATCAAGAAATAATGTTCCGCCGGATGCTATTTCGAATCTTCCTGCCCGATCTTCCTTTGCATCGGTAAAAGCGCCTTTTACATATCCGAACAATTCACTTTCAAAGAGTGACTCGGAAATAGCCCCCATATCTACATTTAAGAATATTTCTTTTTCCTTATTTGACTGGCGGTGGATAGCCCTGGCAATAAGTTCTTTTCCTGTGCCATTCTCGCCAAGAATTAGAATGTTAGCTTCTGTTATGGCCACTTTTTGAATAGTCGCAAAAATTTTTTTCATTTCTTCGGACACTCCGATTATATCTTGGAACTTACTGTCTAAATCGGAGCTCAACTGTCTTTGCCTGGATAGAAGATTATCAATTTCCAGTTTGGATTCGCTTAATTTCATTGCTGAAGAAATAGTTGCAAGAAGTTTTTCGTTTTGCCAGGGTTTTAATACAAAATCAGTAGCCCCTTCTTTTATTGCCTTAACTGCCATTTCTATATTCCCAAAAGCTGTCATAAGAATAATGACAGCATTTGGTTCTACCTCAAGAATTTTTTTCAGCCATTTGAATCCTTCAGACCCGCTTGTTGCGTCACCTGAAAAATTCATATCAAGCAAGATAATATTATAATGATCGTCAGTTAATATTTTAGCAAGTTCTTCCGGATTTTTTTCGATCCGGACAATAGCGTAATGCTGTTTTAACAGAAGCCTGGCAGAAAATAAAATATCATCATCATCATCAACAATTAAAATTTTTCCCGGTTTTACGTTCATATTAAATCTATTTACAGAAGTTTTTATTCTGAATTATATTATGAAAATGAACTAACAATTATTATTCCCCTAAATAATGAATTAAAATTCACATTATTAAAGCTAATACAAAAATATTAACCACCTATTGTTCATTAATGAACAATAGTGTCCGTTTTCGAACAATATAAATTTTAAACTAAATATTATTAGAGTCAATCTATAGTAAAAATATTTTCGTTTTTCCTCCCAAAAGACCGTTTGTAATAATTTAGTTCTAACAAAGCAACTAAATTATTACTTTTACAAGGTTTTAAGCTTCTAAAAAATAAAATAAAGGCATGCGAATTAAGATAAGATAATCGATTAAAAAAAATCTATAAAAGAAAACAGGATAAAACTATCAATTAAAAGATAATTATGAAATAGTAATTGAATAGTCTGTGTTATTAAAAATGAATCGTGTAAAAATATTTTTTTTATTATTCTAAATACATTCTCTGTATTACTATATAGCAGCGTTTTCAATGTGCAGGGAAATTCTATTTAAGTAGTGTCTTAAATGTAATGATCATAAATCTAAATGAGGAGAATAAAATGAAAACTAAAATATATATAAATTATTTTGCGATTCTTTTTTCTATATTATTCATAGTTTATCCCCGGAATTTAAAAGCTCAAGATACCAGACAACTTCTTGACTTAGAAGGGAATTGGAAATTTAAATTGGGTGACGAGCAACGTTGGGCTGACCCTAAATTCAATGACGGCAAATGGTCTGAAATTTATGTGCCTGCTAATTGGGAAGACGAAGGCTATCCCGGCTATGATGGTTATGCATGGTACAGAATTCACTTTAATGTTGAGAAGGAATGGTTGTCAAGGGATCTATTACTTGATCTTGGTTTAATAGATGATGCTGATGAAACTTATGTTAATGGACAATTTATTGATTTTTCGGGTCTATTTCCGCCAAACTATTTTAGTACATATAATGTACCGTGTAAATATCCTATTCCTGCCGGGATACTTCATGCTGGAAAGGATAATGTAATTGCAGTCCGTGTTTATGATGGTGGAGGATACGGTGGTATAAATCATGGTCCGATAGGCTTATATGAACGTAGGAATTTTCTTCATCCTGACTTAGCACTACCTACAACATGGAAGTATACTACCGGGGATGATATGAATTGGAAAGAAGTTAATTTTGATGATAAAAATTGGAAAAGTGTTCGTGTCCCGGCTTATTGGGAAACCCAGGGATTTAAAAATTATGACGGGTTTGGCTGGTACCGTGTTGCTTTTACGGTACCTGAAGAATATCTGGATAAAGATGTAATTATGCTTGTGGGTAAAGTTGATGATTTTGATGAAACATATTTAAATGGAGAAAAAATTGGAAGAACCGGGGAAAAATTGACGGAAGGATTTGAAATGCATTATACCAACTCAGATTCATATCTTCAGTCAAGGGCATATACAATTCCTGCCGGATTGCTTAAAGCTGGTAAAGAGAATATTCTTGCTGTAAGAGTTTACGATTGCTGGCTTGGAGGCGGGATTTATGATGGGCCGATCGGGATTATTACACGGGAACATTACCTGGATTACAAGCACTCTTTAAGAGAACCTCACAGATGGTTTAAAGAATTAATGGAAGATTTATTTAAATGATATTTGGATGCTCAGCTCTAAAATGACTAAAATTTAGTTTTTTTAATTTGATTTTAGAAGTAATTAATAACACTTTGTTTATTTTTGGGAAGACTTATATATTAAAACACTTATTTAAACGCACTATCTCTATATTGGCAAAATAATTAGGTCTAAAACTAACAGTGAATAAAGACTAAGGAATAATAAATGTGAATAAGAAAGAAAATCAAACAAACAATATACATGAACAAATGTTTTTTGAGATAAAAGATAAAACTATTTTCAATCGGGCGCAGGAATATGCATTTGATTATGCAGATAAAATATTAAACAGAGTTGTTTATCCATCTGATGAAGCATTGGAAAATTTAAATATCTTTGATGAAGATTTCCCTGAATTAACCGGTTGTGCCGAAAAAATATTGAAATTATTACATGACTACGGCTCGCCGGCTACAGTCGCACAAACAGGGGGAAGATATTTTGGCTTAGTTAACGGCGGTATTATTCCTGCTGCTTTGGCGTCTAGGTGGATGGCAGATTTTTGGGATCAAAATACACCGCTCTATGTAACTTCTCCAATAGTATCTAAACTTGAATCGGTTGTTGAAAGATGGTTACAGCAATTATTTAATCTTTCTAAAGAGACAGTTGCCGGGTTTGTCAGCGGTACCTCGATGGCTATTTTTTGTGGTTTGGCTGCAGCCCGCTATAGAGTTCTAAACCGACTTGGCTGGGATGTAAATTCAAAAGGATTATTTGGCGCACCTGCATTAAGAATAGTTTTAGGAAAGCAGACGCATGGTACCGTTTTTAAAGCATTAGCGCTGCTTGGAATGGGAAAAGATAATGTTGAACTCATAGAGGTAGATGGACAAGGAAAGATCATTCCCGACCTCCTGCCTCAATTAGATGATAAAACAATATTAATCCTTCAGGCTGGAAACGTTAACTCAGGTTCTTTTGATCCCTTTGAAAAAATAATGGAAAAAGCAATAAAAGCTAATTCATGGATTCATATTGACGGAGCATTCGGTTTATGGGCTTCTGCTTCCCAAAAATTAAAATATTTAACTAAGGATATGGAAAAAGCTAATTCCTGGTCCGTCGACGGACATAAAACATTAAATACACCATATGATAGTGGAATAGTTTTATGCAATGATAAAGATGCATTAGTATCTGCTCTGCAGGCCACAGGTTCATATATTGTTTATAGTAAAGAGCGCGATGGTATGTTGTTTACACCTGAAATGTCAAGAAGGGCTCGAGTTGTTGAGCTATGGACGACGATGAAATATTTGGGTCGCAATGGCATTGAAGACTTAATAAACGGATTACATGACCGTGCTGTTCAATTTGCCGAGGAACTAAAAGGAAATGGATTCCAGATACTAAATGAAGTGGTCTTTAATCAGGTTTTGGTATCGTGTGAAACAGACGAAATTACAAAAAAAACTCTCAAGTTCATTCAAGAATTCCGTGAATGTTGGTGCGGCAGTGCAATATGGAATGATCATCAGGTAATACGTATAAGCGTCTGTTCCTGGGCTACTACTGTCGAAGATGTTTCTCGCTCCGTTAGA
>Ga0326727_10014247_pt1 | contig 17380 bp, 11 predicted proteins | sample MB2enrmetagenome_FD_207643 | JGI IMG/M metagenome (GOLD analysis project Ga0326727, IMG submission 207643) | Lab enriched peat soil microbial communities from McLean, Ithaca, NY, United States - MB29MY | ecosystem: Environmental > Terrestrial > Soil > Wetlands > Peat | place: USA: New York...
AGGACGAGATCGAAGGAATCTGTGTCGAGCATGGTGAGTCCTTCGTCGCCGTCCTGGGCGCTGTCAACCGTGTATCCCTCGTCTTCGAGCAGAATCTGCAGGGACTCGCGGATGGCCACTTCGTCGTCGATGATGAGAACGCGACCGGCGCTGGCCGGCGTGGAGCTGCGCTTGGCAGAGACTACGTCAGACATGAATCGCCTTCCTCGACATTGGGAATTCCATGGTGAAGGTCGTACCCTGACCGGGTTGGCTTTCAACGCGAATCTTGGCGGCGTGCTCCTGGATGATGCCGTAGGTTACGGCAAGTCCCAGGCCGGTGCCGCCAGTGCCGCCTTGGCTCGGGCGCGACTTGGTGGTGAAGAATGGGTCGTAGATGTGGTGGATGTGCTCAGGTGCGATGCCGCTTCCGGTGTCGGTGACGTGCACGCGCACCCCGTGGTCGTGAACGGTGCGAACGGTGAGCGTGCCGCCGTGCGGCATCGCGTCCTTCGCGTTGAGAAAGAGGTTGAGAAAGACCTGCTGCAGCTTGCCCTGATTGCCGTGAATCTGCGGCAGGGCGGGGTCCAGATCGCCGACGACACGCACCTGCGCGGTCTTGAACTGGTGCTCCAGCAGCGCCAGCGTGTCGTGGATGATCCGGTTCAGATCGACGTTGCCGAATTCGGTGCCGCTGGTGCGCGAGAAGTTCAGCAGGTTGTTGACGATCTCCGAGGCGCGGAAGGTCTGCTTGGTGATCTTTTCCAGCAGGGCGGAGCGTTTCTCGTCACCTTGCAGTTGCTTGGCCAGCATCTGCGCGTAGGAGCTGATGACGGCCAGCGGAGTGTTGACCTCGTGGGCCACGCCGGCGGCAAGCAGGCCGATCGATGACATCTTGTCGGCCTGGGCCACCTGCTGCTCAAGCTCGATGCGCTCGGTGATGTCATCGACGATCACGAGGCGTCCGACGACGGTGAAGTCGCGGCTGAGCAGCGGAGCGATAGCGGCGTTTACAACGCGCGTGTCGCCGGCGGTCGTTCCCAGCCGGAACTTGTAGAGATTGTGGATGCCGGGATTGTCGCGGACGCGGAAGAACTCGTCGCAGAATGCCGGCGGAAGAACCTCGACGATGGGTTTGCCGATGGCTTCGGCGCGCGGCAGCGAATACATCGCCTCCATGCGCGAGTTCCAGGATTCGATCTTGTCCTGCAGATCGGCGGCGAAGACTCCGACGTTGATCGACTCGACGATGTTTTCGTTGAATTCTTTCAGCCGCTCGTACTCCTGCGCCTTCTCTTCCAGCGAGGCGTAGAGGCGGGCGTTCTGCAGGGCGATGCCGATGTAGCCGGCGAGGGTCTCCAGCAGTTCGACGTCTTCGCTGGAGAGAAAATCTCCCTCGCTGGTCTTGCCCAGCCCAAGCATGGCGATGGTGCGGTTCATCACCGTGCATGGGATGAAGTAGTTGAGGTCGAGGATGCGGATGGTCTCCTGCGCCAGCGGTTCTTCGCGCACCGCCTGGTGCGTGTTGTCGAAGAAGAGATGGCCCTCGGCGAATTCGGGCCGCTCGCTCGAAAGAAAGCGCAGATCGAGCGGGCCGTAGGGAGCGATGCCGGAGGACTTGGCCATCACGAAGCCGCTGTCCTCGGCGCTGGCGAGAAAGACGGCGATGCGGTCGACGAGCAGGGTGCGCTGGATGCGCTCGATGATGGCCTCCAGCATCTTGCCCAGGTCGCGCTCGGAGTTGAGCTCGCGGCCAAACTCGATCAGGGTGCGGCGGTAATCGTAGCGCTTGCGGTAGAAAAACTTGTCGATGCGATCCTGAATCCAGTTCTTGATGGGATCGAAGAGTATGGCGGTGACGACGATGGCAACGATCAATCCGCCGGGGCCGGCGCTGGGAAAGCTGGCATGGAAGAGCTCGGCCGTAGCGCCGACGGCGGCAAAGTACACCGCGGCGATGGTTCCGGCGGCGATGGTGTAGGCCATGCCGCGCTTGAAGATCAGGTCCACATCCATCAGCCGGTAGCGCACGATGGCGTAGCCGAAGGTGAGCGGCAGAAAGACAAGCGAGAGAACGCTGATCTTCATCGCCGCCGTCGGGCCTTGTCCGTAGAGGAACGGAATGACGTAGAAGCAGGTGAAGGGAAGAACGGCGAGAAAGGTTCCGCGCGTCACCCACTTCATCTGCTGGCGAAGGATCGGCGTGCGCGCGTGCACGTAAGTGTGCCAGAGGATGATGGTCGCGGTGACGAAGAGCGCGGCGACATAACCCATCTGGATGCGGTCGAGCATCAGCACCAGCATGCCGCTGGGCTCGGCGGCGGCCACCAGAAGAATCCAGAGGCAGAGGATCAGCGCGCCGGGAAGATAGACCAGGGGGAGAATCCATCCGCGCCGCTGCAGAAAGGACTTTCGCTCGGGGAAGGTGAGCGCGAAGTGCAGGAACATCGCCGGCTGAAGCATCCCTGCCACGACGTTGCCCCAGTAGATGATCCAGTCGAACTGGTTGAGCTTGCCGGTGAACTTGAACGAGTAGAAGATGAACGAGACCAGGCAGAAGAGATAGAAGTGGCTGGCCTTGGGCGCGGTCCAGCGGCGGAAAAGAACGTAGATCCCGATGCAGAGATAAACCAGCGCGATGAGGCGCAGTCCCTGGTTCAGGCTCTTATCGACCGGCTGCAGGACGACCGGAACATCGACGATCACGCCCTCGCGATTGAGGGTGTAGTGCAGGGTGCGAAAGACGCCGAGCCGGTACATCTGGCGGGCTATATCGGAGTTATTGTGAACCGGATTGCCGCCAAGAGCGACAAGGACATCGTGAACCTTGATGCCGCCCCGGTCGCCTGCACCGAGCGGTTCGACACGCTGCGCGATGAGCTTTCCGCTGGATTCGACCCACCAGACGCCATCGGTCGGGGTCGAAAACTGATGCTCCTTGCTGAAATTAATCCAGGCGAAGACCACCGCTGCCACCGTTAGAACGGTGAAGGTGACCGCAGTGAAGCGAACCTGGATCTCCTTTGTCATGGGCGGTGGCTGATGAGCCCGCGAATTTCCCAACAGCTCCCGGGGCGATGGCCACTGTTGGTTCTGCAACTCAGTTGCCACCTTTCCATTCATCATAGTCCGCCTAAATGATAGATATATAACGATATTCTGTGATTATACGCTTACGGCCACATGGCGAAATTTCCAAAACAGGTATTCACGTATGGTTTTGCGTACATTTTGATGCGCGAGCCGCTGCGGAGGAGCCGCCGCGATGGGACGCGCGGAGCCCTCCGGAGCGGGATGTAATAATGAGCGCATGGGCTTGCGTCAGCAGATTGCGGGGGTGCTGGGGAGTGTGGAGCGCGGGGCGTGGGTACGCTTTTTCGTCGCGATCTTTGGCCTGATTCTCGCCTTCGCCTCGGCGCTGCTCTCAACTGCCTCGCGCGAGGCGGGAGACACGGTCGCCACCGCCGTCTTCGCCTCATCGGCGCTGCTGCTGGCCGGAGTGGTTGCTGTCACCACGGTTCCGTACCTTGCCCAGCGAGTGGTGGCCAGCCGCGTTCGCGATGCGCTGAACTACGAGGTGACGCGCGAAGGCATCGTTTATCTGACGCTGACGCTCATCATCGGAATCGCCGCCCTCAATACCGGCAACAATCTGCTGTTCATCGTGGTGGCGGCGATGCTGGCGGCGGTGCTGGTCAGCGGCGTGGTTTCGGCGGTGATGATCAACGGACTGGAGATCGACCTGCACCTCCCGCATCATGTCTTCGCCGGGCAGAGCTACGCTGGAGCGGCGCTGGTTCACAATCGCCGCTGGCTGCCGGCGTTTTCCATCTCGGTAGTGCCGCCGGTGGAAAAGCGCGAGTACGAGTGGCGCTGGCGGCGCACGCAGTTTGTCTATCCTTCGCCGCGCACAGGACGCAAGCCGGTTGTGCGCTGGCCCGATCTGAGCCTGAGCCGGATCGAGCGGCCGCCGCAGACGCCGCCGGTCTTCGAGGAGAGCGTCTACTTTCCGTATTTGCCGGGAAGGCATCGGCAGAGCGCGGAGCTGAATCTCTGCTTTCCGCGTCGCGGGCTCTACGCGCAGCGCGGAGTCGGCATCGCGACGCGCTTTCCCTTCTCCTTCCTCACCAAGACGCGGACGATTGCGTTGGAGCAGGAGGTGCTGGTCTTTCCATCGGTTGAGGCCACCGACGAGATGTTCGAGATTCTGCCCATGATCAGCGGCGAGTGGGAGACGAACCTGCGCGGGCGCGGCAGCGATCTCTACCGCATCCGCGACTACCAGCCCGGAGACAGCGCGCGGCACGTCGACTGGAAGGCGACGGCGAAGTCCGGCGAGCTGAAGGTGCGCGAGTTCACACGCGAGGACGAGCGCCGCATCCAGATCATCTTCGACAATCCCGCGCCCGGCCTGCTGGACAGCGCTCACTACGAGCGCGCCGTCAATCTTGCGGCCTCGCTGGCCTGGCACTTCTACGAGGAGCACACAGAGCTGAGCTTCGCGGCGCCAAGACTCGGAGGCGTGCAGGATGTCTTCGGATTCCTGGAGTATCTTGCGCTGGTCTCACCCGGCGGCGACGAGGACTTTCTCACCGCAGCCGCCGCCGGAGGGCAGTACAACATCGTCATCACCGCCCGCCAGCGCGGCAAAATTCCCACGGCGATCTGGCAATCCTCTTATGTTTTGTTCGCGCAGGAGTAGGCGATGGCGCGGACGAAAGATGGAGCATCGACAAGCGCAAATTCAGAGCTCGCGAACTTCGAGATGAAGTCGCGCGCATGCTGGATCGCGCTCTTTGTGCTGCTGAGCCTTGCGCTGGCCGTGCCGTTCCTGTGCGTCGATGAGCCGCCGCTGCTCGACTATCCCAATCACCTGGCGCGAGCGTTTGTGCTCGCGCATCTGCACGATCCGGCCTATCACTTCAGCGCAGTTTATCGCGCGGATTGGCGGCCTTATCCATACGTGCTTTGGGACGCGGCGGCAGTTGCATTGCAGCGCGTTGTTTCCGCGGAGATCGCCGGCAAGCTGCTGCTGATCTTCAGCACCGTGCTGCTGCCAATCTCGGTGGCGTGGTTCTTGTGGCAGGCGAATCGGGAGTCGATCGGGATGGCTCCGATGGCCTGCGTGCTGGCCTACAACACGCTCTTCTTCTGGGGATTCACGGCCTACCATCTCAGTATCGGCTGCTGCTTTCTGATGGTGGGCGCGTGGCTTTGGTACCGGCGAAGTCCGTCGATGCTGCGTGCGGGGGTGTTTCTTGCGTCGAGCTTCGCGGCGTATTTTGCGCATCTGCTGGGATTCGCGGCATCGGCGTTCATCCTCGTCTTTTACGTGCTGACCGAGCGCCCTACGGAAAAAAAGCTGCGCGAGTGGCTGCGGCTGGCGGCGTTCTTGGCCCCTCCGGCGCTGCTATTCTTGTGGGCGCGGCCGGGACTCGGCGGGCCGAAGCGGTTGGCGTGGCGTCCCTTCGCCGACAGGCTGCGCGAAGTGTACGAACTGACGACACAGGATTACGACATCGATCTCAACCGGATTCTCATCGCCGGATTGGTGGCGTGCTTCCTGATTGCGGTGGTGCGCAATCGCGAGCTGAAGGTGAGCCGCAGATGGCTGATCGTGACGGTCGCCTTCTTCGTGATCTATCTTCTGCTGCCATTCGGATGGGGAGCGAGCTCGGATCTGGATGTCCGCTTCGTCGCGCCGCTCTGCCTGCTTCCGCTGGCGGTGCTGCAGGTGGGAAAGCGTGCGAAGTGGATCGCGGCGCTGGCTGTCGCATTGACGCTGCTGCGCGTGTACAACGTCGCGACGGGATTCCGCGCAGAGACCGCGAGAAACGCGGCGATGAATCACGGCATCGAGCAGATTGCGCGCAACGCGCGGGTTTTTCCCGTGGTGGATACCTGCAAGGACGAGGACCCGCTGGATTATTACTACGTCCACTACTGGGCCTACGCGGTGATCCGGCGCGGAGCCATCTCGCCGTACTTGTTCGACATTCCCGGACAGACTCCGATGCGCATTACGTGGGAGCCTTACACCGCCGAGGGCTATTGGGAGCACTGCTACTCCGAAGAGGAGCCTGACTGGCAGCAGGTGGCCGGAGACTACGACTACATCTGGACCTACGGCGACCAGCGATTTACGCAGGGAATTCGCGGCGTTGCCGATCCGGTCTTTGAGGAGAAGCCGCTGGTGGTGTATCGGGTGAGGCGGTGACTGGAATCGGGAATTTCTCTGATTCGCCTACCTCTTCGCAGTGGGTCATGCTGAGCCCGCTTTTGGCGAAGCATCCCGATAATGTTGGGTCCGCAAGCTCCGCCCCAGGTCATCTTCCCGAATAGCAGACGCAACCAGCCCGCGGATGGATGGCCTTGAGCAGCGTTGGTAGTGCAGACCTCGCGGGGATTTTTCGGCTTCGCCTCAGAATGACACAGCTTTTTTCTATGCCTTCCCACATGCAGCCCGATACGGGCTGCATGTGGAGAAAGCGCTACTTCTCTTCCGGCTTCCACCGCAACACCGGCTTACGGGCGGCGGCAGTTTCGTCCAGGCGCTGCAGGCGCGTCGAGTGCGGCGCGCTCTTCACCAGTTCGGGCTCTTCGATTGCCTCCTGCGCGATTGCCTTCATCGCATCGATGAAGAGGTCGAGCTCTTCGAGCGGCTCGCTCTCCGTCGGCTCGATCATCATTGCGCCGTTGACCACCAGCGGGAAGCTGACCGTATAGGGATGGAATCCGTAATCGATCAGCCGCTTGGCGATGTCTCCCGTGCGCAGGCCGGCCTTGGATTGCAGCTTGTCGCTGAAGACTACCTCGTGCATCGTCGGCGTCGCGTAGGGAAGTTCGAAGGTGCCTTCGAGCTGCTTGCGCACGTAGTTGGCGTTGAGGACGGCGTCTTCGGTGGTCTGGCGCAGGCCGTCCGGCCCGTTGGCCATGATGTAGGCCAGCGCGCGCACGAACATTCCGAAGTTGCCGAAGAAGGCGCGGACGCGGCCGATCGACTGAGGACGATCGTAGTCGAGGCGCAGCACGCCGTTGCTCTCGGCGATGACGGGCTTGGGCAGGAATGGCTCAAGATGGCGCTTGCAGGCCACCGGGCCGGAGCCGGGACCGCCTCCGCCGTGCGGCGTGGAGAAGGTCTTGTGCAGGTTGAGGTGCATCACGTCGACGCCGAAGTCGCCGGGACGCGCCTTGGCGACCAGCGCGTTCATGTTGGCGCCGTCCATGTAAAGCAGTCCGCCCTTGCGGTGCAGAATCTCCGCGATCTTGCCGATCTGCTCGTCGAAGATCCCCAGGGTGTTGGGATTGGTGAGCATGAGGCCGGCGACCTCGTCGTTCATCTGCGCTTCCAGAGCGGCGAGATCGACCATGCCTCGCGCATCGCTGCGCAGGTTTTCGACCTCGTAGCCGACCATCGCGGCCGTCGCCGGATTGGTGCCGTGGGCCGAGTCGGGGATCAGAACCTTCTTGCGCGGATTGCCCTGCGATTCCAGATAAGCGCGCACCAGCAGGATTCCGGTGAGCTCGCCGTGGGCGCCGGCCGCGGGCTGCAAGGTGATGGCGTCCATGCCGGTAATCTCGATGAGCTGATCGCTGAGCGCCTTCATGATGCGCAGTGCGCCCTGCGAGATCTCCTCGCGCTGATAGGGATGCGCTCCGGCGATGCCATCCAGCCGCGCCACGGCCTCGTTGACGCGCGGATTGTACTTCATGGTGCAGGAGCCGAGCGGATACATGCCGTGATCGACGGCGTAATTCCAGGTCGAAAGCCGCGTGAAATGGCGGATGATCTCAGGTTCGCTGACCTCGGGGAGCGGCGCGGGCTCGGTGCGCAGCGCGCTGCCGAGCTCGTGGGCGGCATCGACCGTGGGCACATCGAGCTGACGCAGGCGAAAGGCCTTCTTGCCGGTTGAGGAGTGTTCGAAGATCAAACCCTCGTTCTGCGAGATGTGCGTGCTGGCCTTGCGGATCTTATCGTTCTTCACTTCTTCACCTCGCAACAATCTGCGGCGGCGACGCTGCCTACTGCTTTAATCTCGTCTGCAGCGGCGTCGATGGCCTCGCGGGAGGTGAGCTCGGTGGCGCACCAGACGGAGGCGTTGCCGAGCTCGGGATAGAACTTGCGCAGCGGGAAGCCGCCGACGATCCCGTGTCCCGCGAGCCGGTGCGAGAGCTCGCCGGATTCCTCTGCGGTCTGCAGCACGAACTCGTTGAAGCGCGGCGCGCCTTCGAAGAGCACCTTGCCGCGCGCGCCCAGCGCTTTGCGGGCGTAGGCAGCTTTGGCGAGATTCTGCTCGGCCAGCCCGCGCAATCCCTCGCGTCCGTAAACATCGAGATAGATGTTGACCATCAGCGCGACCAGCGCCTGGTTGGTGCAGATGTTCGAAGTCGCCTTCTCGCGGCGGATGTGCTGCTCGCGAGTAGAGAGCGTGAGGACGAATCCGCGCTTGCCCTCCCGGTCGACGGTCTGTCCTACGAGGCGTCCTGGAATCTGGCGGAGGAACTTCTCGCGCGTGGCGATCACGCCGGCGTAGGGGCCTCCGTAGCTGAGCGGCACGCCGAAGGATTGCGCCTCCAGCGAGACGATGTCGGCCTCGACGGGCGGGCGAACGATGGCCAGCGAGAGCGCTTCGGCGATGGAGACGACCAGCAGCGCGCCCTTGGCGTGAACAACGCCCGCGATGGCGGCAACGTCTTCGATGGTTCCGAAGAAGTTCGGAGACTGGATCAGCACGCAGGCGGTCTGATCGGTGATGGCGGCATCGAGCGCGGCGAGATCGACGCGTCCGTTCTCGCCGAATGCGACCTCGCTGAGCGGCAGTCCCTGATACTTCGCATAGGTGGCGATCACCTCGCGATACTCGGGATGGACGCTGCGGGCGAGGATGGCGTGATGGCGTCCGGTGACGCGCATGGCCATCATCACGGCCTCGGCTGCGCCGGTCGAGCCGTCATACATCGAGGCGTTGGCGACCTCCATGCCGGTCAGCTCGCAGATCATCGTCTGGAACTCGAAGATCGCCTGCAGCGTGCCCTGTGCGATCTCCGGCTGATAGGGCGTGTAGGCGGTGAACCACTCGCCGCGCGAGATCAGCGAATCGATCACCAGCGGGCGGTAGTGGTTGTAGGCTCCCGCGCCGAGCAGAATCTGGTAGCCGTTGCCGTTTTCGGCGGCCCGGGCGCGGAACCAGTCGACGATCTCGCTCTCGGCCATCTGGCGCGGAATGTTGAGATCGCGGTTCAGTCGAAACTCGGCTGGGATGGGCGCGAAGAGCTCGTCGATGGAGCCGGCACCGATGGTCTCCAGCATCTGCCTGCGTTCGGCGGGAGACTTGGGAAGATAGCGCATGAGAGTTAATCCTGGAGTCGATGGCAGCCGGGCTCAAGGCCGCTGCCGGAGGAAGAGTCAGAGACGATGACGAGTTGGACGCACGGGCGCGTGCCGGAATTTGCCTGCACTACTGCTCCTCGGCGATGAACTTCTCGTAATCGGCGGCGGAGAGCAGTCCGGAGAGCTCGGCAGGATCGGCCAGCGTCAGCTTCACCATCCACGACGCGTGCGGGTTGTTGTTGACCTTCTCGGGAGCGGTGGCCAGCTCCTGGTTGATCGCCGTCACCGTGCCGGAGACCGGCGCGTAGAGATCGCTGACGGCCTTCACCGACTCGACGGTTCCGAAGGTCTTGCCGGCGGTGAGGGTTGCGCCGACCTTGGGCAGCTCGACGAAGACGATGTCTCCCAGCGAATTCTGGGCAAAGTCGGTGATACCGATGGTTCCGGTGGCGCCGTCAACGGCGAGCCATTCATGCTCTTTTGTGTACTTGTATTCCGGCGGATAGGCCATGACGATCTCCAAGAAATAAAGTGCGCGCCGGAAGCTCCGGCGGTGAGTACAGCCAACAAGTGATTCCCATTGTATTTTACTGCTGTGCCTTGCCCGCGCGCGGACGCTTGTAAAACGGCGTGGGTATAACACGGCACTTCACAACCTGGTTGCGAACTTCGACGCCCAGCTCCGCGCCCTCCACCGCGTACGCAACTGGCACGTAGGCGAGAGCGATATTTTTCTTGAGGAACGGCGCGGGCGAGCCGCTGGTGACAGAGCCGATCGGCTTTCCTTCGCCGTCGGTGACGGTGTAGCCATCGCGCGGAATGCCGCGCTCGATCGCCTCCAGCCCGATGAGAATGCGCTCGACTCCGCGAGCCTTCTGCGCCGCCAGCGCCGAGCGGCCGATGAAGTCGCCCTTTTCCATCTTCACGAAACGGTCGAGCCGGGCCTCCCATGGCGTGATGCTGTCGGAGATCTCGTGTCCGTAGAGCGAGAGCGCGCCTTCAAGGCGCAGCGTGTTGCGAGCGCCCAGGCCGCAGGGCAGCAGACCGAACTCCTCGCCGGCGGCGAACACCGCGTTCCAGACGCGGATGCTGGTGGCCTCATCGCTGGGGATGTAAATCTCGAAACCGTCTTCGGCGGTGTAGCCGGTGCGGGCGATCAGGGTGTTGGGCAGGCCGCAGACGGTTCCGTGAGTGAACCAGTAGAACTTCACCTGCGTCAGGTCGGCGTCGGTGAGCTTCTGCAGCGTTCGCCAGCCGTTCGGACCCTGGATGGCGATCTGCGTGTAGTTGTCGCTGAGCTCCTCGACGGCGCAGTCGAAGGCCGCGGCGGCATCGCGCACCCAGTGGAAGTCTTTCTCGCGAGTCCCGGCATTGATGACCAGCAGGAAGTCCTGCTCGCCGAGGCGATGCACGATCACGTCATCGACGAATGTCCCGGTGGGATAGAGCAGGGCAGAGTACTGCGCCTGTCCGATCGCGAGTCGCGCGGCGTCATTGAAAGTCATGTGCTGCACGGCGGCGAGCGCCTGCGGGCCGTGAAGGCGAATGTCGCCCATGTGGCTGACATCGAAGATGCCAACAGAGGAGCGCACGGCGAGGTGCTCGGCGATGAGGCCGCCGGGCCGGCCGGCCGCGGCGGGATACTCGACAGGCATCTCCCAGCCGTTGAAATCCACCATGCGGGCGCCCATCTGCCGGTGCGCGGCGTTGAGCGCAGTCTTACGAAGTGCGGTTACCGTGTTTGCCAATGAAAATCCCTCGACATGAACCCTTGAAGTTAACACGCGGCAAGGGCGTCAGGCAACGAGATGCGGAGAGCTTGCAGAAGCGGAAAATTCTGGGTAGAGTTCGCCCATGGCCCAGCGATTTCATTGCAACGTCTGCGAAAAAGTGGAAGAAAAGTGCGAGTGCGACAAGTACTGCTTTCTCTGCCTGGGCGAGCACGATGTGCGGCTGGTGGAGGACGGCTGCTACTACTGCCTCGAGTGCCGCGAGGCCTGCGATTACCTGCCTGAACTGGAGGAGTTAAAACGGCAGGGCTGAGCGCAGAAGAGAGAGAGTGCTTCGCGAGCACAGCCCATAGGCATGCCTTCAACCATGCCCTAAGATATGACGGCGAAGCGGCTTCAGCCGCTGAGGGACGCCCAGATATTTCTCGCTGCGGTAGGGCACAGCTGAAGCTGTGCCCGTTCAGATTCTAGAAGTTGATGGCGAGCCCGGCGCGGATGACCCGTGTTCCCTGCACAAGGTAAACCGTGCTTCCATCGGCGCTTAGAACCGGCCGGTATCCCTGCGCCAGCAGGTTGCGGACATCGATCAGCGCCTCCAGACCGTTGGGCAGAAGGTGCATCGAGGGGATCGGCTGGCGGATGAAGAAGCTGAGGTATGGATCGGTCTCGCCCGGCGAGGCGTTGAAGGCGTCAACCGCGGTCAGGCCGCTGCTGCTCAGCCAGCGATAGCTGGCAATCACCCTGGTATCGGTGCAGTGCAGGGTACCGGAGAGCTTGGCCGCCGCGGAGTGGCGTTCTGCCTTGATCAACTGCTTTTCGGTCTCGGCAAGCTGTTGCAGGCTCGCCGGCGCGGTGAGCACCTTGCCGTAGGCGTAATCGATGGTAGCGTCAATCCCGCCGCCGACCGGATGCGAGTAGACGGCGCGCAGGCCGTTGGAGTGCAGGTTGCCGCCGTTGAAGTAGAAGTTTCCGGAAAACGGATCAACGATCAGGGCGTTGGTATCCTGCGTGAACCCGGCTCCCGCGCCGTTGAGGGCGGCGCTGTGGACCGTGTCGGTAAAGGCGGCGAGCTGCACTTTGTTCCTGCCGAGGCGCTGCGAAACGGAGAGCTCATGATGGTAAGCGCGCTCGATCTGCTGACCTTCGCTGGTCATGGTCAGCCGCGGATTGCTCTCGCTGAGATCGGCCGGAGCCGAATCGAAGCCCTTGGCCCGGCGGAGATTCGGAGCGCTGGTGGCATAACGGTACTGCAGAATCGTGTTCTTTCCCGGATGCGTGGTGACGGTGGTGAAGGGCCGGAAGCTGGTGGCGCGATCGCGGAACTGGATCATCTGCGTCTCGCCGCCGTAATCCAGCTCGAGATACTCGCCGAAGGTAATCGAATTGGCGATCGAAAGCGCAAGGGCCTGGATGGCAGGCTGGTTCGGATTGAGCGAGGCAAAGTGCCGGGCCGAGAGCGCGATCTCCGGGAAGCTGCCGTCAGGCAGCTGGCGCGAGTACGCCGCGCGGATCACGGCGCTGGGATTGGCGACCCCACTCCCCATGCCGCCGTTGAGAGACCATCGCTCCGGGACCATGCTCTTTTTGCCGAAGAGCGACTGCTCCACCTGGAAATTCGTGTCCATCGAGCCGAAGGAATCGTCGGAGCCGGAGATGAACGAGACTCGAGCCTTGAGCTGGCCGTCGTTGGCGTCCTCCGTCTTCTGAACCACGACGAGCGGCTTATCGTCGGCGAGGCGCAGAATGGGCCGGTTGGCCATCGAGCGCAGCGCCCAGCGCCAGTCGTCGTCATCGTTGGCCGAATCCTTATGCTTTGGAACGAGCTGAATCGCCTCAAAAAGCGTGCTCAGCGTGATGTTCAAGAGAAGGCTCGCGCCCGATTGCAGGCGTACCTGCTCGCGGATGGTGGGCAAAAAGTTCGGGGCGGTAACTTTGACGGTGTAGAGGCCGGGAAGCAGCCCGTGGACGGTGAAGACGCCCTTCTCGTTGGTGATGGCCGATTCCGTGTGGGCATCGGGGCCTGCAAGGAGCTCTACCACCGCGCCCGCCTGCGGTGCTCCGGCGCTATCGTGCACCGTGCCGGAGATGGTGCCGGGATTGATGGCTGCTGACGCTCCGAGGCACCATGCGAGAACCAGCGCCAGGAAACCGACTTTACGCATCACTGAGCCCTCCCTGCTTTGCGGGCAATGCCAATGATAGATCCCGGCATGCCGAATTTGCATGCCCGCGTCAATGGCCAAGGATCGCCTGAGTCGAGAATTGTATCCTATTCGACCTGAAAACGGGCCGATGGATTTATCGTTTGCTTCGTCACCTCGTCATTTACCGTAACCTTAAGGATGTAAAGTCCGGGATCGAGGTTGGCCAGCGGCATGGACTTTTCGATCGTGATCTGGTCGCCGATGTTGCCGTAGGCCGCCGAGCTCTCCTCTGCGTGCAGCACGGATTTGTTGGTCTGGATGTTGCTGATGTCGTACTGGATCGTTGCCTTGTTCTTCTTCAGTTGCGGGTCCTGCTGCAGGCCGTAGACCTGCAGCCAGATGTTCAGCCGCTGATTGCGCTTGAAGCTGGCCGGCTTGCCATCGGCGGTGTCCAGTCGCGGGCGAACCTTGGTGTCTCCGAGGATGAAGTTGCCCGCGCCCACGTTCTTTGCCGGCACGCGCTCCATGAGGTCGGCAAGAATCAGCGAGGAGCTCTGCAGCTTCTCATCGTCGAACGAGGGCACCGGGATGGAGCGGACCAGCGTTCCCACGCGATCGCCGTTCACATCCTTTACCGCGACATCGATCTTGTACATGCCCGGCTTCAGCGGCACCGCCTTCCAGTAAATCTGCTGGGTGCTCAGCGACTGCTCCAGCAGGTCGTTCGGAACATCGACGCCGACGGTGTCCTCGAAGGTCGAGGCGACGCGGCCCGAGATCGTCGAGATGCGTGCGAAGATGTTGGCCGAGGCGCGCTGGATACCTTCCTTCTGCACGAAGGTCAGGTCCTTGGTCTTGATCTGGATGGTGATCGGGACCAGCACCGTCTCCGAGGTGACCTTGACGTAGTCGGAGCGCAGGTCGAAGGGCATCATGTTGTAGCGAATCTTGGAGCTGACCTTCTCTTCCAGATCCTTGAACTTGATCGGCGGCGGAGCGGTGAGCTTGGCCAGGCGCTCGATGGCCTCGAACTGGCGGCCGGTGTTGTTGTTGCCCATCATGTCGCTGCCGCCCGGACCTCCCGTGATGCGGTCGGCGCGGTTGCCGCGTCCCATCTGCTCATTGATTGTCGGTCCGCCGCCGGGGGTGTGCAGCAGCGCGTCCTTCTCGTTGGGATCGATTGAGATGTGGTAGTCGTTGCACATGCAGCTATCCACGAACTCGATGATCACCTCGTTGCCGATGCCTTCCAGATAGCGATAGCGCCAGCGCTCGAAAGGGAAGGTCGAGGTGGTGCCGCCGCCCTCGCTCATCTCGCGCTGATAGGTGCCGCCGGAGGCATGGGATTCGATCTCATCGGGCGGACCCCAGACGATGTAGATACGGCCGCGGTCGGTCCTCCAGCCGGGGATGCCGGCGGCGAAGCGCTCGTTGGCATACTGAATGCGCCGATAGTGCTCTTCGCGGAACTCGTTCTCTTCGGTATCGGGGGTGGGATCGCGGCGGAGCCAGAACTGCTCGATGAACTCGTCGCGTTCGGCATCGGTGCCAAGCAGCTTGAAGGCCTGCTCTTCTTCCGAAGTGATGATGTAGCGAACGTCCTCGTCGAGCCACTTCTTGTAGCTCTTGCCGACCTCTTTCTGGAAGCTTCTCAGTCGCTCTTTCTTTTCTTCCGGCGTAAGCTCTTTCTGCTCGGGGGGAGCTTCTTTCTTGCCCTTCTTGATGTCGTTCAGGGAGGTTCCCTCATCTTTGTCTCTGCCGGAATCCTGCTGCTGCGCGAGCAAAGGCGCAGCCATCAAAAACGCAGCCAGAATGGCGAGGAAAGAATTGCGCAGCAGACCAGAACGCATGGGTATACCTGCTCCTGAAGGGTTGTAAGCAATAGAAATTGTATGGATTTGCGTGAGCCAAGGCAAGGAGTAAGGCCCGGAGCCGGGTCGTGCGGCTTCGGCGCAGATGGATGATGGCAAGGCAGAATACGCTGGCGGCAGTCGCGGGTGGAAGTCTGCGATGGGGCTCTCAGTTTACAATCCTAAAGAACAGAAGGCGAACGCAGTTGGAACTTTCAAGGCTTCGAGCTCGTACAAACAAACATGCGGAGTGACCCGTCAAACGGGAAAGACGAGGACCGATGAAGACCTGGAAAAAAGTATCGCTCGCTCTGGGTGGCGTGGTGCTGGTCGGAGGGATCGTTCTGGTCAGCATTCAACAGAGCCGAAAAGGCATCGTCGAGGTGCAGACCGGCAAGGCGGTCCGCCAGGAGCTGGTCTCGCAGGTGACGGCTTCAGGGGAGATTCGCCCGAAGACCTTCGTCAACGTGGGCGCCAACGCCATGGGAAAGATCGTTCACCTCTATGTGAAAGAGGGCGACCATGTGGCGAAGGGAGAGCTGCTGGCGCAGTTGGAAAATGTGCAGGCCGGAGCCGACGTCAATTCCACCCAGGCCTCGCTCACCGCAGCCGAGGCCGACTACTCCGCCGGGATCGAGACGCTGAACACCAATATCGCCGACCTCGACCGCGCCAAGGCCGATCTGGAGCAGAAGCAGTACGACTGGAAGCGAGCCGAGGGCTTGTATCGCGATCAGTTGATCGCCAAAAAGGATTATGACGCCGCCAAGAACGCCTACGAGGGGGCGGTCTCCGGCGTGAGCATGGCGAAGGCGCGGATCGCGCAATCCAAAGCCGCGGCCGAGGCCTACAAGCGGCGCATCGCTGTGCAGAAGGCGAACCTGGTGCACTTCAGCGACGTGCTCAGCAAGACCGAGTATCGCGCGCCGTTCAACGGCGTCGTGACCAATCTCCCGGTGCGCGAGGGCGAGACGGTGGTGATGGGAATCCAGAACGCTCCGGGATCGACGCTGATGACGCTGGCCGACATCTCGGTCATCACCGCCGAGGTGAAGGTAGATGAGACCGACATCGTCAATGTGAAGCTGGGACAGCCCGCCGAGGTGAGCATCGACGCGATTCCGAAGAAGAAGTTCAAGGGTACGGTGACCGAGATCGGCAACAACGCGCTGCTGCGCTCCACCGGCGTGGCTACGTCGCAATCGACGGGCAGCACGCAGGAGGCGAAGGACTTCAAAGTGGTGGTGACGCTGAGCGAAATTCCGGAGAACCTGCGGCCGGGCCTCTCAGCGACGGCGAAGATCACCACGGCCACCAAGCAGGCCGCGCTCTCGATCCCCATCCAGGCGCTGACCATCCGGCAGAAGGGTGACCTTGCGCCGAAGAAGAAGAAAGATAAGGGCGCGGTGGAGGCGGCCGAGAAGCCCGAGGATCTGAAGGCCGCCAAGGAAGAGATTCAGGGCGTATTCGTGGTGCGCGACAAGAAGGCGAAGTTCGTTCCGGTGCAGACCGGAATCACCGGAACCACCGACATCGAAGTGCTTGACGGCTTGAAAGAAGGCGATGAGATCGTGACCGGCAGTTACAAGGTTCTGCGCACGCTGAAGCCTGATGCGACGGTGAAGATCAACAACACCGCGCCGAAGAAAGAAGAAGAGAAGTCTTAGGAGATCACACCGAATGGCGACACAAACCGCAGGGATGGCTCAGGAGCTGAAGGCGCCGCCGCCGGACTGCATCATCTGCACGCAGGATCTCTGGAAGACCTACGACATGGGCAGCGAGCAGCAGGTGAACGCGCTCTGCGGCGTCGATATCGCGATCAGGAAGAACGAGTACGTCGCGATCATGGGCCCCTCGGGCTCGGGCAAATCGACGCTGATGAACCTGATCGGCTGCCTGGATACTCCGACCAAGGGCATTTACTGGCTGAACGGTCAACTGGTGAGCGAGCTGGACGACGACGAGCTGGCGCGCATCCGCAACCGTGAGATCGGCTTCGTCTTCCAGACCTTCAACCTGCTGGCGCGGGCGACGGCGCTGCACAATGTCGAGCTGCCGCTGATCTACGCCGGCGTGCCGGCTGCGGAGCGGCTGGAGCGCGCCCGGCAGGTGCTCGCCAGCGTCGGCATGGGCGAGCGCATGAATCACAAGCCCAACGAGCTCTCCGGCGGACAGCGCCAGAGGGTCGCCATTGCACGCGCGCTGGTCAACCGCCCCTCCATCATCCTCGCCGACGAGCCCACCGGCAACCTCGACAGCAAGACTGGAAACGAGATCATGGCGCTGATGGACGAGCTGCAGGCGCGGGGAAATACCATCGTGCTGGTGACGCACGAGCACGAC
>Ga0326727_10014248_pt1 | contig 17379 bp, 19 predicted proteins | sample MB2enrmetagenome_FD_207643 | JGI IMG/M metagenome (GOLD analysis project Ga0326727, IMG submission 207643) | Lab enriched peat soil microbial communities from McLean, Ithaca, NY, United States - MB29MY | ecosystem: Environmental > Terrestrial > Soil > Wetlands > Peat | place: USA: New York...
CACATAGGCAACCCGCGCCGTAAGAATGACGGATCAACCGGGCAAACCTTCCTGTGAGCGAAGAGAGCGTGTCAACACGAAGAGCCCGGTGCGGGAATACCGCCCGCCGGGATCTGTGAGGGGGGCATCGGGCAACCGGTGTCCCTACCTCAACAAACGCTGAAAGCAGAGATGGACCACGGACCACGGACCACAAGACAACGGGACCACGGGACTACAAGACCACTGACCACAAGACTACGGGACGACGGGACCGTTGAAATCAGCAGAAAGAAGAAAGCAGAAAGCACGAGACAAACGCTGAAAGCTGAAACCTGCGGTCAGGGGGGCAAGATGCTTTGATGCCAGAATTCAAGATGCCGGCATCTGAACAGAGGAACGGCAACTTATCTTCGATCTGCCCTTTCCTTCCAATGCTCTTTCAACTGGTCCACAGAAATCCAATGAGCCGGGTCACGATCGTCCATTCTCCGACTCAAATCCTGGCGTGCGCTGGCGTCGCGCATGTGCCGCAGATGCACAACATACGCAACCAGATGGTCCTGCTGCGTTTCCGGCAGGTTTGACACTTCTTCTTCAATCTGCTCCATCGTCATATTGTTATTCGTATCCGAATTGCCTGCGCGAAGCAAGCTCAGGCTGGATTCTGCTGGATTCTGCTCTCTGCTCTCTGCTCTCTGCTTTCTACGTCTTGGCCTGTGGCCTTCAGCTTTGCGCACAGAGGGCATCGAGGTGGAACTTGGCGGCGTGGTTGGGAAAGGCATGGCGATCGTAGGCGCCGTGGATTGGCCAGGAGCCGGGAATCGCCCCGTTGATGCCCGGAACACGGCAGTTGACCTTTTGATACTGCAAGAGCCGCTGGTTGAGCCTCTGCGCGCCCTCGAGCCACTTCTTCTCGCCCGTGAATCGCCCCAGGGCCTGCCACACGAGCGAGGTCTGGGCATTGCCGGTGCAGCATTCCCACCTGGCGGTCGGGCGCCAGTTTTCGTCAAAGGTGCCCGGCAACGTACCATATTGTTGAAAGTGGCACCGTAAGGGTTCAGTCGCGCGTCTCGCCGCCTCAGCGAATTTCGTCTCGTCGAGGAGCCGGGCCGACTCGACCAGGCCTTGCGTCGTGTAGGACAGCGTGTGAGTGGTGACGGCTTCGCCGGGACCGAACCAACAGCGGTCAAACCAGCCGTTGGGTCTCTGCTGGCAGAGGGCCCACTCCAGGTGCTTTACTGCGGCCGCGCGCGCCCGTTCATCGCGCGCCAGGGCGGCGTAGCGGAGGAGGGCCCAGTCCACCATGGTGTAGTAGGTGTGCGGGATGGCGTTAAAGGCATTTTTTACCCATGAGCCATCCGGCTCCTGCTCGTCCAGCAGCCAGGTGACGGCGCGATCGGCCGCCTCCCGAAGCCGATCATCAGGTTTCTGTTCCAGGAGCGACACCCAGCCATGCAGCACCATGCCGGTATTGAATACGCTCGGTTTCGTGTTGCCGGGCCGGTGCTGCTTCGAGCAGATGGCACCGGAAGCAAACTGCACTTGAGCGAGCCAGGCGCCGGCTGACCACGCCCGCGCGGCCAGATGAAAATCGGGGAAACGCCCATTGAGTGCGAGCAAGGTGGGGATGATATAACCGGTGGTTTCAGGGTAAGGCAGTTCCCAGCCATTCGGTAACGAGTAGGCGCGCGCGAAACCGCCACCGCCGGTAACATCCTGAGCGGCGCATAACCAGTGGGCCGCGGCATCAATGCTGGCCTCGGACGTCTCCGGTTCAGTTCCGCCGGCGCGCTGATAGCGCCAGCCATAGCGCAGCGCGGACAAGGCAGTTCTCAGACCCAGACCCATGCGTCAACCGAGGCTAACCAGCGGCACAATCAATGTCCTGGCGGAGTGTCGGCCAGCGCCTGGGCAATTCGTTCGGAAGCTTTGCCGTCACCATAGGCCGTGGTGGGTGCCGCCATGAGGCCATATTCTTGGTTATCGTCCAGCAAGCGGCTAAGGCTGCTGACAATTCGAGTGCGCTCGACGCCAACGGTCCTGGCCACACCCGCCTGGACACCTTCGGGGCGCTCCGTCAGGTTGCGCAGGATCAAGACTGGTTTTCCGAGACTGGCGGCTTCCTCCTGGACACCCCCCGAATCTGTCACGACACAATAGGCCCGCTGCAAGAGATAAACGAACGAGACATAGTCGAGCGGTTCCGTCAGCCACAAGAACCCGATAGCCGGGAGATTCCGCTGCGCGGATGACCCAGAGTTTTGGACCTTTCCCAGGATCCTCTCCACCGGACCGCGCACGTTCGGGTTCGGGTGAACGGGATAGACCAACTGGACATCCGAGCGAGCGGAGGCGATGTCCCGCAAGGCCCAGCAAATCTGTTCCATCGCCGGGCCAAAGCTCTCGCGGCGATGAGCGGTTAACAAAATGAGACGTTTCCCCTCGTCGAGAAACTGGAATCGCCGGCTGGCGAGCGCGGAAAGCTCGGGGTCTTGACTGAGGCGATGGATCACATGGTGGAGAGCATCAATGCCCGTATTGCCGGTCACCCAAATGCACTCGGCGGGGATATTCTCGCGGAGGAGATTATCCCGGGCCCATGCAGTGGGAGCGAAGTGGGCATCTGCCAGCACCGCGACCGCACGCCGGTTAGCTTCCTCCGGATAAGGGGCCCGTTTATCATTTGTTCGGAGCCCCGCCTCGACGTGGCCCACCGCCACATGGCTGTAGTAGGCCGCCAGCGCGGCCGCAAAGGCGGAAGTGGTGTCACCCTGGACGAGCAGCCAATCAGGACTGAGCTTTGCCAGCACAGGGCGCAGCCCTTCCAGAACGGCGCTGGTGATGTGGATGAGATCCTGGCCCGCCTTCATCAGGCCCAGGTCCCAATCGGAACGGATGCCGAAGACCTGGAGGGCCTGGTCCAGCATTTCCCGGTGTTGTGACGTGGCACAGACGGTTACCGAGAAGCGGCCATGCTGCTGCAGCCCGCGAATGACCGGGGCGAGCTTTATAGCTTCAGGACGCGTTCCCAAAACAACGAGCACCTTGATCATGGGATCCTCACGACGAGTGACCACGTATCGCACGGTACAGCCAGGCGGTGCCGGAACGCCGCACCCAGGCCTCGACCGAAAGCGGCAGCCAACGCAACCGAGCCTGGGACTGCTCGAAACGCCGGACCTGACTCAAAAGCGCGCGGGACGCCAGGTCCCGCCGACGCACCAGTTGCGGCAGTTTATCCAGAAGCAGGGCGGAGTTGTTTCTCCAATCGAGGTGCTCCTCAGCATAGGCTCGGCTCCGGCGTTTGAAGGCCGCCAGGCTCTCCCGGCTGTCAATGTAGTCCTGCATGGCGTCGGCCAGCCCCTTCTCACTACAGATATTCAGCGGCCAATAATACCCATCCCAGCGCGGCTCGAAATGGTCCACGGGCGCAAGGGACCCATTGCTCCCGGCCACGACCATTTCATTCATGGGCGGAGCGTCGGTGGTAATGACCGGCAGACCGGAAGCGCTGGCCTCGGCAAGGGTCAGCCCAATGCCCTCGAGCCGGGTGGGATAGACATACACATCCCCGCAGTGATAGAGCCCGGGAGCGGGCACTTCTCTTTCCACCAGTTCGATGCGCCGATCCCGGCTCACCAAGTCCCGGGCAATCTGGGCTTCATTTCCTCTCGTCCAGAGCCGGAAGCACTGCTCCAGAGATGTTTGGGCATGAATGACCAGGCGGGCAGGCCCAGAGGTGTGCTGAAACGCCTTGAGGAGAATGTCAGTCCCCTTCCGCCAGGCGCTCAAGCCGCACGAGTGGAAAAAGGTGACCTGGCCCGGCCTAGCGAGAGCATCTGAGTGCGGACGAAATAGCTGGAGGTCTGTCCCCCAAGGGATGAAGATCGCCTGGGGATGTTCCGCGAACACACCGTGATGGCGCCGGGTGTTGCACAACAGGAAATCATAAAGCCAGTAGAACGGGACCGTGTCCTTTGTGTAATAATCAACGTAGGCCCCGAGGAGCACAGGCAGCTTGCGCGCCTGCGATACGATCTGCCAGCTCGCTTGTTCATTGAAGATTATCGCGTCCAGCCGACGGCGTTCCGCCCATCGCTTGAGGTCGCCGAACTGTATGTAATCGTAACGCATTCCCTTTACTTCACGTCCCCACGTTACGAAGTCCCGGTCCCAGGCTGGCTCGCCCCGTCCGAACCGCTCGCCACCCCGGGCGTAAATGAAAACGTTATGCGTTTGCGACAAGGTCTCGAGGTAGGCACGCGACACGTAGGCCGCGCCTCGTTCGAACCACTCGGTGACGATGCCGATGTTCATCTTTTTAGCGAGCGAACATGTAAAAGGCGGCATCCGACTGGCCCGGACCTGAGCCGGGAAAGCGACTTTGAACCTGCTCGATGAGCGACCAAGATGGGGTATTGTCGGCCACCCAACGAGTGAACTCACGGTGCCGCATATAATCGCATTCCTCGCGGCTCACGTTAGTCGAGTAGATAATTACAAACTTCATGGCGGCCCCGAACAGGTGGCTCATGTAGCGTGCGAACACGTCGTCCTCAACGAGGTGATAGATGACATCAAGCGAAAGCGCCGCATCCGCTGTGAGAATCCTACTGCGATCATAAAAAGCATCCCCCGCATAGAGGAAGAAACTCTTGCTCTGGTCCTTGGCAAAGCGCGAGGCACACATTCTGACTGCTTCGGCTGAAACATCGAGGCCCACGTATTTCGGGTAATGCATCAGGCTCAACTGTGATCCGTCGCCGCAGCCAAATTCAATCAGCGAACCCATGTTATGGCGCCTGACAAACTCGTTTATGATCTCGGCTTTAAATGCGGCCAGGCGGCCATACGATCCGTCTCCGGACGTTCCGCCTGCGCGGTATCGGCCATCCCAGTAGGCCGCCGAACCGGGAAAGCCGCCTTTTCGGAACGCGGCCGCGACTCTAGTTACCAATGTCTTCATTCGTTAATCCTGGACCGAGAGACCGGCTCGAAGGAGCTCCCACCCACGACGGGCATCGCGCTCCCAGAGCAGCGCCCTGGCGGCACTTTTGTAGAGGCGCCGGCGCAATAATCGCCTGGCTTGGCGCACCTGGTCCGAGGGGAGGGGGCACGCTGGTTGTCGCAGGGCTTCGACAGCCACCTGGATAAACCGGGTGTACGTATCACTCCTGTGCCCTTGAGAGGTTTCGTTCGCGTCATGGGTTCGACACCAATAGAGATCGCGGGGCATTTTGACCGTGGGGAATCTACCCGCCAGCTTAAACCACAGCTCCGTATCGCCGGTCATTCTTTGGGCCGAAAACCCGCCCACTTGTCGGAAGGCCTCCGCCCGGATGATCGCCGAGCCGGGGCTGCGGCCAAAAAGGTCGCGCTTGAAGAAATGTTCGCGGTAGGCCTGCGCGGGCGTTAGGCAGACGGGGTAGCAGACGTTGTCATCCCCGTCCTGGGACAAAGCGGCGGCCGCCTCGGGAAACCGGATAATCGTCTTCACCATGACTTCGAGCCCGTGTGGGTAAAGCACATCGTCCGAATCCAAGTACTTCAGGTATTCTCCAGCCGCCAATTCGGCTGCCCGATTCCGGTTCGGGTAGTCCCCGAGATTCTTTTCGTTGCGATAAACCCGGAGGCGCGAGTCTTTCTTTGCATAGGCCACCGCGATCTCGTAACTCTTGTCCCTCGAACAGTCATCCACAATGATGTATTCGTAGTCCTGGAAGGAGGAAGCCAGCACGCTTTCGATGCACTCGGCGATATACTCCTCGCGGTTGTAGGCGGTGGTTAGGACACTGACGAGCGGTCGGGCCATCGGTGCTGCCTTCTCAGTTTGGTTATGGCTGATATCTCCCACCCCCGGGATTCCCAGGCGCGTGAAGATTTGAACTCACTCCTCTGTTGCTGCTCTCGCAAAGATCAATTACCCGCCAAGCAGGAGAATACCATCACGGCACGGAGCGCGCGTGAATGTCACACCACACGCCATCTTCTAAGTCGCTGGGGGCCGAACACATCGCCTCGTGACGTAAGTAGCTTAGCCTCACTTGTTCAGATGACAGCCACGGTCCCGGAGCATCCTCGCCGAATGGCCCGGAGCTGCCGAAGGCAAAGTACCAGCCGGATCTGCTGCGTGATCTCTTGTCAAGGGCAATCAACAAGGAACGCCCTCCCAGCTTTCGGAACACACGCAACGGCAGCCTCCGACTGCGTAGGATTCGCTGCCGGACGCGGTAAGCTCGATATTCCGGCGTTGGGGGAAAGGTGATGGCGCAATGGCTGAACTGGTCAACGAGCTTGAAATCCCGGTAGCCTAGCGCTACGGCTCGCTCAATCAACTCCACGTGGGTAAGCTCAAACGACAGATAAGCCGGCAGGTCTCCCCGAGAAAGATCCTCCAGGCATAAGGCATCGCTTTCTTCGATGTCTATCTTGAGGTAGAATGGGGTGCCGGTCTCAGCCAGCAAGCGGCCGAAACGGACCTGGGGAACAGTAACCTTGTGGTGCGGCGCTCCTCGCCTTGAAGCTATGTCCCTGTGGGACGAACTCCAGGCCGTTTCGGAGTCGCACACCCAAAAGTCCCCTTCCCCATCCCGACCGGCAATGGCGGCACCGACGATGACCAAACGCTTGGAGGCCAAAGCTTGCGTAAAGCGTCTCTCAGCAGCTTTGACCAGTTCCGGATTGGCTTCCACGGCGACCACTCGGAACCCTTTCCGGAGATAGTACGCCGTATCCTGCCCCTCGTGCAGTCCAACGTCGTAAATCAGGTCTTTTATCATCAGGCCCCAATCTCGTTCATTTCGCAGCCACAATTTGGGGCGCTCTTCGCAGGGCCTGAGGCGCGGCTGGACAGAAATAGCCATGACCCTTTTCAACCGCCCGTCTCCCGCCCACTTTGGCCGCCAGCCAGAAGCACCAGCCCGCGAGCCACTCCGCCAACACCAGCCGCAGGTTATAGCCCAGCCAACTCATCCGGCGGCTCGGGCAGTACCTCGGGCGGGATGTGAGGTAAGTGCACCTAACCAGCTCCGCCGCCAGCCAGCCAGGCGGAGCCGTGTGCCCAAAGTGGCGATACCGGTGGTAGAGAATAGTAAAGGTCCGACGGAAGCGGAACCGGAAGGTCTGGTGGTGGTAGTGGTAAACTCGGGCACTGTAATCGTAAACCAGCGCATGGCCACGAGCGAGAGCGTCCCTTGCCCAAACCATGTCTTCGCCAAAGCTCACGGGCCGGAACGGTAACGCGAGCAACACGGAACGCCGGTAGATTGCGGTCACGTCGTCCCACGCACAAAGGGCCGCCCGTTCAGCGGGCGGCAGTCGTTCAAACTCAGTGGGATCTGCAAACCACACCCGCTTCGGCACCGGCTCGGAACAAGGCCGGAACCACTCCAGGGGGTTTTTGTCTGGGTCATGAGGTGTAATCTGCTGGCCGCAGACGCCTGCGACCTTTGGATCTTCAAAGTGCTTCAGCATCTTTTCCAGCCAGTGTTCATTCGTGGGCCGGGCGTCCGCGACAGTCATCGCAACGAACTCCCCAAGGGCGAGGCGCACCCCAAGATTGCGGGTTTCGCCGTGATTGAACTGCTCGGCGGGAATGCCATGCAGCCGGGCCGGGTACCGCCGTGCCAGTTCCAAAGAGCCGTCCGTGGACCCTGAGTCAATGACGATGATTTCGACACGCTCGCTTAAAGTCTGTGCCAGGATGCCATCGAGACACTCAGCCAAGGTGGAGCGCTCATTCTTAACCGGGATGATGACTGAGATAAGTGGCGTAACGAGGGCTAGAAGCAAGAATTTTCCAGCATTCAATTGTCCCCTTAGTCTTCAATTGCGACTGGGGATTCACTCGAGGGAATCCTACCCAGCGTTTGGGAGCCAGAGCAATCCGACCAGCGCATTTTTCTCTTGAGCCAGCGGGCCACGAAGCTGAAGCGCGTGAGCCGCAGCCTCGCAGCCGTGCAAAACCACTTCAAATCCGCCGCTTCCACCTGGTTCAACACCTTGCAATCTTTGGCCCAACGAAGAGCCGTGGCGGCCAGGTCGTCGTTATGAGACCGCGCCGCGGCCGAAATGACCTCCGCAGCCATGTACCGGGCTTCCCGCACCCTCGCGCTCTGAGCGTTCTCGATCAGGAGCCTGACCGCCTTCTGGACGACACGGAATCGGCTTTCCAGCTTGTGCCGCGCGAAGAAATTGGACCGGCTCAGGCTCTGGGGAGACTCGCGAAGATAAACGTCGGCCGGCAGGTGAAGGAACTTCTCGTAACGGTACCCCTGGATGTAAAGGCGGAACATCAGGTCAACGTCTTGCCACAAGGTCAGAGTCTCATCCCACATGCCAACACGGATGAATGACTCTTTATTGAACGCCGGGCCGGTCCCTTGGCACAATACATCCTGCACGAACTGGCGGGTCAACTCATCAACGGCCGGTTTGTCAATGTTCCACCATCGTCCCAAGTCTCCTGGGTTGTTCTCGAACAGCAGTGCTTGAAATACACCGAAGTCCAGGTTTTGATGCGCCTCCATTTCTCGCGCGCGCTGCTCCACACAATGAGGCGCGGCCAGATCATCGCTATCAAGAAAGACGACGTACTTTCCCCGGGCCTTCTCCACGCCAATGTTGCGGCAGGCGCACGCTCCCTTCGGCTCACGCTCCCGCGCAAAGAACCGGAACCGCGAGTCCTTCCGGCAGTAGGATTGGACGAGATCCACGCTGCCGTCGGTCGAGCCATCGTCCACGGCCACGTCTTCCCACCTGGGATCGGTCTGCGCGCGCAACGACTGCAGCGTCTCAACCAGCAACTTCTCGCGGTTAAAGGTGGGGGTGATAAACGAGATTATGGGATAATCGTCCATCGGCAGCCACTTGCTTCAGAAGCATTAGACGGTAGCGTCTTTCACTTCATGATCATGCCAGTAGAGTATTGAGAAAAACGATTGGCAATCGGCTTTCTGAAACCTCGCGGCTACTCAGCGCCGCGTGGGCGAGGCCGGACCGAAACGGGCTGATGTGCTGGCCGTGCAGGTTGTGGTTGCATTCAGCAAGCACTGCCGTCGCTCGTGGATGGCAACCGTGTTGGACGGAAGCGAGGGATAATGCGTTGGCATAAGATCGAATTGATACCCTCGCTCTTTGAGCCGACGTTCTGGAACGTCAGATTCAAATAGGCCATAGCCAAGCTCAAGCAAAAAAAGTACGGCTTTCTGAACCTGCTCGGGGCGATCGACTACCCACGTTTCAAATAAGATCGTCGGCGCGAACTCACGGAGGGTGCGTTCCGCCCCTTTTAGGGCCTGGTATTCCATCCCCTCCACGTCAATCTTGATGAAGTCAACACGGTCAAGATCGTGGACCTCCTTATCAATCGTGGAGACGGGAACAGTCACCGTGCCAGAATCTGGATCAACTAAGAAGGCGTTGCCGGGGTTGCTTTCATCCATACGCCAGCCCATTTGCCCTGGCTTGTCAGAGACCCCGGAATTGATCGCCTTAACGCAGCCCGTAACGCTGTGGTTGAGTCGTAAATTATGCTGCAACCTTTCGAATAAAAGAGGCCCCGGCTCGAAGGCAATAACTCGGCCGTTCGGTCCCGCGCACTTTGCGATCGGGATAGTCATCGCCCCAATGTTGGCCCCAACATCTAGACAGACGTCGCCGGGGACTATCAACCGCTGGAAGTATGAAGTGGTTTTCACATCGTACTCATGGTTATACATCAGCATTCCCTCGATCGTGTAAGCAGGATTCAGCATGAACCGAACGCTTCCGTAGAGCGGATGTTTGAAGCTGATTTCATGGTCTTCTGGTCCCGCAAAATACGTCAGTGCGGGGAAGCGGCTTATCACGGAGTCCTTTAGAGCGTGAGGGGCTGCCTTCATCGCCATAATTCCGAGGGTTCGCTTGAGTTTAGAAATCATGTCTATTGCAGCCGCAGGTCGAGCGCAACAGCTCACTGGACATTGTGGTTTTGATGTCGGGTCGAGACCAGCCTTTTGAAAGGGCAAAAATCGCCTTGGTTCTCTTCTTTACCCAATGCGCAATCCCTCCGCAAGCTGCGCGCACACATGCTGGATCATCTCGTCCGTCAGTTCGGGATAGAGCGGCAGCGAGAGTATTTCACCGGCGTGCAGGTGAGCCACTGGAAAATCCGATGCGGTGTGGCCGAGATAGCCGTAGGCCCTGAGAAAGGGCAATGGCGTCGGGTAATGGATGGTGGTGGCGATGCCGTTCGCGTTGAGGTATTGCTGGACCTGGTTCCGCCGGGGGATGCGGACCACATAGGCATGGAAAATATGGGTTGCGTTTGGCCGGAGTTTCGGCGTCACCACGCCCGGCACTTTGGCCAGCAACTCAGTGTACCGTTGCGCGTGCTGGAACCGTTTCGCGTTCCACTCCTGGATATGCGGCAGCTTGGCCAGTAACACAGCGGCTTGGAGGCCGTCCATCCGGCTGTTGACGCCCTCCATCAGGTGGTCATGCTTGCTGGTGGCGTGGGCGCCGTGCCGGGCGAAGGTCCGGCACCGATCCGCCAGGTCATCGTCGTCAGTGACAATGGCTCCGGCATCCCCATAGGCCCCAAGGTTCTTGCCGGGATAAAAGCTGAAGGTGCCGGCCCGCCCGAAGCTCCCGACGCGCTTGCCGTTATATGTGGCGAAATGAGCCTGGGCGCAGTCCTCGAGCAGGATGATTCCGCGCTTTTGGCAAATATTGACGAGGCGCTCCATATCCGCCGGCTGGCCAAGCAAATGGACAGCCAGGACCGCCTTGGTTCGAGGCGTGATCTTCCGCTCGACTTCAGCAGGATCAAGGTCGTAGTAGTCCGGTTCGACATCCGCGAAGACAACGCGAGCCCCGGCCTGGGTAATTGTCTCAGACGAAGCAATCCAGGTATTGGCCGATGTAATCACCTCATCGCCGGGGCCGATGCCGAGCATTCTCAGCATGATATAGATGGCATCGGTGCCATTGGCCACGCTGACGCAGTGCTTGATGCCGTAGGCGGCGGCATATTGTTTTTCAAATTCGGCCACAAAGCGTCCGCGGATGAACGCGGATTCCTCGATCACGGTCGCAATCGCCTCGTCAATTTGGGGTTTGAGCGTGAGGTACTGGGCATAGAGGTCAACGAAGGGTACTTTCATGGGAGTTTCCTTAATAACCGCGCCGGGTTCCCGGCGTAAATGCCGGAAACGCTGATGTTTTTGGTCACCACGGAGCCCGCGCCGATGACGACGTGGTCGCAGATGGTTACGGGCAGAATGGTGGAGTTCGTCCCGATGGAGACGTGGTTGCCAATTCTGGTAGCCTTCCACAACTCCCGATTCCGGTTGGCCGGGCCGCCGGTGGAGAAGGTGTCGTTGATGAACATGACGCCGTGTGAAATCACGCAATGGTCGCCAATCGTCACCAACTCGCAAATGAAGGCATGGGACTGGACTTTGGAGCCATTGCCGATGACGACCCCTTTCTGTATTTCAACGAACGGCCCGATGAAACAGTCGTCCCCGATGGTACACTCGTAGATGTTGGCCGGTGTGACGACTCTCACCCTCTCGCCGAACTTTACGTCCCGAATACAGCCGGTGATGATTTGCGGCGCTCTCATATCGTCTGCCCCATGCTGAGGATTCTGATGACGCCACGGGCGTGCTCCGGCCCGGTAAGGCAAGTTGTGCCGTTGGTGATGCAATCGAGGAAGTGATTCATCTCGACGGCCAGCGGTTCTTCGGCCTTGATTTGCGGCAGCAGGACATCGCCGGACCGGTGGCTGAACTGCGGAAAGGTCGGGCTATCAAAGTCCATCCCCTTGCCGAGCACCGCTTTGCGGTCAATTCCCTTGTCAAAAATGGCAATCTTGTTTTCGGCGACATCATCATAGACCACCATCTTGCGGGAGCCCACCGCGGTGATGCAACGCACCTTGTGCGGATCGAGCCAACTGACGTGGATGTGCGCCATCACTTTGTTGGGATAGATAATATTCATGAAGGCCACATCCTGGATGCCATCCTGCACGTAGTCCATGCCCTGCCGGGAGACGCGAATCGGCTCCGGATTGTCGAGCCAGTATTGGATAATGCTGATGTCGTGCGGCGCGAAATTCCACAGGGCGTCCACGTCCGAGCGGATCCTCCCCAGGTTGAGCCTTTGGCAGTAGATATACCGCAGATCGCCAAGCTCTCCGCCCTCAATTAACTTCTTAATGTATCGGACGGCAGGATTGAAGAGGAAGGTATGGCCGACCATAGCGACACAGCCCTTCTTCGTAGCCAACTCGCCAATCTGCTCAACTTCCGCGACCGAACGGGCGAGCGGTTTCTCGACGAGGATGTGTTTGCCGCAGGACAGCGCCTTCATCGCCAGGTCGAAGTGCGTGGCCACGGGGGTGCTAATCACCACAGCGCTGATCGAGGTATCCTCCAGGATACGGTCCGCAGAATCCGTGACCTCGACCGTCGGGTAGAGCTGCTTCACATACTGTCGCCGGTCCGGGGAGAGATCAACAACCGCAGCCACAGTGCACCGCTTGTTCGAAATCAGGTTGCGGAGAAGATTGGGTCCCCAATAGCCGACGCCGATTTGTGCTATTCTTAATGTACTCATTGTGCTCATATACGGTTGCGATCATATAGCCCGCGGCCGTCAGGGGGGAGGAACCCCAGTTTCAAGGCGCGGCTTTGCTTACGAGGTTCCTCGCTAGGAGAATGTATTTGCCAACGATCCGCTGAGGGTTCTCCGGCCTCGTCGCGTCCAGCACGGACTCGAACGTGGTTTTTTCGACGCCGCATTTGAAGGCGGTGTAACTGCTATGACAGTTCTCGACGAGCGTAGTTGCGGCTCCCGGTTGAGAAGCGCGTCGTTTATGATTCCGCCGTCTTCTAAGCAGCCTGGGACCCAAGCGGCCAAGACAACGCCACTTGTATCGCCCACGACACTTCCGATTTCGGCTTTGCCGTGGCGAACCGGCCTTAACTAGAAACTGCGCTTCGGCAAGCATCCTTTACAGCCCAGTGTACGAGCTCCTCTCGCCATCTAACAAAAAGTAACAAGTGCTGCCAGCAGTTGCGCGGAAGCGATCAATTCTGCTTTCACGAAAAAATGCTCCATATCGCGCAGCAACCATTCCCTCGTCCGCAAAATAACGCACGTGGGATGGGTACGGGAAGTTAGGCACCGTGATGAGGCACCGGACGCCAGCCCGTATTCTCGACAGCAACTTCAGATCAGCTTCGATATGTTCTAACACTTCGGTGCAGATGACGGTATCGTAACCTTTATCGTCAAGGAGAGGGGTCTCCAGCGCGTTGGCCAAATGAATGTCAACAGACGGGCAGCGCTTCTTGGCCATTCGGATTGCTTGCGAACTGAAATCGAAGCCTATGTAATGGGCCACACCTCGCTCAATCAGGAATTCAGCCAATTGGCCCGGTCCACAGCCGATCTCAAGCACCGATGCCAGCCTGGGCACTCTATCCACAATGACGGCCCAAATAAAGTGGTAGCGAGATGCGGTGTAGTGCTGGTGGTAATCAGTATCCTCCTGCGCAAACGCGCTATCGTACCATTCAGCGGATTGCTCACCCCCTTGCGGCTGAGAGGGCGGTTTTGGGGGGAGAATGCGTTGCCTAATGGTTGCTAGTATAGATCTCATGTTTGCAAGTCGTGATTTCTTTCCATGCTCAACGGGAGGCCGCGTAAGATGCCGTGCCGCATTTTGTCAACTATCACTGATATTCGCAGCGCCACGAGCCCCGGGCTACAAAGGCAGAGGTTGCCTGGGTTGGAAGACGTCCTGTCCCGTAAATATTTGCCGGCTCAACTTCGAATTGCGCGCAGTTCTGCACGTAGTCGATGCTTTCCACCTCGGCGCTGGCGAGGCCTAGCGTGAGAACGTAAGGACCTGGAGCGAGCAGTAATTCCTCGACCCGGCAGGTGACTTTGCCTCCCTTCTCACACGACGGCAATGCCCCGGTCATTTCCGACGATTGCACCCTCAGCACACGACGTCCATCCAAGGTGTAGAACACGATGCCAAATCCAGGCGCCCGAATCGCTTCTGAGCATGTGAATTCCAACTCAAGTTGGAGCGGATTTCCCAGCGCGACTCTGTCGGTCGGAACACCATGCTCATCCAAAAACCTCAGCGAGACAATTCGGGCTTTGCCGGAGCCGCTGCGCGGTGCATCGCGAAGATTGATTGTGGCTCCGCCGAGTCGAGACCCGGATTGAGCGTAGTGTCCAACCACTTCCACCACACTCCCATCCTTGGTGACACAGCCATCCTGCAAGAGGAGGCATCGGCCACACAAGGCTTCAACCGTGGCCATGTTATGGCTCACAAACAGCACCGTGCGGCCGCCTCGGGCGACGTCGCCCATTTTGCCCAAGCACTTCTTTTGGAACTCCATGTCTCCCACCGCAAGCACCTCGTCCACGATCAGGATTTCGGGCTCCAAGTGCGCGGCGACGGCAAAAGCCAGCCGGACATACATCCCCGAGGAGTAACGCTTCACCGGGGTGTCGAGGAACTTTTCGATCTCGGCGAAGTCCACGATCTCGTCCAGTTTGTCTTCAATCTCGGCCTTGGTCATGCCCAGGATCGCGCCGTTGAGGAAGATATTCTCGCGCCCGGTCAGTTCCGGGTGGAAGCCGGTGCCGACTTCGAGGAGGCTGGCAATGCGGCCTTTGACGCGGACCTCGCCGCAGGTTGGCGCGGTGACGCGGGAGAGGATCTTGAGGAGGGTGCTCTTCCCGGCCCCGTTGCGGCCAATGATGCCGAGGACCTCGCCCTGTTTCACTTCAAAGGAGACGTCGCACAAGGCCCACATTTCATCATCCCGAAGGGATGATGAAAGACCACTGACTACGGGACTACTGACCACGGGACCACGGACCACGGGACTACGGACCTGTTGTCCTGTCGTCTGGTTGTCTCGTGGTCTAGCAGACTCTTTGTCCGGTGGTCCCGTTGTCCCGTGGTCTTGTTGTCCAACCCGTGTTGTCTTGTTGTCTCGTGGTCTCGCAGACTCTTTGTCCGGTGGTCTTGTGGTCTTGTGGTCTTGTTGTCCGACGACGGCGTACGGGTCGGGTTTGCCCAGGGTACGGTGGAGCCAGCGGTTGAAGTCGTGGCGGAAAGTGCCGGTGCTCAGGACGCCGAGGCGGTATTTCTTCCAGAGATGATCAACCTGGATGACGGTGGCAGACATAGCGGGGAGCGGGGAGCCAGGAGCGGGGAGCGGGGAGCACGGAGCTAGGAGCACGGAGCTAGGAGCTAGGAGCTAGGAGGGCTTTAGGGTTTGACGAAACGAATGGAGCATACGGCTCTGCTCGGCCAACTCGGGCACCAGGGGACCCGTTTCATCCCCTGCCAGGTACTTCTCGCGCGTGAATATGATAAGCATGTTAGCGACCTCGAAAATGGACCTTCTGGCGGTGTTGAGGAAGTTGGCGAAGTCGGTGTCGGACACACTGCCGGAGCCCTCAGCGATGTTATTCGTGATGCTCAGGGTTGCGGCGCGGAGTTGCTCTGCGAACCGGAAGTAGCGCCGCTCGTCTAATTTCTCCGCCAGTTTGAACAACGGCCCGCTCAAGTCGGCTGCCCGCTGCCAGACTTGCATGGTTTCGAATCGAAATAATGGCTCACTCATAATCTTCTTCCCATCCCCCCGCTCCCTGCTCCTGGCTCCATGCTCCTGGCTCCCTGCTCCTCGCTCAGACCGTGTCCATAAACGTGCGCTCGACGTGGTGGAAGAGGACCAGGCCGGTGGCCAGGATCAGGAGGGTGGTCAGGGCGCTGTAGAGGAGATACAAGGGATTGAAAATGCCGGCCCCGAGGAAGGCGTAACGGAAGGTCTCGATGACCGGACTCAGGGGGTTGACGAAGATGAGCCAGCGGAAATGGCCGCCCTGCATCATGGACATGGGATAGACGACGGGGGTGGCGTACATGAGCAGTTGCACGCCGAACGTGATCAAGTACTGGAGGTCGCGGTAGCGGGTAGTGAGCGCGGAAACGATGATGCCCCCGCCCAGCCCCAAGGCGGCCATCAGGAGCAGGAGGACCGGTGTCAGCAGAATGTAGATTGTGGGATGGATGGGGGATCCCTTGAGCCAGTAGAAGAGCAGGAAGGCCAGGAACAGCCCGAACTGGATGCCGAACTTGATGAGGCCGGAAATGACCATGGAGAGGGGTACGGTGAGGCGGGGGAAATAGACTTTGCCGAAAATGGCGGCATTCTGGGTGAAAGTGGCCGAGGTCCGGTTGAGGCACTCGGCGAAGTAGGACCAGGCGGTGACGCCGGCCATGTAGAACAGCATGGGCGGGAGATGGTCGGTCGGCAGGCGCGCGATGTTGCCGAAGACGACGGTAAAAATGACGGTGGTGAAGAGGGGCTGGATGATGTGCCACAGCGGGCCAAGGATGGTCTGCTTGTATTGGGCGACGAAATCGCGCCAGACGAACAGCATCGTGAGGTCACGATAGCGCCAGAGGTCGGCGAGCTGGAGGTCGAACCAGCCGGTTTTGGGGCGGATGACCAGGTCCCAGGCGTCTGAGCGGGGAGCGGGGAGCGGGGAGGGCGGAGAGGGCATGGACTATGGGACTATGGGACTACGGGAATACGGCATAAAGAGACTACGAGACCACAGGACTACGAGACCACTGACTACAGGACTACTCACTACAGGACCACGGACCACGGGCCGGAAGCAGAAATCACAAGACAAAAGCTGAAAGACGAAAACTGAGTCCTGTAGTCAGGGGGCAAGATGCTTTGATTCCACCCCGAGGACGCGGCAGAGCACCACCACTACGCACAGGTTGCGGGTGGGGTCAGGCCGGGTCCCGGACAGGACCACACAGGGGCGCACTTTGGCAGCAAGGCCAAGATCCACGAGGACAATGTCGCCCCGTTCAAAGCTTGTCATAGTCAATCTCAGGAGCCGGGCCGAGTTTGTCCCAGGTCTCGGCAATCACACGGGCCATCTCCCCTTCGCCCGAATCCTGGACATCCGTCAAAACGACACGCCGGATGACGAACACTTCCCCATTGCGGAAGACAAACTGGGGCTTCTTCAATGCGGCGGCCAGCACTTTGGCGGTGTGTTGCTTAAGATCGCTCGTCAACAAATAACTCATGGCCCACAAATGGCCCTTTTCCAGCCCATTGTCAACGGCAGTCAACCGTGCCGCCAGCGGCTGCTATGGGACTACGGGACCACTGACCACTGACTACAGGACTACTGACTACAGGACCACAGGACCGAACGAAATGCTGAAACGCTGGAGCGCTCGGAGAAGACGTGCGTAAGCGAGGGTGAAAGTCCCTCAAGTCTGGAAGTCAGGCTTCCAGAGTTCAGAATGAAAGTGATGAATGGAAAAGTCTAACCAACTGC
>Ga0326727_10014249_pt1 | contig 17379 bp, 15 predicted proteins | sample MB2enrmetagenome_FD_207643 | JGI IMG/M metagenome (GOLD analysis project Ga0326727, IMG submission 207643) | Lab enriched peat soil microbial communities from McLean, Ithaca, NY, United States - MB29MY | ecosystem: Environmental > Terrestrial > Soil > Wetlands > Peat | place: USA: New York...
GTCGGGGACAAGGTTGGCGATCACCATGCTCTACGAGCTTCGCCGGCGTGGTGGCGGCCTCGGTGCCGTCGGGCTGTGCGGCGGCGGCGGCCAGGGAGACGCCGCGCTCCTCCGCACCGTCTCTTAGTCGAGCGCGGCCTCTTAGCCGAGCGCGGCCTCTTAGCCGAGCGCGGCCTTAAGCTCAGCCGCTGAGCTCCCGACGGCCGGCAAGGGCTCGCCCGAGCGTGAGCTCGTCCGCGTACTCGAGGTCACCGCCAACAGGTAAGCCGCTCGCGATACGCGTCACTTTCACTCCGAGGGGCAACAGCAGGCGCGCGAGATACATCGCCGTCGCCTCTCCTTCGAGGTTGGGGTTCGTGCACAGGATCACCTCGGCGACGCCCTCGACGCCGAGCCTCATGAGGAGGGGCCGCACGCGCAGCTGCTCGGGGCCGACTCCGTCGATCGGGCTCAGCGCGCCTCCGAGCACGTGGTAGGTGCCTTGGAACTCCCGGGTTCGCTCAACGGCGACGATGTCTCGCGGGTCCTCGACGACGCAGATGACTTTGCTGTCGCGGCGCGAGTCCGAGCAGATGTTGCAGAGCTCGGCCTCCGCGACGTTGAAACATCGCTCGCACAACCGAATGCGGTCCTTCACCTCCACGATGGCCTGCGCGAGGCGCAGTGCTTGCTCCCTGTCGGTCTCGAGCAAGTAGAAGGCGATGCGCTGAGCCGAACGCGGTCCCACCCCGGGAAGCCGCCCGAGCTCGTCGACAAGGTCCTGAATTGGCCCGGCGAACACTGGCACTGTCTGATCAGACCTGCGGCTCGTCGTCGACTACGTCATCTTCGTCATCGTCTTCGTCTTCGTCGTCGTCATCATCGTCGTCGTCGAACTCGTCGTCGTCATCATCATCGTCGTCGTCATCGAACGCCGTGAGTACACCGAGATCGAGACCACTGGCCAGGTTCCCCATCAGGCCTTCCACGTCGACACCAGCCAAAAGACCCTGGAGATCGAGATTGCCGACGAGGGCGCCGAGGTCGACCTCGCCTTCAAAGGGAGAATCAACCGGCGAGCGCAACGATGACCTCAGCTCGATTATCCGGTTGAGGGCGTCGCGAAGCGCTGCGAGTACGACGTCCTCGAGAAGCCCTGGGTCCTCGGGGTCGATGACCGAGGGGTCGATGTGCACGGAATCGGCCGCAAGTGCCCCAGTCAGCCGGATGACGACAGCACCTCCACCTGCGCGGCCTTCGACAACGGTCGCGTCTATCACTGCTGCTTGCTCCTCGAGGTCGGCGCGAGCCGCTTGGAGCTGGGAGAACAACTCACCCAGTCCTCCAGTGGGAGACGAGTCGCCTTCCGCCATCTCAGACCTCCTCTGCTCCGGGGAATGCCTCCATTAGACGCTCCTGAGCCCAGGAAACCGCGTCACCTGCAACGTGTTCGCCCAGCGGGTCAAGATCGTCCGGGTCGAGCATCTCGTCGCCTGCGTCGTCTGGAGCATGGCCAAGCGCCACATTCCGGGCAGGTGCTTCGCGGCCGGGAACTCCGGGCACCGGGGCTGAGCGGGCGCCGGCACCTCCGGCTCCTGGGCCCGGGGCTGCGCGCCGCGTGCTGGCGGCCGGCGCGCGCACCGGCGCGCTCTGGCCGTCGGAGTTGCCTTCTTCCCCCGGAGCTCCGCGGGTAGCGCCGTGGGTCGGGACTGCCGAGTGGTACGCGGCGCCCACGTCGGTCTCGGAGACGAGTCGCAGGTCAATGGGGCGGCCGAAATACCGTCCCAACGCTTCCGCGACCTCCTCGGAGTCCAAGCTGGCCCGCTCGACATGTGCCGAGTTCGGCAGCGCCAAGATCGCCGTCGCGTCATCGGTGCCGACAAAACGGCCTACCGCGAACACGGCGCGGACTCGGGGACGCAACTGGCTCAGCACGTGGTCACCCCAGGCCGCGACGAGCTCGTCGCGCGTGGGCGGAGGAAGGTCGCTTCGCACCGACGGTGGCGCCACAGGGCTGGCGCTCACCGGGGACGGTGGGACGTCGGGCGGCAGGGGAGAGCTCGGCTGGTTCGCACTGACTGAAGCCGTGTTGGGTCCGAAAGCTCCGAGCGCAGGTTGCGATTCCAAGTCGTCCCGACCCCCGAAAAGTCCCTCGGGCGACTCAGAGGCTGCGGAGGTGGGTGGCGGCGCCTGCGGAGGTGGAGCTGCCACGGTGGGCTGCGGCACTGCTGAGGGCGAAGCTACCGCGGTGGGCTGCGGCACTGCTGAGGGCGAAGCTACCGCGGTGGGCTGCGGCTGAGTGGCCGATGGCGGCGGCGGTGGTGGCATCAGCAAAGGCGGGGTGGCCGTCGGCAGTGTGAGGTCCTGGACCCGACGTTCGAGGCGTTCGATCCTTTCGAGCAGTGCGCCCGGGTCGTCGTCGGCCTCCGGGTGGGTCAGGCGGACCATGGCAACCTCGAGCGTGATCCGGGCGTCGAGGGCGTCTTTCATCGCCACCATCGCTGTTCCCAGCACCTCCATGGCGCGAACGCTCCGCGCCCTGCCGAGCAGGGGAAATTGCCCGCGATCGGGCGGCGCTTGAGTCAACGCCGACGCTGCGGTGACCGGAGCTTCGCCGTCCCTCACCAGACCTGGCACTAGAGCCGCCAGGAACTGACCACGTAGTTCGTCGAGCAGCTCGGCCGCAATTCGTGGCGCGTCGCGTCCTTCGACAAGTGCGCTCTCGATCGCTTGCAGCGCGCGCGCCGTGTCGCGCTCGGCCAGCGAGACGAGCAGCTCGTGCAGGAACGGGCTGTCGTCGTCCACGACTCCCGATGCCACCACCTGGTCGAGCGCAGAAAGGGCGTCGCGCGCCGAACCCCGTCCCCGGTGGACGGCGGCCTCCACGGCCGTGTCGGGCAGATCGAGCTGGGCGTCTCTCGCTATGTACGCGAGGAGTAGCTCCAGAACCTCGGCATCGAGCAGGTGGAACTCGTAGTGCTGAGTCCGGCTGCGAATTGTCGGAAGCACCTTTTGAGGGTCGGTCGTGGCAAGGACGAACACGACGTGATCCGGTGGCTCTTCCAACGTCTTCAACAAAGCGTTCGACGCGGCCTGGGAAAGCATGTGGACCTCGTCGACGATGTAGACCTTCCAGCGCCCGGGCGTGGCGAGGGATGCCCGAGCGACGAGGTCGCGCATGGCCTCGACCCCGTTGTTGGAGGCCGCGTCGAGCTCGTGAACGTCGAAAGAGGCACCCCTGGTGATGTCCACGCAGGAGTCGCAAGCATCGCAAGGCTCACCCTCGACCGGGCTAGCGCAGTTCAGGGCCTTCGCGAGGATTCTCGCCGTTGAGGTCTTCCCCGTCCCCCGAGGCCCCGAGAAGAGGTACGCGTGGGCCACGCGATTGTCCCGGACGGCGTGGCGAAGGGCGTTGACGACATGGTCCTGGCCGCGGACCTCGGCGAAGCGCTGCGGACGGTAGCGCCGGTAGAGAGACTGGTAATCGGCCACTCTCCGAGCCTACGACTTGCCGAGAGCGCCAGCCGCGGTCGGCTCCGGGGCCCGCCAGGGCCTCAGAACTCGAGACGGGAGCCCGAAAACCTCGGCGCTGTCGTGCGCAGCAGCCAGGTCCCCTGCGGCACACGAACGAATCCGCTGAGAGCTGCTGCCTTCCGGCCCTGACTCGGTTCACGGTCGCCCATTGCGCAGAACCCGGCTACTGCGCGCGACAGCGCCAGCAAGTGCAACGATAGCGTGCTGCAGCCTCTGGAGGAGTGCGAGAGCGGCCGAATCGGCACGATTGGAAATCGTGTGACCTGCAAGGGTCCGTGGGTTCAAATCCCACCTCCTCCGCGTTGTCGTAATCACAACGTTCTCCCTGTTCAGCGGGCAGTTCCGCGTCCGTTCGATGCGAAGGCTTGCGCGGTATGACACCAGAACCTGTCTGATCGGGCGCCGCGGCAGCATATCGACCACGATCTTCTGCGGGTCCATTCTGGGCCGCCCTTGATCGGCACACGCGGGCGTGTGCTCGCCGTTCACGCCGTCTCTGGCACGGCCGGTCTCGTCCTGTCATCTGCCTTGATGACATTGAGGCTCAGAGCATCGACAGCCCGATCGATGGTGCACGATGAGCGACGACGGCTACCCAGTTAGCTTCGACTTCAAGCGCTCGGAGACCATGAGCCGCCCTCATCGAGAAACCAATGTCATCCCGAGATCGTCACCTCTTGACGGACGAAGGACGGGTCCTCGGCCGCCTTCAAGAGCCAGCCCGCAATATCGGCGCGGCTCACCTTGTGGGTGAGCGACAGCTTCTTGTCGTCGGGAACGATCCGGGACGTACCACTGGCCGGCTTGTTCGTCAGGACAGTCGCGTAGACGATCGTCCATTCGAGGTCGCTCGAGCGCAGGAGTCTCTCGCTTGCGGTCTTGTCGGCAATCGCCTTGCTCATCGTCAGGTTGGACATGAGCTTCGTCATGGGACCGAGCCGGTCCCGCTCGACGGCGAAGGACGACATGACAACGACCCGACGCATCCCCGCATGGTGGGCCCCGTCGATGATGGCGCGGACGGCGTCAGACATAATCGACGGACCCCTCCCGCCGAGCGTGCTGATCACGACGTCGGCACCGGCCATGGCCTTGGCGAGGTCCGTAGCGCTCGTGGCATCTCCGTGGATTAGGTCCACACCGTCGCGTGTGAGCCCGACATTCACGTTCGTGCCGCGGACCAGAGCAATCACGCGGTCGCCAGCGGCTACCGCCTGCTCAACGACGTGCACGCCTGTTCCACCGTTTGCTCCAAGAATCAGGATATTCACGCGGAGTGTCCCGTCTCTGCATCGCCATCAAATAGTTCGCACCCTGACTGGCCTCGGTTAGCGTCGGCTCCCGCTTCGTTTTCGAGGGCTCCGACCTGCGGGCCTGGCTCGAGCGGCCCGGTTTCTTCGAGCCGGCCGACCGCCGCGCCGTGCCTGTGCAGTAACGGCTGCGCCGCGGGCACGTACCCGTTGCGGTACGGGTCAACGTCATCGATCTCTTGCATCAGAACGATGTATGCAGACATTTCATCCCTTCTCTCGTGTCGCGTCGCCGAAGAACGGGCGCGCTGGCAAGCTGCGTTCATGGCGGGCCTAGTTGTCCAGTCCAGCGACTTGCATGCGGAGAGCATCGAGCTCTTCGTCGGTCTGTTCGTGGACGGCCTTCATGAGTTGTTCGGCGTCCGGTCCGATCGGTACGCGGATCGGCGCAGGCTGTTGCTGGGCAACCTGGATGACGCGTGCCGCTGCGGTGGGGGCGTCGAGTCCACTGCTTTGCATGCTGTTGAACGTGGCGCTGAACGCTGCGAAGGCGTCGCCGTAAAGCACGCGCTGCTCGGCCGTCATGGCTTCGGCTGTCGCCTGCAGCGCGCGGGCGGTGGCCGCCGGGCCGCCCGTGGCCATGTTGCCTGGCTCCACGATCACGAAGTGGACGCCGAACGGCTCGAGCTCGGCCCGGTAGACGTCGGCGAACGCTTCGAGCGCCGCTTTCGATGCGCTGGAAGGGCCGTTGAACGGGAGGGGGAATCTGCCGGTCGCCGAGCCGATCTGGACGATCCGTCCTCGAGCCCTGCGCAGAGCAGGGAGGAAGGCATCGATGACCGCCAGGCTGCCGAACACGTTGACCTCGAACTCGTGGCGTATCGCCTGTAGCGGCAACACCTCGAGTGGGCCCGGGGTGAGGATGCCGGCGTTGCTGATCAGCACGTCGAGCCCGTGGTCGCCGAGTTCACCGGTGGTCTGCTCCGCCCACGAGTGCACCGCTTTGTCGTCGGTTACGTCGACGATCGTCAGTCGCACGGATCCGTCCGACGCCTGCTGGAGGTCTTCGATCTCCTTGGTGGACAACGCGGTGCCGAACACCCGGTAGCCCTGTTCGGCGAGGCCGAGGGCGATCAGTCGTCCCAACCCTGCTCCCGCCCCGGTGATCGCGGCGGCGGGGGTCTCGTTGATTCTCACATCTGTCATCTTCGACTCCTCTTTATGGGACGATGACGAGCTTGCGGGTGGCGGTGCCGGCCTCGAGCCGCCTCCACGCCGACGCAGCGTCGTCGAGCGGCAACCGTTCGACGTCAAGACGCAGCGCGCCACTCTGGGCGTACGCAGCGAGCTGTTCGAAGGCCGCGGCGCGTTCCGCTCCTGAAAAGGCCCAGTTGGCGTGAGGCAGGATGCTGACCAGCTTGTTGCGAAAGATGGGTGCTGCGAGCGTCGCCGCTGCGCCTGCGGCGTTGCCGACCTGGACGACCCGGGCGCGCGGACGAGCTACGTCGATCGCATGGGCGATGACCGGCCCCCAGACCAAGTCGAGGATCAGATCGACGCCGTCGCCTACCACCGCCCGCAGCCGTTCGCTGAGGGTGTCCAGTTCGGCCGTCGACACGGCGGCATCTGCGTCATGTTCGAGAACCGCTTGGCGGTTCTCGTCAGCTCGGACCGCACCAACGACCAGCGACGCCCCCAGAAGCCGCGCGAGCTGGGTCGCCAGCTGACCGACCTGTCCCTCGGCGCCCAAGATGAGCACCCGCTCCCCGGGCATGAGCCGGCCGGTGTTGGTCAGCGAGAGCCAGGCGGCGATACCGGATACCCCGAGCGCTGCCGCGAATGCTGGGTCGAGCCCGGCCGGGACAGGGGCGGTGTCCGCCCCCGTGAGCGGTACGCGCTCGGCGAGGGAGCCATAGGGCGGCCTCGGGCCGGCGAAGTAGGACAACGTGCCGTCCGCGAGGCGAGCGATGCCTTCAACGCCGGCGATGAACGGTGGAGATGGCTGCCGGGCGGGCATCTGCCCAGCCGCGACGATCAAGTCGAACGGGTTCAAGGCGGCGGCGGCGACCTCTGCCACATCATCGCCCGTCGGATCGGCGAACTCCTCGACGACAGGGACGCCACCAAGAGCTTCAACGACTGCTGCACGCATGCTGCACTCCTTCTGTTTGATTGAGCCCCGCGCCCGAAACGCCCATCGAACACCTGTGTCGGCGGCAAAGCCGACTTGATACCCAGCAGGGGTAGGAACTGGAGGCGATCGCCGCCTCTTGTCTCGCTCCTCCTGAACAGAACAGCTCGACCTCGGCTGGGCGCGGGTCTACCCGGCCGGGGTCGGCCGTCGGTTTACGATTCGTCTGTGCCCTCGACCATGCCGTTGGGGTTCTGGGCAGGAACAGGCTTGCCGAAGACCGCGGGCCCGAATGACGGAGCGACGTTGGACTTCGGATCGCCGACGAGTTGCAACACGTCCCAATGCTCAGCCGCCTTGCCTTCATCGTCCATCCGGAAGATGTCGACGACTGCCATCCCGTGGTCGTCGGGATCGTCGTCGATGAAGTTGTAGAACACGCCGTGTGTGTACACGTAGTCACCGGCGGCGATGGTGCGGTGGTACACGAGGCGGGCGTTCTTACGCTCCGTCGTGACCTGCGTGAAGTAGTTCATGATCCCCTGGGGACCGTCCTCGAGCAGGGGATTGTGCTGGATGTAATCCGGACGCGTGTACTTCTCGATCGCTTCTTTCGGCCGCTTCTGGTTGATCATCATCTCGTTCCAAGCGATGACGTTCTCCAGGTTGCGCACGGCTCGGCTGTCGCGCGGGTCGACGCTCTTGATCATGACTGCCTCCTTCTGGTATCTGATTGACGATATCATCATATATGACTATATCGTCTGTCAAGAGGAAGTCGTCACAAGCGACGAGAACGGCTAAGATGTTGCTACAGACCTGAGTGGGAGGCGCGACAGATGGCCGAGCTGACAACCACGAGCAACCGGCTCGAACGGCGCAAGGCGCATACGCGGGCGGCCCTCATCAGCGCCGCCCAGAGCTTCCTCGCCGCCGGGACTCTCGATGTCCCGATCCTTGAGATAACCCAGGCCGCTGACGTCGGGTTGGGTTCCTTCTACAACCACTTCGAAAGCAAGGAGGAGCTGTTCGAAGCGGCGGTGGAAGACGCTCTTGAGCTGCTCGGCAGTCTCCTCGACGACCTGACCGCAGACATCGACGACCCCGCTTTGGTCTTCACCCAAAGCTTCCGCCTCTTCGGTCGCCTCCACCGTCGCAACCCCGAGATGAGCAAAGTCTTAATCAACAACGGTCTCACCACGGCCGGCTCGGCCCGGAGCCTCGCCTTCCGGGCGCTGCGCGACATCCAGGCGGGTGTTCGTACCGGGCGATTCACCGTCAGCGACCCTGAGCTGACGCTCACCATCATTGTGGGCGCTTCCCTCTCCCTCGGACAGTTCCTCCACGATCACCCTGAACGCGACGACGCCCAGGCCACCGATGAGGTCGCCGAGGGCCTCCTCCGACTGCTCGGCATCCCCACCCGGCAGGCCGAGCGGGTCATGGCCCTGCCCCTCCCGGACCTCGACGCCTGGCGTGGTCGAGACGGCCAGGCCGGCCTTCCCGACTCGGCCTCGCCACGCTCCGCAGGTCTGCCAGCGGAAGCGAACTTGCCACGGTCAGCCAAGTCTGAGTGATCGGCCGACGCTTCCGCATGGCTCGGTGCCAGTTCGTCGTGACCACCGCCCGGCGACTGCACCATTGCCCGGGATGGCGGGCGTCGAGGAAGCCGCCGGAGGAGCCGGCCGCAGCTGAAGCGATCAGCGAAGGCCAGCGCCTCGACGGACGAGCGAGAATCAACTGCGGCTCGGGGTCACTTGCCTTGGCTGATCCTCTCCGGTGCCGGGACCAACAGGCCGCGGACTCCTTGAATCACGCCGTTACACAGAACTTCTGACGGACCCGTCGCTGGGCTCCCTCGAAGTGGCTCCCTGCTGGCCGAGATGGGCGGCGTCGGGCTCATGCAGCGCTTTCGAATCCTGCCGACCTCGAACAGGGGTCAGTCGAGGAAAGTGGGCTCGAACCACGATGCCCCGAACTCGATGAGTCTGGTCTTCTCGGGGTGCAGCTCCAGGCCGAACTTCGAGAATCGCTCACGAAGGTCGGTGAGGAACCGCTCGGCGTCGTCACGGTGCTCGAACCCGGCGACGAAATCGTCCGCCCAGCGCACGATGATCATGTCTCCGTGCGCCTGCTCGCTCCTCCAGCGCCGGGCCCACCGGTCGAGGACGTAGTGGAGATAGACATTGGCGATGAGCGGCGAGACCGATGCCCCCTGGGGCGCCCCCTCGTCGACCGCCTGCCACTCTCCGTCCTCGATCACCCCCGCCTTCAGCCACTTGGCTATGAGGCGGAGGACCCTCTTGTCCGCGATGCGGTGCCCGAAAAACTTCTCAACCGAGGCATGATCGAGCTGGCCAAAGAAGTCGCGGATGTCCGCGTCGAGCACCCAGTTCACTCTCTTCCGTTCGATCCCGACCGCCAACGCGTCGAGCGCGTCGTGGGGTTTCCGCCCCGGCCGGAACCCGTAGGGAAACCCGCAGAAGTCCACCTCGTAGATGGCGTTCAGCACCTCGACGACGGCCCGCTGGACGATTTTGTCCTCCAGCGTGGCGATGCCGAGCGGCCGCTGCCGCCCGTCCGCCTTCGGGATATATGAGCGCCGAGACGGGCTCGGGCGGTAGGCACCACTATGCAACCTCCGGTGCAGGTCCGCGAGGTTGGCCTCGAGGTCCTGGCCGTAAGCCGTCCACCTCACCCCGTCCACCCCCGGAGCGGCCTGCGGGCGGATCGCCCGGTAGGCCTTCTGGAGCCGGTCGACGGTGACGTGGTGCAGCAGCGCTGTGAACCGTGCACCACTGTCTCTTGCTGCTGCCTCGCGCACACGGTCCAGCCCGTGGGGCACGTCAGGTCCGGCTCTGCGTCCGGGACGTGTCGGTCTGTCCGTGTTCCCCTTGGCCAACCCCCTTTCCTCCACCACCTCCGCAACCGGTTCCCCGGCCTTGTTCGGTGGCCTCGCAGGTGCTACGGGGTTGTCCGAGTTCCCGCGGTCGTCCATCTCAGGATTGTGGCCTTGGCCTTCCCTGAGCGGCCCGCCCGGTATCAGCCGGTCGAGCGACCGCGGGACCTCCCGGTTCTCGCGCACGGAGGTTCCGTACATGCCGTGGTTCTTCGACCGCGCGGGGCCCTGCGGCGTCTTGCGAATAGCGACGCCGCCGGTGTTGCCTTCGGTGTTCAAAACCACCTGGGCGCCCCGAATGCCAAATTTCGCGGCTCGATAGCCCGGCCTGCGCGTGCCCCTGTCAACGCTTCGCCTGCACCCTCGCGGGCGCCGACGCATGACTCGGGGTCACCGTGGGTCGCTACTCCTTCGGTGTAGGGCTCTTGCATCCCCTCCTCCGTGCCGGTTTATCCCGGCGCTCTTCAAACGTTGTCCCACCCTCTCCGCGTTTTCGTAATCACAAAGTTCTCCCTGTTCAGCGGGCAGTTGTCAACGCCGGCCTAAAACTGACCCCCCGCCCTCGACTCCACCCGGGGTAAGGGGTCAGTATTCAACCGGTGGCAACAGCAGTTTCCGTGTCCGTTCGTCCAAGCAGTGGACGATTCACGTTCCAACCCCGCACAAAAGCGACCCCGTGCCATCAGCGGGCCGGAACGACGCTCAACCCGTGATTCTTCAACTTGGGCGTCAAACCTTGTGCCGCGTGAATCCTCACAGTCGATCTGGCGCGATCGCTATTCAGTTCCAGCGGCCGTTCGGTACTGACGGTCGGTATTCGCGACTGCCCCACTCCGCTTCGGGGCGACCGTTGAACTGTCACCCAACGGCACGAGCGGGATGCCTCTAAGAAGTCCCGTCCGCCGAATATTTAGGGGCATTCCAAGGCATCAGTGACGGCCGTAAGAAGGTCCCGGCCCCGAATCGGTAACAGGCAATGCGAAGGTCGGTCCTGGTCGTCCTACGGCTCCGCGCACCGGAACCGGGCCCTCGGCGCCACTGCTCGGCTCCCACTACTCGGCTCGCAGCACGAATGCAGTCGGGATGCGCGCGGCGAGCTGGCCTGGGAGAGCGGCGACAACGTTGGCGAAGACGAGCGCGCCGACGCCGACGAGGATCACCGAGAGCATCGGCACGGTGGGGTCGGGGACCGCGTCGATGTTGCGGGCAAAGACGGTCCACAGTTCGCGTCCGAAGAGGATCCCGACCGGGATCCCGACGATGATGCCGGCCACCGCGGTCACTGTCGACTGCCACGCGACAACTCGCCTCAGCTGTCGCGGCGTGAAGCCGAGCGCCTTTAAGAGGGCGAGATCGCGTCGTCGGTGGCGGACCGAAGCGATGAGCGTGAGCGCGAGCGCGACGATCGCCCCGAGGGCGAGCCCTCCAGCAAGGATGACCGGGGTCGCGCCGATGCTTTTGTAGTTCACGATCTGGGCGGGACGTTGCACGCCGAGGACTGTGACGGTGTTGCCGGCGGCTTCGGGATCGCGGTCGGTGGCGAAGGCGTGGTTCGCGACCGCGGCGATCCGCTCGAGGTTCGCCCGACCCTCAACGGCGCTCACCGTGCTGCGCAACCGCACGAAGACCATCTCCGGGCCGTTCAGGGTCGGGTCGGGACTGAGGAGCGCGCGTTGGAACGCGAGCGGTGTGACGGCGAGCGAGAGGAGTGCGCCAGTGCCCATCGAGGTGTGGTCGGCGATGAAGCTAGTGAACCCGACTGCGGGAAACGTTGCCGACCCGACGACGTGCAGGACGGTCGGTGGGACATAGACCGGCGCGTCGTCCGGCACTCCGTAGGTCACCGTCACGGTGTCGCCGACGTGGGTGTGGAGCGCGGCCAACGTGGCGGCGCCCAACACGATCTGGTTGGCGGCATCGAGTCCGTGTCCGGAGAGGATCGGTGGCTCGACCGTCGGGCGCGTCTCGCTGCTCACCAAGGTCGGGACCGATGTGCCGTCGATCTCCACGTTCGCCAGCTGCGCCCCGCTCCATGCAGCCACGTCTGGGTCGCGGTCGAGCTGCGTGATCGCTTGGGGAGGGACGTCATTGCTCGGGTTCAGCAGGTAGGTCCAGTTCCACCCGTAGAGCGCGGGGCGGGAGATCAACGTGTGCAAGCCGCTCGCGAACGTGAAGGTCGCGACCAACAAGGTGACCGCGAGCGCCGTGCCCATCAGTGCTGAGCGCACTGGCACCGCGGTCCCACCCCGCCCCGGCTCGAGTGCGAACCGCACGCCGACGGCTCCGGCGACCGAAACTCCTGTGGACAGCGCGCCGCGGACGATGCTCGAGCCGCCCGTCGTCGCGTTCCGGATCCGAGCCTCCCGGGACGGTGCCGCGCGCCACCCAGTGGCGACCGCGACGACCCCGAGGCCGCCGACGAGCACCGCGAACCCGAGCCCCAGTACCGTCCAGTCCACTGCGATCCCGGGGTCGGGGTAGACGGGCCGTACCGGTCCGAGTGGCGCAAGTGGTGAGAGACCAACCGCGACGCCGAACGCGAGGGCCGAGCCGAGGACCACCGCGGAACCGACGCCGATCAGCCCGTCGCTACTGGTGAGTACGGGGCTGGCCCCGAGCGCGCGGAGCACGCGGCGGTCCTCGTCCCCCCGACGGAGCTGGCGGGAGATCGCCTGCGCGCCGAGGACCAGGGCGACGAGTCCCGCGATGGCGCCGAACGCACCGAGTGCGACCGACTCTGGCTTGACGGCCAGCTCCACCTGAGTCGTCACCCGGGCAATCTGGTGGAACTCATAGGTCGATCCCGGCGGGATCGTGGTGACGAGCTCCCGCTCGACGGCCGGGACCTCGCGGCTGCCGCCAACGAGTTGGAGGCCGTACTCGACGGGCGCACCTGCGGCAGGCGAGATAGCGGCGATTTCATGGAGGAGCGCCGGGGTCACGACGAGAAAGCCGAACGACCGGTCGATGTCGTCTTGGACGACTTGGTCGTTCACCACGACGATCCCCACCAACCGCGCCCGGATACTGAGCGCGGGCACCACCTTTGGTGTCCCGAAGTCGGAACGTTGGGTCTGGGCGTTGGTGTAGAAGCCGAGCGGCACGGTCTCTCCGACGTGGACACCGACGAACTGGGCCGCGTTTGCCGTCATGACGATCTCGTCGGCCTGGTTCTGGGCCGCCATCTGACCCTGCACCACCGTCAGACGGTCCTGTGCAGCGAGCTCGCCGTCGAGACTGCCGAAGGACGCCAAGTTGGCCCCGAGATAGAGGCGGGGCGTGCCGTTGGCATCGAGTGGAATGATCGTCGGGGCGATCAGGTCGCGTACCCGTCGCACGTGGGGGAGGTGGGCGATCTTGACCGCCAACGCGTCGGTGCCGGAGGAGGCGCTCGAGTTGGGGGACCCCGCCGAGACGGTCAGGTCGGACGGGTTCGTCGAGGCGAGGAACCTCGGGTACGACGACTGGGTCCGGCGCGCACCGGCGATGGCGCCCATGGCGAGCCCGCCGACGAAACCGACGAGCACGACGATGGCGAGGTATCCCCCCCACCGGCGACCGAAGGTGGCCCGGAAGCGATACCAGGCGACGCGAAGAACCTGATTCACTTCACGAAGGACTTCCGACGATTTTGCGGTTGAGGAGCATTGCAGGGAGTCTGGTGTCGCTGCCGACGATCGTCGAGGTAGGCACCCATACTGCAGACTTCGTGCCAGCACCCCCTGCCACGGAATTGTAAGCGCCGACGGTCCTGAACAATTGGGACGGTTCGTACGGCTGCGTCAACGACGGCACTCCCGAGTCGGGACAAATCTTTGGAGCAAGTCGACCGTCTGCGTGGTCAGCGGCTCCTTCATGGAGCCAGTCTGACTGCCTGAGTCATCGAGAAGAGGTGCCTGCTATCGCGGTTTCGTGACGCACGCAGAATGACGGTCGATCGGGCGACGGCAGATAGCACCGAGTCGATCTGGGCGGCCTCGTCGACCGACCCTGTCGCGAACTCACAACTCCGGGAATCGCGCATTTACGCTCATCAAAGGAGGTTCTTGATCAGCTGTCTCGCCTCATCCCAGGCGTCCTGGTCTGTGTACTGCGGGCCTCGAAGGCGTCGTCGACCTCAGTGTGGGTATTCGGCTGGTACGCCACGACGAGGCGCTGCTCAGGCGCTTGGTGGGCCCTGAGCAGCAAGGTAAATGGCTCTAAGCCTCCTGGACGGACAGGCGTACTGCCCTGCTATCGGTGCTCGCTGCGAGCGCTTCGGCGACTGACGCCTGAGCTTCGACGCCCCCCGCTGCTCGGGTCGACAAGGAGCCGCACGCGACCGCGAACGCGAGGCTGCGGTCGACCGGCCACCCCTGCATATGCCCGTAGACAAACCCGGCATCGAAGCTGTCGCCGGCGCCGATCGTGTCGACGGGAACGGCGCGCATGGCGCCGGCACGCACGACTGATTTCCCATCTCGACTAATGGCACCCTCCGCACCACACTTCACGACCGGAAGCGGCCCGAGAGCCGCAAGTATCTCGAGAACGCGCTCGTCGACGACACCCGATGGAGCGGCTCCCACGCTGGCTGCCACGGCCAGTGCTTCGTTTTGGTTGGGGAAGAAGATGTCCGTCTCGCGCAGCACTTCACGCAGCCCCATTCCCCACCGACCCTCCGGATCGCCCTGCGGGTCGAGCGAGGTGGTGCATCCGGCAGCGCGGGCATCTGAAAAGAGACCGGCGAGGCTAGGTGCCAGTTTATGCAGCAGGTAAAAGGAGCCCACGTGAACGTGCCGCACGGATTCCACGAGTGCAGGACGCACCATCGCTGCCGTCAGGTCATGATCACAGCCCCGCCAACTGATCATGGCACGGTCGCGCTCGGCCCCGGATCGAACGAGATGCACGCACACCGCCGTAGTTTCGCGAGGCAGCACAACGCAAGCAGAAACGTCAATACCGCGGCTCTTGAGCTCTTCAAGCATGAACCGCCCCGCGGCGTCATCGGCGAATACACCGACAAAGCCGACACGCAAACCAAGCCGCGCCGCACCGCATGCCATGATTGCCGATGAACCGCCAACCGTCAGCACACCCCGTTCAACCAGATTGTCTCCCTGGCCGAAGGCGAGCTCGCCGGCGATATCTCCAAGGACAAGGTCGGGCACCGCGTCTCCGGCGACGAGTAGCTCGACTGGGCCGACCTCCCGCGGGGCGGCCTCAGCAGCAACGATCACGGCGTCCAGTCCCTTCAGGTCCGATCAGTCATAGATCGCCATACCGGTGTTGGGGTCGAAGAAGTGCAGGGCCCTGGGATCGAGCCAGAGCTTCACCTGGCCACCAACGCGTGCCTCGGTATCGGCACCGAGTCGAGCGATGAAGCTGCCTTGGGGCCGCCCGGCAACTCCGGCTTCGCGTGCCTCGGTAGCCTCGATCACCGCCTCGAGAGTCGGCACTCGTGCGTCGATTGCAACGTGCACGTCGACCTCGGAGCCAAGATCCTCGCGCAGCTCGACCGTGGCCACGATCGTGCTCTCCGTGTCCCCGGTATCCATCAAGGTCGCGTCCGCAGTCTTCTGTGGACGGATGCCGAGAACGACACGGTGGCCACCGTAGTGAACCAGGCCTGGGCGAGACGCCACCAGGGCCGGATCGACCTTAATGCACTGTGACCCGAAACTTACCCGCAAGCCCTCGGACTCGCGATGCAGCTCAGCTTCAAAGAGGTTCATCGTAGGTGAACCGATGAAGCTCGCCACGAAAAGGTTGACGGGTCGCGCATAGAGCTCCGGGGGCGGTGCCACCTGTTGCAATACGCCCAGTCGCATGACCGCCACCCGGTGCCCAAGCGTCATCGCCTCAACCTGATCGTGGGTGACGTAGAGCATCGTCGTGCCAAGGTCGCGCTGAAGACGGGCGATCTGCGCCCGCATCTGGGCACGCAGCTGCGCGTCGAGATTTGACAGAGGCTCGTCCATGAGGAACACCTTGGGTTCGCGCACAATCGCCCTGCCCATCGCCACCCGTTGGCGCTGACCGCCGGAGAGCTGCCTCGGTTTGCGTTGCAGCAGATCCTCGAGTTGCAACATCTGTGCCGCCTCGCGCACGCGACGGTCGATCTCTTCCTTGGGCTCGTGGTGAAGCCGAAGTCCGAAGGCCATATTCTTGTAGACGCTGAGATGCGGATAGAGCGCGTAGTTCTGGAAGACCATGGCGACATCGCGTTCGCGCGGCTCCATGTGGTTGACGCCCTGGTCGTCGATCAGGATCTGGCCAGAACTGACCTCCTCGAGACCGGCCAGCATGCGCAGCGCTGTCGTCTTGCCGCAGCCCGAGGGCCCAACTAGGACCATAAGCTCCCCATCTTCGATGCTCAGGTCCAGGTCGTCGACGACCAGAGTCGAGTCAAACCGCTTGCTCACGTGTTCGTACCGGATCCTCGCCACCCTCAGATCCCCTTCACTTGATGCTGCCCGCCATGATCCCCTGCACGATGTAACGATTGAGGAGAAGGGCGATGACACCCGGAAGGGCTGCTGCCAGCACGCCCATGGCAGTGAGTAGCGTAAACGGCTGAATGCGCTGGCCGTAGAGCGCGGCCATGACAACTGTAACCGGTTCTGTCGTAAGATCGCTGCTCAGCACTAGCGGAAAAATGAACTGCGCCCACCCCAACAGGAACACGATGATCGCAGTCGCGGCGATTCCAGGCATCGAGACCGGAATCATCACGCGCCATAGGGCCTTCACTGGTGTGGCCCCGTCGACAAACGCGGCCTCCTCGATGTCCCGCGGAACACTGGCAAAGTAGTTGTACATGATCCAGATGGCGAGCGGCAGGAAGCCGGAGGTGTACACCAGGACGATGCCCGGGTACGTATTGATCAGGTGCACGTTCGACAGGATCCGGAAGAGCGGAAGTAACGTCGCGTAGACGGGCAGTAGCAGTCCTGCCAGTACCGTCACCAGAATGATGCGCTTTCCAGGGAATTCAAGTCTCGCAAAGGCATAGGCAGCGAACAGGGCGATGACCACGGTGAGCACTGTTGCCAGGCCTGATTCGATTGTGGAATTCAGGAAGGAGCGCCAGAACTGGTAGCCGACGCCGCCCGCACCCTGGTTCAGCAGGGTGCGATAGTTGTGCAGGGTGAATGGCGACGGGAGAAAATGGGCAGGGATGGTTTCGGCCCCGTTGATAGTCATGAAGCTTGTGTTCAGCGCCCAATAAATCGGGAAGACCGACCACACGAGAATCAGTGTGACGAGCAAGGCCCGACCTAGGCGACGCGATCCACTTCGCCCGCTCATCTAGAACTCCACGCGCCGATAGACCACGGCGATGATGAGCAGGGCCAGCACCATCGTCGCAAAAGTGGCCAGCAGCGAGAGGGCGTAGCCCTGACCGAAATTCAGATTATTGAAGGTGATCTGATAGGTCTCCATCATGATCGAGGACCCGCTCGGTGCCGCGCCGTTGAGAACGTAGACCTGGTCGAACACATTCAGCGACAGCATGAGCGACTCGACCATGGCCACGGCCAGTCCTGGCCTAATGAGCGGAAGCGTGATTCGCCAAAAGTTGTCACGACGGTTGCCGCCGT
>Ga0326727_10014252_pt1 | contig 17376 bp, 16 predicted proteins | sample MB2enrmetagenome_FD_207643 | JGI IMG/M metagenome (GOLD analysis project Ga0326727, IMG submission 207643) | Lab enriched peat soil microbial communities from McLean, Ithaca, NY, United States - MB29MY | ecosystem: Environmental > Terrestrial > Soil > Wetlands > Peat | place: USA: New York...
CGGCATTTGCCAGATCGGCAAGGCGTTTCGCAATGAGATCAATCCGCGCAATTTCACCTTTCGCTCGCGCGAGTTCGAGCAGATGGAACTGGAGTTCTTCATCCGGCCCGATGAAGCGGTGGAGGCGATTTGCGGCAGCGTGGCCCGGCCCGCCAGCCCCGGACATCCCGGCGAACCGCAGGCCAATTGGGGCTGGCAAATGTGGCACAAGTATTGGGTCGAGGAGCGGCTGGCGTTTTACGAGAGCATTGGTTTGCCGCGAACCACGCTGGTCGAGTACTGGCAGAAACCGGAGGAACTGGCGCATTACGCCCGGGCCACGGTGGACATTCTTTACAAGTTCCCCTTCAGCAAAAGGGACGCCGCGGGCGAACTGGCCGGCGAGGAATTGGAAGGCATCGCCGCGCGGAGCGATTTTGATTTGTCGCAACACCAAAGGTTTTCCGGCAAAGCCATGGGGGTGTTCGATGAGGAATTGAAGGAGGCGTGGGCCAGGCTGGATGAAGCGAAAAAAGCGGCCTTGTCGAAACGATATTTTGAATCGCGCCGGAATTATCTTGTCAAAACAGGCGAAGACCCGGCCGGAGCCGAAGCCAAGGCGCGGGAAGAGGCGGCCGGACTGGGCCGGGGCAACTATGTGCCGCACGTCATCGAGCCTTCGGCGGGGGTGGACCGGCTGGCCCTGGCCCTGATCTGCAACGCCTACGGCGAGGACACTGCGCCGGACGAAAAGGGGAGGATGGAGACGCGCATCGTGATGCGTTTTCATCCGCGGATCGCGCCCGTCAAGGCGGCGGTGTTTCCGCTGCTGAAGAACAAGCCGGAATTGGTGAGGAAGGCGCGGGAAGTGCGGGATTTGTTGCGTCCGCACATGACGGTCTTTTATGATGAGGCCGGAGCCATTGGCCGGCGTTACCGGCGGCAGGATGAAGCCGGCACGCCCTTTGGAGTGACCATTGATTTTGAGACGCTGGGAGAGCAGGGGGCCGAGCTCAAGGACACGGTCACGTTGCGGGAGCGCGACAGCATGAAACAAAGCCGGGTGAAGATAGACACCCTGGCGGCGCTGCTCGTGGAGAGGATTCGATAATGGAGATTGACAAACTGGCATCACTGGAGGGAATGGAGGTGGGGCGGCAGCAAGCGCCGCTCGAACGGGCGCCCACGCTCTACCTGATCATTCTTTTCAAGCTGGCCAAGGGAGTGCTGGCCGTTTTCCTGGCGCTCTTTTTGTATTTTCAACCGGCGACCCAATTGCCAGCGGAGTATGAACAACTCTTGGACCGGCCGTCGGTCAAGCAAGTGTTTCATTACCTGCGCATTCATCCCGAGAATAAATTCTTTACACGCCTGGCCTTCAGGATCGCCAACGTGACTCAGGCCGGCGTGCGGGATGCAGCCATCGGGGCTGTGTTGTGGTCGTTGTTTCCGTTGACGGAGGGGATAGGGATGATGTTTCGAGTGAAGTGGGCCGGGTGGCTGGCCATAGTGGAATCGGCGTTTTTTGTGCCGGTGGAAATATACGAGTTAGTGAAAGAGTTTAGCTGGTTCATGGTGGGAGTGGCGATTATCAACGCCGGCATTGTCTGGTACCTCTACGCCAATCGTGAACGGCTCTTCCATCATCACCACCGTCACCACCATGAGCGTTCCCAGGCTTGAGGTTCAAAAGCCGGTTATCTTTTTTTTCGATTTTCTGTGCGTTTAGCCGTTGGAAGAATCGATCCCGTACCCGCTTGCACGCGGCTCCAAAATGGGCTATATAGAGTTTACTATGAAAGATACGTTGACCGTGACGCAGGGGCAGGCGCAGTTTCCGGCCCTTTGTCGAAAAGAAAAAACTTCCGCCATCACCCGGAATGGCGAGGTTGTTGCGTTTATTGTGCCTCGGAAACGGATGGCGAGACTTTTGGAACAGATGGAGATTCTCGCCAACCCGGACGCGATGGCCGCCATCCGGCGGGCCAGGGCCGGAAAGCATGTGGATTATCCGTTGAGCGTGCTGGATGAAGATTAAACTCACGCTGGAAAAGCAACCGGTTGAGTTCATCAAGCGGCAGCCGCCACAAAGCCGCAAGCGGTTGCGTGACGCTCTCCGCGCTGTGGAACAGGGCGTGGCATTTCCCGAACCGCTGGAGGATGAACTGGAGGGATTCTACAAGTTGAAGGTGGAAAGTTTTCGCCTTATTCTGGAATCAGCCACCAGCAAAGAGGGGCCATGCTTCCGGGTCATTTTTGCAGAACGTCGCAAGGTCGTTTACGAAATGTTCAGCCAACTCCTTGGCTTGGAATAAGACGCCGTTATTTGCCGATGCAGAATTGGCTGAAAATGGCGTCGAGCAAATCGTCCGTGGTCGTTTTGCCGACTATTTCGCCGACGGCGTTGGCGGCGATGCGCAGGTCCAAGGCGGCCAGTTCCAATCCCAGGCCCTCACGCAATGCGGCCACCGCGCGCCCAATCGCCTCGCGCGCGCGTTGCAGCGCGTCTTGATGGCGGGCGTTGATCATGACTTGCCACATCCCGGCCTGGATTTCCCCCGCCCACACTTTTTCCTTGATCGCGTCTTTGACTTCTTCAATCCCTTTGCCGGTCAGACAACAAACATCCAGGGCCGAAATGCCCGGCGGCAATTGAAGGCGGAGAGGCAGATCGATTTTGTTGCGGATGAGGAGCCGTTTTTTTTGCGCGAATTCTGAGAACAACTTTTCGTCGTCGTCGGCCAGGGGATCGGCGGCGTCGAGGACGTGTAAAATCAGTTCGGCGTCGGCGAGGGCGCCGCGGCTGCGACGGATGCCTTCCAGCTCGATTTCGTCGGCGGCTTCCCGCAAGCCGGCGGTGTCAATGAAGATGACGGGGAGGCCGCGGACGTTGGCGGTTTCTTCAATGGTGTCGCGGGTGGTGCCTGGGATGCGGGAGACGATGGCGCGGTCATGGCCCAGGAGTTGATTGAGCAGGCTGGATTTGCCGACATTGGGCCGCCCGATGATGGCGGCGCGAATGCCCCGGCGCAGAATCCGGCCTTCATTGGCCGTGCGCAGCAATTGGTCGGTGAAAGCGACGCCGGCCTGCAATCGGCCGATCAATTTTTCGCGGGTGTCCGGAGCAATGTCTTCGTCCGGGAAATCAATGTGGGCTTCGATGTGGGCCAAAGTTCTCATCAGATCGTCGCGCAGAAGATTGATGCGTTGGGAAAGTTTGCCGGCCAGTTGTTCGTTGGCGGCGGCGAGGGCCAGTTCGGTGCGGGAGTGGATCAAATCGGCCACGGCCTCGGCCTGGGCCAGATCAATGCGGCCATTGAGAAAGGCGCGCCGCGTAAATTCGCCCGGAGCGGCCAGACGCGCGCCGTTTTCCAGGAGAGTGTCCAGAACCAGTTTGGCGGGGAGCAAACCGCCGTGACAGGTGATTTCGACCACGTCCTGGCGCGTAAAGCTGCGGGGCGCGCGCATCACGGCGAGCAAGACTTCATCCAGGATGCGGCCTTGGCGGACTATTTTGCCGAAATGAATGGTGTGGGAGGGCGCGGCGGAAGGGGGCGGCGAAGATTTGCCGGCGGGCCTGAAACTGGTGTCGGCAATCGAGAGAGATTGCGGGCCGGAAAGGCGGACAACGGCGATCCCGCCCTCGCCCACGGGGGTGGCGATGGCGGCGATGGTGTCGTTGAGGTCAAAGTTCAAATTTTGCCGCGCTGGCGCTGCCGCAAAAGCGCGCAGGCTTTTTGGTAGCTTTTGCGATGGAGGTAGTGCAACAAATCCGGCTCCGCGCCGGCCGGCAACCGGCGCGCCAACTCGTCGAGCCGCGAGAAAATGGGCAGCAGATCGGGCTTGGGATTGGCGGCGGCCATTTTCGAGGCCGACGCTTCCAGCGCCATTAAGTTGTCCAAAATCTGTTGTTCGATTAAAGTCATGTCGGTACAAGATAGCATTCTGACGAAATAACAGACAGCGAAAACATGTTGCATGGATTCCTCTTCACCTGACGGTTCGTATCTTGGCGTGGAATGCGGAGCGACCCGCAGCGTCGCGCTGTTGGCGCCGGGAGGGGATTTGCCCAGTCTTCGGGCGGAATTCGGTCCGGCGAATCTCCGCCTTCTGGATGACGGCGCGTTGGCGGAACATTTCATGGCAATCAAGGGCCTCCAGGGCAGGGCCATCGCGCCGTTGGCCGGAATCGCCATTGGCATGGCGGGGATGAGGACCGATGGGGACCGGCAGCGGATTGGCGCCGCCGCCGCAAAAGTTTGGCCGGAAACGCCGTGCTACGCGACGGACGATTTGGAAACGGCCCTGATGGCGGGAGAATCCGATGAGAAGACCAAATCCGTGGCGCGCGTGTTGATTCTGAGCGGCACCGGTTCGTGTTGTTGCGGCCGGAAACCGGACGGGAAAACCGTCCGCTTCGGCGGGTGGGGACATATATTGGGCGATAAAGGCAGCGGCTATGAAATCGGTTTGTGCGGATTGAAAGCGTCGGTTCATTTCCTGGACCGGGAGGGGCGCTGGCCGCTCCTGGGCCGGAACATTTTGCAGGCCCTGCAAATGAACGAGCCGGAAGAGCTGATCGATTGGGCCAAAATGGCCGCCAAATCAGAAATGGCGGCCCTGGCGGCGCAGGTCTTCGCGGCAGCGGCAAAAGGGGACAAGCTGGCGCGCGGCATCTTGACGGCCGCGGCGGAATCTCTGGCCGGCGATGGCGTTGATTGCGCGCGCCGCATGGTCAAAGACGGCTCGCCGGTCGATTTTATCTTCGCGGGCAGTGTTCTTTTGAAGCAGCCTGGTTTCGCCCGGCAGGCGCGCGCGCGGTTATTGCAACTCTGGCCTGCGGCGCGCGTGACGAGATTACGGCGGGACAGTGTTTGCGGCGCGCTGGAATTGGCCAGGGAACACTTTGGCGGGCGCGCAGGGGCGGGAAAAATCCAACAGATCAACGCGCCGGAACATGACACAACCCTCCTGCCCGCCTCGGGCGCGCTTTCACCGACCGAACAAAGGAATCCGCGTTCAAAGAATCTGGACCGCATGTCTTTGTCCAAAGCCGTCGCGCTGATGATTGAGGAAGAATCGAAGGCCGGCCGCGCCCTGCTGAAAGAGAAGCGGAAGATCCAGCGGCTCATTCAGTGGGTGGTCAGCGCCATGCGACGCGGCGGACGGCTCTTTTACGCCGGCGCGGGCACGAGCGGACGGCTGGGGATGTTGGACGCGGTGGAATGTCCGCCGACTTTTGGCATTTCACCGCACCGCGTGCAAGGCATTCTTGCCGGAGGACAATCCGCTGTTTGGAAATCGGTGGAAGGGGCGGAAGACAGTCCGACGGCGGGCGCGTCGGCCATTGACCATCGGGGCGTCAACCGGCGCGACGTGGTCATCGGCATTGCAGCCGGCGGACGGACGCCTTTTGTGTGGGGAGCGTTGGGCGCGGCCCGGCGGAAAGGCGCCAGAACGGTTTTGATCTGTTTCAACCCGCATTTGAAAATGCCCGCGGCTGGCCGCCCCGATTTGGTCATTGCGCCGGACGTGGGACCCGAAGTGTTGACAGGATCGACGCGCCTGAAGGCGGGCACGGCGACCAAGGTGATATTGAACACAGTGACGACCCTGGCCATGGCGCGCCTGGGCAAAGTGGCGGGCAACTTGATGGTCGGCCTGAAAGCCTCCAACGGAAAATTGCGGGATCGGGCGGTGCGCATCGTGGAAGCCGTGACCGGCGCCGACGCGATGGCGGCCCGCGCGGCGCTGGAGAAATCCAAATGGAGAGTCAAGACGGCCTGCCAGCGGCTGAGATAAGCAGTCTTGTATGCGACAATACCTCGATCTTCTACAGAACATTCTCGATAAAGGTGTCATTCGTGCAGACCGCACGGGGACCGGGACCAAAAGCATCTTTGGGGCGCAATTGCGTTTTGACTTGTCGAAAGGTTTCCCGCTGGTGACCACGCGAAAAGTCTTCTTCAAAGGCGTCATTCGCGAACTTCTCTGGTTTCTGGCGGGGGACACCAATATCAAATACCTTACGGACCATCATGTTCACATTTGGGATGCCTGGGCGGATGAAAAAGGAGACTTGGGCCCCGTTTACGGCGCGCAATGGCGGGCGTGGGAAGCCCGGGACGGAAGGAAAATCGACCAAATCAGTCAACTCATTCACCGGATCCGGACAAAACCGGAATCACGGCGGCACCTCGTCAGCGCGTGGAATCCCGCGGTGCTTCCTGACGAAACGATAAGCCCTCAGGATAATGTCCGTGCGGGACGCGCCGCCCTGGCCTCCTGCCACGCACTCTTTCAATTCCACGTTGCCGGGGGGCGGCTGTCGTGCCAGCTCTACCAACGTTCGGTGGACTGCCCGGTGGGAATGGTCTTCAACGTGCCGCAGTATTCCTTATTGACACATTTAATTGCCCAGCAGTGCGATTTGCAGCCCGGGGACTTCGTCTGGACGGGCGGGGACTGCCACATCTACTTGAACCAAATGGAAGGCGTCCGGGAGCAACTGAAGCGGGAACCCCGGCCACAGCCAAAGTTAATCATCAAACGCAAACCTGCATCCCTTTTCGAATATCAGTTCGAGGATATTGAAATCGCTGGCTACGATCCGCATCCGCCGATCAAGTATCCGGTGGCGGTGTGATTCCCCGGACTTCTTGCGCCATCCCGCCAGATCGATTAAAGTCAGGGGACTTCGAGGACATGCAAAACGCGTCATTGGAACAAGTGCCATGATCAGTCCATCCGACATTCTTAGAGCCGGCATCCTGATCGTTGACGACCAGGAAGACAATATTTCCCTGCTTGAGGACATGCTGCGCGGCGCCGGTTACGTTTCCATCGCGTCCACGAGGAACCCTCGCGAAGTCTGCGAACTCTACCGCAAGAACCGTTATGCCCTGATCCTGCTGGACCTTGAGATGCCCGGCCTGGATGGATTCCAGGTGCTGGAGGGGGTGAAGGCGGTCGAAACCGACGGCTATCTTCCTGTTCTGGTGATCACCGCTCAACCGGATCACATGCTCCGCGCGCTGAAAGCCGGGGCCAGGGATTTTATCAGCAGACCGTTCGATCTGGCGGAGGCATTGGTGCGGGTTCACAACATGCTGGAAGTCCGCCTTCTGCACCTGGAAGCGCAAAGGCGGACCGAACAGGCTGAGGCGCGGGGTGAGCAGGCGATGCGCGCCTCTCGCGAAGAGCTTCGCGCCCTGGCGGCGCGCATCCAGGCCGCGCGTGAAGAAGAGCGCGCCCATGCGGCGCGGGAAATCCATGACGTGCTGGCTCAAGAACTGACCTGTCTCAAAATGGAAGTCGCGTGGCTGAGTCGAAGGCTGGCCGAGCCTATCGAAACCTCGAAGCAAAACGTCCTCCAGGAAAAAGTTGGCGCGATAATGGACCTGACGGACAAAGCAAGCCAGTCCGTGCGGAGGATCGCCGCGGATTTGCGGCCGGTGGTGCTGGATAGTCTCGGATTGTGCGCCGCCATTGAATGGGTCGCCGCCGATTTCCAGAAACGCACTGAGATTCGCTGCAAGGCGAGCGTGCCGGGTCAGGGCCTGGCGATGGACCGGGACCGCTCGACCGCCTTGTTTCGCATCTTGCAGGAGAGTTTGACGAACGTGGCCCGACACGCCCAGGCTACGAAGGTCGAAATCCATTTGTGGCGGGAGGCTGGCGAGGTTATTTTGACTGTCCGCGACAACGGACATGGTGTTCCACTCAGCGACTTGAAAGATCCTCACTCGATCGGTCTGTTGGGCATGCGGGAGAGGGCCTCGATGCTGGGAGGCCGATGCGCGATCAAGGCCCAGGCCGGAGGTGGAACCACTGTCGAGGTGCGGCTTCCCATAGCCTTGACGGCCAACCCGGACAACAAATTATGATCAGTATCTTGATTGCTGACGACCACCCGGTGGTGCGGAAGGGATTGGAACAACTTCTGGCCGAGGAGTTCCCTCAAGCGGAGTTCGGCGGATCAGCCACGATCCCGGAAACTCTGGAATGCCTTCGGAAACGGCGCTGGGATGTGCTGGTGCTTGACCTGTTCATGCCGGGCGGCAACGGCCTCGGCGTCTTGCAGGAGGTCCGCCAAAACTATCCGCACCTGCCGGTGCTGGTGCTCAGCAGCGCCCCGGAAGAACAGTTGGGGGTGCGCGTCTTGCGAGCCGGCGCCAGCGGTTATCTGGACAAGCAGACCGCCCCGGAACACCTCGTGCAAGCAGTGAGCAAAGTCCTGGGGGGCGGCAAATACGTGAGCGCGACACTGGCGGAGCAATTGGCCGCCGAGGCCGGCCGCGGCGGCCAACCGCTGCATGAAAAACTGTCGGAGCGGGAATTCCAAGTCCTGCACCTGGTGGTCACGGGCCGGTCCCTCAAAGAAATCGCGGGTGATCTGTCGTTGAGCGTGAAGACGGTCCGCACCTTTCACGCGCGTCTGTTGGAGAAGCTTCACCTCCAAAGCGACGTGGAATTGGTCCATTACGCCCTGGACCACCGCCTGGTTGAAAAGAGGGAGGCCCCCCCGTTTCCCCCGAACTGAGCTTCGAGCCGGCGGTGTAGGCCACAGACTACAAGGGAAGGAATCTTTCTCCCATTGACGGGCTTCGCAGTTTTGAGTTAGTTCTATTAGAATGAATTGTCCAACAAATAAGTTTTCCATCATATGAACGTCACCACCCTGCAGGCGGAACAACGCCCTGTCTTCGAGAGCCTGGACCAACTGTTCCTTCAATCGAAGGCTCTCGCGGCGGTTGACAGCGGCATTATGATCACGGATCGCCAGGGGCGCATATTGTGGGTGAACCCGGCGTTCAGCAAATCGACCGGGTATCCGGCCGAGGAGGTCCTGGGCATGACGCCCAGGGTTCTCAAGTCGGGCAGCCACAGCCAGTCCTTCTATCGGGAGTTCTGGGATACTGTTCTGAGCGGGAAAACCTGGCGCGGCGAATTCGTCAACCGGCGGCGCAACGGGAGCCTTTGCGTCCATGCGCAAACCACCACTCCGATGCGCCGGCAGAGCACCGGGCCGATCACTCATTTCATCTCTGTCAGCCAGGACATCACCGACGGCAGGAAAAGGGAGGAAGACTCGCGCGACAACCGAACCTTGGAGGCCGTTGGCCAATTGGCGGCGGGCATCGCGCACCATTTCAACAACTTGCTGACTCCAATCCATGCCAACAGCCAACTGCTGGTGGAGCTGAACGGCGATTTCCATCCGGAATCCAGGGGCTTGGTGGAGCGAACCCTGGTGGCTTCGCGCCGCGCGGCGCATTTGATCCGGCAATTGACCGGTTTTTCTCAAAACCAGCTTCTCGAAATCCAGGCGTTGGATCTCAATCGCGTTGTCGAGCGCACTCTCCGGGAGTTTCTCCCCGCCGCCAAAGGCAAGCTAGAATGCGAATGTCGTTACTGCGCCAGTTTGCCTCGTGTTCTGGCCGACGGCGGGATGTTGGGACAGGTGATCTGCCATTTGCTGGTCAACGCCCTTGACGCCATGCCTCATGGCGGCCGGCTCACCCTGACCACCGAAAAGCTCCTCATGGGGCCCTCTGACATCAGGAGTCACAAGGTTGCGCGCCAGGAGGAGTTTGTCTGTTTGAGCGTCTGCGACACCGGTTGCGGCATTCCGCCCGCGATACTGTCGCGGATGTTCGAACCTTTCTTCACCACCAAAGACACAGGCGAGCGCAGCGGTTTGGGGCTGGCTCTGGTTTACGGAATCGTGAAGCAGCATCGTGGCTGGATTGAGGTCAGCAGCCAGGTGGGCCAGGGCACAACTTTCAAAATCTTCCTGCCCGCCGCCACACCAGCCGCGCTGGCCGGGCCCGAGCCGCCGGGGCTTTCCCGGCATGGGACCCGGCTCTTGCCGGAGCCGGAGTCTGCCGCCCATGCTACTTTCGTAGAGGCGCCTTCGACGGGCAGAGTGGTTTTCCCCGTCAGTGAGGTCCGAAGCGAGCCTCTCCTTCACTGGGGCATTAATGAATAGCGCAAGACGTTCAATCCAATTCGTCGCAACGCAGAGAGCCATGAAACTCCAAGCCCAAGACCCGGCCCGCATCCCGGGAGAAGCGCTCCGCAAATCGGAAGAAAACTTCAGAGACATCTTCGACAATGCGCCCGTCGGGATTTATCAATCCACAATTTACCGCCTGGTTTCCGTGAATCCCGCGTTGGCCAGGATGTGTGGCTACCAAAGCCCGGCAGAGATGGCGGCCAGCGTCGAGATCCCCGGGGAGCTTTTTGTCAAAAATGACCAGGAACGCGCCATTGTTCGCGAGGCAATGGAGTCGGAGACAGTCGTGCAGCGGCAGGTCGAGTTTCTGCGCAGGGACGGTTCGACCTTTGCCGCCCATGTGCGCATGAAGGCGGTGCGCAATGAGGAGGGCAAACTCAAGTTCATCGACGCTTTCGTGGAAGATCTAACCGAGCGCAATCGGGTGGAGCTTGTCATTCAGCCGGCGGCAAATGGCCCAAGTCGAACCGGTGGAGATAAACATGCTGGTGAACGGCCTGCTGAAAATGTTGCGGCGTAGCCTGGACGAGACCTGATGCGGGCGAGGGAACATAATGTGCCTTTCCGGGCGGCGGAAAATGGCCATTACAAAATAGGCGCAACATTATTGAACAGTTCGGCGACTTCAATCGTCGAACTGTGCATGACCCCTCGTTCCAGTGGAGAGAATTGCTATAAAAGCAAGTATTGGCCAAGCCTCAACGGTTTGGCGGACGAAAGCGCCCTTCTTTCCGCTCCCTGGGGCCAGAAGCCGGAACCGCAGAGCGACCGCGAGAACATCTTAATGGACGTCATTGGCGCTTACGATCTTCTTCTGCTGCAAGGTCTTACCGCCGAGGGGGCTTCGACGCGCCTTGGCCTGCGCAAGAGCCGCGATGAACTGGTTCGGGAACTGGACGCTGAAACCGCCCGCCGCCTCTCCATTGGACTCCCGGCCCCGACGGAACAGCCGCGAAACAGGGCCAGATCCATACCATAAAAGACCGGATTCCGGGCCGGTTACGGCGCCAGCCTTCCGATGGCCCAGGTTTCATCTTCCTGCACAGTGTAAAGAAACCGGTCATGCAGGCGGTTCACCCGTCCCTGCCAGAATTCAATCTCGCGCGGGACCACCCGGAACCCCCCCCACCACGAGGGCAGGGGAACCTCGCCCTCGGAAAACTTGCGCTGCATTTCCGCCCATTGCATTTCCAGAAACTGGCGCGAGGTGATGATCGAGCTTTGCCGCGAAATCCAGGCCCCGATCTGGCTGCCGCGCGGCCGGGTGATGAAATAGGCCAGCGACTCGGCGGTCGAAACCTTCTCCACCCGCCCGCTGATGATGACCTGCCGCTGCAGCGCCAGCCACGGAAAGAGCAATGAGGCATTGGGGTTCTCTTTGATTTGGCGCGCCTTCCGGCTTTCCAAATTGGTGAAAAAGACAAAACCGCGCGTGTCATAGCTCTTCAACAAAACGGTGCGCACCAGTGGCCGGCCATCCGTTCCGGCGGTGGCCAGGCTCATGGCGTTTGGCTCGATCACTTTGCCCTGGCAGGCTTCTTCGAACCATGCGGCGAACTGTTCAAATGGACTTGCCTTTAAATCAGCCCGGTCCAGCTTGCCTCTGTCGTATTCCGAGCGTTGAAGGTCGATTTGCATCCCGGCGCCGTTTATTGGCTTTGACGCAACAAAGGAGCCATTGCCTCCTCGATCTCATGGTCGGATTCGCCGATTTGCGCCTTGAAAAGATGCCAGCGCTCGACGTGTTCCACGGTGTCGTTGGGCGCGAGTTTTGTCAGCGGCCCCAGGCTCTCCACTTCCAGCATGTCCCCGTTGGTGTAACATTCCAGGTTACAGCCAAAATCCGGATACACCGCGGCGGGATCAAAGGGGACGCGCTTGAGAAAGACCTGTCCGTCGCGGTAATAAGCGGCCCATCCCTGTTTGTTGCCCAAGCCAAACTTCTGCGGCGTCGTGGCGGCGGGGTCGCAGCCGAGTTGGATGAATCTGGCGCCCCATTTCCATCGTGGATCGGCCATGTTGGTGTAACCCCAGAGACCGACGGGCCGGACCGGCAACAATTCCTTCGAGGGCGGTTCCTGCGGCAGGATGGCCCGGCCGGGACCTTGCATCACGGTCAGCGCCCACGGGGCCAGTTCCACTGGCCAGGGGTTTTTATTGGCAAGCTGATGCCGCGCAGTGACGCTGTTGTGTTGCGCGTCCAGCGTGACCTGGATTTCCTTCTGGATGCCGGTTGCCGTCTCGGTGGGCTGAATGAGTTTCAAAGTGGCGCCATCCCACTGGTGCCCGATGGGGCCGTTGTCCGGTGCGTAGGTGCGGGGCATGACCTCCGGCGCGTGCCAGAGACGGTGCCCGCCGTAACTGCGCCAGGTGTCGCTTCCCGTTTGGCCCACCTCGGCAAATTCCTTGAACAAATTGGGGCCGCCGACGAAGCCGAAGCGGATGATGCGCGGCCCGATGTCCGTGGTCGCGATCAACTCAATATTCTGGTTGGCCAGCCGGATGCACCGGGGCCATCCGCCGTAAGAAACTTTCTGCATCTGCACAGTCATGCGCCCAGTTCTAATGTCCTTTCCGTCCCATCGCCAGCAAAAACAAATCTTTTCGATGCAAAAACACTTTCCCGGTTGCGCGATGCCTTAGCGGGTTTTTTCAGGGCTGTGGAATGGGATGCCTGCTTGATAAAGTTTGATCTCCGATTGAAGCGCCCCGGCCAGCTTGGTGTTGGATTGCGCCCCGGCCAGTTGCAAGGCGTGTTGCGCCGTTTCCACCGCTTCGGAAAACCGCCCGGCTTCGGCGAAGGCGGCGGCGAGGGTGCTGAGAATGACCGGATTTTTCCCGCCCGCCAGTTCATTGGCCTGCCGGGCCAGTTCCACCGCCTTGGCGCCATTGCGCAGCGACGCCTGCGGACAGGTGGCCAGGAGCCACGCCAAATTATTTTGGGCCCCTGGATCGGCTGGATCGATTTGCAGCGCCTGTTGGAAATGGGTGATCGCTTCGTCCACTCTTCCCTTTTGCAGAAGAGTGGAACCAAGGGTGTTTTGAATTGCCGCGTTGAAAGGCGCGATATGCGCCGCCTGTTGGAAATGGGTGATCGCTTCGTCCACCCTTCCCTTTTGCAATTGAGCCACGCCGAGGTTGTAATGCGCTTCCGCGTAGTCGGGCCTGATTTGCAGCGCCTGTTGGAACTGATCAATCGCTTCGTCCACGCTTCCCTTTTGCAGCAGAACGTAGCCGAGATTGTAATGCGCCTCCGCGTAGTCAGGCCTGATTTGCAGCGCCTGTTGGAACTGATCAATCGCTTCGTCCATTCTGCCCTCTTGGTGAAGGGCGTTGCCGAGGTTGAGGTGGGCTTGCTCGTAGAGGGGCTTGATTTGCAGCGCCTGTTGGAAATGATCAATCGCCTCGTCCGTTCTGCCCTCCTGGCGAAGAGCGTTGCCGAAGTTGAAGTGGGCTATGTAGTTGTCTGTGGTGCAGGCAAGCACGTGGGTCCAGAGCGTTTCGCTGTTTTGCCAATACGCGGTCTGTTTCCAGGCGCAGGCCGCCAACACCGCGAGCACGGCGGCCATCAGACCCCCAAGGGCCACGCGACCCGCCTGCCACTTCGCGACCCATTCCGCCACCAGCCACGTCACCGCCACATAAATGCCAATCTGCGGCAGGTAGGTAAATCGATCCGCGGATGCGAATGTGCCCACCTGCACAATGCCGAGCATCGGCGTCAACATTCCCAAATACCAAAGCCAGCCCATCAGCAACCATGGCCGCGTCCGCCGCTCTGCCCATGCGACTGCTGAAAGGCCTGCCAGCAGCGTCCCCGCCAGCGCCACTTCCCATGGTGGCAGGCCGTGGTGCGGATAGAGATAAGGCACCGCCAGTCCTTCCGGCCAAACCATCTGGCGCAGATAGACGGCACAGGAAACCAAGGCATTGCCAAGGCGCGCATGCATGGAAATATTGTCGCTGCCTGCGATCGCTTTTGCCTCCGCCAGAACAGTCATCACGCACGCCCCGGCGGCCAGCGCCAGCAGGGGAATCTTTTCCAGGACCAACCTCGACAGTTTTCGGGGCGGTTCGAACCGGTTCAAGGGCCAGTAATCCAGGAGCAACAACACAAACGGCAGCGTCACCACCGTCGGCTTGGACAGCAACGCCAGCACGAACGCGGCGGCAACCATCCAGTAGCGGGCCGGTGACTTCAGGTTGCCGACATGGCGGGCGTAGGCGCCGAGCGTGAGCATGAAGAAAAAGGCGCCGAGCACATCCTTGCGCTCCGCCACCCACGCGACCGATTCCACCCGCAGCGGATGGATGGCAAACACCGCCGCCACGAACGCGCTGCGCCACAGAGCGCCGGTCATCTGCCGCAGAATGAGGAACAGCAGGATGGCCGAAGCAGCATGCAACAGGACATTGGTGAGATGATACCCGCCAGCGTGGAGTCCATAGAGTTGATTATCTCCCATGAGTGAAAGCATGGTCAGCGGGTGGTAGAAGTTGCAGTCCGCATGGGTGAAGACCCAGACGATCCCCTTGAGCGATAGGCCCCGGGCGACCACCGGATTATTATACACATAAATATTGTCGTCGTAGTCAATAAACTCGTGAGCCAGCGTCTGCCCAAAAACGGCAAAGGTGATCGCGGCCAGCACAAGGCAAACCGCCGCCACCCGCCAGCGTTGCTCCCGGCGACCCGCGCCGATGGGAATTTTTAGCGGAGATTGTTGGTTGGTCATATTTTGCGTCATTCCTTTAATGTGTTTGTTCAGGGCTGTGGAATGGGATGCCTGCTTGATAAAGTTCGATCTCTGATTGAAGCGCCCCGGCCAGCTTGGTGTTGGATTGCGCCCCGGCCAGTTGCAAGGCGCGTTGCGCCGTTTCCACCGCCTCGGAAAACCGCCCGGCCTCGGCGAACGCGGCGGCAAGTGTGCGGAAAATGACTGGATTTTCACCGCCGGTGAGCGAATTGGCCCGCCGGGCCAGTTCCACCGCCTTGGCGCCATTGCGCAACGGCGCCTCCGCACAAGTGGCCAGGAGCCACGCCAGATTGTTTTGGACTTCCGGATCATCTGGTTGGATTTGCAGCGCCTGTTGATAATGCGTAATCGCTTCCTCCATCCGGCCCTGTTGACCAAAGATGTTGCCAAGATTCCGGTGCGCTTCCGCCAGGTCCGGCTTGATTTGCAGCGCCTGTTGGTAATGGGCCGTTGCTTCGCGCATCCGCCCTTGTTGGAAAAAAATGTTGCCAAGATTCATGTGCGCTTCTGCCAGGTCCGGCTTGATTTGCAGCGCCTGTTGATAATGCGCGACCGCTTCGTCCGCTCGTCCCCTTTGCATCAGAGCGTTGCCGAGGTTGTTGTGGGCATCCGCCAAATCAGGATTGATGTTCAGCGCCTTCTGGTATTGCGCGATTGCCTCGTCCAGCCTTCCTTTTTGGCCGAGAGCCATGCCGAGATTGTAGCAGGCATCCGCGTAATCCGGTTTGATTTCCAGCGCCTTTTGAAAATGAGCAATCGCCTCGTCCACTTGTCCTGCACCGGTGAGAAGATCGAGGCCAAGGTTGTTGTGAGCCAGCCAGCAATCGGGATTCCGGCGCAGGGTGGTTTGCCAGAGCGTTTCGTCGTCAACGTACATCCCGCATTGCTTCCACGTCAGCGCCCCCAGCGCCAGCAGGAGCGCCGCGGCCAATATTGGCCTCTTGATGACGGCTGCCGCCAGCGCCATCGGGCCGATGATGGCAAAATACTCCCAATAATCGGCCACCAACGAGTAACGCATGAAATAGATGTTTAGAAATCCCAGGATCGGCAGGAGCATCACCACAAAATAGGCCAGCCCGAAGAACAACGCCTTTCCCCAACCCCGCCCACAGCGCCAGCAGAAGACAAACGCCGCCGCCACCAAGACCAGCGGGAGGTAACTCAACACATTCCGGGCGTCGATCTGCCAGCGCGGATAGACAAAAATCAGGTTCAGCGGCAGCGCCGCTTTGTAAAGATAAAACCAAACCGCCCAGCCCGCTCCCGCCAAACGCGACCAGAATCCGTCCGTCCGGACAACCTCGGGGCCAATCGACCGATGATACTGGAACCACACCGTCACCCAACACAAGGCCGCCGCCATCACAAAAAAAGGCACAACCCGCCGGACATCCTTCCATCCCACCCGCCCCCGCCGCCACCAGGCGATGCCCAGCAAAACAACCGGCAACGGCGCCACGGCCGTTTTGCTCAGCAGCGCCAGCGCAAAGGCGGCCAATGCCAGCCCATGCCACCGCCGCCTGCCGCTGTCCTCGAATTTCAACCAGGTCAAAAGCGTCCCGGCATAAAAAAACATGCACAGCGTGTTTTTGCGCTCCGTGATCCAAGCCACCGATTGGACATTGACCGGATGCAAAGCGAAGAGGGCGGCGGCCAGCAGCGCTCCGGAAATGTTCAGCCGCAGGAGCGCGCGCCAGAGCAGCACGGCGCTGAAGGCATGCAGGAGGACATTGACCAGGTGATAGCCCAGCGGGTGGTTGGCCCAGAGCCGCCATTCCAACCACAACAGGCTGGAAGTCATCGGGTAGTAATCCGGGGTGGAAGCGGTGAACCACAGCCGGTACAAGCCATCCGCGCTTTTGATGATGGGATTGTTCGTCAGAAATGAATCGTCATCCCAGATGAATCCGGCGCGCCACACCGGCTGATAGGCCATGATGGTGAGGGCCACCAGCAAGAACCCAAGCAGCCAATCGAGACGCCGCGAGGGCGGCGCAAATCCCATATGCTTCATGAGGCCGGGATGTTACGTTCTTTTCCAAGGGCGGATCAAACGGCAAATCGTGTTGCATGAGTGCGCGACGCCTTAATGTGTTTGTTCAGGGCCATGGAATGGTCTGCCCGCCTGGTAGAGTTTCATCTCGGATTGAATTTGCCCGGCCAGCGCGGTGTTGGATTGCGCCCCGGCCATGCGCAAAGCGTGTTGCGCCGTTTCCACCGCTTCGGAAAACCGCCCGGTTTCAGCAAGTGCGGCTGCGAGCGTGGCGAGAATCACCGGGTTCTTTCCGCGGGCCAGTTCGTTGGCCCGCCGGGCCAGCTCCACCGCCTTTTTGCCGTTGCGCAGCGAGGCCTGCGGACAAGTGGCCAGGAACCAGGCCAGGCCGCCTTGGGCTGTTGGGTCGGCTGGCGCGAGTTTTAACGTCTCTTGGAACTGGACGAGCGCTTCCTCCGGTCTGCCTTTGTGCCAAAGAGCGCTGGCGAGGTTGAAATGAATTGACACGTCGTCTGGAATGATTTTGAGCGCCATTTGGTATTGGGTGATCGCTTCGTCCTCCCTGTCCACCAGGCGCAGAGCGTTGCCGAGGTTGTAGCGGGCATGCGCGTCGCCGGGTTTGATTT
>Ga0326727_10014253_pt1 | contig 17376 bp, 17 predicted proteins | sample MB2enrmetagenome_FD_207643 | JGI IMG/M metagenome (GOLD analysis project Ga0326727, IMG submission 207643) | Lab enriched peat soil microbial communities from McLean, Ithaca, NY, United States - MB29MY | ecosystem: Environmental > Terrestrial > Soil > Wetlands > Peat | place: USA: New York...
ATCGAAGGTCCGGGAGGTAAAATAGCGTCATCGACAAACCGCAAGGACAAGGTGTCGCCGTTGATGCGATAGTTCGCAAAGCTCCAGAAACGGCTTTTCTTGGCGCCGAGCTCCTTGGAATTGAGGAAGCGCTCCCCTTCGATGCCCGTCACGAATACCCGATAGATCGCGATCTTTTCCGCAGCGCCATCCGGTTCCCTGCTCCATGCGACATACTCCTTCTCGTTGAATCGAAGGAACTCGATGGTCACCAATTGCCCGCTCTCAGGGTCTTGCATCTTCCAACTTCCCGCAAGGGCGTTGTCCACGATGGCGTCGGCCGGAGTACTCAAGGGAAGATCATAACTGAAAGGGCAGGCGGCCGGACCGAAGGAAATGAGGGCAACCAGGACAAGGGCCGCGATCCGCGGAGCAGTCCTGCGGAGAAAAGCCCCGCGCGCGCTCGGCCGTTGGAGAATTGCCGCCATGCAACCTCCCGATTCACGAACAGAAATCGCGCATCAGCCTGAGGGCGACTTCAGCGACGGCAAAAACCGAAGGGAGGTCGACCCACTCGCTGTCTCCGTGCAAGCCCTCGCCCGTCGGCCCAAGGACGACGGACGGTATCCCCGCGGTTGAAAGAAGGGACGAGTCCATCCAGGCGCTCATCCCGCCAAACTCGGCTCCGCGCCCCGTCACTCCCTCGAAAGCTTTGGCAAGGGCTTGCACCACCAGGGCGTTCCGCGGGACCTCCATGGGAGCTCGGGAGAAAAGGAACCGCACGTCTGCCTTGAACGCAGGGTCTTGTCGAGCCATAAGCAGCAGTTCGTCCTGCAGGTCTTTCTCAACCACTTCCGGCTTTTCCCCGGGAATGGTCCTTCTTTCGATTCCCAGACGACAGAAGGCCGGATAGGAGGACAGCTCCTGCCCGCCGCTGATCAGGGAGGCGTGTACCGTGCCGGTCCCCAGCATTGCGTGGGCCGGTCCGGCCTCAAGCCGCTTCCCCATGTCTTCTAGCCTTACGAGTACGCGGCCCATCTTCGCTATGGAGTCCACGCCCTTGTCGGGACGGGAGCCATGCGCCGCAACACCGCGGGTTTCCACCTCGAACCACGCAAACCCTTTGTGGGCAATCACGATCTGCAGGCCCGTAGGCTCGCCGACAAGGGCGGCGTCGGCTTTCCACCTCTTGACGACCGCTTCCGTTCCAACGCTGGCGTATTCCTCGTCGACCACCGCCGTGAGAATTGCGTCTCCGCGCAGCCCATACTCCTTTGCCGCAGCGACCGCGACCATGAACGCAGCGAGAGCCGCCTTGGTGTCCATGGAACCGCGACCGTACAGCGTGTCATTTCGGACGGTCGCCCGGAAAGGGTTTTCCATCCCTGCCACTCCCACGGTGTCCATGTGCGCGTTGAGCATCAGGGATCTTCCTCCGCCACTCCCGCGGGCCACAGCAATCACGTTCGGCCGGCCTGCCAAGCCTGTCTCTTCAACGTGCACCTCCAGCCCCTTGGCCTGCGCCCATTGCGCCACGAAAGAACCGATCTCCCCCTCTCCTCTCGAACCCGGCACTAGGTCCGGGTTGATGGAATCGATTGATACAAGCTTCGCTGTCAGATCGAAAAGTTCATCCCGGGAGATTTCACCGTTTGGCATGGCGTTCCTCTTTCTGTCGTAATGATACCAGAGTCTCCTGGCGTTTTACAGCAAATAGTCTCCTTCCAAACTCGTTCTTCCTGGCCGGGTGCGCCTTGGGCACCGATGCGAAGAACCCACCACCTGTCTACTCTGTGGGCACCAGCCGTTCACTGCGGCCGCCACGCGGAGTGCGGGAATGGTGCGCAGGTATTCTTTCGACGTGAACTGATCAAGCACGACGCCGCTTGATCACGATCTCGAATTTTTGCGTAGATCCTTCTGAGGAAAACGTCAAGCACGTCGCAGCGCTCCACCTGGAGCCGTTCGCGCGTAATCCGCATCCCCGCCGGGTCACGAAAGGCAGCCGTGACCAGTGGCCTTTTGCTAGGGCCTGCTCAACTAAGCATCTTCCAATCCCACCTGTCGCCCCGAAAATGACGATCTTCATGCACGCTCACCGTTGTACTCGCGCAAGGCGTCGACCATCGCCACGATGTTGGGAATGGGGTTGAAAACAAATCCTCCTCCTTTTCCAAGGATCGCGCACCGTTCGAGCACTTCCGCGCGAACCTCCGATGGTGTCCCGAACGGCAGCGTATTCTGCGTGTCCATGCCGCCTCCCCACTACACGACGCGCGCACCGTAACGTCGCTTCAACACCTCTGCGTCCATGCCGGCGGCGGAAAGGCTGCACCCGATTAATGATGTCGAGTCCTGCGTCGATCAATGTTCGGAAGCAGGGGCGCAATGGCCCCGCAGGAATGCTTGAAGGTCCTCCAAGACGTGTGCTCGTGGATCCAGGAGTTCATTCTCTTGTAGAACCGAGCGTATAAGCTTTCGAGGGTGTCGGGAGAGCGGAACTGCGGGTTTTGTGTCCCGAAATCGGTACCGCAAAGAAAGACTGCCGACCTCGGTCTGCCTTTCGAAGATCTCCCTCAAGTAGTCCTGCCGCGTTGCGGTGGAAATGTAACGTTCCGTCAGGTCACGGATCCCGCGGGGATGGTTCATGGACGGGCCGGAAACAAGCGCAATGAGAGACCCATTCCCCCGAAGGTCGCAACAACCGCACCTGCTTTTCGGGACGCGTCGTTCACGGACCTCTTCAGGTGCAATAGGTCGGAGCTCGAGATAGGCGTGAACTCCTCCAGGTTGGCCGTGAATCGAGTCGCGTTTCGTCAGTAGGCTCCTGTCGGATGAGAGAATCGAAGTAGAGGCCGCTTGGACGGCGTCTTAGCGCCGTGCGGAACGGAAAAGTCTCCCTCGGGACATATCAGAATGTCCCCGTTTTCATCTGTCGTTGTCTGAAACCCTTGCGGAACCAGGACTTCCTGTCGCCAGGGAGTCCGCCACTCCTTCCACCCCTTCCAAAAGAAACCCCAGCATTGTCGAGCGGCCGAACACGCCGGCGGTATGCACGCCCATTGCGGCGGATAGGTCGTCTTCGATCACGCCGAGCAGCTGGTAGGGCTCGCGCACCTTCACCGGCCCCGTTTCAAGGCCGTAACGCTCGCGAAGGCCCGCGGCAACGGAAGCGTTCGCCACGGTGACCGCTGACCGCTGTCGAACCGAGGTCGAAAGGAAGAGATGACTCTCGATGAGCCAGCGCGTCACGGGCTCTTTGCCGCGCGAAGGTGTCTGTGTATTAGCGGTATCGCGCCCCGCACGTTGGCTTATCAGACGTTCCGCAGCCAGACCTTCATGGGTCCCGCGCCGCGGTTCGCCCACGTGCAGTAGGGGATTGCCGCAAATCGAGGCCCGCGCACGGCCACGTTCCCCCAGGAACGCCGGCTCGCGCGCCGTCGCCAGACCGTTCTTCCAGAGGGAAAGATCACCGAGCGACTCATCCGCGTCCCGTCCCTCGACGCAATAGACGATCGGGCCCCGCAGTTCGAGGTCAAGGCCTTTTCTTGCTGCATGAACTGTCCTTTGGTGCCTGCAAGGGAAGGTTCATCCGTCTTTTTGCCAATACCGGGAATCCGATTAGCCTCAGCGGTTCAGCTTGCGCGTGCTTGCTCCTCCGCCGCCGAAAATGAAAATAACGCCCGCGAAAAATCCGAGATTCCGGTCCCTGTCGTCGTGGACTTCGTTCATCTGAACATCGTAATCAAAGACCGAACTCTTTCCCAACGATGCACTTCGTCGGAAGTCGAGGCTTGTCACGTTAAAGGCCCGCAGAAGCTTTATGACTCCCTCCGGTATTTTGATTCTCTTCCATTCATCCTCGTTTTTTGTTTCTCGGTAAGCGGCGTGGAGACGGGTCTCACCTTCTTGAGTTCCGCCAGAAACCTCATCACGGATTTACATTCCGCGGGACTCTCTATTTCAAACCGAAGAGCGTATCCCTCCGAATACTTCGTCGCGGCCTCAAGCTGAGGGTAGAGGCTTTCGCATTCTTTGTTCTCAAGGAACGCTGCTCGCTCCTCATCTCGTACCGTCAGACTTATTTCAATTCCTCCATCGAATGCGATAAGGTAATACAAAGCCTTGCGCATATCGTCAACTTTCAGGATCCAGCCATTGCCACGGCTGTATTGCCATTGCTTCCGGTAGTCTCCCGAAGTTCCCAAGATGCTCCGATAGTAATCCAATGCGCTCTCTGATTGCTTGCGAAGCAGGGCTTCAGTTGGGGTGACATTCGAATCAGTGAACAGACGTCGCTTCATGCATGCCTTTCGAAGAACTCTGCGGGTAGGCGGGTTCGCCTTTCAGCAGTCCCGGGTCGCTCAGAAGTCTTCCCGCTGAGCATAAAGGAAATGGCACGCAAGAACCAGCCATCCAGAAACGTTCCGCTGCGTCCCTTTTCCTGACTATCTTTGGGATGGGAGGTAAGCCCTATGTCGCCAAACCGATCCGCACTGCTTGTCATGGATGTGCAAAAGGGCATTGTCCGACGCTTTGTCAGCAGTGTCGACGCTCTCGCCCCTTTTCAACGCGCTGCTGCCGCTGCCAGGGCTTCAGGAGTCTTTGTGATTTTCATCAAGGTCGCCTTTCGGGATGGCTATCCGGAAGTCAGCAAACGAAACAAGTCGTTTTCCACCATCTCAACCCGCGGCAGCATGACTCTCTCGGATGCTTCCACCGAGCTCCACGAAGCGCTGAGTCCTCGCCCAGACGAACCGACGGTGAACAAGCTGAGAGTAAGCGCCTTTACTGGGAGTGATCTTGAGGTCGTCCTGCGCGCTCGGGAGATTAGAGCCCTGGTTCTGGCGGGAATCGCAACAAGTGGCGTCGTTCTTTCCACGGTACGAGAAGCCGCCGATATGGACTATGAACTGACCGTGCTTTCCGATGCGTGCCTTGACGCAGACCCCGAAGTTCACCGGGTACTGGTTGAAAAAATCTTCCCGCGCCAAGCGGAGGTCACAACCGTTGATGCATGGGCGAGCTCCCTAAAGGCCAGCAGGTGAAGCGGCCGCCTCGACGGCCGCAACCTCGAAGCATACGTGGGAGGAATCATAAGAAGGACTTTGAAAATGCCGAAGGCAAGTCCTCAAATGAGCCCGAATGCTCGACGACTGACCAGGCGTTCCTTTCTCTTTGATTTTAAGAATCGGAGGCAATCTATTTGCTGCTCCAGTTGTATTCCATTTCCTCTACCACGGATGCATGGACCTCCGATCCAGCAAGCTTTTTTACTACAAAAAGCGCAAGATCTATTCCAGCAGATATGCCGCCTGAGGTGAATATTACTTCGGACGATTGAACGAATCTCTTGTCCCTTACTATTGCCGTAGATGGCGAAAGCTTTGCCAAGTGATCAAAAGCGCTATGATGGGTAGTGGCGGCACAGTCCTTGAGTAATCCTGCTTTGGCCAGAAGAAGCGCTCCGGTACACACCGAAAGAAGCAATTCTACCCTGCTCGCTTGATCCTGAATCCAATGTAACAAGCCCTCATGATTGATCAGCGGACGCGTGCCGTAACCTCCTGGAATGATCAGAATGTTGGCCTGAGGACAATCCGAAAGCGAATACCGTGGTGAAACGACAAACCTCCCTCTCGCCAGAACCGGTTGGTCCGAAATGCCGACCGTATAGACATAGAATGGAGGGGGATCGGTTGATTCGCTTGCGACGTTGAAGACTTCGTACGGACCCGAGAAATCTAGCACCTCAACGTCGTCAAAAATCAGGATGGCTACGTTTCTGGGATTCCGCATAGTTCTTTCCCTTAGATAGACATCATTGCAGAGGGTCGTGTACTCTCCAGCAAGAATGTCTTGTCAGTTCGGGAACTCATATAGGTTCGACCAAAGGCTCAAGGGGAATTTGACTAAGCCACTGCACCGCATTTGATCAGCCCTGAGAGCTCCTCTTCTCCGGCGCGCTTGCATATAGCCGTTGCATCGCCTCGATCGAATGTTGCGTCGAGGTATCGAGCATAAAATTCTCCTTACTTTCCTCCGACCGGTATCCGCTGATGATCTCCGGAACCGCAAAGGTTTCCAGCGGAAGTAGGATCCTTGGAATCAGTTCAAGATTTGACTTAGACCAGTATCGATAAATCTCTTCTCTTGCGGTCTCTTCCTGCTCGCCAAAGAACGCCAATTGCTGAAAGAATACCGACACCCTCCGTCTTATTTCAAAATGAAAGGCGTGGTTGCGATCTTTTTTATACAGCTTTATGTACAAGCGAACAAGTTCCCGAGGGTTTCTCCGAGCCAGTCTGTAAAGGTCCCACAGGCCTGCTATTGCACGTCCCATTTGCGGCGAGCGATATTCAACAAGGAATGTATTGAGCAAAGCCTTTGCCGCTTGCTGACGATGCGACCGCTTCTCATCCCCTTTCATCATTAGAAGGAGGTTTAGTTGGGTGATACCGATTGAAACGCCAACCAAAGCAGCGACCGCGACGACTAAGTTCGCGAACATCGAGACTTGGCCGACTTTAAGATTGTCAGCAACTGAGCGAAGCCAATCTAGGATGCTCATGACCGGAGCCTTTACCTACACTATAGTGTAGTTAGGGAGTCCCTGGTTCGCAAGTGTTATCAGAAAGAGATTTCCGACCGTGTTGACTGACCGGAAAGGCGGTTGAAGTTTCTCCGCCGTCTATGGGGTGGCAGAAAGTTCTTTTCGGTCTGAAGTCTCTCTTTGAGGTTGGAAAGCCACTGCTCAGTCACTGGTAACCATAGCAAGGGCCATCGCAGCGGCCTTGTCTAGCTCCGACGGCCTTGAATATATACCGATAAGATACCTACGACTACGACTGGAACTAGCTTCTTTGGTACGCAATGTGCCCTTGATGAATAGCTAGAGAACATGAAGGCCATCAAGGGTAAACGCTAATGCCTTTCCTCTCCAAAGGAATTCAAACATGGCCGTCACCTCGCAATACTGACCGTTTAGTGGAATCTGATGCTCGACGACGAAGCCAGACCCATTTAGTAATCTGAAAATCCGCCCTTCCGGAGAGCCTGAACAAGAACTGGTACTTGTGATCACGACGGAATCGTTCTTGATATGTAAGGCTTTTGAGATGACGTCAATTATCTTCTGAGGTGTCCAGACAATCCCTGCCCTATTCGGTTCATCAAGCTGGTTGCAGGCATCTGTGATTCCGCCAGAGGCAATGAGATCAAACCATGAGCGAATGTAGGCTACCAGATCTTCGTCTCTTACAGTGCCGACTGTATTTAGCACATCGATCTCCACCCTTCATAAGGGGAAAAACCACACGTAGTCACGGAGAAAATTCGCTTCGCTGATAAGTCATTAATCTTGCATATGAACCTTTCGACTCTAGGTGCTATGCCGTGCAGTTGTACCAGATTGGCCAGAAACACAACTACAACGCTGTCAGCCTTCATTTGAAAAAGCCTCTTGTGTGCAATTGCAGAGATAGAAGAACACCATCGGTGCGCCTTGCAATCTCTGTCGTCGCCGTAAGGGAGCTTTTCCGGTGCCAGAGAAATAGTAAACCTCCGTACTCATGTTTCCCTCCCGAAATGGATGCCATTTTACCCTGGTGGGTCCTCAGGATATTTGAAGCTTTGAAGCCGCTTAACATGGAGTTCATTCAATTGCCACGCCACATCAATCCAGTCGTGAAGGCAATCATAAGAAGCGTGCACTTTTCCAGCCGGACTCTAAGGCGTCAAATGCAACGAAGTGTAATAGCACATCCATGATCATCTCAGGTTGAGTGATGCGAAAATCCCTAATGATAGCTATTGACCTATTACAATTCGAACGTTCAATTTGGCCTGTCATTTCACCCCAACCCTAACCCTCGAGCTCCAGTACCATTCCTTTTGCTTTTCTCCGAGCAAATCTCTACACCGATCCCTAAACTTATCTATTCCCAACTGCTGCTCCTTATATCCAGACTTTAGCAATAGTCTTACCCCACCCTGGCTTAGCAAGATGCCAATGAATCGTTCGGCGTTGCCAGTTTCGGTGTGGTGTACAACAATTTCCTTCGTAAATCTGAAACATTTGCTTTCCTCCATGCGACCCAGGTGTTCATGCTTCTCCCATTTATGAACCATATGCTCTGCTGACCTTTTTCTCTCGAGCTCATCCAAGCCTTTCATACACTCTACGTAGGCTTGATCGGCTTCCCAAACCCCCGTAGTCGGTGGCCAATCATAGTCATATGCAGCAAATACTCCTCCTGCTCTCAGGATCCTTGCAACTTCAGGAAAGGTTCCTTTTGGTTCCATCCAGTGCAAAGCCTGGGAGCATGTCACCAAGTCGGCCGTTCCCGCCTGCAGTCCTGTATCCGATGACAGCCCTTTTCGGAACTCAATAGCCTGCCCGTGAGTTGTGGCCGTCGCTTGCGAGCGCATATTGTCGTTGGGTTCGATGCCAATGACTCGGTCTGCGACGTCAACCCAATACCTTGTCGAGAGCCCAGTGCCGCTTCCAATATCAACTACAAGCTTGAGACGAGCCGTCTTAGCCAGCTCGAGCAAGATGCTCTTCAGAATTGCTGGAGGACTGGGGCGAACAGAATGATAGTCCTTTGCGAATTCGCCGAACCTCTCGATGTTGCCTTCCATTGCACTCTATCTACTACGATTTTGCCTGATCGGCAACAATACACGCGATATGATACGAAGTTCAGTTGCCCCGCCGACCAGCGCCGTACCCCGGCAGTTCAATGCACGCCATTTGCGCGCTTTGCCGCTCGCCCGAGGCGATGTCGGCGGGAATGCCTTGTCAAAGTTTCGGTTCAGACGCTCATACACCCTGGAAAGGGGAACATCAAAACTGAGGCATGATGAAACGGTGAACGCCACCGAAGATGCTGCCCACGGGCGTACTGTACACCGATTGTGGGGATTGACATTCGCCGCGGGATTTTCTTCGAAAGCTGCCGTTTTTGAGGAGAGGTTGATCAACCTCACTTGACACTGACCGCTGAAAGTGGTTCTACATCATTTAATCACACGATCGGTACCCAAACTACCCATGGAGAACGAGCATCGTTGATGCCCGGGTGCCGCATACGGTGTGTGCAATGATACGGTTTGGAGGTTTTTTACAGATGCGCTATCTCAAAGTGCTCATCCCGGTAGTCCTTGTTGCCGCGCTTGGCGCGTGCGCGAAGCCGCCTCAGGCTGACATTGATGCGGCAAAGGCCGCTGTAGCGGCCGCCGCGCAGAACGCCGACATCGTCGCGTACGCTGCCGATACTCTGAAGACAGCCCAGGACAAGCTCACGCAGATGCAGACGGAGTTGGATACGAAGCACTACGACAAAGTGAAAAGCCTTGCCATCGAGGCGAAGGCCGCCGCGGAGACAGCCGCGAACGACGCAGCCAAGGGCAAGGAGAGGGCTCAGGCGGACTCCACAACCCTTATCGATTCGCTGAAGAAGGCCCTGCCGGATGCTGAGCAAAAGCTGACGGCCGCGAAGAAGAACCGCAAGCTGAAGCTGAACTTCGCGACCTTTGCAAAGCAGCTCCAGGACGCGAGGGCCGCTCTGGCTGATGCACAGAAGGACCTGGATGCCGGCAACTTCGCCACTGCCCTGCAGAAGGCAACGGCGATCCAGTCCCAGCTGACCGACGGTGAAAAGATGATTGCTGATGCCGAGGCGGCGCTGAAGAAATAGCGGCGGGCGCAACGCCTCCGGAAAGGGCATTCGATTATCCCTTTCCCGTAGGATCGTCGGAGGGGCCGTCTGCAAAGGGCGGCCCCTTTTCATCGGCGAGCGGCTTTAGCCGGGAAAGAAAGCTCCTAAGAGATCCTTGCCTCGCCTTCCAAGAACAAAAGCGCAACCGAGCCCCAGAACCTCGAGCACGACTATTGCGGCGCGCACCCACGTCAGGGAGGCGTCGAAAGCGAAAGCAAAAACTGCTGCAACAGCGCTGAACACGAAGAAAAACAAACCCAGCGCTTTCTTGGTTCGAAGGACAGGAGTGGTGGTCTTTCGAAATCTCAGTTTTCCGTCGTACAGGCCCGAGATATAGGAAGCAATCACGGCCAGGGGGAGGACACCGACGAACACGTGCATCACCTCTGTAGCTGATTGAAAAAGAGCGCCGGGAAATAGAAGAACGAGCAGTGCAACAACGACGGCGCACGTCGCAAACGAAACGGAGAAATGGTCGATTATAGGATGCATATCGAGTTCAAGAAGAAAGCGCCGACGCTCAGACACCGGGTCCTTCCAAGGCTCCATCATCTTGCGGGGCACGCCGCACGCCGGACAGACATCGCCAACACGGCCTGCCTTGACAACGTAACCGCACGATCTGCATCTCAAAAGCTCTGCCATGATGTATCCCCCCAGGCCTTTGCAATATTACCTGGGGGGAAGTGACGGCGCAAGGTGCGCGGCGGGCGTCAGCCCCCCTGTTTCTTCACCGCTTCCTCAGCAAGACCGGCAAGCGGCTTCAGCATGCTCATGAACTCCATGGGGAAGATGAACTTCGTTGCCGCTCCGGTGCCCATCTGCTTCAGCGTGTCGAAATACTGGAGCATCATGGTCTTGGAGTCCACAGTCTTTGCCGTGCCGAAGATCTTCTCGAGCGCAAGGGCAAAGCCCTCCGCACGCAGGATAGCGGCCTGCCTGTCGCCCTCGGCCTTGAGAATGGCGGACTGCTTTTCTCCCTCCGCGACCAGGATGGCGGACTGTCGCTTTCCTTCGCTCTCGATGATCATGGCTCGGCGGTTTCGTTCCGCGGACATCTGGCGGTTCATGGCGTCCTGGATGTCCTTGGGTGGCACGATCTCCCGGATCTCCACAGTAGTGACCTTCACGCCCCAGCGCTCGGTTACCTCGTCCAGCTTGGTGCGCAGCACGCGGTTGATGTCCTCACGCTTGGAGAGAACGTCGTCCAGGGGAATATCACCGATCACAGCGCGCAACGTTGTGGTTGCAATTCCCTGGCTTGCTCCGGCGAAGTTTGCAACTTGGATCACGGAAAGGCTCGGATCCATGACTCGCCAGTAGATAAGGAAGTCGATGTCGATGGGAGCGTTGTCCTTGGTGATGCAGGTCTGGCTGGGTATCTCCAGGTACAATTCGCGCAGGTCGGTCCAGACGGGCTTGTCGACGATCGGGATCAGGAAGACGAGGCCGGGACCGCGTGCGCCGACGCTGCGGCCGAGCCGAAACACCACCAGACGCTGGTACTCCCGCACCACCTTGATGGAGGCTGAGAGGATAATGATGACCAGGATGATGATGATTGCTGTGAGAAGATAACTCATAAGGCTCCTCCTTTGCCGGGCGGATTTCGGCGCACGAGGAGACGCAGGCCCTCGCGACCGACCACCTCGACGTTTTCACCAGCGTGGATGGGACCTTCGACACAACGGGCGCTCCACTGCTCGCCCATACTGTGGACCTGGCCTTCCGGGGCAATCTCCGTGAGGGCAACGCCCCGTGAACCGGGAAGCGACTCGGTTCCGAAACTCGGCTTCCTCCTCTGCGCAAGAAGACCTTTGGAAACGATGAAAAGAAAAAACGATGTCACCAGCGCTGTCATGAGAACGATGACAGCGGGTGAGACACGGACGGGCGGGATGGACGGCAGTTGCGGGGTGCGCCACGGCGGGAAAAGGAGAAATGATCCTAACACGAACGAAATCACCCCGCCGGCAGTGAGGACCCCGTGCGTGGGCAGCTTGATGTCCAGGATGAAGAGCACAATAGCCAGGACAATGAAGAGGATTCCGCCCAAGTTCGTCGGGAGGCTCCCGAAGGAAATGAAGGAAAGAAGAAGGGCAATCCCACCGGCGATTCCCGGCGCCACAAGGCCAGGGTGGGACAGCTCGAAAATGACCCCGAACATCCCGATGATGAGCAGGACATAGGCGATGTCCGGGCTCACGAGAAAGCCGAGGAACCTGTCAACGAAGCTCATGGCAAAGGGATGCTCCACCGCGCCAAGGGTGTGAAGCACCATGGTGCCATGGGGACTATCCACGATTCGCCCGTCCGCTTGCCGCAAGAGGTCATCCATATCACGAGCGCTGAAGTCCACGATGCCGCGTGCCACGGCTTCTGATTCCGTAAGGGATACGCTGCGCCGCACAGCCTGATCCGCCCAAGCAACGTTGCGATGGCGAAGCTGCGCGAGGGATTTCAACTTCGCAAGAGTGTCGTTGAGGACCTTCTCCCCCATGGTCCCCTGGATGTCGCCCCCCCCGGATGTCACAGGATGGGCTGCGCCAATGTGTGTTCCCGGGGCCATGGCGGCGACTTGAGCGGCCATGGCGACAAAGACGCCGGCGGAGGCTGCCCGGGCGCCTTGGGGCCAGACGTAAACGGCGACGGGCACCGAAGAAGCAAGCATCTTTGCCACAATCTGGTCCATGGAAAGAGAAAGGCCGCCCGGGGTGTCCATCTGAATCACGGCAAGAGCCGCGCCGTCCCGCGCGGCCTGCTCGAGCCCCCGCTGGACGTAGCGGGCGCTTATTGGATCTATTGGGCCGTCCAGAGTCAGCACTGTCACAGTACGCCCCTGCGCCGAAGCGATAAGTGAGGAGAGTAGGAGCGGGACAACAAAAATGGGCTGCCACTTCATCGAATGAAACCTGTGTCGATTATAACGCTAATCATACCGCACCGCCAGCAAGAAGGGGCGAAAGCACGGAAGGCGGCAGGCGGGCGGGAGGAGGGAGCGGGACCGCCTGGGGCGCCTTGCGTCGGAGGCCGGACGTTCAGCCGCTCGCGAATGCGTGGATATTCAAAACAGAGATTGACGCTAGGAGTGAAGGAATGAGCGCGAAGACGCCGCAATCGATGCTGAAATGGATCAGCAGGGAATACAAGATGTCCGCCGGAGACCTTGCGAGGATGTTCCAGAGAGACCAGCGAACCATACATCAGTGGCTGCGGGAAGGTCGCATCTCCATTAAGAACGGAAGCAGGATCAGGACGAGCTTCTACTTCCTGTCCGGCGCACCTGATCCGACGGCCTCAGAACGTTCGCCCATCGACATGACCTAGAACTTCACAAGCGGCCGCAACGCAGCGGTCATCCACGGCACGTACGTGATGACCAGGACGGCGGCAAGAAGCACTAGCAGAAACGGAAGCACGTCACGGTACAGGGTGGCCAGCGGCCGCTCGAACCTGTAGGAGGAGAGGAACAGGTTAAGCCCGACCGGTGGCATCAGGTAGCCTAGCTCCATGTTGGCGAGGAAAATGATCCCCAAGTGCAGCGGATTCACTCCGTAGGCCACGCCAAGCGGCACAATGAGCGGGGCCACAATCGTGATCGACGAATAGATCTCCAGAAATGATCCGACGACAAGCAATACGAGATTGACGAGTAGAAGGAAAATGATCTTCGAGCTGATGGCCGCATGCATCCAGGCCACCATCCGGGTGGGAAGCTGCGCATCCACCAGGTAGTAGGAAAGGCCGTTCGCCGCCCAGAGGATTACAAGCACACCGCCCATGATCACGACGCTCTTCAGGAAGACAGAGGGAACATTGCGAAGCTTGATGTCCCTATGCACGATCACTTCCACCACGAAAGCATAGAGGACGGAGAAAGCCGCGGTCTCTACAAGCGTCATTATGCCTCGCAGGAAAAGAACCAAGATCAGGATGGGCAGGAGGATCTCGAAGACCGAGTCACGCAGGGCCGGCAGCGCCTCCGCGAGCTTGAACGGGGTGCGCGGCGCTTTGTGCCGCGTGGACTCGATGACCCCCATGATGGCGAGCGTCAGGACCATAAACAGGCCGGGAAGAATACCGCCCGCGTACAGCTCCTTGATGTTCACCTGCGCAATGACGCCGTAGAGGATCACGGGCAAGCTCGGTGGGAAGAGAAGGCCAATGCTGCCCGAAGCGGTTAACAGCCCCGTGGAAAACCGCGTTCGGTAGCCGTCCTGTGTGAGGATATACAAGAGCAGACCGCCTGCAGCCAGAATGGTTACCCCGGAAGCTCCCGTGAACGTGGTGAGAAAGGCGCAGATGAGGACGCTCATAATGGTGGCACCGCCGGGAAGCCAGCCAAGCGCAGATCGGAAAAGCTTCACCAGCCTTTCGCCGGCCTTGCTTTCCGAGATGATGAAGCCTGCCAGCGTAAAAAGCGGGATAGCCGGAATCAGTGGACCTGAGAGCATCACATAGCCTTCGTTGGGGACCGTTTCCAGCGCACCGCCCGAGCGGAAGAAGAACAGGACCGCGAGTCCGCTAAGGAGGACGAAAATGGGGCTTCCAAGAATGGCGGCGGCCACCAGGACCAGTACCAGCGGCAGAAAAAGCGACCCAAGGATGGGCACGAGGGTCGCCTGGGCCGCGGTGGACGCGTGGCTAAGCACGGCCGAAAAGGCGAGAAGACTGGAGAGCGGCGCAAGCCCAAAGGCTAGGCCGGGCAGGATCCCCGCCGCCGCAATCCATCTCAACCCCGGCCGATGAGCGACGTGGCCTATGGCGCGAACGATCATGACAAGGAAACCGGCCGGCATGATAAGCGCAAGGATCCAGGAAGGGATTACCCCGACCACGGCAGAAGGATCAAAACCCATCAGAGAAAAGGAGAGGCTGGAGAGCATCAGGATCGTCAGGAAAAAGACGTCGACAAACGACGTGCAGCATTTCACCCAGGTCTTTGCGTTGTCTCCGAGCGAGTCGTAGCCGAAGCTCAGTGCAAGGTGGCGCCCTTCCCTGGAGGTGATAAGGCCTCCCGTGAAGGCGGTCCAAAGCACGAGCTGGCGGATGTAATCCGCAGAGCCCCTGATGCCGGGAACGGAGAAAAGACGTGTCAGGACGGGCAGGAGCGAAAGCACCGCCATGAGACCGATAAGAACGACCGAGAGGAGGTCTTCGGATCGTGAAAGGATCCCGCCGCGGGAGGCGGGCGCGGGCAGACTAGAGCCGAGGATGGGAGGCGAGGTAGCCATTCAGGTACTTCGTGGCCATTTCGAAGCTGTCAGTGTCATAGGTCGTCCCGACGAGGCCTGAAAACGTCTTGTCCAGGAGATCCGCCCATTCCGCCTCCGCTTCAGGTGGAACCTTGTTAATGACGAGCCCGAACTTTTTCATGATCTCGATGGCTTGGTCGTCAGCCTTCACCAGCTCAGGAGTCAGCGAGTCCGCAACCTTCTGGGCTGCGTCCATCAGCTCTTGCCGCAGATCAGGCTGTACCTCTGACCACGTCTTGTCGGTTATCACGGTCGCGCCCCACAAGGGTCCCAGCTTGAGGGTGCTCATGTTGTTGACGACGCCAAACCACTGGTTTGAGGCAGCGAGGAGTGGACTCGTGACGAGAGCGTCCGCCATGCCGCCCTGCAGGGAGGTCATAAGGTCGGTGACCGCTAAGGTAACTGTCTGAAACCCGGCGCGCTGATAAGCCTGGATTTCATCCGGGTCACCGGACCATACCCAGAGCCTCTGGCTCTTGAGATCATTGGGATAGATGACTGGCCTGCGGGAGAAAAGGTAGACCCATCCCCCCGGCGACCACATGATGGCGTGGAAACCGCGCTTTTGCAGTTCCTGTTCGAAGAAAGGCTTCATGTGGTCAAGTACGTAGGCCAGCTCGCCGTCGCTTCTGACAAGAAGCGGGTAGCTCAGTGTCTTGAAACCCTTGAAGATTCCCTGGAGACCGCTTACGGTAATGCCCGCTGCGTTGAGCGTCCCGATGCGCATCTTGCGTATCATGTCCGGCTCATCACCGGCAATGCCGCCGGCGTAGATGCGAAGGGTCACCGAGCCGTCGGATATTCTGTCCCAATCCGCGGCAATCCGCCGCAGCCCGACCTCCCACGGCGAACCGATTGGCGCAAGGGTCCCGAGTTTGATGGTCAAAGCCCCCGCGAGCGGGATTGCCCCGAAGAAGCAGGTCACCACGCAGAGGAGGAAGGTCCAGACTCGTCGCCTCACTGGCTGTCCTGCCCTTCCAAAAAAAATCGATCCACGTGATTGAGCAACCATTTCGCCTTCTGCTGGTTGATCGTGTTCATCAGCTTCTCCGAGGGCACCGCGCTCACATCCACCGCAAGGGCTTTGCCCAAGAGCTCCCGGAACTCCGCCTCGTTCTGGTTCTTGACGCTCACCGATGATGCCAGCGCGACATACGGCCCCGCCGAGTGTCCGCCCGACAGCTCGACGGCTCGGGCGAACTCTGCGCGCGCCTTCTGCTCGCTGCCCCCCAGCTCGGCTGGCGCCGCCGCGTAGTAGGAAATGAAAATTTCGTGCACCGCCCCACGCGAATATGTGTCGTTCCACGCCTCCGCCTGCTGAAGCATGGCCGTGGCCTGCGGCAGCGTGACGATCAAGGAGAAATCGAAGGGCTCCGCGCTAAACGCGCCCAGCCAGGAGGCGCCTGCCCAATACAAGTAGTCGATGTCTTCAGGCCGAGTCAGCTTGAGGGCGGCTGCCGGGCCTTTCGCGTCGAGGGCGGCGAGAAAACCCTTGCGCCGCACCTCCAGGCCGCGCAGCGCGTAATCTCGGGCGCGAAGGAAAAGCTTCATTGCGCGGGCGTGCATGGCGAGCTGTTGGTCCACCAAGTCCACGGAAAGCTCATCTGCCGGGGTCTCGACGAAGGCATATGCGTAGCCAGCAAACGCCTGTGCGGTGGCAAGGGATAGTTTCGCGTTGCCAGGGTCGGCCTCGAGCAGCGCCTCGTAAGTCTTCATAGCAAATGGCAGGGCGTCACCCACCAGCTCTGTGTCATCGTCTGTCGTAAAGACGTTGCTCTCCCCACCGCCGCTTAGGACACCGGCGACGGCCCGCACCGCAAGGCTGTTGATGGAGCAGGCCGAGAGGAACGTGAAAAGGAGGAGGGTCATGCTGAGAAGAATGGATTGAACGACTTTTTCCCTGTGCATGGCTATAATATACGGAATGAGTCCCCCGAGCGCAATCGGCACCGAAAGGCTTCGCTACCCCTGCCTGCTCATTGACCATGACGACACGGCCGTGGACAGCACGTCGGTTGTTCACTATCCCGCCCACTTGGAGGCGCTCGCCGCGCTGCGTCCGGGACGTCCGGCGCCGACCAAGGAGCAGTTTCTGCTGCACAATTTCCACGGCATCATGGATTACTTGGTCGGGGAGCTCGCCTTCAACAAGCAGGAGCTGGCGCAGGAGTTCCAGATATGGCGCCGATGGACCACGAGCCGCATCCCGCCGTTTTTTGCCGGCTTCCTCGAGGCACTGCATGAGTATCGTCGCCAGGGCGGGAAGGTGGTCGTTATCTCCCATTCCGAAAGGGACGTTATCGAAAGCCATTACCGCGAGGCAAGCAATCCACCCTTCCTGCCCGACCTTGTATTCGGATGGGACCATGACGAAAAACGGCGCAAGCCAAGCCCCTGGCCCGTTCAGGAAGCCCTGCGTC
>Ga0326727_10014254_pt1 | contig 17375 bp, 8 predicted proteins | sample MB2enrmetagenome_FD_207643 | JGI IMG/M metagenome (GOLD analysis project Ga0326727, IMG submission 207643) | Lab enriched peat soil microbial communities from McLean, Ithaca, NY, United States - MB29MY | ecosystem: Environmental > Terrestrial > Soil > Wetlands > Peat | place: USA: New York...
CAACGGCATATTTATATCCTGGTTTTGAACCCGGTAAATATTATAGTTAATATTATTTTTCTCAAAAATTAAATCAGCCTCAGAATAATTGCGAACCCAGCAGCCGTCTAGCCATAGGATATCAATTTTACCGTAATAAGTCATTAACTCATCAATTTGATTATGAGTAAATTCAACAAATTTCTGCCATCTCTCAGGGTATTTGTCAATGTAATAATTTGCATTGCGGTCGGGTGTAGCAAATTTTTGCCACCAAAAATAATCGGAATGCCAATCGGGCTTGGAAAAATAAACACCGGTCATAAAGTTTTTTTTTCTGAACTCATTAAAAACTTCTTTTGCAATATCGGCTTTGGGATTAGTATGAAAAGGGCATTCCTTATTGGTTATTTTATAACCTGTATATTTGGAATCATACATGCAAAAACCGTCATGATGCTTGGTCGTAAAAACTACATACTTCATCCCGGCTTCTGCGGCGGCATTTGCCCATTTTGCCGGATTGAAACCTTCCGGATTAAATGTTCTCATTAAATTTTCATATTGACGTTTATAATCAGTATAATTTTCTATTTTCCTTTTACACCAGTCTTCATCTTCCGAGCATAGAGACCACGATTCGACAATACCCCATTGGCTTGAGGGCGCCCAGTGCATTAGTAAGCCGAATTTCAGGCCTTGCCATTCTTCCAGCCTTTTTAGAACTAATGGATCCGTCTCCGGATAATATTCTTTTATGACTCTTTCAATTTCAACCGCGCCTGCATGCAGAGACTTTTGTTTTTCAGATTCGCTCATAAATACATTTTACTCTACTTCTATTTCATCAATAAATAACCACGCATCTTGTCCCGCGCCGGTATGCCAGGTCGGGCATTTTTTTATGCTTTCTGCTTTAACTTTTATATATCTTACGGATTGAGGAGTGAAAACTGCAGTGAAATCCTTTAATATGATATCCGTATTTTTTTGAGAAATATCATTTTGAATAATTTTTTTATCGAAATAGTTTATTCCGTCGTTTGACAAAGAGATTTCCACATTGACGGGAAGAAATATCCATGAATTGGAATCCAACATAAACCTTGGCGTAACTTTCGAAATTTCTTTCTGCCGGCCTAAATCAATAACTCCCTCAAAATCGACTCCATGATAGCCCTGCCATAATCCATCGTGACAATTAGCCGTTCCGCGTATTCCGTCAATTAAGCCGTTATCGCCGCCTGCACTATATTGTTCGCTATATTTATTTTTAAGAGTAATTTTAGCATTTAATGCTTTGTGGAAATCAAATGATAACGAATATTTTTTCCCGATTGCATAATTACCCCTAAACGCAGTTATTTTCAAATTAGTAGTTTTATTTATTTCCAATGGTACCGTATAAATTGGGGAACTTGAATCAGGATCAATTCCGTCTTCCGAATAATGAATATTTAAGTCTTTCTGGCCGGGAGTAATATTAACCGTAAATACTTTTTTTATTTCATTATAAGAAGTACTAAACGATATGGCTTTTGATTCAGGCCCATATTGAATTCCAAGGGTTGTTAAGTCCTGATAAGAATTTTTTACACGGGATAGGAATTCATCATAATTTTTATTTATGGGATTGCTCCAAAAGATTTCCGATAACGCGAGAATCCGCGGGAAGAGCTGTTGATCAACAAGTTCCCGGGGCGTTCGTTCCGTCCATAAATTTACTTCACTGCCAAGAATATATTTTTTTTCATCAGCAGATAATTCTGCGGGTACCGGATTAAAGGAATATGCAATCTTTAAATCAAGGTCTTCCGGATCGGAGTTTAAATATGTATAAGAAGCCGGCGAACATATTGTGTAATGCCCGAGTTTTGCAGCGTCTACAGCGCCCTGAAAGCTTTGCCAGGATTGAACAATTGCTCCGGGCGCCAGCCCTCCCTGCAAAATCTCATCCCACCCGATTACATTCTTTCCCTTAGAATATAGATAATTGGAAATACGTTTTATAAAATAACTTTGAAGTTCATCCTCATCTTTTAGTCCCTCAGTTTTAATTCTTGCCTGGCATTTAGGGCATTCTTTCCATCTGATTTTAGGGACTTCATCACCGCCTATATGTATAAAATTGCCGGGGAATAGTGCTATCACTTCGTCAAGAATATTCTCAAGAAAATCGAAAGTCGAATCATTGCCTGCACAGTACACATCATTAAATACACCCCATGTATCGGCAACTTCAAATGGGCCTCCGGTACATGAGTTTTCAGGATAAGCTGAAAGAGACGCAAGGCAATGCCCGGGCATTTCAATTTCCGGTACGATTGTAATGAACCTGCTCTTTGCATAAGCAACAATTTCTTTTATATCTTCCTGTGAATAATATCCGCCGTAAATCGAACCATCGGCTTCTTTTCGCCAGGCGCCAACTTTAGTCAATAGGGGATATTTCTTTATTTCTATCCTCCAGCCCTGATCATCGGTAAGATGCCAATGTAAAATGTTGAACTTATAGTATGCGAGTATGTCGATATACCGTTTTAAAAAATCTTTAGTCATAAAATGCCTGGCACAGTCAATATTTAATCCCCTCCATATGAATGCCGGACTATCAACTATTTTACAGCATGGTATACTAATATTATCGCTGTTTTTCTTTGCCTTATCATCAGCCGGAATGAGCTGAAATAAAGTTTGCATTCCTCTGAATAATCCTTCATCAGTTACTGCAGTAACTTTAATAATATCCGTTGAGACTGTAAGTTCATAAGATTCTTTGCCGGAATTATTCTCCAAACTATCTATTATATATATGATTTTACTGCCGGGACTATTCTGCGATTTTGATTCAATATTCAACCCCGTAAGTATTTTTATGCGCGAAACAAAATAATCTTTAAGCTTTACGGAAGAACAATTTAAACCTGTCGTATTTGAGAGGGAGAATTTTCCCTCCAGCCACTCAACTTTTTGCGGATATGGAATTAACGGTGCAGGCTTTTCTTCCGCGAAAGATGATTTTATTGGTGTCATTATAGATAGTAAAAATATCAACAGCACTATAGAATTAATTAATTTCATTTAATATTTATTATCTTTTTTAATGTATGCGCAATACTTATTATATCTAAATAAAGACAGCAAATAGAAAAATGATAAAAAGAATGAAAATTTTTTAAAAAAATATTCATTGTTTGCTTTATCGAAAATAATAGTTATTTTTACAAAAAGACAGCAAATCTAACAGATTATTATGAAAAAACATGCTCATAATTAAATACTAAAGCCCGGTTTATTTTAGTAAAATAGGAACACAAATAATTTTCTTGGAAAACACAGAAAAAACAAATTTTAATTTTTGTATATCTTAATAGAATAATCAGGATTCACTATTCATTCTTATGTTTATTAAAGTGCAAAATTAATATCAGAATAAAATATTTTCATCCAAAAATGTGAAAGATTAATTTGAATTTAACACTTATCGACTGGTCAATAGTTGTTATTTGTATATCAGTCCTGTTTTTTTGTGTGCAATTAAGCAAAAAATTTGTTAAAAGTGTAGTTGATTTTCTATCTGCAGGAAGAGCAGCCGGCAGGTACATGATCACAATTTCCCAGGGAATGGCATTTATTGGAGCAATCACTATTGTAGGTCAATGGGAAATAAATTACATAGCCGGGTTTGCGCTACGCTGGTGGGAATTTATTATGGGAGGAGTGTTATTGGTAATTACGGTTTCTGGGTGGGTAGTATACAGGTTCCGTCAAACAAGAGCGTTAACTATTGCACAATTTCTTGAAATACGATACAGCAGAAACTTTAGAGTGTTTGCTGGCATTCTCGCTTTTATTTCAGGTTTATTAAATTTCGGAATCTTCCCGGCGGTTAGCGCAAGATTCATAATTTACTTTTGCGGATTTCCACTTTCTTTTAAACTACTTGGAATGAATATTTACACCTTCCCGATTGTAATGGCTTCATTTTTACTTGTTTCACTTTATTTTGTTTTTACCGGCGGCCAGATAGCAGTTATTATAACCGAATTTCTTCAGGGTGTGTTTTCTAATTTTACTTTCCTTATAATTATACTAATATGTTTATTATTCGTTAATTGGGATCAAATTTTTCATGCAGTTATTACTGCGCCTAAAAATGCATCCCTTATTAATCCATTTAAAACCAGCCGGGTTCCGGATTTTAATTTCTGGTACTTTTTAATAAATGTTGTTGGTGTTATATATGTAAAATTATCCTGGCAGGGCACTTCGGGTTATTTCTCATCTGCTAAAAGTGCGCATGAAGCTAAAATGGGAGAAGTACTGGGAAATTTAAGGGACATTCCCAAATGGCTATTCCTGATTGTTATTCCAATTGTTGCTTATACTATTATGCATAACCCCGTATTTACAGGTATTGCAGGCAACGTGAATAGTATTTTAAGTACTGTAGGCAACGATAAAATTCAAAGCCAGCTTAGAATTCCTCTTGTACTTACCCATATTTTACCGATAGGTGTTATGGGTGCATTTTTGGCAGTAATGTTGATGGCTACTATAGGAACTCATAATTCATATATGCATTCATGGGGCAGCATATTTATACAGGATGTTATTATGCCGTTTAGGAAAAAACCTTTTGAACCGGGGCAGCATCTTAAAGTTCTAAGACTTTCAATTTTGGGTGTATGTATTTTCATTTTTTGTTTTAGTCTTGTTTTTCCAATGACAGATTATATCTTTCTCTATTTTGCATTAACGGCAGCTATTTTCGTCGGCGGCTCAGGTGCGGTGATAATCGGAGGATTGTATTGGAAAAGAGGAAGTACAGCGGCTGCATGGAGCGCTTTAATCGTTGGATCTGCAGTCTCGGTTACGGGCATTATTCTTCAACAGATTTATCCTAATTTCCCGATAAACGGGCAAAATTTTTGGGGAATATCTATGGGATTATCTTTATTAGTTTATGTACTTATATCTCTTTTAGGTAAGCGGCAAAATTTTAATATGGATAAAATGCTTCACCGGGGTGAATATGAAATAAAGGAGGAGAACATTGTAATTGAGGAAGTCCCGTTAAAAGGATGGAAAATGCTCGGTATGGGAAAAGAATTTACAAAAGGTGATAAGCTAATATATATCATTGCATATTCATGGACGATTTTATGGATAAGCGTTTTTATAATTGGAACTATTTTTAACCTTTCAGGAAATGTTCCGGATTCGGCCTGGATGACATTTTGGAAAACATTCATTCAAATTAATTTTGCAGCATCAAGTATAATTGTTATATGGTTTACCATAGGCGGGATTAAAGATTTTAAAGATATGCTTCGCAGATTAAAGACAATGATAAGGGACCATAAAGATGACGGGACTGTGAGGATAGAAATTAATAATAAATAAGGAATATTTATGGCCGGACATTTATTAAAATTTGTAACCCGGGTTCAGGTATTTTTCACAATTATCTTTGGAATTACCGTATCTGCACAAACTAAGCTGACAGATTATGTTAATCCTCTGATAGGGACTGCCGCACATGGCCATACTTTCCCGGGCCCTACCGTGCCGTTCGGCATGGTTCAATTAGGCCCCGATACCGATATAGAGGGATGGGATTGGTGCTCCGGTTATAATAATTCGGATAATTCCATAATGGGATTCAGCCATACACATTTAAGCGGGACCGGGTGCGCAGACTACGGAGATATATTATTTATGCCTGCTACCGGAGTACTAAAAACCGAACCAGGCGCTAAAGATAAACCGGGCTCCGGATACCGTTCAAGATTCAGCCATAAAAATGAGACTGCCAGGCCGGGATATTATTCTGTAGTTCTTGAGGATTATAATATTAAAGCAGCGACCAGGCGTGCAGGTTTTCAGAAATATACTTTTCCCAAAACCGATAGCGCTAATATAATAATTGATCTTGTTCATGGGATTCAGAATAAAACAACGGACTCTAAAATTACAATAATTAATAATAATACAATTAAAGGTTACAGGCGTGTAACAGGATGGGCAAAGGATCGCTGCATATATTTTTATGCCGTATTTTCAAAACCATTTAAATCTTTTGGGATTGTAGAGGGCAAAAATATTTATGAAGGCAAATCTACCGCCGAGGGAAAAGAGCTTAAAGCATTTATAAAATATAATACTTCATCAAACGAAGTAATTCTGATCAAAACCGGCATTTCATCTGCAAGCCTTAAAGGAGCGGGAAAAAATCTAAGAGCAGAAATCCCGGGTTGGGACTTTAATAAAATAGAAAAACTCGCCGACAACGAATGGAATAAGGCTTTAGCTTCAATTCATATTGAAACTAAAAATAAAAGCAATAAAACAGTATTCTATACAGCGTTGTATCATTCTTTATTAGCTCCAAACACCCTTTCGGATGTTGACGGCAGTTATATTGGTATGGATAATAAGATTCATACGGTAAAAAACCGCGAAATGTATACGGTGTTTTCATTATGGGATACCTTTAGAGCAGAAAATCCGTTATTAACTATAATAGATAAAAAGCGCGCGCAGGATATTGTTGAAGCGCTTATATTAAAGTATAAGGAAAATGGTTTACTGCCTGTCTGGGAACTTGCCTCCAATGAAACGGGGACTATGATCGGGTATCATGCCGTATCCTTAATAGCCGATGCTTATTTTAAAGGCCTTAGGAATTTTGATATTAATGACGCTTACGAAGCGATGAAAAAAAGCGCAATGCAGGATGATCACGGCTTAAAATATTATAAAGAGATGGGCTATATTCCCGCCGATCTTGAAGATGAAAGCGTATCGAAAACTTTAGAATATTCATACGACGATTGGTGCATTGCAATGATGGCTAAAAATCTTGGAAAGACCGATGATTACAATTATTTTATAGAAAGAGCAAAATACTATTCAAATGTATTTGATCCCTCAACCTCATTTATGAGAGGCAAAAAGAACGGTAAATGGAGAGAACCATTTGATCCGCTTGCTGTTAACGGAGATTACACGGAAGCCAATGCATGGGAGTACGGTTTTTTTGTACCACAGGATTTAACCGGTTTAATAAATTTAATGGGAGGCGATAAAAAATTTAATTCTAAACTTGATTCTTTATTTACAACCAATACACCGCTTACCGGAAACATTCAACCCGATATTACAGGTTTGATCGGGCAATATTCTCAGGGCGATGAGCCGAGCCATCATATGGCTTACCTCTATAATTATGCCGGGGAACCCTGGAAAACCCAGGAAAGAGTTCATCAAATAGTTACAACTTTATATACTGATAAACTTGACGGACTCTGCGGTAATGACGACTGCGGTCAAATGTCTGCCTGGTATGTTCTTAGTTCAATAGGCTTTTACCCGGTATGCCCCGGAGATAATAAGTATATTATAGGAACTCCGCTTTTCGATAAGGTTGTAATAAATACAGGAGGAAAGGAAAAGTTTTCCATAGTTGCACATAACCTGTCGGATAAAAATTTTTATATTCAATCGGCTTCATTGAACGGTAAAGACTATAACTATTCATATATTGATTATGCGGACATAGCCAGGGGCGGCGAACTTACTTTTGAAATGGGTTCAACGCCGGGTAAATGGGGAACCGGTATAAATTCGAGGCCGAAATCTAAAATAGATGTCCCTTTTGTTATAGATCCGTTTTTAACCTCAGGGGATAAAGTTTTTGAAGACTCTACGGTTGCGTCATTGTCTTGCACAGATAAGAAAGCAATAATTTACTTTACAACGGATGGTTCCGATCCTAAAATAAATAAACAAGTATATTCCGGACCGGTTAAAATTTATCAAACAACAGAATTAAAAGCAGCGTCTTATAAAGACGGTATCTATAGCAAAGTTGAGGTTTCAAAATTTAACAAAATACCTGAAGGCAGATCGATAAAGCTTTATACTCAATACAGCGATACATACCCGGGCGGCGGGCCACTCGGCCTAATTGACGGCATCAAAGGCACTGAGAATTTTCATACCGAGGCCTGGCAGGGATATGAAGGTAACGATTTAGATGCAGTGGTTGACCTGGGTAAGCTGCAAAAAATATCATTGATTAGCGCATCATTTCTGCAAAACACAGTCGCATGGATTTTTTATCCTCAATTAATAGAATATTCAATTTCTACCGACGGAGTAAATTTTACTAAAGTTTATGAGATTAAAAACAACCCCGAAGAGAAAAACAGCGGCCCGGGTGTAAAGGATTTCGATAAGGCTCTTGACGGAATTGAAGCGCGTTATGTCAAAGTGTTTGCGAAGAATGTCGGTGTCTGCCCTGAATGGCACGTTGCTTCGGGAAATAAGGCCTGGCTGTTTGTGAATGAAATTTCAATAAAATAGACCTTCGATAAGAAATGTTTATTTATTAATTTTACAAATTGATTTAATGAAATAATGTTGTAAAATGAACCATAAAAAATTAATATCATTTCATGCGAGCGTAGTCAAAGACATTAATGAGCAGCTGGTTTTGAAACTCATCCAGGAGCATGAAATTATTTCAAGTTCCGATTTGGTTAAAATTACGGGGATGCGCCCTTCGACAATTTTTAATATTCTCAAAGAATTATCCGTCAAATCTTTTATCTCATTTTATGGGAAAGGTGATTCTACAAAAAAAGGAGGGAAGAAGCCTTATATATGGACTTTAAATAAAGACGCAGCTTATGTTATCGGGCTTGATATTGAGGTCGGCGAGATAACTTCAGTTGTACTTGATTTTAGCGGCGGAATTATTGCCAAAAAAAATGTCAAGTTTTATACCGGCTGGAATATTAATGATCTTGCTGAAAACATTATTAAGGTTGTAAATGATATAATAGCGATTAATAATCTTGACCCGGACAGGATTTTAGGTATCGGTATTGCATTCGCCGGTATAGTAGATTATCACAACGGCGTAGTTATTATGTCCAGCGTTTTACCGCAAATGAATTTCCCGCTTCTTGAAAAGCTAAATGATTTACCATTTCATATTTTAATAGAAAATAATGCTAATGCAGCAGCTGTAGGCCTAAAGTGGAACGGTAATGATAAAGCAAAATCGAACTACCTTACTATATTAGTAGAAATAGATAAAAATGTGAGCGGACTTGGAATCGGGATAGTTATTAATGATGAACTTTATCGCGGCGCTTCATACAGCGCAGGCGAATTATACCCTCATATGCCTACCTTAATGGAAATTTTATCTTCTATTCGCAGTAGATTTGTTGAAAGTGAGATCCTTATAAATTATTCTTCTTCTTTAGAATCAATTGATATTGAGTTCCTTCTTGATGCTGCCAGGAAAGGCGACAAAATTGCAAAGCTTATATTTTCAATGATTGGAAATATTGTCGGCCAGACGGTTGCTCCGGCTGTTGCATTGTTCAATCCCGACACATTAATCATTACAGGAGTTGTATCGGAATTGGAAGATGTATTGATAGATTCGGTTAAAAAGGAAATTGAAATGAGAGTTATTTCAATTACATCTAATTCGCTTAGTATAATTGTGGATAAATATCATCTTTATTCCGTAGCTATCGGAGCTGCATCCTTAATACTCGAAGACTTTTTTAGAGTTCCCATAAGCAGATTGCAGAAAAACAATCATTTTTTACCACCGGTCGAGCCATCTGTATAAACATTAGATTATTTTTCCCTCATTTTGGAGTAGTTTAATGAAATAATTAGAATGATAATTTTAGTATGAAATAAACTATTTCTCATTAGTATTATTTTTATGATTTTTGCTATAATATTATCAATTATTTATGTATATTTTGATATTATAAAGCATTTCTTGGCTTAGTTAATTCAAAACTAAAATAGACATTAGTGATAACATCAAAATCAATTTATATAGGAAACAAGATACAATTTCAAACGAATGATTTAAGCTGTAATTATTCATTATAATAATCGTGAAGATGAACTAAACGAAACGTTTTTTTATACTTGAGAAATCATATGAATTACGGTTACTTTTCTGCGGATGGCAAAGAATTTATAATAACTAATGTAAAGACCCCAACTCCATGGATTAATTATATCTATAATAAAAATTACTTCGCAACAATCTCTAATAATGGCGGTGGAATAAGTTATTATAAGAACCCTCTACACGGTAGAATCACAAGGTATAGAATAAATGATGTGCCGCCGGACCGCCCGGGGAAATATATATATGTTAGAGATAATGACAGCAAGGAGATATGGAGCTTATCCTGGCAGCCGGTCGGAAAAAATCCCGAAGCATATAAAGTTGTACATGGTTTTGGTTATACCCGGATTGAATCCGAATTATATGACATACAATCATCCTTACTTTATTTTGTTCCGCAAAATGATAACAGGGAAATTTGGAAGGCCGTTATTACTAATAATTCAAATAAAAAGCGCCGCCTTTCAATTTACGGCTATATTGAATTTGCTTTGGGACATGGATATGTTGATCTTATAAATCAATGCGACGATCAGCATTTTAACCGGGTCCACTTCGACAAAAAATCAAATTCAATTTTTGCGACAAAAACTTATTGGGTAACAAATTCGGCCGGCACGCAGCAGCAGGAGAACCAGGAATGGGATCAATGGGCGTACTTTACGGTTAATAAGCCTGTTGCCAAATATGAAACCCTAAGAGAAAGATTTATCGGCTTATATAGAAATGAAAATAATCCTGAAGCAATTGAAACAGGCAATTTATCATGCGAAGACACAGATTATGGAAATGCCGTAGGCGTGCTTCAAATTGAATTGGAACTTAATCCCGGTGAATCAAAAAATATAATTTTTTCACTCGGGGTTATTCAAAAAACCGAGTTCGAACGGAAGAAAAAAACAGTTCCTAAAGTATTTTATAATTCAAAAGCAGTAGATAAGGCATTACTTGCAGTAAGGGAAAAATGGAATGATTTCTTTAAGCATACAGTAACCGAAACTCCTGATAAAGAGGTGAATATTTTTATGAATTATTGGATGCAATACCAGGCTAAAGTTGCATTTGATATCGGAAGGGTTGCAAGTTTTTATTATTGGGGAATAAGCAGGGGCTTCGGCTTCAGGGATACATCCCAGGATGTAATTGCCGTAACTATTTCCGAACCCGAGCAAGCTTATGAGCGGATTATGTTCCTGGCAAAACAAATGTTTACCGATGGGAAAGTTTATCATCATTTTTATAATGACGGGAACGGAGAATTGACAAAGCATTGCGATGATCCGCTCTGGTTTATTCTTGCTGTAACAGACTACATCAAAGAAACAGGAGATTTTTCAATACTTGACCGGCAAGTGTCATATGTAGATCAGAATGAAGGTTCGATACGCAGCCATCTACTGGCAATTGTAAAATTTGTAAAAGGCAATCTTGCAAAGCATAATCTTCCTATATTCGGCAGAGGCGACTGGAATGATACTCTTGATTACATCGGCGGAGATGACGGCGGAGAAAGTGTTTGGGGAGGAATGTTTTATGCTGCCATGCTTAACAGGCTGATTGAATTATTTGAAAAAACCGGTACTGATTGTGCAGATATAATTGAATTAAGAGATAAGATTAGAAAAAGCATTGATGAGTATTGCTGGGATGGCAAATGGTATATCAGGGCATTCGGCGCTAAAAATATTAAAGTCGGCTCAAATGAAAATAAGTACGGAAAAATATTTATTAATACACAAAGCTGGCCGGTGATTGCCGATTTACCGGATCGTAACAGGTTGATTTCCGCTCTTGACAGCGTTAAAAAACATTTAGATTCCGGTTACGGCCCCAAAATTTGTGCGCCTTCTTACCGGGAGATTGACCCTAATATCGGGCTTATTACAAGATGCGTTCCGGGGAAAAAAGAAAATGGCGCCGTATTTTGCCATCCGGCAACATGGCTTATCCAGGCAGAATGTCTTATCGGAAGAGGAGGCCGCGCATTTGAATACTTTAAAAAACTTCTTCCTGATAGGGTTGATCCAGATATATTTAAAGCGGAACCTTATGTTTATTCTCAATATATTACCAGCGATGAACATTCATTTCCGGGCAAGGCAAGTCATTCTTGGCAGACCGGCACCGCTGCATGGATGTACAGAATTTCATTTGATTATATTTTAGGAATCCGATCAACCTATGACGGATTAATAATTGATCCGTCTATTCCGCCGGAATGGAAATATTTTAAAGTTGAAAGGATTTTCAGAGATACCCGATATAAAATAGAAGTTCAAAATCCGGGAGCAAGTGAACACGGTGTTAGAAATATTATCATTGATGGTAAAGAAATTAAGGGTAATATTATACCTATTGCAGATAAGAAAATATGTAAAGTAAAAGTTATTATGTAAGATTGGATATTAAAAATAAAAAAATATTTTTAAATATTAATTAGGAAATCTGAAGTATTACATAAATTAATGCTAAAACGAAATTTAAAAAATCCTATTATTTCCAGAACCGATATTCCGGATATAATTCCAAATTTGGTTGATGTATCATCCGTATTCAATCCCGGTGCAATAAAATTTGACGATAAATATATTCTTCTTCTGCGTGTTCAAAACAGGGGGCGGGAAACATTTATTATAAAAGCAGAAAGTTTAAATGGTATTGATTTTAAAATTGACAATAAAATTGTAGATTTTAAAGGAATAGAACAAGTAAAAGAAAAGATTTATCATATTTACGATGCAAGAATAACAAAGATCGGCAGCGAACATTATATAATGTTTGCGATGGATATGGATGCAGGCTGCCGGCTTGGACTTGCAGCAACTAATAACTTTGAAGAATTTAAATTTCTTGGAATAGTTTCCGACGGTGATACCAGGAATGGAGTAATATTCCCTGAAAAGATAAATGGAAAGTTCTTGAGGTTTGAGCGGCCTAATAAAGTTCAACTTGATGAAGGTCCTACTTCAGGCAATACGATATATCTGGCCGAATCGGAAGATCTTCTTAACTGGAAAACAATAAAGCCTGTAATGAGAGGGAGATTTCATTATTGGGATGAAAATATCGGTTCCGGCCCGCCGCCGGTGAAAACGCGCGAAGGATGGCTGCATATTTATCACGGCATTGCGATGCATTTTGCAAGCTCCAATATATATCAAGCCGGAGCAGCCCTGCATGATTTAAATGATCCGTCAATAATTTTATTCAGAAGTAAATATAATATTTTGGAACCGCGTGAGTTATTTGAGCTAACCGGGCAAGTTCCAAATGTAGTATTCCCGAGCGGGATGATTGTAGAAGAATTTGATAGTGAAGGATTTGCATTGCCCCGCAGTAAAGCGCTTATTTACTACGGCGCTGCAGATACGTCAGTCGGCCTTGCCATTTCAACCATAAAAGAATTAATAGAAGCATCCAAACAACAAGAATAGTTTAATTAAATTAACTATGATAAAAACATTCATTTCGATAATTGTATTTAGTACACTAATTCCTGCGCAAGAATTACAAATTCCCTCAATTAAATTTTCACCGCAAAAATATATTTGTTATAGAGCAGGTGAACCAATAACGATTGATGGTATATTAAATGAACCGGCATGGGGGAAAGCAGAGTGGACTAATTATTTTGTTGATATTCAAGGTTATGGAAAGCCTGTCCCCAGGTTTAGCACTCGTGTTAAAATGCTCTGGGATGATAATTATTTATATATTGCAGCAGAATTGGAGGAACCGGACATTTGGGCTACTATTAAAGATCGTGATTCCGTTATTTTCCGTGACAATGATTTTGAGGTATTTATTGACCCGGCGGGGAGCACTCACAATTATTCGGAGTTTGAGATGAATGCCCTGAACACTGTGTGGGATCTTCTTCTTGAAAAACCATATAGAGATACAAAAAAAGCAGCAATAAATGACTGGGATATTCATGGGCTTAAAACTGCTGTTTCAATAGACGGTACAATAAATAAGCCGGGTGATAAAGATAAAAAATGGACTGTGGAACTTGCATTTCCCTGGAGTGCATTTAAAGAAATAGCAGATGTTAATGCGCCGCCGAAAAATAATGATCAATGGAGAATAAATTTTTCGCGCGTTGAATGGAAGACTGAAGTTGTAAATGGTAAATATAAAAAAAAGATAAACCCGGAAACGGGTATTCCTTATTCTGAAGATAACTGGGTTTGGTCACCGCAGGGTGTTATAGACATGCATTACCCTGAAATGTGGGGCTTTCTCCAATTTTCAACAGAAATAGCCGGCGGTAAAAAAGCCGTTTTTATTACAAGAAAAGAAGAAGCTGCAAAATTTTTTCTAAGGCAGATATATTACAAGGAAAGAAATTACTTCAGTAAATATGGGAAATTTACCCGGAATTTAAATAAATTAGGAATCAAGACTCAAATTATACCCGGCTACAAAATACAGCCGGTTATAGAATGTACTTCAGATTTGTTCGAAGCTTCACTTAAATCCCTGGACGGCTCGGAAAAAATAAATATAATGAATGACGGATTGACCTGGACTACACAGGTTAAGAAATAGAATTAGCTTACTCAAAAAATAGTTTCATTCATCTTTAATTTAACTATTCAGATTATTAGAGGAACCTGATGGCATATAGTAATATGGTGAGTCAACGCCCGAAACCTGAGAATAGAAAATTTATCAGCGATGCTGTTGAATTAACTTTAGATAAAATAAAACAATATATAACCGACCCGGTACTTTCAACGCTTTTTGAAAATTGTTTCCCTAATACTCTTGATACTACTGTCAGCTTTAAGATGGAAAACGGTATACCTGATACTTTTATAATTACCGGCGATATTGATGCAATGTGGCTGAGAGATTCTACTGCACAGGTTTGGCCTTACCTATCTTTTGTAAATGATGATGATAATTTAAAGAATATGTTAATTGGAGTAATTAACCGTCAAACAAAATGTATTTTGATTGATCCTTATGCTAATGCATTTAGTAACGGGTTAAAAAGCACAGAGTGGCGAAATGATTTAACCCTGATGAAACCGGGCATACATGAAAGGAAATGGGAAGTTGATTCTCTTTGTTATTCAATCCGCCTTGCGTATCATTTCTGGATTACAACCGGTGATGTTTCATGTTTTGACTATGACTGGCAAACGGCTGCCAAAATTATATTACAAACTTTCCGGGAACAGCAACGCAAAAGCGGTAATGGTTCATATAAATTCGGGCGTATTACGGCATGGAGTACGGATACCGTACCCGGTAATGGATTTGGAAATCCGATTAATCCTGTCGGCCTGATTGCATCAATTTTCCGCCCATCTGATGATGCAACAATTTTTCCATTTCTTATTCCTTCAAATTATTTTGCCGTCGTTTCATTAAGGCAGCTTGCAGAAATATTTCAAAATGTTATAAAGGACAACCGGTTTTCATCGGAATGTTTATTATTAGCTTCTGAAATAAAACGCGCATTATCCGATTATGCTACAGCGGAACATCTTAAATTCGGAAAGATTTTAGCCTACGAAATTGACGGTTTCGGGAATAAGTTATTCATGGACGATGCAAATATCCCAAGCTTGCTTTCACTTCCGTATTTAGAATGCTGCCGGGATAATGACATTTTATATTCTAATACCCGGAGATTCGTATTGAGCGCAAATAACCCGTATTTTTTTAAAGGAATAAAAGCTGAAGGGATAGGAAGCCCTCACACGCTTATAAACAAAATATGGAATATAAGTATAATTATGCGCGCTTTAACTTCTGATAATGATGAGGAGATATTAAGATGCCTGAAATATTTAAGATATGCAGATGCCGGCACAGGGTTTATGCACGAATCATTTGATAAAGACGATGCCGGAAGTTTTACAAGGAACTGGTTTGCCTGGGCAAACTCATTGTTTGGTGAATTAATATTGAAGCTATATAATGAAAAACCGTATCTGCTTAAGACTGTATTTGAATAATTTTGGAGGACATTATTAAATCATATTACTCAATTAAAAGATTTTAAATACTGAAATAATTACGCATTCCCTTGAATTTTTCTCGAGAGGGGAAACAAAAGTGATGTGTTTTATTTAGTACCGTAAAACCAAATTAATTCATAAAGTAACTTTTTAATAAAATCATTACTACTTTAAGGAATCATGAAATATAAAATTTTCTTCCTGCTTTTTATTTGTCTTCCATTTATAGCCTTATCCCAGGATACTTCGGCCTACAAGAATCCTAACCTGCCAATAGAACAAAGAGTAAACGATCTTGTATCAAAAATGACCCTTGAGGAAAAAGTATCACAAATGGTATATAATTCACCGGCAATAGAACATTTAGGAATTCCGGCATATAATTGGTGGAATGAAGCTCTGCATGGAGTCGCACGTAACGGAATTGCAACCGTTTTTCCGCAAGCAATCGGGTTAGCGGCAACATGGGACACAGGCCTTATGTATAAAGTGTCTACCATAATTTCAGATGAAGCCCGTGCAAAATATAACAAAGCAATAAGCATGAACCAGAGGGGCATATATCAAGGTATAACACTATGGGCGCCAAATATAAATATATTCCGGGATCCCCGCTGGGGAAGGGGCCAGGAAACTTACGGGGAAGATCCTTATTTAACGGGAGAGATGGGAGTGCAATTTGTGGAGGGGCTGCAAGGAAGTGATCCTAAATATTTAAAGACTATTGCAACTCCTAAGCATTTTGCGGTTCACAGCGGCCCTGAACCGGAAAGGCATACTTTTAATGCTATTGTAAGCGATTATGATTTAAGGGAAACATATCTTCCTCAATTTAGAAAATGTATTGTTGAAGGAAAAGCATATTCTATAATGTGTGCGTATAATAGATTCCGCGGAGATGCCTGCTGCGGAAGCGATCCTCTGCTGAAAGAAATTCTGAGAGACGAATGGGGATTTAAAGGGTTGATTGTTTCAGATTGCTGGGCTGTCCCGGATATGTACAATACACATAAGATAGTTAATTCACTTGAGGAAGCAGCTTCGACGGCAGTTAAAGCCGGTACCGACCTTGAATGCGGTAATTCTTACCCATTATTAGTGAATGCAATAAAAGATGGGATCATCAAAGAAAGTGATATTGATGTTTCGGTAAAAAGAATTTTTACAGCACGATTCAAGCTTGGAATGTTTGACCCGCCCGGGATGGTTCCATACTCGAAGCTGAAAGCAATCGATACCAAAGAAGATAAAGCAGAGGCTCTTAAAGCCGCTGAAGAATCTATTGTTTTGCTTAAGAATAAAAATAATCTTCTGCCGTTAAAAAAGGATATTAAAACTATTGCCGTTTTAGGCCCGAATGCAAATGATGTTGAAGTTTTACTTGGAGATTATAACGGCTTTCCATCCAACCATGTTACACTTTTGCAGGGTATAGAAGATAAGTTAAAAAATACTAAAGTTAT
>Ga0326727_10014255_pt1 | contig 17373 bp, 14 predicted proteins | sample MB2enrmetagenome_FD_207643 | JGI IMG/M metagenome (GOLD analysis project Ga0326727, IMG submission 207643) | Lab enriched peat soil microbial communities from McLean, Ithaca, NY, United States - MB29MY | ecosystem: Environmental > Terrestrial > Soil > Wetlands > Peat | place: USA: New York...
CTACCTCCATGGCGGCATATGCGGCAAACCCAGATGTCACAATACTCGAGAACTCGACCAATGCGCAGGCCGTTTATGACGCAAACGCCAATGCGTACGGGATCAACATCTGGAGCGCTTCTAACTATACTGTTTACGACCAGTACGGCAGCGCTCTTGTAACGGCTTCAAGTCCTTCATCTGTGACCACGTTGCAAAACGGCACTGAACTGGATATAGGTGTTTCCGATCCCACGCAGAACAATACGGGGACGATCAATTTCACCATTGGCCGACCCGCGAGTGCGGTGATTTCCGCCGATTCGCAGATCACCGTGACTCAAACCAAGCCGACGATCAAATTTTCTGTCAACGTAAATGGCTCGGCCGGCAAGAGCTACCAAGCCAAATTTACGATCGTGCCCACCATTGTGCCGTCAGTATCGGTTACTCCGAGTTCGTCTAGCATTACCACGGCCCAGTCTTTGCAGGTAACGATAGCCGTCAGCGGCGGTACCGGCAACCCGACGCCAACGGGTTCCGTTACGCTCAGCAGTGGAAGTTACGCGTCCACGGCGGCAACCCTCTCCGCAAACGGCGGCGCTTCTATTACGATTCCCGCCAACTCCCTCGCTGCTGGCAGCGACACGCTCACCGTCCGGTATACGCCCGATTCATCAAGTTCCTCCACGTACAATACTTCATCGGGAACGAGCACGGTTCAGGTTACGGCAGTCGTGCCTCCGTCCTTCGCGGTTTCTGGTACTTCCGTTACGCTCACTGCCGGCGCATCGACAGGTAACACCTCGACGGTTTCGGTGACTCCTGCCGGAGGTTTTACAGGCAGCGTGGCGCTCACAGCGACCGTGACATCGAGCCCCTCCGGCGCGGTGCACCCTCCGACATTGAGCTTTGGCTCTACCAGTCCAGTCAACATTACCGGCGCCAGCGCCAACTCGGCAACGCTCACCATCACAACTACCGCGACCACCACAAGCGCATTGTCCTATCCCACACGTCCTGGATCGCGCTGGATTCCGGCGGGCGGCGCGGTGCTGGCCTGCGTTCTGCTCTTTAGCATCCCGTCTCGGCGCAGTCGCTGGCGCGCGATGATGGGCATTCTAGCGCTTCTCGCCGTGATCGTCGGAGGCATGTCAGCGTGTGGCGGTAGTGGGTCGTCCTCGGGAGGCGTAACTACTATTCCGGGAACAACGGCAGGAAGCTATACGATCACCATAACGGGCACCTCGGGATCGACAACCGCAAATGGCACGGTCACCCTTGTAGTCAATTGAACGAGGTCGAAAACCGCGAAATCGGTTCTTTGTCAGGAGAAAAAGCAAAATGGTAATTAGTTCGAAAGCCTTTGGATCGATCTGTATTCTTGGTTTCGTGCTGGCGGCTGGAAACGCACTCGCGGCTGATCGAAAAACCGCGCTTGATGCTTATGTGCATGCTCCAGACAGCCATTATCAGTATCAGTTGGTTGAGAAGACGCCGCACGCGGGGTACACGGACTACCTGATCCGCATGACCTCACAGCAGTGGCGGAGTCCAAGCGAAGTCAACCAGAGCATTTGGAAGCATTGGATGAGAATCTACATACCAGATAATGTTTCCAGTTCCATCGGGATGCTTTCCATTCGAGGTGGCAATACCAGCGATAAGTATCCCGCATCTGACCAAAAGCTGGCGTATCTCGCAACCTATTCCCATTCCGTGGTCAGCGAAATTGACAACATACCTAATGAGCCGTTAACGTTCGCTAACGATCCGTCCGGTCCACGCACGGAAGACGCGATCATCGCGTATACATGGAGAAAATTCCTTGACACAGGCGACTCGACATGGCCGCTTCGCTTGCCGATGACCAAGGCCGTGGTGCGCGCCATGGATACTGTCACGTCCTTCACGGAAAGCGAAGCAGCCGGAAAGCACCGCGTGGACAAGTTCTTCGTGCTTGGCATGTCCAAGCGGGGCTGGACGACATGGACTACCGCAGCAGTTGATCCGCGCGTAGTGGCGATTGCTCCGACGGTCATCGACGTTGTACATGTGATCCCCTCTTTCGAGCACCACTACCGCAGCTACGGGTTCTGGGCGCCTTCGGCGAAGAACTACTATGACGAGGGACTCCTGGACAATCTCGATAGCAAGGGATTCAAGAGGCTGATGGATATCGAGGATCCGTATTCCTATTTGGATCGCCTTACCATGCCGAAATTGGTAATCAGCGCGGCGGGGGATCAATTCTTTCTGCCAGACTCATCCAAGTACTACTTCAGCGATCTGCGCGGAGAGAAACATCTTCTCTACGAAGCCAACACGGATCATTCGATGCAAGGGGTAGACCAGGACGATAGCGTGGCCGCATTCTATCTATCGGTTCTGCACGGCGGCAAGCGTCCTACTCTTCAGTGGACCTTCGAGCCAGATGGATCGATTAAAGTAACGGCCGACCAAACTCCGCTTAAGGTGACCTTGTGGCAGGCAACGAACCCCAATCATCGCGATTTCCGGATTGAGGCGATCGGGCGAGCCTATCGTAGTAGCATCCTGACTGCCGAGAAGCCTGGCGTATATGTAGCACGAGTGCCAAAGCCCGCACAGGGATGGACGGCGTTCTTTGTGGAAGCTACCTTTCCAGGAGAAGGGAAGTTCCCTTTCAAATTTACTACCGCAGTGCGCGTCTTGCCCGACGTGGAGGTCCATTCCTGGCCTGAAAAAGGGAAGACGAAAATACAGCAGAAGTCCGATGCGGCCCACTACTGATCTGCTACTGGGCATACAGTGTGGCTAGCAGTGCCAATCGACATCTGGCTGGCGATGGTCTTAGCCGTGGCGGCAGAGCGGTACTTTGAATCTGCATCACGAAAGCGTGCCCGGGAGCGATACCCCTTCGTAACCGATCAGATCGGGTATGAATATCCGTAGAATGGGACTGGATGATAACGACGCGGCGATGCGGGCTCTATTGGTGCTTCTAAGCGGCAACAGTTTTGCCGCACAAGTGCAAAGGGGGAAATATCCGGCAGACGATGTTTCTCCGTATATAGGAGTAATCGGCCAATTACTCACCGCAACGGTTTCATATGTTCTACGCCGCCATGGCATTGCGCACCTCGCTCCAATTGCGACTCCAGGCACCTGACGTGTGCTCAAGCCGTGTATTTTTCTGGTTTTATCGCCGAGGTCGCGAAAGAAAATCCTATGAATGAGTTAAGTAAGATGGATGTTTCGGGCATGTTCGACGCAGTCAGCAGGCGCAATTTCATCAAGATGGGTGTTATCGGCGTCGCAGGATTCGGGTTGCCGCCGGTGGCTCCAAGTCAGGCAACGGCTCACAATGCTACGATGATTGACCTTCCTTTCAAACGGGTCGAACCAAATGTCGGCATTATCGGCGTTGGTGCGCGGGGCATTGCGCAATTGCGATATCTGCTTGCCGCCAATGCCCGTGTAGTGGCAATTTGCGACATTTTGAAAGAGAAGGCACTAGCCGGGCAAGCACTTGTGGAGCAAGATGGCCAGAAATCGCCAACGCTCTATACGGATGGTGATCATGCGTTCGAAGCTCTGGTTCAGCGTGAGGATATCGATCTTGTCATCATTGCCACGCCGTGGTCCTGGCACGTGGAGCAGGCCGTCACCGCCATGCGGCACGGAAAGCACGTCGGCGTCGAGGTTCCCGCTGCCACGTCCTTGGAAGACTGCTGGAAACTCGTCGATACGTCCGAGCAGACGCGCCGTCACTGCATCATGCTGGAGAACTGCTGCTACGGCTATAACGAGACGCTTTTGCTGCGCATGATCCATGAGGGAATATTGGGCGACCTGCTCTACGGAGAAGGCGCCTACCTCCATGACCTTCGCGAAGAGCTATTTGCCGATCATGGAAGCGGCCTCTGGCGCAGGGCGGAACATACGATGCGCAACGGCAATCTGTATCCGACGCATGGGCTGGGGCCGGTTGCCAATTACATGGGAATCCAGCGTGGCGACCGCTTTGCTTACCTAGTGTCGATGAGTACACCCGAGCGGGGATTGAGCATGTACCGCAAGGCTCATTTACCTGCCTCCGATCCCAGATGGAAAGAGAAGTACCTTACCGGGGACTTGAATACATCGCTGATCAAGACAGCGAGAGGACTGACGATTACGGTCAAGCACGATGTGTCGAATCCGCATCCTTACGACCGTATCAATACCATCGCCGGAACCAAGGGCATCTTTGAGGATTACCCGCCGCGCATTTATATCGACGGTCAGGCTGGCAGTGAGGACTGGACATCGCTGGATGCGTGGAAGCAGTACGAACACCCACTGTGGACGCGACACGGTGAGACGGCCAGGAAAGTTGGCGGACACGGAGGCATGGACTTTATCCAGATGAATCGGTTCCTGCAATGCATGCGCGAGGGACTGCTGCCGGATATGGATGTCTACGATGCTGCGCTGTGGTCGTCCGTAGGCCCATTGAGCGTCATGTCGGTTGCGCATGGAAGTGTCCCGGTCGAGGTTCCCGACTTTACGCGGGGCAACTGGAACAAGCGCACAGAATCGGCGATAGTGTCAATCGCTTGAAGGCTGGAAGAGCGCTACCGGCGCGGGCCCGGTAGGCGGTGGCCGCTATCGGTGCTGGGCTCCCCGCATAGAAGCGCGTGCAATCGACACAGAGAGAGAGTTGCCTCCATGACTCAAAGCGACCGGTCCCTATCGACAGAACCGCAACCTGTTACAGTCGATGCACCTGCACAGCGCAACCTTGCCGTCGATGCCTTCCGTGGTCTTGTGATGTGCCAGCTTATTCTCTCCGAGGTGCTGAGTTTCAGTGCAATATCGGCGTCATACCCTAGGAGCGTATTCTGGCGCGTTCTTGCCATTAACCAGACCCATGTGGAATGGTCGGGGATGAGCCTGCACGATATGATCCAGCCGGCATTTACATTTCTGGTCGGCGTTGCCGTGCCCTATTCGGTTGCTAGCCGCATGCGCAAAGGCGAGAGCTTTCCTTGGATGTTTGCGCACACAGTATGGAGGAGCCTAGCGCTGGTTCTGCTAGGCATTTTTCTCAGGTCTACCAGCAGCACTTCGACCAATTTTACCTTTGAAGACACGCTTACTCAGATTGGCCTAGGTTACACAGGCGTATTCCTGGTAGCATACTGCCGTCCCAGATGGCAGTGGATTACATTGGGAACCATTCTTGCAGGATACTGGCTGGCGTGGGCGCTCTATCCCGCGCCCTCCGCCTCATTCGATTACGGTGCGGTTGGCGTTAACGCGGATTGGCATTATAACTTCACAGGCTTTGCCGCACACTGGAACAAGAACAGTAATCTTGGCAACGCATTCGATGTATGGTTTCTGAACTGCTTCCCTCGGCCGAAGAGTTTTGCATTCAATTCGGGCGGCTATGTAACGCTCAGCTTTATCCCCACGCTCGCCACGATGCTTTTAGGATTGATTGCGGGCCGCTGGACTCGCACCGCGTCTCCGAAGAGCACGATCAATCAGTTCACTTGGGCGGGGAGTGGTTTGATGCTGGCTGGTCTTCTCCTTCATTTCGCCTCGATTTGCCCGATCGTGAAGCGGATCTGGACTCCGAGCTGGACATTGTGGAGCGGAGGAATCTGCTTCCTGACACTGGCATTCTTATCGTGGGTCGTGGATGTGAAAGGGCATCGCCGTTTGGCGTTTCCTTTGGTTGTAGTCGGAATGAACTCTTTGGCTGCGTACCTGACTCTCAGTCTGTGGAAGGAATTCATCATGAACAGCTTCCGCATCCACTTTGGCAGGGTCTTGGACGTGCTTGGTCCCTCACTGGAACCGCTGACGGTTGGCATTGCAGCTATGATGACTTACTGGCTTATTTTCTATTGGATGTACAACAAGAAGCTTTTTCTTCGACTATAACCGGCCGCGCTGCTGGAAAGGCAGAGGGGATTCAATGCAGGTGTCAGGTGCACAGCCATTCCCAGTCCATGCCCGTCGCGGTGAATCACGTTCACACATCCTGATTCAAAGGCGTTCCGCAAGATTGTCTTACCACTAACTGAGAGCAATGAAGAATGTGGCGTGGAGGCAGGTTCGGATTGTCAATGCGCTCCAGGAGCGTTCGTACAGCGGTTCGCGCAATCTCGGTACAAGGCTGCCGGATTGTGGTTAGGGCTGGGCTCAAAAGGGTAGCATATTCCACATCATCAAATCCAACAACTGCAATCTGTTCCGGGACTGAAAAATGCAGTTGTGTCAGAGTGCGCATCAGAATAGCTGCTGTCTGATCGTTCGAACAGACGATCGCATCTGGTGCTGTCACCTTCATTAATTGAGTAACAAATCGTTGATCTCCAGGATCACCGAAGTGGGCGAGTTGATACTTCGGCCGCTCACCGAACGCACGTATCGCTTCGCGGCACCCTAACAAACGCAGATTAGTGGTAGACGGGAAATGCGGACGCGCCACGAAGCAAATGCGAACGCGCCCTAGTTCTAATAAATGGTTTGTCAGCACAATTCCAGCAGCGACGTTGTCTATACCAATCAGGTCGAACTCGCTCTCAGACGGAAATTCTCCTAGGTCGCGGTCAAGCAATACAATTGGAATTCCTCTTCCTATAAACGCATCAGCCAATCGACGATTCCATAGTTCACGGTTTGGTATCGATTCGATTGGCGCAAAAAAAACACCATTTACAGGACGATCAATGTACTGGTTGCAGAGTTGCAGAGCATCGTCACTTGAAGTGATTGGTGTCGTCGCATCTCCCCACACCACACTGCAGCCCAAACCCTGTGCAAATCGCGTTATCTCGCTGCAAATGGGGCTCAGAATTTCTGTGTTGCCCAACCCAGGAACGAAGAGACCGAGTGATCGAGCCCCCGAAGGTTTATCCGTACTAGGCGGAGTAAGGAAGCTGCCGGAACCTGCTCTTCGCGTGATCACGCCCATTTGTTGCAACTCACGGAGCGCTCGCGCCGCGGTTGGCCGGGAAACCTTAAAGCGTTGACACAACTCAGACTCGCTGGGCAGGCGTTTACCGTTTGCGTATCTGCCTTCCAGGATCGCACGTTCGAGTGCCTCAAATACCTTTGTAAACTTTGGCATTTCAACACCTGATATTACAGATATTATGGCAGATTGCTTGTGCATAATGCAAATGAATCTTGATAATGAACAAGATGAGTGGGATGCCAATTCCATTTCCTCAATCTGATATTACAGGACTTTTCAGTGTTTGACGATTCAAATGAGATTCTATCGTTGTTGCCAAGGATGCACGACGCTACCGTGGCGGTATTCGGGGATTATTGCCTGGACGCCTATTGGGGCATTTGCCAAACCAGCACTGAACTATCCCTTGAGACAGGGCTGCCGATACGTCGCGTTAGAACCCAACGCTATTCTCTCGGAGGGGCAGGTAGCGTATTAGCTAATCTCACAGATATGGGGGTCGGGTGCGTACGCGCTATTGGCGTGGCAGGCCGAGACATTTTCGGCGAGAAAATGCGCGCTTTGCTAGCTGCCCGCGGCGCGGATATCTCCGGATTTGTAATTGACGCCGAGTGGGAAACGATGGTCTACGCGAAGCCGTGCTTCGGCCCGAAAGAGGATAGCAGAATCGATTTTGGAGCATTTAACACCGTCCGCCCTGCCCTCCTCGATCTGTTGATGCGCAATTTGGAAATTGCAGCCGCTCAAAGCGATGTCGTTATCCTAAATCAACAGATTCCTGCGGGCCTGTCTTCTCCGGCAACGATTGCACGGATCAACGATCTGGTTGCTGCCCATCCTGAGACGATATTCCTCGCGGACGCGCGGCATTATCCAGAAATGTACGTTGGCGCAGCACTCAAGCTAAATATGAGCGAAGCTGCACGGCTGTTGGGGCAAGACGCTAGGCAAGCAGCCACGGATGAACGCGCCAAGAGTTTTGCCAAACTCATCCACGAGCAATCGGGCAAGCCTGCCTTTCTAACCCGCGGAGAATTCGGCATGGTTGTTGCGTCAGAAGGTGAAACGACGCTGATTCCCGGTCTCCAGGTTATCGAGCAGGTTGATCCGGTTGGAGCAGGCGATGCTGTTGTTGCGGCTCTTGCGTCGGCACTTGCTGCGGGCGCAACGCCAGTCTGTGCAGCGACAATGGCAAATATAGCAGGGATGATTACTGTGAGGAAGCTGCAAACTACTGGTACAGCTTCGGCGGCGGAGATTCTTGCCGCGATTCCAACGTTGAATTATGTGTTCCAGCCGGAACTTGCAAATTCGCCGCGGCACGCGCAATACATACCCGATACGGAAATAGAGATCGTCAGAGGCATACCGGCAGATCTCGAAATCAAACACTGCATTTTTGATCATGATGGCACGCTGTCTACTTTGCGAGAGGGTTGGGAACAGATCATGGAAGGGATGATGCTTCGCGCGGTGCTAGGAAAAGAGCACGACTTCGTGGACGAAGCAGAGTTCGAACGAGTTCGGGAAGCCGTGCTGCAGTTTATCGACCGGACGACAGGAATTCAAACGCTTGTGCAGATGGTTGGCCTAGTCGATCTGGTAAAGCATTTTGGATTTGTTCCAGAAAACGAAGTCCTGGATGAGCATGGTTACAAGCGAATCTTTAACGTTGAACTGCTCAAGAGAGTAAACCGGCGCATTCAAAAGCTACGTGTGGGAGAACTGGACTCTTCGGATTTTCAGATCAAGAATGCCGAATCCTTACTGTCTGCGCTATATCGACGCGGAATCAAACTCTATCTTGCGAGCGGAACAGACGAGGCAGATGCCAAAGCGGAAGCTGAGGCAATGGGGTATGCCCACTTCTTTGAAGGGCGAATTTTCGGGGCAGTGGGAGATGTCAACGTCGAAGCAAAAAAGGTAGTGCTGGAGAAGATCATCCGGGAACACGATCTCGCCGGCCACGAGTTTGCCACATTTGGTGATGGTCCGGTCGAAATGCGTGAGACCCAGCGTCGGGGGGGGCTCTGCATTGGTGTCGCGAGTGACGAACTTCGCCGATTTGGCCTCAATCTTTCAAAGCGTAAGCGGCTAATTCGTGCGGGGGCAGATGTAATAGTTCCCGACTTCAGTCAATTGCCTGCGCTACTGAAACTGCTCAAACTGAATAGAACGGCAAATGCCGAGCACCAACCGTTAGTCGAGGAAACACGATGACGATTAAGGAACCTAAAATCCTGTCAATAACCGAAATGCGCGCAGAACGTGACCGCATGGTGGCCTGCGGGAAGAAACTAGTTTTCACCAACGGATGCTTCGACATCCTTCATCGCGGTCATGTCACCTACTTGACTTTCGCCCGCAACCAGGGCGACGCGCTCGTTGTGGCTCTGAATACGGATGCGTCTGTGAGGAGCAATAAGGGTAATGACCGTCCTATTAACTGTGAGGATGATCGCGCCTATGTTCTTGGATCTCTTCGGGCGGTAGACTACGTCGTTTTCTTCGGGGATAAGGAGCCGAAAGATGTAGTGGCGGCTATCCTCCCTCAAGTACTCGTCAAGGGAAGAGATTGGGCTCATTACGTTAGTGGGCGAGAGATAGTAGAGGCAAGCGGAGGTACCGTAGTCTTGGCGGATCTCGTTGAAGGACGTTCGACAACCGGCACCATCGAAAAAATTCTCAAGGTTTACAGCAGAGAGGAAAAGCACAATGGCTAATCCAGTCATTCTGGTTACTGGCGCAGCTGGTTTCATCGGCCGGAACGCGGTTGCTGAACTCAATCGGCAGGGATATCAGAATCTGATTCTTGTCGACAAGCTGGGTACGGACGAGAAGTGGCGCAATCTTGTCGGCCTTCGCTACGAAGATATTCTTTCCCCCCACGCATTGATCGCTCAAATTGAGCGTGGGCAGTTGAGCGACATACATGCGATCATCCATTTGGGCGCGATCAGCGCAACGACTGAACGCGACTCGGATAGTCTCCTTGAAAACAACTATCGCTACACACGGAGCCTGTGCGAGTTCAGCTTGAGGCACGGCATCCGGTTGATTTATGCCTCAAGCGCGGCGACCTACGGCGATGGTAGTCAGGGCTATTCGGACGAAGATGCCGAGACGGTTCAACTCCGCCCATTGAATATGTATGGATATTCAAAGCACATGTTCGATCTGTGGGCTTTGAGCAGCGGAGCATTGCAGCAGATCGTAGGACTTAAGTATTTCAACGTGTTTGGCCCCTATGAGGACCACAAGGGGGACATGAGGTCGGTGGTTGCCAAGTCCTATCACCAAATTCGTAAGACTGGGAAAGTGCAGCTTTTCAAGAGCTACAACCCCCAATACGCGGATGGTGAGCAAATGCGTGACTTCGTCTATGTAAAAGATGCCGTGGCGGTCACGCTTTCTTTCTTGGAGAACCGCGGCACAGGTGGCCTATTCAATTGCGGCACGGGGAAGGCGCGAACATGGAAAGATTTGGTGACGGCGGTTTTCCATGCAATGGATCTGCCGGTAAATATCGACTATGTCGATATGCCTGAGGTTCTGCGCGGCAAGTATCAGTACTTCACCGAGGCTAAAATGAGCAAGTTGCGCACAGCCGGCTATACCGATCCATTTCATACCCTGGAAAGCGCAGTCACTGACTATATAACAACGTATCTGTCAAAGCAGGAGCAAGCATGAACAATATGAAAGCTATAGATGTTCTCCATCGGAATGTTGCTGATCTGCAGGCGCTATTGGATGTAACGATCGGGTTAAGCCCGCAGATCGAAGCCGCGGCTGGCAAAATCACAAAAACCCTGCTGTCCGGAGGTACTTTGCTAGCGTGCGGAAACGGTGGCAGTTCTGCGGAAGCGTCGCATCTCACATCGGAGTTCGTATGCCGCTACAAAAAAGACCGGCGGCCGTATCCAGCGATCTGTTTGTCGGCACATGGAGGCGATCTCACGGCGATCGGTAATGACTATGTATTTGACGACATATTCGCTCGTCAGGTTCATGCATTTGGGCATCCAGGAGATATTCTTATAGTCTTTACCACCAGTGGACGAAGTGAAAATGTTCGTCGCGCTCTCGTGGCTGCAAAAGAGCGGAAACTTGTTACGATCGCTTTTCTAGGGAAGGATGGTGGACTCTGCGCTGGCTTGGCTGACATCGAACTTCTGATTCAGAGCGCAATTACCGCGCGGATTCAGGAAATGCACCAACTGTTATTTCATACTATCTGCGAGTTGGCAGAAGAGCAGCTTTAGAGGAGGGGCCGTGCTGACAGAAGAAACTGTTTTCTCTCAACTGTCTTGGGTATTGCAAAACAAGACAACCAAGATGGCCGTCACGCATGTCGGCGCGCACTTGGCTCCCGTCTATTTCAACCTAAGCGATACGTCGGTAGTGCAGCCATATTATGTCAGTCCGTGGCAGTCCGAGGATCATGCTTACCTTGATGGCAAGTCTGAAGGGCCACTTCGGGGTGACTTTTTCTGTCTCCCCTTCGGAAGGGCAGATCCTGACGATGGAACGCCGGCTCATGGCCGAACAGCTAGCGCCCTCTGGACGTTTAGCGGCTTCCGAATCCTAGGTAGACTGCAAGAACTCAGTATTCAGATGAACAATGCGCTGCATGCAGCCTGCGTTGACCGGAAGTTTTTTCTGCGGGATGGGGAAGATGTAATATACGACAAAACAATCATCACCGGTCTCACCGGCTCCTACACTTTCGGGCATCATGCCGTACTTCGCGTTCCTGCGGAGGACTCTGCTTTGTTTGTATCGACAAGCAAGCAGAAATTCTCTTCGACATATCCTGGAAATTTCTGCAACCCCGCAAACGCTGAATACCAATCGCTGGCCATCGGTTCAGAATTCAGCGATCTTAGTTCGGTTCCTTCAATATTCAAGGAATATCCGAATGCGGACTGCAGTCGCTATCCAGCGCGTCGTGGCTTTACAGACTTGTTGCAGATCGGAATTGATCCGGAAATGGGACAACCCGCATGGTCTGCAGCAGTGAACTCTACAGAAGGGTATCTTTGGTTCTCTCTGCGAGATCCAGACCTGTTACCTTCTACAATTTTATGGATTGAAAATGGAGGGCGTCATCAGCAGCCGTGGAATGGCCGCAATTGCTCTCTCGGAGTTGAGGACGTCTGCAGTTTCTTTGATACAGGAAGCAGTGTTTCGAGCGGGATGAATGCCTTCTCCACTCGTGGCATCAGGACAATACAGGAATTTGAAGCGCACTTAAGCCTGAGTATCCCTTATATCCAAGGTGTAGTCCGTACGCCTCCCGGTTTTACTCATGTACGCTCAGTGCATTGCGACGAACACGGCGCAACGTTCGCGGATGAGGCCGGTAGGGAGGTGTCTAGCCGGTTATGTGCGAACTTTGTATTTGGGGAATCCCTGTAAGTAAGTATTTCTGTTCGGGGCGTTTGAATCGGAACTCCCGAGGATGCGTGCTTGGGTCATGGGCAGATGCAGGGAAATGTGATCAGGCCGGTTAGTTATGCGAACGTTCGGCCGGTAAATGAGCAGCCAAGCCATTATGCTCGGTTGCATCGGGAGTTTTCATGGAACATTCGAAGTCCTCTCTACGCACAGTGTAGTTGTACCGGAAACGGATGATGACAACGGCCCTGAGAGGTATTCTTCGAATGTCGAGTATAAAGCGCTCCACGAGGTGAAAATTGTGAAGAGAGATGCTGCAAGAGCGGATAGTGAAGGGAACGTCCGCCTATTGTTGATCATGTTCGCCTCCTACTTTACGTTTGGGATCATTCTGAATGTTGTGGGCGTGATGATTCCGATTCTTATCAAGCAATATCACCTCAGTTTATTTTGGGGAGGCATGCTGCCGTTCGCGTTATTCATGCCTTTCGGCGTCTGTTCGATACCGGCAGGTTTGGTTGCGGACCGCCTTGGCCCGAAGCCTGTTGTATTCAGCGGCATGCTCTTGATGGCAATCGGATGCGGAGCTATTCCATGGGCGACTGGCTTTTTGTCCATCATGATCTTGGCATTCATCATAGGTTCCGGCGTTGCGTTGTTAGAGACAGCCGGAAATCCTCTTATCGAACGCTTGGATAAGCAAGAGAACTACCATCGAAACTTAACTCTGACGATCGGTTTTTGTGGGATTGGAGCCTTCGCAGGTCCTTTCTGCCTCTCAGCTTTGCTGTCATATGGGCAGCCGTGGCAACAACTCTATACAGACTACGCAGTGCTTTGTGTCATCTTGTTAATATTGTTGGTTATTTCCGAGTTTCCGGCAGGAGAAAGTGCCGCTGCCGAAAAGATCCGCCCAAGTGAGATTGTCAAACTCCTCCGTCACCCCATCGCGGTTACCTATTTTGTTGCCGTCTTTTTTTATATTGGAGCAGAAGTGGGGACGGCATCTTGGATCGTAAAATTCTTCCAGCAGGTGCATGGGCTAGGGGTGGACAGGGCGGTCAGCGGAAGCCAGAATCTGTTTCTACGATACCTGCCGGCACTTCCGGTTCTTACAGTATCTCTATTTTGGGGCCTGCAAGGTTTCGGTCGTCTTACAAGCGGTCTCGGAATCCGTTATCTTGGACCTCGGCTCATGCTCCGTCTGTATGCGTTCGGTGCTATTTGTTCGTTACTTATAGCGATCTTCGGGTCGGTATACATCAGTGCTGTCGGCTTCGCTGCCTGCGGCTTCTTTACTTCGGTACTCATTACGCTCCTGTTCAGCGGCGCAATCAACACATTTATCGAATTCAGGGGTACTCTCTCCGGCCTATTGGTGTCGGCCTCGATTGGAGGCGGCATTATTCCTCCTCTAGTGGGACTGACTGCTGACCATGTTGGAATTCGGACAGCAATGATGGTTCCGCTACTCTGCTTCCTCTATGTGCTCGGTATAGCAGTTGTTGGCAAAGCGAAATATGAGTAGGAGAAGCGGATCAAATCGGCTTGAAGCGCTTCGGTATTTTCTGCAAGGGGGTGGCGAAGCATCGGGAGGGGAGATCGCTGACTAGCCATTGAGCCACGCAGAATTATGGTTCGTGCGCAGACGCCGCAGTGAAGGCGGAAGGCAACACTGGGATGCGCTAACCGCAAGCGTTCCAGCCGCTGGCATAGCCATAATGGCCTCCTCCGAGGGGCACCAGGAGTTTCTCAAGCTAGTGGTGCTGCCACATCCCGATTCCAAACACGCAAGTTGCGAGGAAGAAGATGAAATTCAACTGGTTATCCGTGCTTGCCTTGGTTTCTGCAGTGGGTGTTGCTGAGGCTTCGGCCCAGGTCACCCTGCCCAAGTTGCTGTCGGCCCATATGGTAGTCCAGCGCGATCTGCCAGTTCACGTCTGGGGTCTGGCTGCGCCGGGCGAAACAGTTTCAGTCACCTTCCGCAGCGAAACCAGTGCCGCCAAAGCCAGCGAGATTGGCCGCTGGAGCCTCTACTTGAAGCCGGGCTCCGCCGGCGGTCCCTTTCAGATGACGGTCAACGGCAACGCCATCGGCGGACAGCCCATTGTGCTCGACGATATTCTCGTAGGCGACGTCTGGGTGGCCTCCGGTCAGTCCAACATGGAATTTCCTTTGGTCGCGGCTTCGACGGCGGCCGAGGATCTACCCAAGGCAGGCATTCCGAATCTTCGGCTGCTGGTGGTTAAACAAGTGGCTGTCAACTACGCTCTGGACGACATTCAGAGCGTCGGCTGGACCGCCTCTACGCCTGACACCGCAAAGGACTTCTCTGCAGTAGCTTGGTACTTTGCTCGCGAGATCTCTGAGCGCGAGCACGTTCCGGTGGGCATTGTCGTTTCCGCCTGGGGAGGCACACCGGTAGAAGCATGGACGCGGATGGCCGCCCTAGGCACCGATGCGGCAGCAAACTCGTTGTTTCTCTCCTGGGGACAGACAGGCGAACGCGAGGCCGATTGCATCCTCCGCAAAGCCGAGATCGAGAAGCGCGTCGCTGAGGCCAAAGCGCTGGGCAAGCCGGCGCCATTCGTGCCGTGGACGCCTCTGCTCGAAAGCCTTGCGCCCGGCAACCTTTACAACGGCATGATCGCGCCGCTCACGCCCTTCCCCATCAAAGGCGCCATCTGGTACCAGGGCGAGGCCAACGCCGACCCGCGGCGTGCGCCGCTTTACGGACGCATCTTCCGGGACATGATCGAGGACTGGCGCCGCCAGTGGGGCGTGGGCGACTTTCCCTTCCTCTACGTGCAATTGCCCAACTACGACAACGACGGCGATTGGCCCACGCTGCGCGACGAGATGTTGAAGACACTTGAGATGGCCAACACCGGCATGGCTGTAACGATCGACGTCGGCAACCCCACCAACATCCATCCCACCAACAAGAGGCCTGTAGGCCTCCGCCTCTCCCGCGCGGCTCGTGTGCTGGCTTACGGAGAGCGGATCGAGTTTTCCGGCCCGATTTTCCGCCAGGCGACGCCCGAGGGTAGCGCGATTCGAGCATGGTTCGATCACGCTTCGGGCCTGATGGCCAAGGGTGGTGAATTGACTGGTTTTGAGGTGGCAGGCGCAGACGGCAAATTCTTCAGGGCAACGGGTAAGATCGATGGGACTAGCGTGGTGGTGTCTAGCCCTGACGTGAAGGAACCAGTGGCTGTGCGCTATGGCTGGGACACGAACCCCCTGTGCAACCTCTACAACAGCGAAAACCTGCCGGCATCGCCCTTGAACTCGACACGGAAGTGAGATCGAATAAGCTGAGAAAAGGGCAGCGCACAGGGATGCACGCCGCTCCAGTTTTTTGGCGAGGATACTATTCGCGCGCACATTTGATCCTACCTCCTGAATAAGTTCGCTTGGCCAGAGAGGTTTGGAGCATGAAGGATATCGTGATCTCAGGACAGTGCATTTTTCAGGAATCACTGATCTTCTTCAGCTGCGTTCTTGCAGCTATCGCTGTGAATGTTTATTCGATCATTCACTCCGAGACCAAATGGAAAGAACTGTTCACAATGCTGCACATTACGTTTGCAGAGGCAGTCCTCTTCTTTGTTCTCGTGGCGACGGTTCGAGGGCTTGTTCACTGTGGCAGGAAAGTTTTCCGGGAGAAGGCGGACCTATAGCACGCTTCTCTTCACTCAATCAACGCATGAGCAACCACACCCTCTACTGTTCTCACGACTTACCTGGTTCGTGCAGGTGGCAGGAGCCTCCGGTGTAGAGTAGGGTGACTGATCCAGCGCGCGGCTCTGGATCCGAAGCTTTAAAGCCATGCGCTAAGCGTAGTCGACTAAATCATAGGTTCCCCAGATTCTTGAACCACGCTACCACTTCGGCTGCATTGCGATCTGGCGGGAAGACCGGGTAAAACGTGTGTTGGATCACTCCGCCTCGAATGGCGAGCGCGAGGCGTTTCAACAGCTTCATCCCGGCTGTATCGAATGTCGGCAATCGCATTGCCGCGACCAAGCGAAAGTGCTGATCGGAGAGGAGCGGGAAGGGAAGATGCAGCCGCTTGGCTACTTCATGTTGGTAGTTAGTATCTTGGGCCGAAAGGCCGAACACGTGTGCGACACCGAGAGCGTTCAGTTCGGCAAAATGGTCGCGGAATGAGCAGTTTTGAGGCGTGCAACCGCGGGCGCCTGGAATCAGGTCCCATCCGTCTGGATTCGGTTCACCCGGTCTTCCTGTCCGTGGATAGGTATAGACCAATGTCCATCCCGAGAGTGTCGAAAGGTTAACAACAGTTCTATCGGTGGCTGGCAAGGGAACGGAGGCGATGGGCATCCCTTGGAGATGTCGTGCAGCGCCATCGTCCAGCGGTGCAGGAAGAGCCGTCCAATCAGGCGTATCGATACTGTTTGTTGCCATACCTTTTATATTACTCAAAGGTTATCGGGTGCGACTACTGTATTCGACGAGCGCCAGATCTCCGTAAGTATTCAGTGCGCGCAGAAGGGATGGATACTATCTCGCTCGACCATTCATTCGGATCGCAAACATGCGGGCCTGTATAGGAAAGACATCTGCGATGGGGCGCGCCGACTGGAGTAGTAGATGAGACGGGCGGCTTTGTGGACGGCGTGCAGGCCGAGATGCGCGAGTTCGACCAACATGCGCACGTGGCCGAGTCCCTGCGTCACGCGCCTTCGCTGCGGCTCGCCGATCTGTGCGGGCAGGGAACCATGACAGGTAAGCGACTACGGAGAGGATGCCTCAAAACAGATCATCCAGCACGCGGTTAGTTCGCAATGGAATCGACAGCACTGGCTGGGACGTGTACCGGTCCATGTCGATAGATGAATCCCTGCGCTATCGCGCTCTTTCTCTTGTGTAGGCTAGTTGCAGAATCCGTAAGCGTCATCCGCAGGCCGTATTGCCGTGGAGTGAATCTCGTGAATCGAGATCTCAAGTGTCCACGTATTTTTAAGTGGACACTTGAGATCAGGCGGGATTGATCTGCGATTCCGAGAAGTTCC
>Ga0326727_10014258_pt1 | contig 17370 bp, 14 predicted proteins | sample MB2enrmetagenome_FD_207643 | JGI IMG/M metagenome (GOLD analysis project Ga0326727, IMG submission 207643) | Lab enriched peat soil microbial communities from McLean, Ithaca, NY, United States - MB29MY | ecosystem: Environmental > Terrestrial > Soil > Wetlands > Peat | place: USA: New York...
CGACTCGGGATAGGTGTTGAGCAGGGTTTGCAGGTCGAGGCGGGCTACGTCGTAGCGGCCCTTCTTCATGGCCACCATGGCTTTGTCGTAGAGTTCCTTGTCGGGCTGCTTGGACTGCACGCCGGCGAGGGGATTGGCGTTCAGGTCATAGGCTTTCTTTTGCTTCTTCTTCTTAGCATCGGCGGTAGCCACGCCCAGAAACAGAACCACAAGTGCGACAGCGACGATTTTGAAAGACAACCGGTTCATACCACCTCATTGGAGGAGGGCCCTGGGGTGGGACCTCCGCAGCACGCATGCGCTATATCAGTGAATTTTACTCTTTCCGCCCGCTGCCGTGCTTGCGGTTTGAAGGCTTTCGGCATCCCGGGCCGCAGCCAGCAGTGCACGCGCATCGCGCTCCGGCTCTCCGGCGCCAAAGACGGCGTTGCCCGCCACCAGCAATTCCCCACCAGCTTGGACGATGGCGACCACTGTGTCGTGAGCCACGCCGCCGTCCACTTCGATTCTAAATGCCAGCCCGAATTGGCGGCGGATTTCGGCCAGGAGGCGGATTTTGTGGAGTGAAAAAGGGATGAATTCCTGCCCACCAAAGCCTGGATTCACGCTCATGATGAGCACGTGATGCACCATGGGAAGAATGTCCACGATCAGGTCCACGCGGGTAGCCGGGTTAAGGACGACGCCCGGCCTCATGCCGTGGTGAAGGATCATCTCCAGCGTGCGGTGCAGGTGTGGGCAGGCTTCGTAGTGGACGCTCAGCCAGTTAGCGCCGGCATCGGCAAAAGCGGCAATGAAATCGTTGGGGTTATCGATCATCAAGTGGCAGTCGAGGGGCAGGCGGGTGGCTTTGCGCAGGCTGGCGACTACGGGCGGGCCGATCGTCATGTTGGGCACGAAGTGGCCGTCCATGACATCGACGTGGATGACCGTGCCGCCACCGCGCTCGGCCGCGGCGATCTGGTCGGCCAGATGGGCAAAATCCGCAGAGAGAATGGAGGGCAGCAGCTCAACCATAGATTTGGGGCGGAACTCCTTGCGGGGACAGTGTATCAGGCGGTGGGTGGGCAAAGAGTCGCTATTTCGGATTCGGTTTCGGAGAGACGAAAAGGAATTGGGCAAAGGGAAGATTGCTCGTCTTCAGGTACAGCGTGGGCTTCAGTGCGCCAGAAATATCGCCTGCCTCATTGGGTCTTGGGATCGTCTTCCGATCTTTTGTACTGAAGAACTCCGATGAGTGCGCGCCTAATTTTTCCTTCGATACGGAACCTTCCAGCCGATAGCCCCACCCCCATGCCGTGCGAAGCTCGAACCCAACGCGTTCAAGCTCTCCTTTGCCGTCGAAACAGTAGCGTGTAAATGTCCAGAGGTCCTCGCCGGGTTCAACCATGTAAACCGACGGGCCTGCATTCTTTTCCTGCCAGGATTGAGCAGAAATTCCGCCGTTCGTGTCGAGTTCGGGAACCTCTTCAATACTCGGATACTCGCGCCAGGCGCTTTGATCGCTAACCTTCGCAAAAGTCCGGGCACCAGCCGGTACTTCGGCCTTCACGTCACACTGGGGCGCAGCCATCGCGATAGGCGCAACACTGAGCGCCAAGGCACAACAAACAACGGCAATCCGTTCTGATTTCATTATCAGCGTTATGCTCCAGCCCGCCTGACCCTGCCCGCGCATCCTGCTTACGACCGGGCGGTTTAGTCGAGCATCTTTGCCGCCACGCGGCCCACGCCGCGCAAAATGGCCTTGATGGGCCAGCGGCCGTCGGCGCCGGGGAAGAAAATTTCGCCGGCGCGGCGAGCCTCGGGGCGGTAATACCAGCGCTTGAGCAAGGCCAGATGGCCCTGGCGGAGGGTTGGCGACGGCGCGCTCGCAGGGGCGGAGAGCTCGGCGAGTCCAGCTTCAAGCCGGGCTTCGAGGACACCGCGAGGAAGTTTGGATGCAGCGGTTGCCGGGTCTTGCGGCAGCGCGGAGGAGTCCTCAGGGGCTAAAGCCCCCTCGTTCTGTTGGCTGTTAGTGGCACGACTGAAGTCGTGCCCTTTCAAAAATTCTCCTGAGGAGCCTGCGTTGATTTCCGCTCCCTCACTCCTTTGCTCCCTTGTTTCCTGGTTTTCTGTTCCCTGTTCCGAATTCCCTATTCTCTGCTCTTCCGATATCGGCTCGATGGCCATGGGCTGGGCGAAGAGCGAGGTCGAGCCGGACCGCTCGTTCTGGATTCTCATGCCGAGAGTGGAGAAGACGGCGGGGCCGCGCAGACGGCCATTCTCAAAGAGAAAGACAGCCACTCCATCAGGGCGAGCAGAGGCCTGGAGAATGACGGCGCGAAGCTGGCTCAGCGGGCGGACCAGTTCGGCGGCGAGGGCGCGTACGGCTTCGGCGCGCTGCACCTGTGCGTGGAGCGCGGCTGCGGATTCGAATTCAAGAGCGGCCGAGGCCTGGTCGCGCTGCGTGCGGAGGGTGACGAGACGGCTTTCGCCGCGCGTGGCCAGGAAACTTTGGACGGCTGCGGATTCTTCCTGGTAGCGCTCGTCGGTGCAGCCCTTGTAGCACGGAGCGAGGCACATCTTCATCTCGGAGTAGACGCAACCGGGGAAGCTCGGATCGGGCGAGAGATCGAAGGTGCAGCGGCGCAGGAGAAAAAGCTTGAGCGCTTCTTCGGAGAATCGTTCGGCTGCCGCGCGCGACGGAAACGGCCCGTAAGCCCAATCGGCTTCGCGCTGGCTGGGCCGGTTGGTGACCACGATACGCGGATAGGGATTGCTGCCAAGAAAGCGCACAAAAGCGGGATGGCGCAGGTGCATTCGCTCAAGGCACTTCGTGCCGTATTGGTTTTGGAGGAGATCAAACTGGACGAGCAGCGACTCGAACTCGGAGCCGGTAAGTTGCCACTCTATGCGGCGCACCAGGCCGGCCAGATGCAGGCGGCGCGGATGACGGGCCGAGGGTTGCAGCAATCGTTCGAGGCGCGCGCGCAGATTGGGCGTGCGGCCGATGTAGTGCTCAGCGTGGGCGTCGGCGCCATAGAGGGCGAAGACTGCCGGGGATTGCGGCAGTTGGGCGAGCGCGGCCTTGGGATCGGCCGGGTCGAACGGGAGCGATTCGAGGCTGACGGGTTGGGAATCAAGCGGCACGGACCGGTACCCTTTTGCGTTCAGTGTGATTTTACGGCGATCATCGCGGCCGCGGAGACTCAATGGATGGCTTTTCGGAGATGTTGCGAAGCTGTTATGCTGCGTGCGCGGAGAAAAGCGATTTATGCAATGAGGATTACGCGTATGTGGTTCCTGGGCATGGATGTGGGGACGGGCGGGACGCGGACGGTGATTGTGGATGGCGCGGGAAAGCTGAAGGGAGCCGCGTCGAGTGAACATGCGCCATTTCGCGCCGAGCATCCGGGGTGGGCGGAGCAGGACCCCGAGGATTGGTGGCGGGCGGCGCAGGAGGCGATCCGCGGGGCTCTGGCCGCGACGCCGGAGCCGCGTGAGCCAGTTGCGGCCATCGCGCTGACCGGGCAGATGCACAGGGCGGTAATGCTGGACGCGGAGGGCCAGGTGTTGCGGCCGGCGCTGATCTGGTGCGACACGCGGACTGGAGCCCAGTGCGACTGGCTGACGGAGAAGATCGGATACCTAAAGCTGATCGAGCTGACTTGCAACCCGGCGCTGCCCAACTTTACGCTGACCAAGCTGCTGTGGGTGAAGATGCACGAGCCGGAGACGTTCAGAAGGATCAGGCACGTAATGTGCCCGAAGGACTACGTGCGCTACAGGTTGACGGGCGAGTTCGCGATCGACGTGCAGGAGGCGAGCGGGACGCTGCTGCTCGACGTGACGCACCGGCGCTGGTCGCGCGAGGTGGCCGAGGCGGCGGGCATTGAGATGGGCTGGCTGCCGCGAGTGTTTGAGTCGCCGGAGATCTGCGCGCGAGTAAGCGGGAAGGCTGCGGGGCTGACGGGGCTGAAGGCGGGAACGCCGGTAGCGGCGGGCGCGGGCGACCAGGGCGCGGGCGCCGTGGGCATGGGGATTCTGCAGCCGGGCAGCGTGTCGGCGACGATCGGGACTTCGGGTGTCGTATTTGCCGCGACGGCCGAGCCGGCCAAAGACCCCAAGGGACGCCTGCACACTTTTTGCCATGCCGTGCCGGGGGTGTGGCACGTGATGGGCGTGACGCAGAGTGCGGGCCTGAGCTTGCACTGGCTGCGGGAGACGTTTTTTTCTGGCCAGAGTTACGATGCGCTGAGCGAGGGGGCGGCAAAGGTCCCGGCGGGGTGCGAGGGCCTGGAGTGGGCGCCGTATCTGCTGGGCGAACGCACGCCGCATTTGGATCCCGAGGTACGGGCGGCGTTTGCGGGCATCGGCGCCGAGCACACAGCGGCGCATTTTGTGCGGGCGGTGCTGGAGGGCGTGGCGTATTCGCTTGAGGACACGTTTGCGCTGTTCCGGGAGCTGGGGATTCCAGTGAGCGCCATCCGGTTGGGCGGCGGCGGCGCCCGCGGCGCGTTGTGGCGGCGGATTCAGGCCGGAGTTTATGCGCACAGCGTAGAGGTGCTGAAGGCCGAGGAAGGCGGCGCATTCGGTTGCGCGCTGATGGCCGGCGTGGGTGCGGGTCACTGGAAGAATCTGGATGAGGCGTGCGCGCAGGCGATCGAGGTGGCGCAGCGCATCGAGCCGGACGCGGTGGATGTGGCGGCGTACAAGGACGGCTACGCGCGATGGAGGAGGATGTATCCGGCGTTGCAGAGTTTGCGGAGCTAGTACGACTGCGTCATAAAAAGCCACGCAAACAGCATGGGCACCGGGGCAGAGATCGAGCCAGGTGGGTTGCGATGTGTCGCCGGAGGGTGGCAATTGAGCGTGGATTATGCCGTTCGGTTCTTGGCGGCAGCGCCTCGGGGCGTGTAGCCGGCTTCGCGACGGGGTACGGGAAAGCGGACGTCTTTGACCCGCCGCGGCGGGGAGTTCGCAGAGGGGGGAAAGAGGCATCGCTCCAGCACCAGGAAGCCGTAGGCGGCGATGGACAGGGTAGCGTGATGGTGAAAACCGCGCCGGTTGCAGCCTTCAAAATGGCCCAAGTCAAGTTCCTGTTTGAGTTCCTCGTAATCACGCTCGATGCGCCAGCGCAGTTTGGCAGTGGCCACCAGCTTGCGAAGGCTGAGGGAAGCCGGCAAATTGGCGAGAAGGTACTCAGTTTATAACACAGTAGTACTAGGCCTTCATGCGCTCCAGCGTCTCGGCAAAATCGGGCAGCACAATGGTCTGCTCGCGGTCGGGACCGGTGGAAACCATCCCGATCTTTGCCCCGCTCTCGCGTTCCTGAAAGCGGAGGTACTCGCGCGCGGCCTGCGGCAACTTGTCGAACCCGGTAATGCCGTCCGTCGATTGCTGCCAGCCCTTCAGCGTCTTATAGCGCGGCTTGATGTGCTCCAGGCCCTGCACATCGGCGGGAATTTCGTCTGTGACCTTCCCTCCGATCTCGTATCCAATGCACACCGGAATCTCTGCCAGATCGTCCAAAACGTCCAGTTTCGTCACCACCAGCCATTCCGCGCCATTCACCTGGTTTGAGTAGCGCAGCAGGGGAATATCAAGCCAGCCGCAGCGCCGCGGCCTTCCTGTGACCGCACCGAACTCGTTGCCGCGTGCCCGCAGCGCATCGCCTGCGGCGTCGTGAATCTCGGTCGGGAACGGTCCCCCGCCCACGCGCGTCACATAGGCCTTGGTCACTGAGATCACGGTCCCGATCGCTGTCGGCCCCACGCCGGTTCCCGTCGCCGCTCCGCCCGCCGTCGCTGAGGACGAAGTCACAAATGGGTACGTCCCGTGGTCGATGTCCAGCATCGTCCCCTGCGCGCCCTCGAACATCACGCTCCCGCCTTTGGCCAGGATCTCGTTAAGCAGCCTGCCCGTATCGGCAACCAAAGGCCGCATCTGCTCCGCCGCCGCCGCGTACTCGTCGTACATCTTCGCAGGGTCCAGCGGATCGGTGCCGAACAGTGCGTGCGCTATGGCGTTCTTCTCTTCGCAGGCTGCCTCAATGTGCGTCTTGAGCAGTGCCCGATGCAACAGATCCACAACGCGCAGACCGCTGCGCGCCATTTTGTCCTCATACGCGGGCCCGATGCCCTTGCTCGTGGTGCCAATCTTCTTGCGCCCCGGTGCTGTTTCGGCCGCCAGCTCAATCATGCGGTGGTAGGGCAGAATCACCTGCGCTCGATTCGACACAAACAGCCGGCCATCGATGTCCAGTCCCGTCTTGCGCACCCGGGCCACTTCATCCAGGAAATAGATCGGATCCAACACCACGCCGTTGCCAAGAATGCCTATGCATCGCGGCCGCAGCACGCCGCATGGAATCAGTTGCAGGACAAACTTGTGATCTCCAATGACGACCGTGTGCCCGGCGTTATGTCCGCCGGCGTAGCGCGCGACCGCGGAAAACCGCTCGCTCAGCACGTCAACGATCTTGCCTTTGCCTTCGTCGCCCCACTGGGCGCCCAGCACTACAGCCGTCTTTGCTCGCATCGCTGTCCCTTGATTCCCCGTGCCGATCCACACACACCAACCAGCCGCAGCAAGCGCTCAGGGCCGCCGCGCGCGGGCGCAGTTTTTGATTGCGGTTCACCACCCCGCAACCTCTTCGATTTTAAACCCTGGGTACATCAAGGCTAGATCAGCGCTGTCGCAGCACTCACCATCTCATAAGCCTTCTCAGCTACCCTCTCCGCATGCCCCAAGCCCTTGCATCCCAAAGACTCCTGCTGCGCCGCTGGCGCGAGTCAGACCGGCTGCCCTTTCCGAGGTTAAACGCCGATCCGCGCGTGATGGAACTCATGCCCGCCCCGCTCTCTCCTGAGGAATCGGACTCGGGCTTCGACCGCATCCAGGAGCATTTCCAGCACTACGGTTTCGGGCTGTTTGCGGCGGAGCTGCTCGAGAACCGAACTTTCCTCGGATACATCGGGCTTTCCGTTCCAACCTTCGACGCGCCCTTTATGCCGGCGATTGAAATCGGCTGGCGCCTGGCGGCTGAGTACTGGGACCGCGGCCTCGCCACTGAAGGTGCGCGCGCGGTCCTTCAATATGCATTTGACGATCTCAGTCTCCGGCGCCTTGTCTCCTTCACGCCGCCACAGAATCTGCGCTCCCGCAAAGTGATGGAAAAGCTCGGCATGGTTCACAACCAGAGCGACGATTTTGACCACCCGCGTCTCCCCGAAGGCCATCCCCTGCGGCGCCACGTGCTTTACCGGCTCGATGGCGAAGCCTACGGCAAAACCAGAGAATGTGTGCCCTATTCAGCTTTTCTTGAAGGTCGCCGCTCCTTGGGGTCGCGGCGACTTAAGTGCAGCGGCTTCGGGTTACAGCATCTCTGGTTTTGTTATAGCGCGCCCAAATCCGCTCATCTTGACCAGCGCAACCTGACTTGAAGCCACGACAGGCGCCGCCGGATCCGCTTCGTGGAACTCCAATGTTAACCAACCACCCTTCTGCTTCGTTCTATTTGCAGACGCGTATGCGTCGCTCCATTGAACGAGGAGATCTTGCAATGAACCATCGAAATCGCGTACTCCCCCCGAATTCCTTCTTGCCTTTGATCTTCTGCGCCATCGCTGGCCTCGCCCTGGTATCCGCGCTTCCGGCCACCGCGCAAACCCGCCCAGCCGCGCCCAAACAGCCGGCAGCAGCCGCTCCAGCGCTCGCCGAAAAAGACGTCGCCGACACGCAGGAGCAGCTCCTCAAGCTGCTTCGCCTTAGTCCGGTACTCACCACAGTCGTAGCCCGCGATCCCTCGCTTCTGGCCGACGAAACGTACGTCAGCCGCAGCAACCCTGAGCTGGCTCAGTTCATCGCCGGCCATCCCGATATCGCCCGTAACCCGGAGCTCTACCTTTTCAGCCATCTAGGTGAGGGCGGAGGCCGCCGCGAACAGGTGCTCGAACGCGCAGTATGGCCTGATCTGGTTCCACCCGACCGTCCTCAATCCCACGGCGCCCAGATCGCGGGGGTGATGGTTCCCATCATCATTGTTCCAGCCTTCTTCCTCGCTGTCTTTTTGATCATCCGGCTCTTCGTACAGAGCCACCGCTGGAACCGCAGCTTTCAACAGCAAAGCGAGATCCACGCCCGCCTCATCGATAAACTTGGCGCCAGTCAGGATCTCGCTGCGTATATGGAAACAGAGGCGGGCAAGCGATTTCTTACCATGTCGCCCATCGCACTGGATCCGGAATCAAGCATGCACATGCCCAACGCTGTGGCGCGCGTGCTCACGCCGCTACAGGTCGGCATCGTGATGACGCTTTTGGGCATTGGTCTGCTGCTGCTGCGTTACGCAGGGTCCGACATGGAAACGCCCATGACTGTTCTCGGAACGCTCGCACTCATGCCCGGAATCGGGTTTATCCTCTCGGCAGGAGTAACTTGGGTGCTGGCTCGGCGGCTTGGCCTCATGCCGGACCAGCCCGCCGCGCACATTGAGTCGACCGCGTCCTCCGGTGCACAGGATGGGCGGTAAGAACGGAACTCGGCCATGACCTCTGTCGTAATAGAGAGAAGTATGTCCATGGAATTCGCACTTCCGGGTTCATTTGCCCGCGGCGCGCTCAATCGTGCCGCCGCCGCCCAAGTCTCTGGCCCAACGATGGACAATGACGCCTTCGCGGCATTTTACGAACGCTCGGCGCGTCCGCTCTGGGCGTATCTCGCCCGCGTCTCCTCCGATCCCTCTCTGGCTGAAGATCTTATGCAGGAGAGTTACGTCCGCTTCCTCTGTGCCGCCCGCGCCCCGTCACTCTATGCCGAAGGCGAGGCGTCTGCCCGGCTCTACCTCTTCCGCATTGCCACCAATCTGCTGCGCGATCAATGGCGCCGCCCATCGGCCGCATCCCTCGAGGAGATCCCCGAAGAGTTCTTCGCCGCAAGCCAAAGCGCCGGGCATGCAGACGCTCAAAACACGCTGGGCCCCGCGCTTCGCCAGATGAAGCCCCGCGAACGCCAACTGCTTTGGCTCGCCTACGCTGAAGGCTATTCGCATCGCGAGATCGCGCGAGTCACGGGCCTTGCCGCGGCCAGCATTCGCCTCCTGCTCTTCCGCGCGCGCCGCAGAATCGCGGCGCTCCTGCGCGAGCAAAGCGCGCCCATCGGGAGGAAATCATGAACCTCACATCCTGCCCGCACGAAAGCGAACTCCGCAATCTCATCGAACATGGCCAATGGCCGGTTATAGAACCTAACTTGCGCGCCCACATGAACTCCTGTTGCTCGTGCGGCGACCTTGCTTTGGTGGCCGAGGCCTTCCAACATGCCCGCGCAGTCACAATCGCCACGGCGCGGCCCGTCTCACCGGGCATCCTCTGGTGGCGCGCGCAACTACGCCGCCGCATCGCCGCTGTCGAACGCATCGGCCGTCCGCTTCTCGGCGCGCAACTCTTCGCGCTCGCCGTCACACTGCTTTCCGGCCTTGGATTTGCCGTTTTCGAGGCGCGCCATGGTGTCGCTTGGTTTACCTCGGCCTCCTGGCGCGACTGGTTTGCCCAACTTCCGCAATGCGCCACGCAGCACTGGCAGAATCTGTTCTCATCATTGCAGGCCGATCCGGGATGGATTTGGATGGTCGCTCTCCCGGCCTCCGCCACCTTAGCGCTGCTCGGCGGCGTTGCCGTGTACCTGGCTACGGATCGGCAGTAACAGAAATCCCGCTCATGGCCGTAAGACAGTATGCGTTTGAGGGCGTCGCTCGGGCCGCCGTTGTCGATTTCATCGCTGCGCTGCCGTAAGTCTCAACATCAGCGCGCCGCTGCGGCTATCTGCCTTAGGGCCGGCAACACGTCGCCGGATCTTATTGGATCCGATCCCGGCTTCCCAAAGCTAAAGTAAAGTCGACGGTACAACGCATAGATACCATCATAGGTGGCGCGCTCCGCCGGATCAGGATCGACTGTCCGGTATTTCGGGCAAAGAATCTCCTGCGCCTCTTCGACCGTTTTGAAAGTCCCTGCGGCAAGGAATGCAAAGATAGCCGAGCCAAGGCTTGTGACTTCATCCCGCGGGACCAGCACCGGCTTTCCGAATACGTTCGCATAGACCCGGTTCAGCGTCTCGTTCTTCTGTGGAATGCCGCCGCCGTTGATCACTCTCCGAATGGGCACGCCATGCTCAGCCATGCGCTCAAGAATGATGCGGGTATGAAACGCCGCGCCCTCAATGGCAGCGAAAAGTTCATCCTGCGCCGTATGGGTCAGATTCCAGCCAAGCGTGATACCGCCCAGTGCCGCATTGACGAGCACAGTGCGGTCTCCGTTGTCCCAAATCAGCCGGAGTAGCCCGGTCTGTCCCGCGCGGTAGCTCTCCAGCCCTCGTGACAAATCAGCGACCTTGGTGGCTGCGCGGCGTGCAATGGCCTCGAAGACATCGCCAGTGGCTGAGAGCCCCGCCTCGATGCCGTAGTAGCCTGGATGAATCGAGCCTTTCACAATGCCGCAGACGCCTGGGATTAACTCCGTTTCTTTGGCCATCGCCATGATGCACGTTGACGTGCCCACCACGTTGACGACATCGCCTTCCCGTATTCCGGCGCCGATTGCGTCCCAGTGCGCATCGAATGCTCCGAAGGGAATGGGTATTCCGGGGCGCAGGCCCAACTTCGCCGCCCACTCGGGGCACAGGTGGCCGGCGATCTGATCCGAGGTGCCGTAGCGTCCACGAAGCTTGGCGTGCACGCCGGTAAGGAGCGGGTCTATCTTTGTCAGGAAAGTTTCTGACGGTAGTCCGCCGAATGTAGGGTTCCACATCCACTTATGGCCCATCGCGCAGACACTGCGCGGAAGCATTGCGGGGTCTTTGATGCCGCAAAGCAACGCCGCAACCATGTCACAGTGTTCGAGCGCGGCGGCGAGGCGCGTGCGGCGGTCCGGGTTATTCCTCAGCCAGTGCAGCAGCTTTGAGAAGCCCCACTCGGAGGAGTAGACTCCTCCGCACCATTGAATCGCTTCGAGTCCCTCGCGCTCCGCAGTTGCCGTGATCTCCGCTGCCTCGCGTTTAGCGCGGTGATCGCACCACAGATAATAGTCGTCGAGCGGCTGCAGCGCTTCATCTACAGGGATCATGCTTGTGCCCGTAGTATCGAGGGCGATGGCTTCGACGTCCTCTCCGGAGATGTTGGCCTGTTCGAGAGCCTTCCGCGTCGCCTCTACGAGCGCACGCATATGCTCGGCATGCGACTGCGTCGCGTGGTCCGGATCATCTTTCTTGCGAACCAGTGGATAATCTGCCACTGCTGAGCCAAGCCTTCCGCGATCGCTGTCGACGATCGAGACGCGCACGCTCAGGGTTCCGAAGTCAGTGCCGGCTACAATGGCCATGAACTACCTCCTCAGCTTCTTTTCGCCGAATTTCCGTTGTCCGGTTCTGAACCGGACTAAGGCATTTTCAGAGATGATGGGCGCCCCCAGAATGGTACAAGACCGGCGCTCATTTGGGGACGCGCCGGCTTGAATGCAGCAGCTGCGCTCTATCGTATCTCTGAAAATACGCTAGCGCGCTGCGTAAAGGGGCGCAACGGAAACAACAGCCAGGCCGATCACGAACAGTATGAACATAAAAACCAGCAACCGCCTCACGAGTGCTCCGCCGCCGGCAAACTCCTTCCAGACAACAACGCCCCAGAAGGCGCCCACCATGGTCGAGCCTTGGCCGAGCGCATAGCTGATCGCCGGTCCCACCTGCAGCTCCCGCGGCGCGCTGGCCGCCACGAAGCTCGATAGCGTGCCCACAGCCCAGACAATACCGCCGATAATGCCCCAGAAATGCTCCTTAGACGTTCCGCGAAAGTATTCGCGAAAGCGCAGGGGTTCTCCCTGGACCGGCTTCTTCATAAAGTAGGCGTTGAATACGAACGTGGAGAGAAAGACGCCGACGGAGAAGACAAATCCAATCGCGTAGGGTCCCAATCCGCCCGCGCCCTTTTTCCCGATCTCGACGAGAGGGAAAAACATGCCCATGAGCACACCACCGATCACGCTCAACAGAATACCCTTGCGGATCTTGTCCTTCCCCTCTGACTTCCCCTGCTTCGGCTCGCGGTTTCCGGCTTCTTTCGCCATGGTGTGAATGCGGTATGCGACACCGTCCAATACGATGGCTGCTACAACCAATGCCACACCGGTGAATAACAGCACGGGATTGCCCTGTGGATTGACGAAGTAATTCCAGATCACGCCGACGACCAGAGCCAGGCCAACACCAATCGGAAACGCCACTCCAAGCCCGGCGATTGCCATCGCACCGACGACCAGGATATTCGAGAGGTTATAAACAACGCCACCGAGGAATCCGAACAGAATGGCCCGTCCGCTGGCGGACATCAGGTCATCCAGGAAGGGCCGCCCGTAGCTTCCCATTGAGCCCAGTGTGAAACCAGCCAGGATTGAGGTCAGGAGAATGCCCAGAGCATAGTCGAAATAGAGAAGTTCAAAGCGCCAGTTCTTGACAAGCTTGACAACGTTGGCCCAGGAGCCCCAGCATGCCATGGTCAAAATTGTCATGAACAATGCCACAAAATAACTGTGAGGTACAACCATACTTACTCCTTCGAGATTGCGACAAGATGTTCGTTACGGTTTGCAGAAAATGGCTGCACTCAATTCGTGCTGCCAAAATCCACGACAACAATACACCTCCTATTACCGGCACATCGAACGATCCTGCATGAGTCGACGCCTTGTCCGATTGGAGTGATACAGCACCCCCATTCAGATTGAAATAGACCGTCGGGCTTCTTCCAACAGCTCGCCGATTCGTCCGAGATCAGCGACTGTCAAATCCGGCTGATTGGTCAGGCTGGCGGCCTGCGATGCGGTCGTTTCCCCAGTCAGGACGAGAGCTGCCGGGACACCGGCTTCCCGGGCCATTTTCATATCCGTGTAGACGCGATCGCCCACCATCAGCATCTGCTCCGCAGGGCAAAGGAGACGATCGCACAATTCAAGCAGAATCGATGGGTTCGGCTTCCCGAAAACAATAGGATGCCTGCCTGTAGCTGCCGTCAAGCACGCGCAAATGGAACCGCAATCCACCAGAATTGTGGGCTCATCGGTAGGACAGACAAAGTCGGGGTGAGTCGCCAGGAAGGGCAATCCGGTACTTACCCAGTAGGCGGCGCGGCACAGGCGTTCGTAGGTCAGCGTGGTGTCGAAACCCACCACCACGGCTTCCGGCGCATCCCAATTTACGGCAAATCCTGCGTCGACAAACTCCTCGACCAGGGACTGAGTGCCCAGAACTGCAAGAGTTCGAACCAGCGGCAAGTGGCTGTGCAGATAAACGATCGTGGACTCGGAAGGCGTGTAAATCTCCGATGCGCGGGCTTCAATGCCCAGCCTCTTCAGTTTTGCTCCATAGCCGGCCTTGCTAAGAGAAGTGTTATTGGTGAGAAATGTGTAGCCGATTCCCAGACTACGCAGGCGTTTCAGGAAGGGCAAGGTATGCGCGAAGAGCCGCTTGCCACGGTACAGCGTGCCATCCATGTCGAGAACCACGTGGCGCACACGCGAGAGGTCTATCACTGCAGGTCTTCTCCTTCAGGCGGCCACGGTCCTTGAGGGCTGAATAGATGATCGAGCGCGGAGTCGAATACGCCCAGCCGCTGGACGAGATCGAGTATAGTGAAGCGGCGCCGCATATAGCAGCACTGCTGATAACTCAAGCGCAGGCGCGCCCGTGAAATGCCGATCTGGCCGGGATCGAAGGGACAGCCGGCGCGGCGCAGCATGTCGCGCAGTTCGCGGAACGGGATTAATTGCGCCATGAGTTTTGAACGGAGTTCTCCCCAGTTTTCTTGAAGCCGCTTCAACTGGACGCGAAGAGTCTCCCGGGAGACATATTTGGCCCGGGTTTCTTCTCTCGCTCTTTTCTCCAGCGCCCCGGAACCGAACAGCTTGTGTATTCTCTCCTCCAGTACCTCCATAGAGGGCCAGGCGCCGACAGCGTCTTCAATGTTGAAAGTGTGCAGGTCCATGTGCAACAAGCACTCAAAAAGCGCAAGCGAAGCCAGGACGCCGATTCCCACCTTAAAGCCGTGCGAAGGAGCAACGCCATTGAATGTGTGATGTTGCATATCCCAGAGATGGCTGAACTGGTGTTCGGCGCCCGATGCGGGCCGGCTGGACAGCGTTGACTGCATCGCGAATCCACTCATCACCAGTCCGTGAACCAGGTGGCGGAGGGCCGAAGGGTCCATGGCTGAAATCGCGTCCGGTGAGCCAATCCAGGAGCGCAGCGGGCCTTGCACAGTTTGCCAGGCCTGTAGGTCAATCGGCTCTATTCCTGCCGCATCCGCCAGAATCCAGTCTGCGCCAGCCACGACTTTGGCCACCAGATCTCCATAGCCCCAGGCATTCATGCCCATGGGAGCCTGGGCGATGATATCCAGATCGGCCAATATGGCCCATGGGGCGGGACAATCAATCGTCTCTTTAGATCCCTCTGTGGTAATGGATGCACCGAAGGCGGCATAGCCATCCATGGAGGCTGCTGTCGCAACAACCATATACGGACGGTTCGTCTGATAAGCCGCCAGCTTTGTCAGATCGTTGACCGTTCCGGATCCGACAGCGACAGGAATGGCCGCATGGGAGCGGAGCGCTGCCACAAGGTCCCGCACGCACCCGTCGTCGGCATAAACATGCGAACCAAAGACAAACGGTTTCCGCAGCGCTCGATTCTCCCCCAGGAAACTCTCCGCAACGTCCTGACCAGCGGCTTCATATGTGTTTCCGTCGGCAACTATCAGAGCTTCTTGAGAGCCGAACACGGATGAGAATATGCTGGCGGTCCGATGGCGAACGCCTTGGTCTACCGCAAGGTACCGAGTGTCACGCGCCGCATTCAATGCCCGCTCAATGAGTTCTTGTTCCCTTTCCAATGCGATTTTGTTCACCCGATCATGACTCCAATCCTCTGTCATCAATTCTCGTATGCATTCACACCGCGGGGCTTAACCCAGTTTGCAACAGATAGTGCCCGAAAGCGCCCACTGTTCGCCGCATCTTGAACGCAGCACTCCACCCTATTCGCCTCGATCGGCAAAAACGCGGTTCCGGACGCCTCAACGAGCTTCAGCGGGTCCAGTATTTCATTTCTCCAAGCCTGATGGCATGCCGGAGGGAAGTGAGGCGGCGAGTCGGCGAATGAATTGGGGTTCGTGCTTCCCCAGGTTTCAGAGTCGAGATCCGGGCAAGGGAGAGATTCCCGGCCGCCGTATGGCCCCTCGGTAACGCGCACGAGTAATGGCCCTAATGGATTATTGACCGCTGAGTCTCTCTCGGGCCTAATGGGACTCAACTGAGATTTTCCGTGATTCCCCGGTGCTTAAGACCGGATTGCTTTCGTCCGTTTTTTCCTTGGCAACGCGCCATTAGAACACGAGCGCGTTTGCCGAGCCACTGTGTGGGGCAGGTTCCTTGCTAAACTTGAGAGATGTTTACCCCGATGCAGAGAGCGGGGGTCGTGCCCTTCAGTCGGGCTTTCTTGCCTGGGGTCTTGTGAGAGCCATTTTGCCTGTGAGGGGCGTTCAAGAGAATTAGAAAATATGTCATCGAAACAATCCAAACCATTTTTCCACGAGACACTCCCCAACACCGGCGAGGTTGCCTACTTCTCGATGGAGGTAGCGATCAGTCCATTGATACCGACGTACTCGGGCGGGTTGGGCATACTGGCCGGCGACACGCTGCGTTCGGCGGCCGACCTGGGCGTTCCGCTGGTTGCCTTCACACTTGTGCACCGCAAGGGGTACTTCCGGCAGCATCTGGACGCTACCGGCATCCAGACCGAGGATGTGCAACCGTGGAACCCGGCGGATTTTTGCGCCGAGGAACCGGCGCGAGTGACGGTGGCGATTGAAGGCCGGATTGTGACCGTGCGTGCATGGCGCTATGACCTGGAGGGGTGCTTTGGGCACGTAGTGCCGATTTACATGCTGGACACAGACCTGGAGGAAAACTCGGGCTGGGACCGGGGCCTGACCGATCACCTGTACGGCGGGGACACGAACTACCGCTTGCAGCAGGAGGTTGTGCTGGGGATGGGCGGCACGCGCATGGTGAATGCGCTGGGGCTGCACGTGAATGTCTATCACATGAACGAAGGACACGCGGCGCTGCTGACGCTGGCGCTGCTGGAAAGCCAATTGGGCGGCGGGCCGCTGGGCGCGCCCACGGAAGCGGACATCGAACGGGTGCGGCGCAAGTGCGTTTTTACGACGCACACGCCGGTGCCCGCGGGCCACGACCGCTTTTCGACCGAACAGGCGATTCGCATTTTGGGGAGCGACCGGACGGCGCGACTGGAGAAGTTGGGGAGTTTTCGTGACGGATTGCTGAACATGACGCTGCTGGCGCTGCGGTTTTCGCGTTACGCGAACGGCGTGGCCATGCAGCACGGCAAGGTGTCGCGCGCCATGTTTCCGGAGTTCAGGATCGACACCATCACCAACGGCGTGCACGCGCCGACGTGGATTTCAGAGCCCGTCGAAAAAATGCTGGACGAGCAGATTCCGGCGTGGCGGCGCGACAATCTTTACCTGCGCAACGCCATCGACCTGCCCGAGGAGAAGATTCTGGCCGCGCACGCGCGGGCGAAAGAGAACTTGCTGGCCGAGGTGGGCTCGCGGACGGGGCTGGTACTCGATCCCAAGGTGTTGACGCTGGGGTTTGCGCGCCGCGTCGCTACCTACAAGCGCGCCACCCTGTTGTTCACTGATCCGGAGCATCTGGCGGAGATTGCGGCCAAGGCGGGAGGATTGCAGATTCTGTACGCCGGCAAGGCGCACCCGCAGGACGAGCCCGGCAAGGCGCTGATCCAGCAGGTCGTGGCAGAGGCGGGCAAGTACTCGAACACGAATTTGCGGATTGTTTACCTTGAGAATTACGACTGGAAGCTGGGCAACCTGCTGACCGCGGGCGTGGATGTGTGGGTGAATACGCCGCGGCGGCCGTATGAGGCTTCAGGCACGAGCGGGATGAAGGCGGCGATGAACGGCGTGCCGAGTTTGTCGATTCTGGATGGCTGGTGGATCGAAGGCTGCATCGAGGGCGTGACGGGATGGGCGATTGAGGACGGCGCCAACGATGCAGAAGAAGCGCAGTCGCTTTACCGAAAGCTGGAAACAGCGGTCGTGCCGCTTTATCTTGCGGCGCCGCAGCAGTGGGCGCGGCTGATGCGGACGACGCTGGCTTTCAACGGCTCGTACTTCAATACCAACCGCATGGTGAAGCAGTACACGCGCAACTCCTACTATCCGATGAAGATGACTGAGGCGGCGAAGGTGGAGGAAGTGGAGTACGCGGACTGAAAGGCAGCTCCTAGCTTCTA
>Ga0326727_10014259_pt1 | contig 17369 bp, 16 predicted proteins | sample MB2enrmetagenome_FD_207643 | JGI IMG/M metagenome (GOLD analysis project Ga0326727, IMG submission 207643) | Lab enriched peat soil microbial communities from McLean, Ithaca, NY, United States - MB29MY | ecosystem: Environmental > Terrestrial > Soil > Wetlands > Peat | place: USA: New York...
TGGGGAAATCTGTGCAAGGCAGGCTGCCATATCAAAGGCAGAATACCGCTCACGGCCAAATCACTGAGCGCAACTACAGTGTAGCACAGCTTCGCTTTTCGCTCGCCCTCATCGCTCTTGACTTCAACGCCCAGGCTCGCGAACTCCGCCCATGCGCGCATCCGGCAGACCCAGGCGGCGCTTGATCTCCAGCAGCTCCTCAATCTTGTTGCCGGGCAGAAACGCAAGAGGCTTGCCGATCTGCTTCGCGATGAGAAAGGTCTTACAGTAGGTCTCAAAAGTCTCAACAAACCATTCGGCGTGGCTCACCGTGTCGGCCCAGCAGACGATGCCGTGGTTCGAAAGCAGGATAGTGTTGTGGTCGCGGACGAATGGGCGCACGGTCTCGGCAAATGCCTGCGTCCCCGGGGTTTCATATGGCGCAACGGCCGCGGGACCAATCGAAGTTTCGTACTCGGAGATAAGGCCGATGGGAGGCGCGGAGCCGGTCATCGCGAATGCCGTCGCGTGGGGAGGATGGCAATGGACGACGGCGCGCGCGCTGGGGTTGGTCCGATAAATCTCAAGATGCAGCAGCAATTCGCTGGTGCGCAGGCGATCGCCGGCCAGGATATTGCCTTCAAGATCGGAGAGGCAGATGTCGGCCGGCTCCATGTCGCGCTTGCTCATCATGGTCGGCGTGCAGAGCAGAAAGCGCTCCCCGAGCCGCACGCTGATGTTGCCGCCGTTGCCGTCGACATATTGGCGTTCCCACAGCTTGCGGCCGACGGCAATGATCTCCATGCGCAGGGCGTGGGCCTCGGGGGAGATGGCGGCTGCCAGCGGCGAGATTTCGTCCGCTGCGCCAGTCTGCGATTCTTCCCTTCCCTGTTCCACTGGTGGAACCGGAGTCTGCTCCAAAGTTTGCTCCATCGACCGGCCTCACGCGTGGGGTGGTTCCGCGGGGTGCGCCCGGAAAGGCACACCCGTCTCCTATTATTTTGTCCCGAACGGGAGCCAGTGCTCGTGATATCGGTCACGTTTGAACAGACTGTGCAGGGGCGTCTGATCGCGGACATGTTGCCGGTTTTTTTACGCCCGAACCAGTTTTCGCTGCAGCTCCTCCAGGGTCTGGCCTTTGGTTTCCGGATAGAACAGAGCTACCACCACCAGTTGCAGCACCGTGGCGGAGGCGAAGAAGACGAACGGCGTGCCCTGACTGAATTGGTGCGCCAGGACCGGAAAGGCGAAAAGGATGGTGGTGTTAAGGGCGGAGAGGCTGGCGTTACCCACACCCTGACCCTTGGAGCGAACCGAATTGGGAAAGACTTCGCCGATGTAAATAAAGACTACCAGTCCCTGAGAGAGGGCGAAGAAGGCGATGTAGACGACCAGCAGGCCAAGCAGGGCCGACTGATGGCTGTTGGTATTGAAGATCCAGGCCACGCCCGACAGGCAGGCGGAGGTGCCGATGGCGCCGAGTATGAGCAGGCTTTTGCGGCCGAAGCGATCGATGAGGGACATGCCTACCAGAGTGAAGGTTAGATTGGTGGCGCCAATGACAATGGATTGCAGGTCGCTGGAAAGCTGGCTGAAGCCGGCGGCGGCAAAGATGCTGTGCATGTAACTGAGGATGGCGTTGATGCCGGTCAACTGGTTGAATGCGCCGATGGTGATGGCCAGAAACAAGGGGTAACGATACTTCCAGCGGAAGACCGGCTCGTGGATTGTAGCGTGCTCGGCCTGGAGCGCGGACTGGATTTCGGCCAGCTCGGCCTTGGGATCCGGAGCGCCCATCTGTCCCAACACCGCGAGGGCGTCGGCGATCCGGTTGTGGGAGGCCGACCAGCGCGGAGAAACCGGAATGCCCAGCAGGAATAGAAGAAAGAGCAAGGCCGGGATCGCGCCGACCCCAACCATGACGCGCCACTCTATCGCACCCAGGTGGGCAAGGCGGACCAGGTAGTTTGAGGTGTAGCCGATCAGGATGCCGGAGACCACGTTGATCTGGAAGGCGCCGACCAGCCGTCCCCGCCACTGGGCCGGAGCAAGCTCCGCGATGTAGACGGGGCCCAGCACGGAGGCTGCGCCGATAGCGAGCCCGCCGAGAAACCTGGCCGTCAGCAACATGGGCCATCCGACGGAGAATGCGGCGGCCAGTGCGGCAAAGCAGTAAAGCGCGGCGGCATAGCGCAACGCGTTGCGCGAGCCCAGCCTTTGCCCAACTACTCCAGCCGCGAAACAGCCCAGAATCGTGCCCACCGGGGAGACCGCGACCGTCAGGCCCTTGTAGTAAACGTTCAGGCTATAAAGGCGCACCACCGAGTCGATGATTCCGGAGATGACTACGGTATCGAATCCGAAGATAAGGCCGCCCAAGGCGCCTGTCAGCGTTGCCTTGATCAGTTTGGAATTGGGTCGCATGGTTTCCGGCCTTTCCAGTTCCAAACCATCCTACAGACTGGCGCGGCAAGGGGGCAAAATCGGGTGCGGGCGATCGCGCCCCGGGTAGCGCCGGTCGCCAGGGGGCGAGATTTGATCTTCCGTAACCAGAAAAAAGCGCATGAAGAGCTATAATCGGGTGCTCTGAAGGTCTTTGGCGGTTGCAGCCGGAGTTTCCGCACCGTTCCCCGGGCCGCTCTTCTCAGGAGTCCTCTGCGGAGAGATGAGGTCCAGGCCCCGGATCGAAGAATGGTGCGACTCTCTTGGCTGGAAGGGGACGGCGATGACGGACCGGATGCCCAGCATCATGCAATGCCGCATTACCTTGTGCGCGGCTTTTCTATGTTTTGCCGCAGCGGCCGGCGCACAGACGACGGAGTGGAAATCGTACAGTTATCCCGCCGACGGGTTTCAGGCCTCCTACCCATCTGCGCCGGAGATACAGAAGAGGAATATTCCGACCGACGCCGGCACGTTTGAGTTGCGTTCGTATATCGCGCAGGACGGGGACGTGGCGATGTTCGTCGGGGTGTGCGATTACGGCTCGCAGGTTACCGGCAAGGACCCCCAGGTTCTGCTGCAAGGGGCGAAGAACGGGGCTCTGCAAAACTCCAATTCACATCTGGTAAGCGAGAAGAAGATTACGCTCGGTGTCTACCCCGGCGTGGAGTTTGAAGCAGTAAGCGATGCAGCGCACTTTACCGTCCGCATCTACATGGTGGGCACCACGCTCTACCAGACGCTGGTGGTTGCGCCGCTGGGTAAACCCTATGCCGGTACGACGCAGTTCCTTGACTCGTTCCAGTTGATCGCGAGGACCGGCAACTAGAGCTTGTTATTAACTATGGGGTGGGCAGCGCCGGGAGCCAGTTTTTCTCAGTTCGAGGAAAGAGGAGTGACGCATACCGGGTGTCTGCTAGCGACGATTGACGAAGAAATGAGGGAAATTGGCCCCGGCCCTTCGGGTTGCGGCCTAAATCCGGCCATACTTCATTCTCGCCCTCGACGGTGGACCCGCCACAGCCTTCGGGCTCGGCTTCGTATGGCCGGATTTCCGCTCGCAACGCTGCCCACCCCATAGTTAATAACAAGCTCTAGGCCTGCTCAGCTCTCGGCGCGCGGGTTGCCGGGAAAGACGGCCAGAATGCGGCAGCGGTTCTTATCAGCCGCGCTCCAGGCCAGGGCCATCTCACTTTCCATGCAGGCGCAATCACCGGCCTCGAGCACCTCCTGCATGCCGCCGGCGTCCAAATGCAGGCGGCCTTCGAGCACATAAACCACGCCGCTGGTCTCGCGAAAGCAGTCCGCGGCACAAGCGGCTGCGCCGGGGGAAAACTCGATCACCTTCGCCACCAGGCGCGGATTCTCTCCGGTCGCGTTCAAGGGCGTAACCTTGAACGGCTCCGGTCCGCGGCCACTGCTCTCGAAGTGGGCCTTGCGCGTGATGGAGAGCGTGTGGCGCGCGGGCTCTGCGAAGAAGTGACTCATGCCAACGCCGTAGATGCGGCTGATGGTGGCCAGGGTGGGTAGTGTGGGAATCATGCGGTCGGTCTCCAACTTTGATAAAAGAGCGGTTGACAGGCCGGTCTCGGCGGCTAGCCGGGAAAGCGTGAGGCGCTTCTGGGTGCGCAGCGAACGCAACTTGAGGCCGATGCAATAGGGTTCCAGTGACCACTGCGCGTAGGAAACAGGCTTGGGCATGCAGACTCCCTTCGGTTCCGGTTACCTCTTCCGATCCGGTTACTCGGTTTTAGCGATTCTGGCAGAACGCCCGGCTCGGGCTCCTGAATTATTCCTGAAGTTTTTCCGCATCTTCGTCTAACGCAGCCTCGTGCGTCCGCCTGGTGAGTGAGATCTCGTTGCGCAGCGATCCACTCGGGCGCCTCTTGCTTGAGCTATGCAATCAAATCGAGATCTTGACTCGGTCTTCTCATCGGGCAGTCAACGATTTGAAGGCAATGTTAAGCTCACGGTGGGATTGTGCGACAGCACTGGAGACGTAGGCTTTGGAGTTGCTTTCGATCAGGCACGGCCTCAAGCCGCAAATTTTGTTTGAGATACGCTTAGCGTCTTTTATTTACTAGTATGGTACTAAGTAACCACTTTCTATTACCTAATGCTGAAGAAAATGCAAAGTACTTCCCTCCTTCGCCACCTTACGAGTGGATAATCAAGTTACCAAAACTACGCTCATTGAAACCTAGAAGTTCAAAGAGCGTGCTGCATGATTTCTTTTCCCGGATACCCCGCCAGACAGGGTTCGGCGCACCTACAGGCGGTTGCCATTCGCCTTGGACGAATGGCGCAACATCGGCGAACTGGTTGACCAGGAATCCGAAGAACTGCGTTGGGTCGGATGCATCGGCGTATGTCAGCAACACCGGGCTCTGAAAAACCAGGACTCTGGTTCGCAGGCTTCTGCCTGGAAGCTGACGGTACGTTGTTGCGCGGGGAGACGCCGGTTCACCTACCCCCGAAAGAGTTGGCGGCGTTGCGCCTGCTGCTGGCTCATGCCCCACGGATCGTAACGCCCCTGCAACTGCGGCAGGCTCTGTGGGGCGATGTGCATGTGACCGCCGACAGTGTTCCCAAGTGCGTGTCGTCGCTGCGGGCGCTGCTCGAACCGGAAGAATGTATTCAGACCATATACAAGCGCGGATACCGCTTTACAGCCGAGGTGCGGTCCCGCGGCGCGGGGCCGGGCGGGACGCTGCCGCGGCTGGCGATTTTGCCCTTCGCCACCGAGTACGACGTCCCTGACCATCTTGGTTTGGTTCTCGCCGAAGAGACCATGGCACGGCTCAGCGGCGCGCGGCCCGCAGTCGTCTCAGTGCTCGCCCAGGATTCAGTTTTCACGCTGGTACGCCGCGGATTGACTGCGCTTGAGATCGGTGAAGCGCTCAACGCCGACCTGGTTCTGGCCGGAGCCCTGCGCGCCGTGCCCATGCACTACCGGCTATGGGCAGAGATGATCCGGGTGGAAGACGGAATCCAGATCTGGGTGGAAGATCTGCTGGTGAAGCGAGCCAGGCTCGCGGGATTGGAAACAGAGCTGGTTAACCACCTGACCTTCCGGCTGGGTACCGAAGTCTCCGCGGACCGGTCTTCGTCCGTGGGGTGGTCTGCCGGTATCCCCACGCTCAGCGGGGGCTCCCGGGAAGCGGTATCTGCTTCCCGGGGCCGGGTCAGGAGTTCGTCCGCGGGGTTGACCAGGGACGGCCTGTCGATTTCTGCAGCCGCCGAGCCCGAGCAGGAAAGCGGCATCGAGCAACGGGAAGCCTACGAGATATTCCAGCGCGCGCGCCATGAATGGCAGACTTTCGAGCGCCATCGGATGCAGGATGGGCTACAGCATTTGCTGCGAGCCACCGAGCTTGATCCATCGCTGATCGGGGCGCGCGTGGACCTGGCGAATCTGAGCGTAACGCAGAGCCTCTACGGCTTCATGTCTCCTGCCGTTGCAGCGGACATCGTGCGACGCACCGCTGAGTCCATCCCAGATCTCTCTCGGGCCGAGGCGATTCTGCCCGCGCTGGGGTGGGTGAGGTTCCATGTGGACCGCAATTTGACGGCGGCGCTCTGGGCTTTCTCGCTCTCGGCCCACCTGCCCCACGACCCGTGGATTACGCGCGTGCGCTCCATGTTCGTACTGAGTCGGCATCGTTTTGGCGAGGCCATCGACTTGCTCCGCGCGGCCATTCTCCTGGATCCCTATTCCCCCTGGCTACAAGCGCGCCTGGCCTGGACGCTGCACCTGGCCGGCAACGCCGTCGAGAGTATCGATCAGATCCGAAGCGCTCTCCGTCAGTTTCCCGAACATGAAGACGCCAACCTCTACGGAGCGGTAATTCTGGCCTTCAACGGGGAGCCGGGGCGGGCAACCGAGCTTGCCAAGGAGCTGGCTCAGCGGCAGCCGTACTTCGATCTGGCCACTGCCGTGCATGCCTATGCGCTGGCCTGTGCGGGGCGTGGCGACGAGGCGCGCACCATCCTGGAGCGGTTGCAATGGCTGAGCAGGGAGCGCTTTCTTCTGAAAGCGTTCATTCCAGCCGTCTATGTGGCTCTGGGTGAACCCGATGCGGCGCTCGCTGACCTGCGCACCTCGGAGGAAAGCCGCTGCCCCTGGTTCTTCCAGATGCTGGCGGATCCGCGCCTGAAGCCGCTCGAAGGCCGGCCGGAGTTCGAACAGATGAAGGCGATTCTTGCCGGCATGGAAGCCGGAGCTGCGCGGGACGCGGAGCTGCAAGCGTGAGTGGAACCTGCCGGCAGCGTAAAAACTCAATCGGTTGTGGGGTACGGGCTTTACAGGCTGCGGAAAGAACCTTGATCCGTAGGGAGACCGGGGTTCCCACGGACTCGGGGTCTGCGCAATATGCAGGGGGGACGTGCGGTGGGCGACGGGGTACCCTCTGGGTCGGGCGGCTCGTTGGGGTCTGCGTTCGCTGCAGGGGGTTACAGGTCTTCGTCTGTAGGGTGGAAGGTGGGGGTTTTAACCCCTGAGGGACGTTTTTCGGGCTTATCGCTCAAAATCCGCTCTCTTGCCGGGGTCTGCTCAGCTGCCCCATTCGACCGCTCGTGAAGCCCCTGATAAGTGTGCTGGATCACATTTTGAGCCCGGCTGGGAGGCGTAAACTGCCGTTCGTTGATTCAAGAAAAAGTCAAAATCATGCCTGTTGATGAGAATCTTTGCACCACGAGCTATGCGCGGGGACCTGACCGGCCGCTGCTGGAGCTGACGATTGGAGACTTGCTGCACCGCACCGCGGAACGGTTCGGGGAGCGGCTGGCCGTGGCCAGTTGTCACCAGTCGAAGCGGCTGACCTGGGCCGAGTTGAGCGCGGAGGCCGACCGCGTGGCGCGAGGGCTTTGGGCGCTTGGAATCCGGCACGGCGACCGCGTGGGCCTGTGGTCCACCAACTGCATCGAGTGGATCATGATGCACATGGGCTGCGCGCGGGCCGGCGCGGCGCTGGTCAACGTCAACCCGGCCTATCGTTCGCACGAGTTGCAGTTCACCCTGACCCGCTCGCGGATGAAGGCCCTGTTTTTGTGGCACCAGGACAGGCACGCGGACTACGAGGAGATTCTGGGCCGGGCGCGGCACGGGCTCGAGCTGGAGCTGGAGCATACGGTCTATTTCGACTCGCAGCAATGGACAGAGCTGCTCGACGCCGAGGGCCGGCTGCCCGGGCGCGTAGCCGTGGACGACGTGGCCAACATCCAGTACACCAGCGGAACCACGGGCCTGCCCAAGGGCGTGATGCTGACCCACCACAACGTGGTGAACAACGGGCAGTTTCTGGCCCAGGGGTTCCACTACACGGAGCAGGACAAGATTGTTGTGCCGGTGCCTTTGTTCCACTGCTATGGATGCGTGATTGGGACCATGAGTGCGGTGAATTCGGGCGCGGCGATCGTGTTGCCGAACTGGACCTTCGATCCGCGGGCAACGCTCAAGGCAGTCCACGATGAGCGGGCGACCAGTGTGTACGGGGTTCCGGCGATGTATGTGGCGGAAATGGCGCTGCCCGACTTTGCCGGCTACGACCTGACGAGCCTGCGCACCGGGATGATGAGCGGCGCGCCGTGCCCGGTGGAGCTGATGAAGCGGGTGCTCGGGGAGATGCACTGCGGTGAACTCGTCATCGCCTACGGGCAGACGGAGACTTCGCCGGTGGTGACCATGAGCGACGCCACGGACTCGATCGAGATACGCGTGAAGACGGTGGGCCGCGCGATGCCGCAGACAGAGATTCGGATTGTCTCGACGGCGACCGGCGAGACGCTTCCCTGTGGCCAGCAGGGTGAGGTGTGCGTGCGCGGCTATGCGTTGATGAAGGGCTACGACGGCGATCCCGAGGGGACGGCGCTGGTCATCAAGGAAGACGGCTGGCTGCACACCGGCGACCTCGGCATCATGCGCGAAGACGAATGTATCCACCTGACCGGCCGCTCGCGCGACGTGATCATTCGCGGCGGCGAAAACATCTATCCGCGCGAGGTGGAAGAGTTCTTGTATACGCATCCCAAGGTGGATGAGGCGCAGGTCGTCGGCATCCCCAACGCCCGGCTGGGCGAGATCGTTGCAGCCTGGGTCCGTCTGCGGCCCGGCGTGAGCGCCACCGAAGAGGAAATTCGCGGCTTCTGCCAGGGGCAGATCGCTTACTACAAGATTCCCGACCACATCCGGTTTGTGGATGCTTTTCCAGCCACGCTGTCGGGGAAGATCCAGAAGTACAAGATGCGCGAGTTCGAGATTGAGGCGCGCGGTCTGCAGGACGTGGCTAGAACCGCTACGGCGTAAACGCATTCCTGCGAGGTCTCCCAGGCCTCAAAAGCGAGGCCTGGGGCACCCGGCTCGTTCGAGTTCTTGCGGAAATTCAACTACTGCGGCGGCGCCGGAGGTGGAGTAGCTGCTGCCCCCCTCTTGGCGACGAACTCTACCGCCGGACGATCGCCGGCCTGGCGGGTGAACTTGATCGTATCCCCGTCGGCTTTGCCGGTGTAGGTCATCGTCATCGAATTGCCGTTGAAGTTCATCACCTGATCAAAGGAGATGTTGTCCCCATCCACCTTGCCGTTCGTGATATCCATTTCTCCGCGCGGCGTGGTGACCTTGCCGGTCAGGGTTGCGCCATCGACGTGGAAGTCGAAGGTGATGGTTTGTGTGCCTCTCGGCGTTGTTACATCGGCGCTCCACTTGCCGTTGAAGTCGGCGGCCAGTGCGCTGACGGAGCCGAGCGCGAGAAATAGTACCGCGAGTCCGATTTTCTTGAGCATGCAACAATCTCCCCTTGATCGAAAAATGATCCCGGCGCGGAATTGAGAATCCGGCGCCTGTGATGAGGGACGAAGGGGAATACGAATAAGTCTCAGGGATGGGGCCGGCGGAACGCGTGGAAAGTCGGGAATGCGGCGCGCGCGGCCGGGCTACTTGACCACTCCGGCGCGGTGAATGTGTTCCACCTGCTTGCCGTAGCGTCCGAGCAGGGCGTTCCAGCGAACGATGGCGATCTCCTCAAGCATCTTAATGCCGTCCTTGAGGTAGCTCATGCGGGTACGCTCGTCGTGAGCCCAGCTAACCGGAACCTCCTCAATGCGGTAGCCGCGCTTGAGGGCGATGAAGAGGATTTCGGGATCGAAGCCCCAACGCTCAATCGTCTGTAACTGGAAGACGGTTTGCGCGGCGGCACGGGTGAAGGCCTTGAATCCGCACTGGGTATCGGCAAAATGCAATCCCATCACTAACCGCGTGACGGCGTTGAAGCAGCGCCCGAAAAACTGGCGGTAGAAGGGCTGGCGATGGGTCTGTCGGCCGCGGTCCAGCCAACGGGATCCGATGGCGATGTCAGCGCCCTGGGCAATGGCGGCGAAGAGCCTTTCGGCTTCCTCCATGGGCGCCGAGAGGTCGGCGTCGGTGAACATGACCACTTCTCCCAGAGCCTGGAGCATGCCATTGCGGACGCTGTAACCCTTGCCGCGGTTGCCGGGATTCTGAATCAGCCGGACTTCAGGGGCGTTGGCGGCAAAGGCGCGCACCACCTGTACGGTCGCGTCCGTAGAGCCGTCGTCGACCACGACAACCTCCGCGGACCAGCCGCAATGCCGGATGCAGTCCACCACCGAGCGCAGAGTGGCGGGAATGCGGCCGGCCTCGTTGAAGGCAGGAATTACGATGCTGTAGTTCGGATATTGCATAACACCAAAAGCCGCCGGCAGGCTCGAGACCGGTTTCGGCCGGACCTGTTTACCCGGGGGCTCAGGACATGATACTCCAAAGGACCGCCCAGGACCGAACAATCGACTGCCAAGGCGCTTGCAGGCCAACTTGCTGATGCGCAAAGGCTAAATTCTAAAAAGAGGCTTGCTTTTTCCACGCTTTCCCGTAGAAAATCCGGTTATGCTGAGAGCGGAGGCCTAGCGCACATGACAAAGGCAGACCTGGTGGAAAAGGTGACCGGCTTGGGTGACCTGACGCGCCGCGATGGCGAAGTCATCGTTGAGACCATCTTCGGTTCCGTGATTGGAGCCCTGCAGAGCGGAGACAAGATTGAGATTCGCGGCTTTGGGTCGTTTCGCATCCGCCAGCGCAATCCCCGCATTGGCCGCAATCCAAAGACCGGCGAACGCGTGGATGTTCCTGCCAAGCGAGTGCCCTACTTCAAGCCCTCCAAGGAGCTTCGCGACCTGGTGAACCCGGGCGAGGTTGCCAGCGCCTCTTGAGGCGCCTCAGTAAACGGAGAATAACTTTAGCGGCCGTCCCTACCTCAGCATCCCTGAGGCGGGGCGGCGTTTTTTTGCGCTTCGTACAGCCCGCAAGATAGCCGCCCAAACTCAATGAGGCTTTATCCCGATCACCGCCATCATGCGTCCGGCGTGTCCGCGCGAGGCGCGGTGGGAAAAGAACAACTCAGGCTGGCAGCATGTGCATCCGCCCACCGCCTGGATGGAGCGGGGTTTCAGTCCTGCCGCGAGCAACTGGCGGCGGTTGGCCTCCACCAGGTCCAGGTGCAGGCTGGGGCCGATGGGGGAATGGCCGGGAGCACGCTGGGTGAGGAAGAGCATGGGGTATTTGTTGCGCACTGGGTCAGTCGAGTAGACCTCGCGAAACAGCTCGCGCGCGTATTGAAACTGGGACTCGAATTCGGAAAGCACCTCTTCGCCAACGGCGTAGCAGCAGGCGCCGATGCCGGGGCCGATGGCGGCCATCAAATCCTCCGGCCGGGAGCCGAATTCGAGCCTCATGCGGCCCACGCCGGATTCGACGATCCGCTTGATGGTTCCCCGCCAGCCGGCATGGAAGGCAGCCACTACCCGGCGCTTGCGGTCGGCCACCAACACCGGAATGCAGTCGGCGGTCTGGACGGCGAGCAGCAGGCCGGGCTCACTGGTGACGAGGCCATCGGCCTTGCACACCAGCGACGAAGACTTGTCGCTGGGGACCCCGGCTTTCCACAGGCGTTCGCGTTTGGCGTCGACCGCTGTGGCGCGGTGAACCACGCTCGAGTGAGTCTGGCGAATGACGATCAGCGGCGTGGCGGGGTCCCCGGTAACCGCTTCGGCCAGAAGGCTGCGGTTGCGGGCAACGGCTTTCCTGCTGTCGTCGGCGGTAAAGCCCAGGTTCAGCTCGCCCGGCGCATCGTCAATACAATAAGCCCGGCTCACGCCGCCCTGCCGGGTGCTGAAGCCATGCCAGAGCCAGGGGACTCTCTCCCATCCGGGAACCGGGAGCCACTTAACCCCATTTACCGCGGTGCGTGGAGGCGGCGCTCGATGCGACAACTCCTCACTGGCAGCGCGATAGAGCCGGGCGTTACTGGGGCGGGCGCCGGCCCCGGACTTACCGCGCCCGCTGCGTACCAGGCCCGCCTCGCGAAAAAGCGCGTCGATGGCCTGGGCGCCCGGGTCAGGAGAGGATTTGGAGCTGGTTGGAGGCCGCATCTGAGTTCGATTCTATCTGCAACCCGATTCCGATGGGCAGGGGGCCACGCGCTTTGGAGCGAGCGTATGGGCCTGCTTTCCAGCAGGCCCGCTCGAGAGGCATTTTTAGGAGGGGATCCAGGGAGGAATTGAGGGAAGAGGTCCATGACGGACCTTCAAGAAGGAGTGAGTACCTTTCTTGGAAGGGACATGTTCGGGGAAGCCTCTGCTAATTACTTACTAGGATGCGGCATATTGGAAAAGGTTGCAAGGGAAATGTCCTAGGGGGGACAAATTCGACGGTGGATATCCTGCCGCGCGGGCAGGCTTTTTTTACCTGTCTGGCTCCTCAGGTATGCAAAAGACAATAATCGACTTGCAACGATGAGGCGGAATTGGCACTCTTGAAGATGTGAAACGGTGGTATTACATCCTCCTGGTCGTAATCCTGATCCTGGGCATCGTCTATGTCTACCGGCACCGGGTAGAACTGGGAATCGTCGGCCCTCCGGCGGGTAGCCGCGAAGAGAACGCAAGTTCCGGGCTGCCCTCCTCGGCGGCTCGTCCTGCGCAGATTTCGTGGCAGTCGGTAGACCGCACGCCGGACGGCTTCAAAGTCGAGATGCCCACCGATATCAAGCAGATCCAGGTCCCGGCCTATAACGAGCAGGGGGGCTCGGAACAGGTCGACATGATCTACGCCTATCCTGACTCCGAGACCTGCTTTTCCGTGGCCTGGGCAGAGAATCCACCCGTGGAGCGCGTCAATAGCGAGGTTCCGGATCGCACCCTGGACATGGCGCGGGACGACGCGATGGCGCGCACACAAACCACGCTGGTCACGGAGTCCGAGGTCAGTCAGCAGGGGTTTCCTGCGCGGGACTTTTCGGCGCGTAATCTGGGCGGGGGTGTAATGAACTCACGCCTGATCCTGGCCCGCAGACGCCTTTACATGCTCACCGCGACATTTCCCTCCGTCGGCGCGCGCCGGGACGAGGATGTGGCGCGATTCTTCAGCTCCTTCAGCGTGGTTGCACCCTCGAGAAACCAATAAGACCCAAGAGCGTGGGATGGGGCTGGGTGCTCCGGGGTCCCGGCTTTGGGACCTGGGATTCCCAACGGCCGCACGCGCTGTGTGATGCCGCTACTTCCTCGGCTCCTCATCCTGCTGTTCAACGGGGCCTTCGCCGTGGAAGAGCCAGTCGGTGTCGAGCAGCATCTCCTTTTCGCGCTGTGCCTTTGGAACCCGGTCGATCTTTTTGTTCCCAAGGAAATGCACGCCTGACATTCGTACGGTAACAATGTCGCCGACTCGCCCGCCATTCTCTTCGCCTGCGGCCAGGCCGCGCAATGGTCCTTATCCGGAATGTGTTTCAGGCCGCGCGACTTTCTCAATGAAGTAAGTGATGAGCCCGACAGGAAGGAAGCGGACCAGGAAGGCTGTAAACCGGCCGCCAAAATTGGGGATGATGGTGCGCCGGCCACGGGCGAGGGCGGCGATGGCCTGGCGCGCCACGTCAGGCGCGGGCTGCATGCCGCGGCGCTTTAAGATGCCGGCGCGGGCTACGTCGGAAAACTCGCTCTCGGTGGTTCCTGGGCAGAGCGCGGTCACCTTGACGCCGAAGCGGGCGACCTCGGCGGCCAGGCCAAGCGCGAAGAAGCGGTCGAAGACCTTGGTGGCGGCGTAGGTGTTGAGGTAAGGGAGGGGCTGAAAGCTGGCGGTAGAGGCGAGAATCAGCACCCAGCCCCGGCGGCGTTCCACCATGCGCGGAACGAAGAGGCGCGAGAGCCGCACCACGGCCTCGCAGTTGACGCGAACCTGGCTGAGCTCCTGATCGATCGGGCTCAAGTGGAAGGCGCCGAACTGGCCGAGCCCGGCGTTGTTGACCAGGATGTCGACGGACAGACCCTTGCCCTCTGTAGCGTCGTAGATCTGTTGCGGCGCGGCTGGGTCGTTGAGGTCGGCTATGACGATGCGGACCTCGGTTCCGCGCGCTGCAAATTCGGCAGCAAGGGTCGCTAGACGGCCCTCGCGGCGGGCGGTGAGAATGAGTTTGGCGCCGTGGCCGGCGAGTTCGCGCGCCAGGGCTGCACCAATACCTGAGCTGGCCCCTGTGACCAACGCCCATTTGCCGTTGAATTCGTTTGTGTTCGCCATCGCGGAATCATGATACCTGATGGGCATATCTCACGGGCGAGCGGTACACGCCGCTCTCGCGCGAATCACTTCTTCAGTAGCTTGAAGGCGTGGGTCCACTCATTGCGCAGAAAGCCGGGGATGCACCAGAGCATGCACAGCGGCTCGATGGCGCGCGCTGCCTCGGCGCTGCCCATGTCTGCCGTCTCCCATCCGAACTGGTCCAGAATCTTGCTCACCGATTTCTTTGCGGCTTCATCGTTGCCGCAGATGAACATGGTGGGCTTGCCTCTTTTGAATTCCGGATCGACCATGAAGGCAGCGCCAACCGAGTTGAATGCTTTGACAAAGTGGACGCCGGGGAATTCGCGTTGCAACTGCTCCATGAGCGATTGATCGTGGCTGGTAAAGAACCGCAGCACGCCATGGTCCGGCGGCGCATCGGCAATCGGGTTACTGGTGTCCACGACGGTCTTTCCAGCGAGGCTCTGTGCGCCGGCCAGGCGAAGGACATCGCCGGCAGCCGAGCCTTTGACTGCGAGGATGAGCAGTTGGCCGAATCCAGCCGCGGTGGCAAACGTGCCGGTGGAACCCGCGGGATTCTGCTTTGCCCAATCCGCAAGCTTCTCCGGCGTCCTGGTGCCCATCATCACTTCGTGGCTGTGCTTGAGGAAGCCGCTGGCCAACGCTTTAGCTACATCTCCCGATCCAAGAACTCCAACCTTCATTTTGATCTCCCTTGCCAAAAGGTCCGCCGACCGCTAACTTGCGAACTCGCCGTGCTTGTTCAAGAACTCTTCGCCCAGCCAGCGCCATCTAAAAGATGCCTCCTGCGGACGGGAGTTGCAGTCTTATTCAGCTTCCTTCGAGGCACGGCTCTTTTTCTACGGCTTCTGATTCTTCTCAACCCGCAGCTTCCAGGCAGTGTGCAATGCGCCGGCAAGCGTGTCCTCGTTGGCCGCAGCCAGCCTGATGTGGGTTGCGCCGCCTCTGCCCCAGCCTCCGTGGACGGGTAGAAATATATCGGGCGCATCTGCGATGAAGGCGGCCTGCTGCTCCGGGGTCAGCATAAGGTTGCCGTAACCCTTGCTTTCCGAAGCAAGCGTGGCAAAGATTTTGCCCCCGACCCGGAAATCGGGCGCGCCCATGTGCGAGCTTTCTTCGGCGCCTTCAAGGCTGAGAGCGATGCGGCGAAAATCAGAGGCGTTCATTTTGCGGCCACCAGCAGTTCACCTTCAAACTCTTCGTTCAACCAGTTTGAAAACGCCGAAAATTCCTCGTCGCGGCCGAGGAAGTCGCGCACCATCTGCCGTCCCGGTTTTGACCCGCCCTGTTCGAGGACGGCTTTGCGGTAGCGGGCGCCGGCCTCGCAGCCTAACAAATCATTGGGGTCGAACTGGGCGAAGAAGTCCAGGGCGATGACCTTGTCAAATGCATAGGTGTAGTAATTCGACGAGTAGCCGGTAAGGTGGCCGAAACTTGCATACATGCGGTTGCCATCCAGCCAGGTCCAGGGTTGCAGGCCCTCATAAAGCCGTTTGGTGGTGGCGTCGAGGTCGATCCCCGTGGAGTCCTGGTCGTGAAGGTCGAGCGAGAGAGTGGTGTAGTAAAGCTGGGAGCGGATCCAGTCGGCCCGGCCAAACGCGTCCGCCAGCTTCATTTTCCTGATGGTTTCGGACGGCAGGACCTCGCCCGTCTGGTAGTGCTTTGCGAAGGCCTGGAGGAGTTTCTCGTCGCGGAAGAACTCTTCGAGCATCTGCGAAGGCACCTCGATGAAATCGCCTTCCGTCGCAAATCCTGAGAGCCCGGCCCACTCGGTGTGGCCGCCAATGATAGCGTGCATGAGGTGTCCGAACTCGTGGAAAAAAGTGACAACGTCGGAATATTGCAGCAGGCCCGGGTCGCCGTCCTCGCCGCCCGGGAAATTGCAGATGAGGGCGGCCTCGGGCAGGGCGCGGCCGCGTACGCCGGTGACGATGGGAGCGGCGGAGAACCACTTGTCTTTGCCGTCGCGGGGGTGCATGTCGAGGTAGAAGCGTCCCACCAGCTTACCGGCGTCAAAAACTTCGAAAACCGAGACGGCCGGGTGCCAGGCAGCCGCCGCCGAGGGCCGAAAGTCTACCTTGAACAACCGCGCCGCCGTCTGCAGCACTCCGGCCTCGACCTGGGCGTAGGGAAAGAATGGGCGGACGGATTGCGAGTCGAAATCGAAGGCGGAGCGGCGGAATTGTTCGTACCAGTAGCCGCGGCTGGTGATGTCGATAGCGGTCAGATTTGGATCGCGGCGGCGGGCGAAATCGAGGATCAGTTCGTGCTCGCGGCGGCCACCGTCCAGACTCGCCTGGTTCAATTTGGCCAGAAAAGTGCGGACATTGGCGGCTGAGCCCATCATCTGGTCGGCGGTGGCCAGATCGGCCCAACTGCGAAAGCCAAGAACCGAGGCGATTTCCTGCCGCGTGCTCAGCAAGTCAAGCAGAATCTGCTGGTTGGCCGGGTAGGCGCGGGTGTTGTAGGCCAGAAACATGCGTTCGCGCAGCGCCGGATTCGAGGCAAAGGTCATCACCGGCTGCATATCGGGCGGGTCGGTCGTGAGGGTGACGAGATCGCCTTCGTTTGGCCCATCTTTCTGGACCGGGTGGCGGGCAACGTAGTCCGCGGGCAGGCCGTCGAGTTCGGCGGGAGTGGCTTGGATGGTCTTGCCGCCCTCCTGGATGTTGCGGCTGAATTCAAGGGACAGACGTGTAGCTTTTTCATGCAAAGCCCGGAGCCGGTCGCGAGTGGCCTGGTCCTTGTCGACGCCGGCCAACCTGTAGCTAAGAAGGGTGCGCTGTACGAAGTGCCTTGTCGCCGGACTCGCGGCCGGGCTCCCGCCGTCCAGATCGATAGCCGCAAGTGCTTCGTAGACCTGGCGGTTGAGGCTCAGGGCGCTACCGGCCATGGCGATGCGCTGGGCCTCCTGCTGGGCCTGGTCGCGAACAGCCCTGTCGGCGGCGACGGAGTTGAGGACGCCGGCCTGGGCGCCGGCCAGGCTGAGCTGCTCGATGGCCTCGTCAAAAAGGCGGAGAGAGTTTTCGGGGGTACGAGTCCCCTCAACGGCCAAAAGAGCGGTCAGGGTGGCCTCGTGAGCTGCCAGGCGGGCGCTAACCCAGGCTGAGAGAGCCTCGGCGGAAGCGGCTCCCCCTGCCTCCCAGGCGTGTATGTTGTCGGTCTGGGCAGCGGCGGCAGGGTTTTGAGCGGGCATAGCGGGGAAACTCCTTCAAAGTTCTAGTCTACCGTCTCCGAAATGACTATACAGGCAGTGTCTGTTTCGCTCGCTGGATTTTGCGCAGGATGTCCTCGCCTTTGGCGTTCCAGGTGTAGCGTGTCGGGTTGGCGTTGCGTTCGGCCAGAT
>Ga0326727_10014260_pt1 | contig 17368 bp, 17 predicted proteins | sample MB2enrmetagenome_FD_207643 | JGI IMG/M metagenome (GOLD analysis project Ga0326727, IMG submission 207643) | Lab enriched peat soil microbial communities from McLean, Ithaca, NY, United States - MB29MY | ecosystem: Environmental > Terrestrial > Soil > Wetlands > Peat | place: USA: New York...
GCTTGCCTGCCCATGTCCGGGATACGGTTGTACGACTGATCGAAGGACGGAAGAACGGCATTATTGCCGGTGGCACCGGCTCGGGAAAGACCACGCTGATGAAGGCTTTGCTCGATCATGTTCCGCTTCGTGAGCGGCTGATCGTGATCGAGCAACCAGCCGAGTTGAAGGTTGCCCATCCCAATGCAGTTCGCTGGGAGGCTGTCGCCGAGATTCCTGGTCAGGTGGCCGTCACTCCGAGCCAGCTTGTCGCCGCCGCTCTCCGGCATCGTCCCGACCGCATCATCATGGGCGAAATCCGCGACGAGTGCGGCTATGACCTGTTGCAGGCCATGAATACTGGCCACGGTGGAACGCTTTCAACATTGCACGCAGATTCCGCCCTTGATGCGCTCGACCGGCTGGCGGATATGGCGCTTAGCGCCAGGACCAATCTCGATCAACAATTTATCCGGTCACAGACCGGAAAGGCAGTGGATTTTGTTCTCTACTGCGAGCGCGATTCCACGGGCCGACGCCGGATAAGCGAGCTGATCACCGTGAGTGGATACAGCCACGCGGACCAGTGCTTCGTGACGGAGGAAATCTACCGAGCTTCCTCCACTTTGGCGGCGTAGATTGCAGCGCGGATTGCAGGATGGAAACGCAATTCGGAGGCACGGCTATGAAAAGCCTTCTTGGGCACGGTGAAGCAAACGGAATCTCGCCCTTTTTGTGCACCCTTGAGCGTGACCACGCCGAGTGGAAGACATGCGATACCGGGCGCGAGATGCGGATCTTTGTCCCGAGGTCTGACAGCGAGAAGGCTGATCTGGTTTGCCGGGGAATGGCATCGCCAGGAAGCGGGAACAGCATTGTTCTTCAGTGTGTCTCCCAGTTCCATTCCTCACTAGCTCGGTCACTGCTTCGGGGCCTTTGCGACGCCCTGCGGCACTGCGCCGTTCTGCTTTCCGGACTCCTCTCCCAGAGCAAGTCTGGGCCCCTGCTCCAGAATGCACGGCTTGGCGCTTGGGAGTCGCGCCCACTCGCATAGCTTCGCAAGGTGTGACCCGAGCAAATCGGGAATTCAAAAACGGAGACACGATCATGTATCAGAACAAGGCTATCCTCATCGGCTTTCTTGGCGGCGACGCCGAAGTTCGCACCGGCAAGAACAACCAGAAGTTCACCACCCTTTCACTCGCAACCAAGACCTCTTACAAGGACAAAGATTCCGGCGAATACATCTCGCACACCGAGTGGCATCGCTCCATCGTCTTCGGCAAGCTCGGCGAGTTTGCGGCCACGCTCAAGAAGGGCGCACACATTCAGATCGAGGGCGAGATTCGCCACTCCGAATACACGCCCAAGAAGGCGAAGAAGCCGGTGCGCACCGACAGCATTCGCGTCAACTCCATCCTCAAGCTCGACCGCGCGGAGAAGGCCGCCCCGGAAGAGCAGGAAGCCGACGAGCAGTTGCCCTTCGACGAAGCGGCCGAGTAGGCCGTATCCCTTCACGGTGAAAGCCCGGCATAGTCCGGGCTTTCCTACTGGAAATGCCCGTGGAATCGCGTTCTTGAGAGGTCAGCCTATGAACCGAATTGCCGCCAACTTCCTCACCCGTTCCTTCGCTCCGTGCGAAACGATTGCGCTTCTGCTACGCCGGGACAGTGCCACCCGCCCACAGCAGCGCATTGTCACGATTGAGCAGGCCCTCGCGCCGCGCTATATGGCCTGGCTCAACTTCGAGAATGACAACGGCGCGAACATTTATGTATCGGCCAATCCGCTCCTCGCAGACAGCCGCAAGCGTACCAAGGAGTGCATCGCTTCTGTTCGCCACATCTATATAGATATTGATGACGACGGTAATACCCGGCTCGCTCTGCTGCGGGCGTCGGATCAAGTACCAACGCCGACTGCGATTGTCTCGACTTCGCCGGGCAAGTACCAGGCGCTTTGGCGTGTGGCCGGCTTCAACTTTGAGTGTCAGGAAGAGATGCTCAAGCGGATCGCCCAAGCCTTCGGCGGCGATCCTGCTTGTACCGACCGGAACCGGGTGCTCCGCGTCCCCGGTTTTCTCAACTGCAAGTATTCTCCCGCTCATCCTGTCACAGTTGAATACCCCGCAGATGCAATCTACTGTCCGGCGGATTTCCGGCTGGAGAATATCGACTGCTCTTCCGTGCTGCCGCTGCGCGGGAACGCACGGAAACCGCCTGCCCACGCAACTCTGTTGAAACACTCCCATTCCGAAGACGATTGGGGCTGGGTTTGTGCCCGGCTTGCTCACGGACAGGACGCTGCAAAGCTGACCCGTGAGCTTGCTTCGCGCCGCGCCGATAAATCCGATCCTCTCTATTACGCCCAACGCACTGTCGATGTCGCCTCGGCCCGCCTTTGGCTTGACCAAGGCATTCCCATCGACGACGTAATCACCATGCTCAAAGTCCGCCGCCGCTTCGATCTTCCTGCCGCGCTTTGCACAGCCCGTGCGCGGGAGATTGCGGAGACGGCTCAGCGCATGATTGCCCGTCAGAAGACGGCTTGATTCCACACGCAAAGGAGAACGATATGCCACTGCTTGAAGTCACACAAACCCGGCACATCAGCGCATCGATTCGATTGACTGATACGACCGCAACGCAGGTCGATCAGTACGCCGCCTTCATCCATGCTTCCGCCGACGATGTTGTCGAGCAGGCGTTGGCCTATGTCTTCTCTAAAGACCGCGACTTTCAGGAGTTTCTGAAGTCGTCTGAGGCCCAGCGCATCACGCCCACTCTGCGCATCCGCCGTGCGCCCGCTCCCGATGCCCCAGAGCAGCCCAACAGCAAGCCTGCCTATGCTGCCGCAACCAACAGTTCCGCGCGGGTGCAGAAGGCATGAATACCGCCAGCATTCTCGCCGGAACCACTGCGGCGCTGGGCGCCGGAAGAATTTTCGATACTCCATCCCTCATAGGGTGCTGCACGGCTACTTTGGTAGCCGAATGGATACTCACTGATGGAGCACAGGTTACGAAACACACGTAGCCATATGGCTACGCAGGAAAAGAGGTCGATAATGCCAATCTTAAATGGAAAAGCGTCTGACACAAATGTACGCAGGCCTCCGCGCATCAGCCGCAATTGCACCGTCAGTACCAAATTAACAGCAACGGAGTTCGCTGATGTCGAGCGTCTTGCGAGTGAGCGCGGGCAATGGCTTGGAGAGTGGGTTCGTGAAGTTCTACTCGAAGCCGTTCAGGAACAGAAAGCACCCCGGAACCACGCGGCCTTTATTGAACTCCAGGCCCTTCGCCTGATGCTCATCAACACCCTTGAGCCACTGTTGCGCGGCGACAAAATGACAGCGGATCAATTCAAGGAAATGCTGCGCTACGTGAAAGCAAATAAACGCAAGGCGGCGGAAGACACTCTTGCCAGTTATGCGGAAAGGAGCACGGAACAGATATGAACACCACACATTGGGGACGCAAAGAAACCATCGTCACGCCGCCGCAGGCTCCCATCTATAGCTACGCGGCCATCACGCTCGTGCTGCTTCTCACCGCCGCATTTCTGCGCATCTACATGGGCGTCTTCTTGCCGCCGCTCGAACGCTACGATCTCTGGCCGTTCATTCAGTCCGGCGCACTGGCCGGTGTGGAGCAGACTGGCCATTACCAGCTTCTCCTGGTTTCGGATGACCATCTTCGCGCGCATCCTGCCGCCACTGCCGACGTGGAACCGGGCGTGACCACGATTGAGTTCGCCCGTCCGCTGCCGCTTCAGTTGACCGCGAGCGCCCGCGCAGCCGGGCTGGTTTACCTCTATCGCGGACCGAAAGCCGTATACCGGAACGGCCCTCTTCATGCTTACCTTCAGCAGTTCGTTTACGGTGGGCACAGCGTCGCCGGGGTCTTTCGCAGGCCGCTCATCGCCGGGCTTGTGGTGCTCCTGGGCGTACTACCGTTTGCCGCGCGCAAAGACGTGGAGCGGTTCCGGGAGATGAAGTACGGACGTTTACTCAAAGGCCCAGTTCGCGTCACTCCAACTGGCTTCAACCGCGCAGTCAAAGGCGACGGCGTCGGCTTCAGAACCATCGAATCAAAGCAACTCATGCGCATTCCCCGGCTCGCCGAAGGCCAGCACGTCGAGTTGATGGGCGACACGGGCGCAGGTAAGACCCGGCTCATCATGCAAATCCTCATGCAGATCAAAGAGCGCGGCCACTCGGCCATCGTCTACGATCCGGCCTGCGAGTTTGTGCAGCGGTTCTACGACAGCAAGAACGGCGACATCATTCTCAATCCTCTAGATGCCCGCTGCCCATACTGGGGGCCGTCCGAGGAGTTGCGCCGCCGCGCCGAGGCCAAGGCGATTGCGGCCTCGCTCTACCAGCCAACTACGGACAAGAAGGGCGAATTTTTCACCGAAACGCCGCAGAAAATCTTCGCTCATCTGCTGACCTTTGGCCCATCGCCGGAGGAGCTTGTCGAGTGGATGGCCAACCCCGACGAGATCGACCGCCGTGTCCAAAATACCGAGATGGCGACCATGATCGCCAAGGGCGCGCAACAACAGCGCAACGGCGTCCTGGCCTCGCTCGGCTTGATCGCCGACAGCCTGCGAATGCTGCCGCGCAAAGACTCACAACGAAATCACTGGAGCGCAACAGAATGGTCAGAGAACCGGAAGGGATGGATCTTTCTGACATCGAAGCCGAGCGAGCGTGAAGCGCTTCGCCCGCTGCACAGCCTGTGGATTGATCTCTTGGTTCTGCGGCTCTTGAATGAGCCGAAGGAAGGCCAGCACCCGGTCTGGTTTGTGCTGGACGAGTTGGCCAGTTTGCAACGTCTTCCGCAACTTCACACCGCCATTACCGAGAACCGCAAATCGAAAAATCCAATTGTGCTGGGCTTCCAGGGAAAGGCGCAGCTTGAATATATCTACGGCCACATGGCCGAGGTGATGCTCTCGCAGCCTGCGACAAAAATCTTCCTCAAAACCACCGAACCGAAGGCTGCCGAATGGGTGTCGAGCGCCATCGGCAAAGTGGAGATCGAGCGGATGCGGCAGACGCATTTCGATGGCAGTCGCACGGGGAAAAACTTCACGCTGGAGCGCCAGGTCGAACCGTTGGTTATGGACTCTGAAATCTCCGGCCTGCCCGACCGGCACGCCTTCCTGAAGCTCGGCAACTACGTCGCCTGCTTCTCGTTCGCCTATCACGACATCCCAGCAACACAACCGGCCTTCGTTCCGCGCCCTCTCGACGACGATGAACTCGGCTTCGATCCAAAGACGCTGGCGAAGAAAGCGTCGGAGCCGGAAGTCATTGAAGAGAGTGCGGAAGCAATTCAGAGCGGATTCACCTTGGGAGACTGACCATGCTCAAAATCTCGAAAGCCCTTTCCGCAGGCAAACTCGAAAACTACCACCGCCAGGAATTCATTTCGCCCGATCAGAGTTACTGGAGCCAGGGACAGACCGTCGAGGGCGAATGGCAGGGCCAGCTTGCCGAAAAATACTCGCTCGCTGGCGCGGTCAGCGCCGATGAATTTCACCGGCTCTCGGAAGGCCAGCACCCGCAGACCGGCGAGCAACTTGTCCAGCATCGGCAGTCCTTCGAGTATCAGGATGCCAATGGGAAAACAATCAAGTCCGTCGAGCACCGCGCCGGGTGGGATGCGACCTTTTCGGCGCCAAAGTCGGTTTCATTGACCGCGTTGGTTGGCGGCGATAGCCGTGTGCGCGAGGCTCACCGCATGGCGGTCACGACCGCTCTTGGTGAACTGGAGCGGTACACACAGGCGCGGCTCGGCGGGAATCGTCCCGCCGAGGCTACCGGCCAATTCATCGTCGCGAAGTTCGAGCATGATACGTCGCGGCCTGTCGATGGCTACGCTGCACCGCAGCTTCACACACACGCCGTCATCTTCAATGTCACCGAGCGCGCCGACGGTTCAACGCGGGCGCTTCAGGAACGCAGTTTCTTCGAGTCGCAGCAGTTCGCTACCGCCGTCTACCAGTCAGAGCTGACCTTTCGGCTCCGCGATCTTGGCTATGAGATTACGCCCGGCAGGAGCGGCGCGCCGGAGATCAAAGGATACTCGCAGGAGTATCTTGATGCTTCAAGCCAACGCCAGAATCAGATACTTGCGCATATGCAACAGAACGGTCTCTCTGGCTACGAGGCCGCAGAGATCGCCGCCCATGCCACGCGCGATAGAAAACAGATTCAGTCGCCCGCCGAGGTGTTGGCGGCGCATCGCAAGCTGGCCGCCGAATTTAGCAATCAGCCAAGTCAGGTTGTGACTGCGGCGCGGGAGCGGAATCAAAAACAATCTGCCGAGTGCGCTCCCGAAAAGACAGAAAAGACCGCGCAAAAAGCCGTTACCTTCGCCAGCGAACGCAGCTTCGAGCGCGAGGCCGTCACAGACGAACGCGCCCTCTTCCGCGATGCCTTGCGGCGCAGCATGGGCGAAACCACCTACGCGCAGGTTCGAGCCAGCGTGGAACAACGCCTTGCCTCCGGCGAATTCCAGCTTGTAGCCAGGTCAGGGCACAATGCCGCGCGGCAGTTCACAACTGCCGAGACCATTGGAGCCGAGAAGGAAATCCTGCGTCAAATGCGCCAGGGACAAGGCCGGGCCGAGCAGATCATGCCCGTCCAACAGGCGGTGAAGCACACTGCTCAATACCCGATTCTTAATCCCTCACAGCGTTCGGCGGCGGAAGAAATTCTGACCTCGCGCGACAGAATCCAGGGCCTTCAAGGAAGCGCAGGCGTGGGGAAGACGACCACTCTTCAGACGATCCGCGAGGCCGCCGAGCAGCGTGGAATGATTGTCGAAGGCTTCGCTCCAACCTCTCGCGCCGCGCATCAACTCCGCGATGCCGGCATTCATGCCGATACGTTGCAAGGATTCCTTGCCCGCAACCGACAGCCGACGCCGGAGCGCCACCTCTATATGGTGGACGAGTCCAGTCTCGCCAGCACAAAACAGGTGCGCGATTTCCTTGCCAAGATCGAACCCGGTGACCGGGTTCTCTTCATCGGCGACACCCGCCAGCACCAGGGCGTCGAGGCCGGAAAGCCCTTCGAGCAGCTGGTCGAGTCCGGTATGAATACGGCCACGCTCGACAAAATCGTGCGCCAGAAAGACCCTGAGTTGCTGCGCGCTGTTGAGCATCTTTCGCGCGGCGAAGTGGCTGAGGGTGTCTCACTCCTTGAACAGCAGGGGCGCATCACGGAAATTGCCGACCCGGAGAAACGCATTGCCTCCATCGCCCGCAATTTCGCGGACTCGCCCGAAAACACAATCATCGTTTCTCCCGACAATCCTTCGCGCCGCGAGATCAATGAGGCGGTCCGCGCGGAGTTGCAGCAGCGCGGCATCGTCCAATCCGAAAATCACACCATGCGCGTGCTTGCGCCACGTTCGGACATGACCGGCGCCGACCGCGCTTGGGCTGCTCGCTATGAAGTGGGCGACGTGCTCCACTACCAGCGTGGCAGCAAAACCCTCGGCATAGAGCAGCGCAGCTACGCGCGAGTGGTTTCGACCGATCCAAAATCAAATCTGCTGACCGTTGAGAAACCGGATGGCCAGCAAGTTACCTACGATCCGGCGCGGTTGCATGGCATCTCAGCTTATCGCGAGATTGAGCGCGAATTCTCCGTCGGCGACAGGTTGCAATTCACCGCGCCCAATCGTGACCTGGGAGTCGCCAACCGCGATCTCGGCACCGTGCAGAAAATCGACGAGACCGGCAAAATGACCGTCAACATGGACGGCGGCAGAGACCGCTCCGTCACCTTCGATCCGTCCGAGATGCGCCACTTCGACCACGGCTACGCCGTCACTTCGCACAGTTCGCAAGGGCTCACTTCCGAGCGCGTCCTGGTCAACATGGACACCAACGTCCACCCGGAACTCATCAACACCCGCTTTGCTTACGTCTCCGTTTCGCGCGCATCGCAGGACGCGCAAATCTTCACCAACAATGCCGCCACGCTTACCCAAAGTCTCAGCCGCGATGTGAGCAAAGCCTCGGCGCTCGACTTCGCCAAGTTGCAGAATCCGGTCGCAAGCTTCGGGTTGGAACAGGTTGCGTCGGTCAAAATTGCGCCGGGAGCAGGACTTGGGCTGGGGTCGTAGCGTAAGCCGCATCCGGGAAAGTGATAATCAAAGCGCCTGCGCTGGATTTCCCCAGAACGATCCGCAACAATTCTCGCGAGAGCGTCACGAGGATTCAGAATAAAAGCATCGCGTTCTTTATCAATGGGATACAAAGCCGCTCTTTAGCAGGTGTAGCGACGCAGATTGACTTTCTATATGCAAAAAGCAATACATTGCGCAGCCTTTTGCGTACAATGGGAGGATGGCTAGCATGGAGCAATATCTTGATGCGCAACTTTCCCGCGGGCGCTCCCATTTCACCCGCGAAGAAGCTACTGCTGAATTGCACGTTTCGCCGCTGGCCTTCAAGGCGGCCATCACCCGGCTGGTCAAGAAGCAGAAACTCGCCAATCCCCGCCACGGTTTTTATCTCATCCTGCGGCCTGAAGACCGCGTCGCTGGCGCTCCCGATCCGGCCCGCTGGATCGATCCGCTTATGCGTTACCAGGGGATTGGCTACCGCATTTCGCTGTTGCGCGCGGCGGCCTTTCATGGCTCCTCGCACCAGGCCGCCATGACCTTCCAAGTCATCGTACCCAGGCAGCTTCGTGACTTCGAGATCGGCCGTCAGCGGCTTCAGTTTATCTATCAGGCCCCGGCGGACTTTGACCGCGTAAATCAGCCAGAATGGCTTGCCGATCTGAAGACCGAAACCGGCTTCGCTAAAGTGGCGGGGATTGAGTTGACTCTCCTCGATTGCGCGCGCTACTTCCATCGGGCAGCGGGGATCAACGGGTTGGCGCAAATCGTCAAAGACCTGGGAGCCAAGGCGGATGTGCGCAAACTTGCCGAAGCAGCCCAGGTCTACGAGAATGCCGCTGTTCGCCGGCTGGGGTATCTTCTCGAACAGGCAGGATGCAGGCGGCAGGCCGGTTCTCTCGCCGGCTTTGCCGCGCGCGCGCGCCGTTCCGCACTTCTCGTTCCATCGGTCAAGCCATCGTTGGCCTCACTTGTCGAAGCTGCTCCGCGCGATTCCCGGTGGAAACTCATCTTGAACGAACCCGTGGAGGTTGACTTTTGATTCCGGCGTCCTTCATTCAGGAATGGAGCGCTCATGCTCCCTGGCCGACTTCGCAGCAGATCGAGCAAGATCTCATCATCTGCCGCGCGCTCTGCGACCTGTTCGGCGCACCTACCCTCCGTGGCAAGATTGCTTTTCGCGGCGGTACGGCGATTCACAAACTGCTCTTCAAGCAACCGCTTCGTTATTCGGAAGACATCGACCTTGTGCAGATTCATGCCGGGCCGGTGGGCGCGATCGCCACGGCGCTACAGGACGCACTTTCCTGGCTTGGAAAATGCAAACGCGAACAGGCCGGCCATTCGATGCACTTCGTTTATCGGTTTGCGCCGGAGGCGCAGCCGGATACGGCATTGAAGCTCAAGATTGAGATCAATACCCGCGAACACGAAAGCCTGTTGGGCATTCAATCGTATCCTTTCGCTGTCGATTGCGAGTGGCATCGTGGCTCGGCGGATATTCTCTCGTACGCGCCGGAAGAACTCTTCGGAACAAAACTTCGCGCGCTCTTGCAGCGCCGCAAGAACCGCGATCTCTTCGACCTTGCCGTGGGCTTGCGACAATGTTCATTGGATGCTGGCAAGATCGTCGCCGTCTTCATACATTACTTGACGCTCGAAGACACGCCGATTTCACGCGCCGTGGCCGAACAGCGAATGCTCGAAAAACTGACCCGCAATCTGACCGAGGATATTGAACCGCTGTTGCCTGCCGGTATCCATTTCCGTGAGGAGGATGCTATGTCGGCTTTTGAACTGATTTGGACATCGCTCGTCGGCAAACTCCCCGGCGATCCATGGAAGCAAACCGAGCGGGTTCTCGATGAATTGCGGAACCTACGGTATCCGAAATTACTGAGTCGCTGACAACTACTGTGTCTGTACTTTGATCCTGGCTATCTATCGAATCTCTCTTCGAATTCGGTAGATGGAAATAGACCTTACCTTTCTTCACCGATAAGAGCGCCTGTTTATCGGGGGAAGGCGGCTTTGCCCCTTCCCTCGCTGCGATCGCCGGTAAGGCTGGCGTTCTCCGCTTCCCATCCATGCGGGGACTTTCCCTCCCCGCAACGCCTCTCCTTTAAGAACAATGCGGTGCAGCCTTCGGCTGGGCCACCGTTTTCGACATTCATTTCCCGGCGAAGCCTCGTGCTTCGTTCGGCTCCTTCTGTCAACTCCGCTTGTGCAGCTCCGCGCGGCCAAATACGCCGTGCTCGCTTCCGCGCCCCTTCGGGCTTCGGGAGTTGACAGCGCCTCTCTGCGCCCGTTTCGCCAGTCATGAAATGAATGTCTTTTTTTAGCCCTCCCAGGGCTGAAAAACGGCAACTTCACACTCCAAAGGAGCGAACATCATGACTTACGCAGCAACCAGCACCAACCACGCCACAACCGCGCCGCACAGTAAGAATGCGGCGCTGCCGAGCCAATCCCCTTACCAGCAGCGCACCACGCAGCGCGACAACCCCACGCAGCAACTCATCAAGCAGGCCGTGGATTACCTGCTCCAGCAGCTTGAAGCAGGCAAAAGCGAGACACTGACCGCGTACCTCGCCGCAATGGCCAGGTTCCACAAATACAGCTTCGGGAATATTCTCGCTATCGCACGGCAGCGCCCGACTGCCTCCCACGTCGCCGGGTTCCACACTTGGAAGGAATTGGGCCGGTTTGTGAAGCGCGGAGAGAAGGGTATTCAGATTCTCGCCCCGATGGTTGGACACCGCCGCAAGAGAGACGAGGCCGACCGCAACCAAACGCAGGACAGCAGCGCCAAGCCCGCGCCCGTGCTGATCGGCTTCCGCGCCGTCTACGTTTTTGACGTAGAGCAGACCGAAGGCGCGGACCTGCCCGAGTTCGAGCACAACATCAGCGGCGAAGTGGGCGAACACCGCGAACGCCTCATTGCCTTTCTCGACGCGCAGAATATCGCTCTCGAATACACCGAGAACATCGCGCCCGCTCTTGGCGTGAGCTACGGCGGAAGAATTGCCATTCTGCCAGGACAGTCGCCCGCCGAGGAAGTTGTGACGCTGGTTCACGAGTTGGCGCACGAGTATTTGCACAAAGCAGAGCGCCGCACCAAGACCACTGCCACCGTGCGCGAAACCGAAGCCGAGGCCGTCGCTTTCATCGTGGGCCAAGCCATCGGCCTTGAAATGGGCAAGGCATCTTCGGACTACATCCAGATGTACGCGGGCAATGCCGCGTTGCTGGCCGAAAGCCTCGAAGTGATCCAGCGGACATCGGCGGTCATTCTCGACGCCATCACCGCCGAGCCGAGCGGCAGCGCGACAGCCGCTCCGGTCACAACGCCAGAAGCACAGAACGAAATGGCGGAGGTGGCGTAATGAAAACCATCCTTCGCATTTTGGAGCGGGCCGGAGGCTACCGGCCCACGCTCTATCTCAAGATCGAAAATCCGCCTTTTATGGCCCTTGTCATCGAAGTCATGCCGGAGCCGGGGCCGTGCGGACATCCAGCAATCTCCATCGCGCACTATGGCGAGCAGAACGGCGACCTGATGCGCGATCCGGAGATGTGCTTCGAGTTGATAAAGCCGCCTCTCTGCGATCTGTCTCTATCCGCCTTCTATTTCAGAAATGACTACCTCGGCGTCGAGCAGTATTCGCGCTACCGGGACGGCGATAACTACGCTTTCCATCGCGGCCTCTGCCAGCAGCACGAACAGTTCGCGCGGCAGTGGGACCGGAACCTTCGCAATCAGGGTTTTCTCGAAGCATTTTCGGACAAGTCGATTCGCGGCTAGTCCGCTCTCTGCGGAGCGGGCCACGCCCGACGTGTCGCTGCTCCGCGCGTATTCACACATCAACCGCTCGAAAGGAGCAATCAACATGGAAACGACCGTTATCAATGCCACCGAATACCGCGAGATTCCTCTCGCCCTGCTCAACGAATCGAAGACCAACCCCCGCCGCGCCTTTGATGAGGCGGGCCTCAAAGAACTCGCCGCCAGCATTCGCAGCCAGGGCGTGCTGTCGCCCTTGCTTGTCCGGCCACTCACAGAAAACGGCTTCGAGATTGTTGCCGGTGCGCGGCGTTATCGCGCCGCGCAGCTCGCCGGTCAGGAGACCGTGCCCGTGCGCATCAAGCAGATGAGCGACGCCGAAGTCTTGGAGGCGCAGCTTGTCGAGAACCTGATTCGCGCCGAGATTCACCCGATGGAAGAGGCCGAAGGCTTCGCGCGGCTTTTGGCGCTGGAAGAGCCGAAGTACACCATCGAACAGATTGGCGCGCGAGTCGGAAAATCACCCGTTTTCGTGGCTTCGCGCCTCAAGTTGGTTGACCTTGTGCCCGCTGCTGTCGATGCTTTCTACGCCAACGAAATCGGCGTAGGCCATGCGCTGCTACTGGCGAAACTGCCAGCCGACCAGCAGGAACAGGCTCTCTCGGCTTGCTTCAAGGAAGCCTACAACAGCGGAGGAGTAAACACTACGCGCATTCTTTTGCCCGTGCGCAACCTGCAATTCTGGATTGAGACGAATGTCCTGCTCATCCTGAAAGATGCGCCCTTCGATAAGCGCGATGCACAGCTTGTTTCCACGGCGGGCAGTTGCGCCGAATGCCCCAAGCGCACCGGCCACAACAAGCTGCTATTCGCCGACGACCTCGGCAAGCAGGGCGACCGATGCACCGATCCGCGCTGCTACAACGCAAAACTTGCGGCGCACGTTGCAAAGACCGTCGCCGCCAAGCCCAACCTTGTGCAGATCAGCACGGCCTACGGCGGGCAGAAGGAGGGCAGTCCGGTATTGCCACGCAACAAGTACACCGCGATCCGTGAGGACAAGCCCAAACAAAAGGAAGACGCGCAGCGCCCAGAGTTCAAGGTGTGCCGGTTCGCCACCGACGCCATCATTACCGAAGGCAGCGACATCGGCACCATTCACAAGGTGTGCGCGAATCCCGATTGCCCGATTCACCACGCACGCAAGCAGCGGCCCTCTACCGATGCCGCGTTCAAGGCCGAGCAGGAGAAGCGCCGCCGCGAGGAAGCCATCGCCCAGGCGACCGGCCTCCGCGTCCTGAAAGCAACCAGCGACGCCGTTCCCGTCCGACTGATGAAGCGGGACCTGCTCTTTGTCACCGAGCGCCTTGCCGCCGTCTTGGATGAGCACCGCCTTGCGATTCTCTTGCGGATTCACGGCATCGGCAAAGCCAGCGGAACCGGCGATGCACCGGCCAAGATGTTCGCGTCCTTTCTTCGCAAAGCCGACGAGAGCACCATTGGCCGCGTTTTGGTGGCAATCGCTGTGCTGCAATCGGCTCACAGCCCCAATGAATCCGCCAAAGCCCTGCGCGAAGCCGCCGAGTTCTACAAGGTGGACGTGGCCGCGATCACGTCCAAGGTCAAGGCAGAGCTCGCGGCCAAGGAGAAAGCCAAAACGGAAAAGAAAGCCGCACCCAAGCCGCCGTCGAAAGCGCCAAGCAAGGCGATCAAGAAGGCAGCAGCATAATCACCAAATCAAAACAGATCGCGGAGCTTGAGCAATCAGGCTCCGCATTCTTTTGGCCCGCTCTTCCCGCCCTCGTTCGCGCTCCCGCCGTTTGCGGGAGGGCACTCTCTTCCCACCCAGCGGGCCAGAGCGCCAACTTGCGTTGTCACTCTACGGAGAGCATTACGATTGCTGTTGCGGAAGTTGTACATTGGCGAGCTTGCGGCCGGCGGCGTGGACAAATTCGCGGGTCAGCCGCTTCTTGTCATCTGGCCGTACCGCCAATCTGGTAACGAGTTTCAGTCCCTCTTCCGCCAGTGGCCGTACGGCGATTTCATCGCTGGCAATTCGCCCAGCGGCTTCGCGCGTCAAAAACGCCGCGCCCTTGTACGCCAAGATGAGCGCCGATGCTTCTTCTGCGATTGTGAAAGTATGCGTGTCAGGAGGGACGATTCCTTTTGCATTGGCTGCATCCTGAATCATATTGGAGATGTACGGGTTGAGATGTGGCGCAGGCAGAATCCACTCGTACGCGCGCAAGTCATCGAGATGGAGTTCCGTGCGATCAGCAACGGCGTCGCATTTTGGCAAAGCAATATAGCCGGACTCTTCGGTAACCGACAGCAAACTGAGTGACGGCGAATCCGGGATTGCCAACACCAATGCCAGGTCCAGATTTCCGGCAGCCACCATGCGCGCGAGTTCGTGCGAAAAATTGCTCCAGAGCTTGATCTTCAGGTCTGGATAGAGCGGAAGCCGGACCGATTGGATCGTTGCAACCAGATAGGGATCGGCATAGGCTGACCTGCCGATGTGCAGCACGTCCTCTGCGCCCCGCAAGGCGGCCCTCGCATCAGAGACTGCACGCTCAGCGAAGAGCACGGCGTGCCGAGCATCTTCCACGAAATGACGCCCGGCATCGGTCAGTTCCACCGATTGATGGTTCCGCACGAAAAGGCGCAGCTCAATCTGAAATTCAAGCTCGGCAATCCGCTTGCTCAGCGTCGATTGGTCGATGCGCAGCCGCGTGGCCGCACGCGAATAGTTCAGCTCTTCGGCGAGCGCAATAGCCGCCTGCAAAAGTCGCATCTCTGGTAGCGCCATACCCGTCCTCCTAGCCATGGACCAAGGGCAAGTGATGGGTCGTGCCGAGCAACACAATAGCAATCGGTGCTGCGTCTTTCTCTTCTACACTCCTCAATCGCGCGGGCCTGGTCAAAACAAAGCGATCCCCACGCCGTTTTTTCTTATTGACGCTTTACCGAAAAGAAAGTTGTGGAAGTGTAATCAAAACTTGCAAGAGCTGCCTTTATGCGTTCCGCTCGCGCCGAAGCTGACAGGATGTTTCTGGGGGGTGAGTGGCTGCAAATCTCCATCGTGTTGGCCATGCCTCTCGAGCGTAATTCCTGATTGGAATAACGCTCTCCGTGGAATTCATTAGACAACAAAGGATTGCTAAATCAATCTTTCGGTAGCGTCGGAAATTCTCGACCGATCGAAATGATCGATTCGCTTCAAACCGTCTTGCGGATCGCCGCCGTTTGAGAGGCGCAATGTATTGGTTTCGCCTCTTGCGGAAGCTGTCTTGTTGCGGGCAAAGGAGGAATGATGAGCATGGAATCTGTCGAATGGCTCAACACGACCGAAGCTGCACAACATCTCAAAATCAGGCCTCGTACTCTTGTGCTGTGGGCACGTGAAGGGAAGGTTCCCGGCCATCGGCTGTCCGGCCACCAGCGTGTAACTTGGCGTTTCTTACGGCAGGAGCTTGATGCTATGCTGGAGCCGTCATCCGTTGTCCCTGCTGAAGGGAGGCAGCATTGAGGGTACAGCGACACAAAACGGGTTCCGTCCGCTTTGATAAGCGGCGCGGTACATGGAACTTTCTCTGGTACGACGGCCCCACGCGACGGTCAAAGCGAATCGGGACCAAACAGGAATACCCAACAAAGGCAGCGGCTTGGAAGGCGGTTCAGAACCTTGAAGTCCTCCAGTCTCAGCCCAAGGAACAGGACGGGGACACTGTGCGGTGTGTGATTGCACGATATGAAGCAGAGCGAATGCCGACGCGCCATTCAACGGCGCGCGTGTATCGTTCCTTTCTGAATAATCACATCCTGCCCAAGTGGGGTGATGAGCCAATCCAGGCGATTCAACCGCGTCCCGTGGAGTTGTGGCTCCGGGAACTACCCCTCTCGCCAAAGTCCAAAACGCACGTGCGCTCTTTGCTGCATGGGCTCATGGAATTTGCGATGTGGGCCGGACTCATGGAAATCAGCCGCAATCCCATCTCGCTGGTCCAAAACAAGGGCGCGATGAAGAAAACGCGCAAGGCCCGCAGCCTCACGGTGGAGCAATTTCATGCCCTGCTCGAAGAACTGCATGAGCCGTTCGGAACCCTGGCGCTGGTTTCCGTTTGCTTGGGGCTGCGCATCAGTGAGGCGCTGGCGCTCAAGTGGGGCGACGTGGATTGGCTCGGAGAGCAAATTCACATCCGGCGCGGCATCGTCGAGAAGGTTGTCGGCGATGTGAAGACAGAGGGTTCGGCTCGGAGCTTTCCGCTTACGGCCGAGTTGCTGGAACGGCTGAAATTCTGGAAGCTGCGGTCGGATTTCACCGGCGTTGAAGACTGGATCTTCGCCAGCCCCATCAAAATCGGCAGATTTCCGTATTCCTATACGGGCGTCTGGCGGGAGCTGGTCCGGGCGGCGGAGGCTGCAAAAATCGGCCACTTGGGGACACACGCATTCCGGCACACATACCGTTCGTGGCTGGACGCAGTGGGAACTCCGGTAGCCGTGCAACAGAAGATGATGCGCCATGCGGACATTCGGACTACGTTCAACATCTACGGAGACGTGGTGACGGATGAAATGACCACCGCAGGTGTGCGGGTAGCAAAATTGGCTTTTGAGGGAATCGGAGCGCAGACGGAGCGCGAAGCAAGCTAAGTTGTTGATTTATTGGCTCCTCAGGTAGGACTCGAACCTACAACCCTTCGGTTAACAGCCGAATGCTCTGCCATTGAGCTACTGAGGAGTGCGTGGCGCTGGATTGTCCTTATTTACGTTAGCAGAGGTCGCCAAGTGCGTCAAAAGGCAGGGCCGTCCCGTCCATAGCCCGCCGCGGCCCGAGTCCCATTTTGGCTCATCCCCACCTAAATTCGATGGGAATCTGAACATCCGGGTGCAGACTTTTGTGCACCGGGCAGGTGTGGGCGGCTCGTTCCAGTTTCTCCTTGTCCGCCGGGCTTGGCGAATGGGGTACGTGGATTTTGACGGCCAGCCGCTGGATCCGTCGCGGCGGCGGCGTCATTTCTTTCTCGACGATCGCCGTGGCGCCGGTCATATCGATGTTCAGAGTACGGGCCGCTATGCCCATGATGGTGAGCATGCAAGTGCCAAGCGCCGTTGCCACCAGATCCGTAGGAGAAAAGCTTTCGCCGCGGCCCTGATTGTCTTTGGGGGCGTCGGTGGAGAGTTCGGCGCCCGAGGGGCCGTGGGTTGCCTTGCAGTGCAGGTCTCCCTGATACTCGACTTGAATGTTCACCATGGTTCTTCCCTTGATCATTGCTTGAGAGTGGGGCGACGTAAGAATCAATTCCGCTCGCTCCATGCATCATTACGCAGAGGACAATGAAACTTCAAATTCCCTCCGGCACATTTCGCGCCTACCTCTTCGATTGCGACGGCACTGTAGTGGACTCCATGCCGCTGCACTATATCGCCTGGAAGCAGGCGCTGGGCGA
>Ga0326727_10014261_pt1 | contig 17368 bp, 14 predicted proteins | sample MB2enrmetagenome_FD_207643 | JGI IMG/M metagenome (GOLD analysis project Ga0326727, IMG submission 207643) | Lab enriched peat soil microbial communities from McLean, Ithaca, NY, United States - MB29MY | ecosystem: Environmental > Terrestrial > Soil > Wetlands > Peat | place: USA: New York...
GCTTTTTTTTTTTGTGGGCTGGTCGGGCGCCCCCGCGGGGCCCCCCGCGGCGGGTCCCGATGTATCGGGACCCGCCCTGCCTTTTACCCCTCCTTCACTGTCGCATTACGCCCCAATCATTAGCGACTTTCCGGGGAGCGCGACCGTCTCGGTCGCATGCGTCGGCGTCTCGCCGATGCATCGTTGCGCTGCCGATAACTTCACCCGTTCGGTGGCAATTCGTGCGCTTCGCTAATGATAGGGGCTTTACGCAGTCTCAATCAAAGCACTTGACGATGCGGCACGTTTCCGTTACACAGGTCCCCACAACAAAAAAAATCGTTCTTGTTTCGCGAACAAAAATCGGAAATACTGCCAAAAAATCGCTATGAACACGCTCCGCAAAATCGTGCTGCCGGTATTCGGCCTCCTGGCTATATTGGCGTTTCAAGTCTCTTCCGCCGCCCCCGGTGATGCTGCGCCCGGCCCCGTGCCCGGCGATGCTGCTCCCGGCGCTGCTCCCGGTGGTCCTGCCGGCCCCGGCGGGCGCGGCCGCGGTGGTCGCAGCTCCACCCCGGAGCATCCTCACATCCTCGCCCCCTATTTCACCCCGGCCACCTCCTCCCCCAAGGCGCCGGACCCCGACGGCTTCCTCCAACGCTGGCTGCTGCTTGAGCCGATCAACAAGCCGAACAACAGCAACACCGGGTTCACGGACACCTACGTTCGGAACACCTTCAATACCGAGTACTTTCCCAATCAGTTCACCGTGGTTCCGCGCGACGGCGACAAGGTGACGGTCGCCGGCGAGGAACTCGCCTGGCACGCCCTGGACTCCGCCAATTTCAACGTCAAACTCTTTCGCTTCGCCGACGGTGTCAACAAGCGGACTTATGGCGCCATATTCTGGGCCGTCACTGTCGTCAACAGCCCCCGGGAGATGAAGAATGTTCGCCTGGCCGCCGGCTCCAATGCGGCCTCCATGTGGTGGCTCAACGGCAAGGAAACCGTGGACCTCTTCACCGATCGGCGCATGGTCATGGATGACTGCGTTTCCAAACGCATCACCCTCAACAAGGGCCGGAACGTCCTCCGCGGCGCCGTCATCAACGGCCCCGGCCTGAGCGATTTCTGCGTCCGCTTTATTGATGAAAATGGCGACCCGGTCAAGGATCTCACCCTGAGCCTTGAAAACGCTGGAGATTAAATAATTGTTCAAGGAAGTTCTATGAAACATCGTATTCTGGCCGCAGCGGTTCCCACCCTGCTTTCTCTCTGGCTCTCCAGTTCGGCCTTGGCCCTGGACGGCGAACCCTACATCCACGATCCCTCAACCGTCGTGTTCTGCGATGGCAAGTATTACACTTGGGGCACCGGCGGCAGCGGGCTGGTTTCCGACGACGGCTGGACCTGGCACACCGGAGCGCGCGTTCAGGCCGGGGCCGCCCCCGACCTCATTCACATCGGCGATCGTTATTACATGTCCTACGCCTCGTCCGGCGGCGGTTTGGGCGGAGGGCACGCCAGCTCAATCCATGTGAAGTGGAGCAAGACACTCGACCCCAAATCCCCCGACTACGCCTGGAATGACGACAACGTCGTCGCCTCTTCTGACGGCATCGAGGACTGCGACGCCATTGATCCCGGCTTCCTGCTCGATCCCACCGACGGCCGGCTCTGGGTCACCTACGGGACTTACTTCGGTTTCATCCGTATCGTCGAGCTGGATCCCAAGACGGGCCATCACGTTGAAGGCAACAAGCCCGTCAACATCGCCATAGATTGCGAAGCCACCGACCCGATCTACCGCGACGGCTGGTATTACCTTCTGGGCACTCACGGCACCTGCTGCGACGGCGCCAACTCCACTTACAACCTTCGCGTGGGCCGCTCCAGGTCAATCCTCGGACCCTACGTTGACAATGCCGGCAATGATATGCTCAAAGGCGGCGGCAAGCTCGTCGCGGCCGCCAGCGGCCGCTTTGTCGGACTCGGCCACTTCGGCCTGATGGACCTTGGCGACGGCGTGCAGAAATTCACTTGTCATTACGAGGCCGACCTGGACCGCGGCGGTCGCAGCGTGCTGGACATCCGCCCGCTGCTCTGGAAAGACGGATGGCCCGTTGGCGGCGACAACTTCAAGGAAGGCACCTATGAGATTCAGTCTGAACGCAGCGGCTATGCGCTGGAGCTGGGCGTGGATTTCGTGCGGATGGCCCGCGGTGGCCGTGGCGGATTTGGCGGTGGTTTCGGTGGCCGCGGTGGAGCAGGCGGCCGCGGCGGAGCGCCAGGCGGCCCCGATGCGGCAGGCGGCCCCAACGCGCCGGGCGGTCCCAATGCGCCGGGCGGTCCCAATGCGCCGGGCGGTCCCAACGCGCCGGGCGGTCCCGCCGTGGGCGGTGGCTTCGGTGGTGGCTTTGGTGGCCGCGGCGCTGGTGGACCCGTCACCCCGATTCCGGCCCAAACTCTCGCCGATGTCTCAAGCAACTGGCCGGCCGGCAACATTGACATTCGCATCGGCGACTTCATGATGCGGCCCCACCAGGAGTGGACGATAACCGCCGTCACCAACTCCAGCGGCTTTCCCGGCTCGCCCTGCTTCAAGATCACCATCGCCGGCACGGATCGCGCCCTGGCAGCCACTGCCGATGCCGAGGTCGTGGCCGTTCCCGCTTTTACAGGCGCGCCCGAACAACTGTGGCGCATTGACCAGTTGACCGATGGCACCTACCGCATCATGCCCAAGGTGGTGCCCAATTCCACGGAACCCCTGGTCCTGTCCGCAGCCGGCTACAGCACGCCGACCCTGGCCAAGTTCGACCCCAAAAGCGACAAGGGGCGCTGGAACTTTAGAGCGCCGTGAATCAGACAGATTTCGGGTTCTGCGTGAGAAAGAAAAGTCCGGCGTAAATTTTTGGGTCAATAAGAATTCCGGTTCTTGCTTTCGCTTCCAGCCACGCCGTCACTTCCGCCAGCGGAACTTCGTGAACTGCGATGTCCTCGTGCGCCACGCCGCCGCCTTTTCCAGCGCGGCGCAACCCGGAGGCGCGAAACAGCGTCACGCGCTCCGACGTGAGTCCTGCGCCGGACGGCCCGGTGGTCAACGGCTCGATCTGCGCGGCGGCATAGCCGGTTTCCTCCAACAACTCGCGGCGGGCGGCCTCGGCGTTGGATTCGTCCGTGCTGCCGGGTTCGTCTCCGATAATTCCCGCTGGAAGCTCGACCGTGCGCGCGTGGACGGGAATGCGATATTGCTCCACGAGCAGAAGCTTTTGTTTTTCGGTCAGCGCCACGATCACGGCGGCGCCCGTGGCGTTGAGACGTGTCACGTATTCCCAATGACCTTCCTTGATCAAAGTCAGGAACTTGCCGGTATGGAGGGCAGTTGAAGCGTGATGATTCATTTTGTCGCAGCATTGGCGTTGGGCTTCTTTGTCAAAATAAGGACACAAAGTCCGTCCCAATCCCGTCGCTGAAAATGACACCGTTCCCCGCCATGCGCGACTCCAAAATCAGCGACTTTTCGGCATTGAGATGGCCGAAAACCCACCTCAGCCAGCGCCTTGGCCGGCCGCAAGCGCAGAATGGGGAGTTTTTCAACGGCAGTTATTCCCTTTGCTGATTTGAGGGTTGACGTGCTCAACGGCGCGGCTATTGTGCATGCCCGATGCAAGGAATGAGCGCGTTCAACCTCGAACCCTTTCTCGTTGCGGGAGTCCTAAAAAAGGCGCTCAAGGTCCGAATGGGCATTTCACATTATTCAGTAATGAAAAGAGTATTGGCATTCCTTTTGGGTTTGCTGGTCTTGGCCGCGCCGGCTGCGGTGCAAGCCCAGTTCAACTACTTCACAAATGCCGGCAATACCATCACCATCGCCCGCTACACCGGGTCTGGCAGCGCGGTCATCATTCCGTCCGCCACCAACGGACTTGCCGTCACCAGCGTCGGAGACGAGGCGTTCTGGGAAACCAGCGTGGCCACCGTCACAATTCCCACCACGGTCACCAGTATCGGGGATTTGGCGTTCTATGGTTGCTCCAACCTTGCCAGCCTGACGATTCCCGGCAGCGTCACGAACATCGGGCCATTTGCGTTTTACAGTTGCAGCAGTCTGCGCAGCATCGCCATCCCCGGCAACGTCACCAACATCGGCGACGCGACGTTTTATGCCTGCACCAGCCTGACAAACGTCATGGTTGCTGACGGAGTGACCAGCATCGGGGATTTGGCGTTTTATGGCTGCACCAACCTGACAAGCGTGACGATCCCGGCCAGCATGACCAATTTCGGGGACGGGGCTTTCGAATCCTGCACCGGCCTGACCAGCGTCTATTTCACGGCCAGTCCTCCCGCTGCAAGCCTAAATGTGTTCCTTTATGACCACAACGCGACGGCCTATTATTTGCCTGGAGCCACCGGCTGGACATCCCATTTTGCCGGACTTCCGGCAGCACAATTGCAATCGCCGTATAAATTCACCGTCAATGCGGATGACACTATTGCCATTAACGGTTATACAGGTCCGGGCGGAACTGTGATCATTCCCTCCTTCATCATCGGTCTGCCCGTCACCAGCATCGGGGATTCGGCATTTTATGGCTGGACCAACCTGACCAGCGTGACGATTCCCGGCGGCGTTACCAGCATCGGGGATTATGCGTTCGTTGGGTGCAGCGATCTGACCAGCATCACGATCACCGACAGCATTACGAACATTGGAGATTATGCGTTCTACGCCTGCACCAGCCTTACCAACGTCGCGATTCCCGCCAGCGTCACCAGCATCGGGATCTGGGTCTTTGGCTATTGCAGCAGCCTGACCATCGTGACGATTCCCGGCAGTGTCACCAACTTCTTGGACGAATTCGATGGCTGCACCAACCTGACCAGCGCCACGATTGACGACGGCGTCACCAGCATCGCGGATTATACGTTCCAGTACTGCACCAGCCTGACCAATATCACGATTCCCGGCAGCGTCAGCAACATGGGGCCGTTCGCGGTCTTTGGCTGCTCAGGCTTGACATCCTTGACGGTGAATGCGTCAAATGCGTTTTACAGCAGTGTGAATGGAGTTCTATATGACAAGAGTCAGACCACGCTCGTAGTTTACCCTGAGGCACTCGCGGGTGGTTACACGATTCCGGGCACCGTCACCAATATCGGGGATTATGCGTTCGCATCGTGTGCCAAACTGACCAGCGTGACGATTCCTGGCAGCGTCACGAGCATTGGGGATCATGCGTTCAATGAATGCCGCAGCCTGACAAATGCCACCATCGCCAATGGCGTTACCAGCCTTGGGCAGTCGGCGTTTGCTTACTGCGTCAGCCTGTGGAGCATGATGATTCCCAGCAGTGTTGCCAGCATCGGCGACCAGGCATTCATTGGCTGCTTCAGCCTGCAAGCGATCACCGTAGATGGACAGAATCCGTTTTACAGCAGTGGTAATGGCGTGTTGTTCGACAAGGCACAGAGCACCCTCCTGGTATATCCGCCGGGCCGATCAGGAAGTTACGCGATTCCGGACAGCGTCACCATCATCGCGGACAACGCCTTCGCGGTGTGTACCAGTCTGACCGGCGTCGCGATTCCCGACCGCGTCACCAATATCGGAGCAGGTGCGTTTTCTGGCTGCTTTCACCTGACAAACGCCGTCATCGGCAACGGCGTCACCAGCATCGGGGATTATGCATTCAATTCGTGCTACCGTTTGGCTAACGTCTATTTCAGCGGAAACGCTCCTGCCTTTGGCATGGATGTGTTCGATTATGATCCCGTGACAATCTATTATTTTCTTGGCGCCACCGGCTGGCCCGTTTATCCGCCGTATAGTGTTTGGGAAGTGGTGCAACCCTTATACAGTTATACGACAAACGCCGGTACCATAACCATCACCGGTTGTTCCGAGTATGGCAGCACGGTGATTATTCCATCCTCCATTAACGGCCTGCCCGTCACCGGCGTCGGGGACGAGGCGTTCTTTGGGTCCAGCGTGAGCAACATAATGATTCCAGGTACCGTCACCTGCATCGGTGATTTGGCTTTCTACAGCTCCACGAACCTGACCAGTATCACGATTCCCGGCAGCGTCACCAACATCGGGCCGTTTTCATTTTATGGTTGCACCGATCTGGCTGATGTCAATATCCCCGGCAGCGTTACAAGCATCGGAAACGCTACGTTTTATGGCTGCACCAGCCTCGCCAATGTCATAATTGCAGACGGCGTTACCAGTATCGGGGATTTGGCGTTCTATGACTGTACAAACCTGGCCAGCCTTATTGTTCCCGGCAGCATCACCAACATCGGGCCGTTTGCGTTTTATGGTTGCACCAGTCTCGCCAGCGTCACGATTCCCGGCAGCGTCAGCAGCATCGGAGACGGGGCTTTTGGGTGCTGCAACAGCCTGACCAACGTCTTTTTCGACGGCAACGCTCCGGCTGTTGGATCCTCCGTTTTCTTTTCCGACAACGCGACAGTTTCCTATATCCTCGGAGCCACCGGCTTCAGTTCCCCATTTGCAGGTCTTCCGGTCGTGGTCGAAATCCCGTACAGTTACACAACAAATGCCGGCGTCATCACCATCACAGGTTACTCCGGTTCCAGCGGTGATGTGACCATTCCTTCTGTCATCAATGGCCTGCCGGTTACCAGCATCGGGGATGGTGCGTTCTATTATGGCACGAGCCTGACCAACGTCACAATTCCAGCCAGCGTCACCAGTATCGGAACAGAGGCGTTCGCTTTCTGCACCAGCCTGACCGCGATTGCGGTGGATGCACAGAATTCTTTTTATACCAGCGTGAACGACGTCTTGTTCGACAAGGCCCAAACCACGCTCGTGGCATACCCTGGTGGCATCGGAGGAGGTTACACGATTCCGAATGGCGTCACGACCATCGCGGATGGGGCATTTGAGGGATGTGCCAACCTGACCAGCGTCACAATTCCCGGAAGCGTCACCAGCTTCGGGGTGTATGCGTTTGCTTACAGTTTCAGCCTCACAAACGCCACCGTCGCCAACGGTGTCACAAGCATCGGAGATTATGGCTTCCAACTCTGTAGCAGCCTGGCCAGCGTTACGATCCCCGGCAGCGTCACCAGCATCGGGGAGTCTGCGTTCAATGGCTGCTATTCGCTCTCCAGTATCGCGATCCCTGGCAGCGTCACAAACATCGCAGACGAGGCATTCGCTGGCAGCGGGTTGACCAGCGTCACAATTCCCGGAAGCGTCGCGAGCATCGGAAGCGCGGCGTTCGATTCCTGCTTGTCGCTGACCAATATCACGATTGCCAACGGAGTCACAAGCATCGGCGACCTTGCTTTCGCTTCCTGCTACATTCTGGCCAGTCTGACAATCCCCGCCAGCGTTACCTATATCGGCAACCTTGCTTTCGATATGTGCGACGGTTTGGGCAGCGTCTATTTCAAAGGCAACGCACCTGCCATTGCTGCCGATCCGTTCTCTTATGCTTTCTCGGTAAGGGTCTATTATCTGCCGGGAACCACCGGCTGGAATTCATCTTTTGCCGGTCGCACAACCGTGCTTTGGTGTCCCGGGATTTCAACCGGCGAACGGAATTTTGGGGTGCAGAATGGTCAGTTCGGGTTCGATATCACCAATTCTGCCAATCTCTCCGTCGTGGTGGAAGCCTGCACCAATCTGGCCAACCCCGTTTGGGTTCCACTTACGACCAACACGCTCGTCCACGGCCTCTTCCATTTCAGCGAGCCTGTGCAGGCGAACACTTCTGGACGTTTCTACGGCCTCGGTTTGCCTTGAGGGGGACGCCGAAGATGGTGCAATCCCGGTCCTGCGACTATTCATATTCTTGCACCGCGGTCGGTCGGGATCGCGCAGTTTCGCCAGGATTTTTCTCCGCGCTCTCTGCGCCTCTGCGCGCCTGTCGGGAAAAGGGAAACTTGGTTGCAGCTTGCCGCGCAACATCCTCGTGTTCAAATCACCATGATAAACGGAATCGGACATAACGGAGTTTTTCTCTCCGTGGCCTCTGCGTCCTCCTGTTCAATTTTTAGTGTTCGCTTTGTTTGTGCCTGGCCGCGCCGGGCCATCCGTGGTTCAATTCTTTTTGATTGCGGCCGGCCGCGCGATGACTTTGGGCCTTTTCCTTAAATTTCCCCATCCGCCCGCAAAATTCCCGCTTGACCTCTTTGAGTTTAGAGGCTAATCTTACACAAGTGAAAATGGCAATGCCATCACGGGCGGGCGGGATTGAATCGGAAGCCGGGAGCGGATTGCTCAAAGCGGACGCTTGGGGATTTGTGCTGGCGTGTCATATTGGCGCACTTTCGGAACCGTCCACACCAGCGATTGGCGAAGAGGCAAAATGTCCCTCTGGAATCCAGGGAATTTCACCATTTACCCTGCAAGATTCACCCTCATTACCCCTCCTTTTCCGGCTTAATCCAGGCCATAAAATGAAGGCTGCTGAAGGCTGCTGAAGGCAAATGTAACCAAATGAAGGTAAAAAAAAAATAAAAAAATTATGACCCGAAACGGACCAAAACAGCCCCGTCGCGCGATGGCCCCAGCCCATCCGCTAACAAAGCCTTTGGCGGGACACAATGGCACAGCAATGTGTTTGGCGGCACGCGAAAAACGGGGGGGCGCACAACAAAACGCTTCAGAGGCAGGGGCGTCGCGCCGCGCCGTCCCTGCCAAGGAAAACGAAGATTTCTGTCCTGCACCCCATGGCGCCCGAATCGTTAGCGACTTTCCGGGAGCGCGACCGTCTCGGTCGCATGCGTCGGCGTCTCGCCGACGCAACGTTACGCCGTCGACAACTTCACCCGTACGCTGGCATTCGTGCGTGTCACTAACGATCAGGGCATGGCGTTTTTCGCTGCGTTTTTCGTTGACCGCGGCGGGCGCGCCGCTACCATGCTGCCCTTGGTTTGATAATTCATGGTAATTGATCATCACTAATAGAAAGAAAAAACTAATATGCCACTCAAAGTTGCAATCAATGGATTTGGCCGCATCGGCCGCCTGGTCTTCCGCGCCATCGCCGAAGAGGGAATGATCGGCCGGGACCTGGAAGTCGTCGCCGTCGGCGATATTGTGCCCGCCGACAATCTGGCCTACCTCCTCAAGTACGACTCCGTCCAGGGCCGCTTCCAAGGCGAGGTTTCCTCCCGCAAATCGGCCGCCGACAAACCGGACGATGATGTTCTGGTCGTCAATGGACGCGACATTCATGTCGTCAGCGCCAAGGACCCCTCGGCCCTGCCCTGGAAAAGTTTGGGCGTGGACCTCGTCATCGAATCCACCGGCCTGTTCACCGACGGCGAAAAAGCCAAGGGCCATCTGGCCGCCGGCGCCAAGAAGGTCATCATCTCCGCCCCGGCCAAAAACGAGCACATCACTCTGGTCATGGGCGTCAACCACGAGAAATATGATCCGGCCAAACATCACATCATTTCCAACGCCTCCTGCACCACCAACTGCCTGGCCCCCGTCGTCCATGTCCTCCTCAAGGAAGGCTTCGGCATCGAGGAAGGTCTGATGACCACCATCCATGCTTACACCGCCACCCAAAAAACCGTGGACGGCCCCAGCAAAAAGGACTGGAAGGGCGGTCGCAGCGCGGCCATCAACGTCATCCCCTCCACCACCGGCGCCGCCAAGGCCGTCGGCCTGGTCTGCCCCGAAGTCAAGGGCAAATTGACCGGCATGTCATTCCGCGTTCCCGTGCCCACCTCCTCCGTCGTGGATTTGACCGTCCGCACCGTCAAGGAAACCAGCTATGCCGAAATCTGCGCCGCCATGCAAAAAGCCAGCCAGACCTATTTGAAGGGCATCCTTGATTACACCGAGGACGAAGTGGTCAGCACCGACTTCATTCATTGCAAATCGTCCTCCATCTTTGACTCCGGCTCCGGCATTGAATTGAACAAACGCTTCTTCAAACTGGTGAGCTGGTACGACAACGAATGGGGCTATAGCTGCCGCGTGGCCGACCTTATCAAATACATGATCAAAAAGGGCATCTAGCCCCCGCCGCCGGCACGCCCCAACGCGATGCGCATCATTGGTGGCAGCGCCGCCGGGACGATCCTCAAAGCCCCCAAAGGCTTCGCGGTTCGGCCCACCCCCGACCTGGTTCGCCAGGCCGTCTTTAACAGCCTGGCCCCGCGCATCGCCGGGGCCGGCGTCCTCGAATTATTCGGCGGCACCGGCGCGCTCAGCCTCGAATGCCTGAGCCGCGGCGCCGCCCATGCCGTCTGCGTCGAGAAATCCAGCCGGCACGCCCAATTCATCCGCCGGAACCTCGAACTGGCCCGCCTCTCCCCGGGCCTGCTCGACCTCCGCGTGCAGGACGCCGCCGCGGCCATGACCCAGTTGGCCGGCCTGAGTCAACAATTCGATCTGGTCTTCGCCGACCCGCCCTACGGCGAAAAAAACACCGGCCGCCGTTCCACCTCCTTCGCCCAGCAACTCCTCGATCACCCCGTCCTGCCCGGTTTGCTTTCCCCCGGCGGCCTCTTCATCCTCGGCCATGCCCGCCGCGACATCCTGAGCGTTCCCCCCATCTGGGAGGAAACCAAAATCCTCAAGCACGGCGACAGTTGGATGCGCTTTTTGCGCCCCGCAGTTCAGGCGGTTGATCCGGCCAGACCGGGTGCGTCACGGTAAGTTCAGACGCCACGACTCCGGGTGGCGGTGAAGATGCATCACGGAAATGATTAGAACTTCCTCCTGATCGACGGTGTAAATGATGCCGTAGGGAAACCGATGTGTCCGGCAACGTCGAATCTCCTGGTCCAACGCGAACCAGGCCTCCGGATGCAGCAGAATGCGGCGGACAGTTGCACGGACTTCCTGTAGGAAATCAACTCCAAGCCCCGGAACCCGGTATTCGTAGTATTTGGCGGCTTCCCGCACCTCCCGAAAGGCTGGCTGGAGCAGCCGGAACCTCATCGCTTTAAGTCGCCTTCGATAGCGCGCAATGCTTCTTCGCCGTTGACAGTTTTGAGTTCACCGGCGCGAAATGCCGCAAGACGATCTTGCGATTCGAGCAGCCAAGCCCGATCAATGGTATCTTGTTCGGCCGGGTCGAGGCTGTTCCACAGCGCGTCAATAATCTGCGCGCGCTCCTGTGGGGGGAGTTTCAGGGCTTCGTTTGCGAGAATCGCGCTATCCATGCCGTCATGTTACATCGGCGCCCCGGGAATGCAAGTCTCTGCCCATCTACGCCTGGTCAATCTCCTGAATGCGCCGGGCGTGGCGGCCGCCGGCGAACGGCGTGTCAAGCCAAACCCGCACAATCTGCAAGGCCAGTTCCAGCGGCACCATGCGCGCGCCCAGCGAAAGCATGTTGGCGTCGTTGTGTTCGCGCCCCAGCCGCGCCGTTTCCAGGTTCCAACACAAGGCGCAACGGATGCCCCGCACGCGGTTGGCCGTGATCGCCTCGCCGTTGCCCGATCCGCCCAGCACGATGCCCCGCTCGCATTGGCCCGCCGCCACCGCTTCCGCCACCGGACGGATGAACAGCGGATAATCCACCGGCTCCGGACTGTTCGTGCCGAAATCCCGCACCTCGTGGCCCAGCCCTTGCAGGTACGCCTTGATCTTTTCCTTGTACTCGAAGCCCGCGTGATCGGAGCCGATTCCTATCTTCATAATTTTTCTTTTCTCTGATACACGTCCATAATAAACGCCGTGTCGTTTCTTTCAACCAAAGAGGCGGCGCCCCAGACATAATCGCTGCGCTCCGGGTAAATATACACGCTGCCCGTCCGCTCGTAGAACTGGCGGGTGTATCGCCCTCCCCATTCCTTCAGCGTCGTGTCCGCGCCAGGCCAGTCCGACCAGGAACTGGACACCAAGACCATCACCAGGTACTGTGGCCGGGCCGCCTCGATTTCTCGAATCATGTCCCGCTGGAACTGGCCGGCGTAACGGTGCAACTGCACCAGGTCGTACATGTAAATGAATCCGCTCGCCGAATGCCGGTGGGCGTAAAAATAAATCTGCGGCTCGGAACCGATCACCGCGATGCGCGCATCCGGTGCGGTGTGTTCCTTCAGATACCGTCCAATTTCCACGGATTCCACAAACGGATTCCGCCCATAAACCGCCCGGCAAACCTCTTCAGGCGACATCTGAAACCAGACGGCGCGATTATTGACAATAAATCCTGCGCCGGCCGCGACAAACACTATGGCCGGCGCCAGACGCGCCATCGCCAGCCGCGCCCCGGCCAGTGCCTGCGCCGCGGTTGTCACCGCAATCGCGATGAGCAGGCTCACGACGGGAAGCATGACAATAAAATAATGCCTGCTGAAATAAAACGCCGCGGCAAAGGCCAGCAGCGAAAACCCCAGCAGCGTCGTAAGGATGAATTTTCGGTCCGCGTTGTCCTTTTTGGCGAGCACGCAAACCAGGCCGATCCCAGCCCAGGGCAGCGACCATTTCACCCAGCCCGAACTTCCCAGGAAGTCGCGAAATTGGCCCCACGCCATTTCGCCGTTCAAAATCCCCGCGTGGACCTTTGCATAAGTGAACGTCCAAAACCAGAATTGTTGGAAGGTGCCGAGACGCCAGAGGATCAAGCAAGTCAGCGCGAAGGGCAGGACGAGTCCCGCCGAGAACAAACCGGTGTTGCGCAGTACCTTCCGCCAGGCGACGGGCCGCGTCCGGGCGGCGTCGCGCAGCACCAGGCAGAAACCAAACATGCCGAAATAAAGCCCGGGCTGTTTGCACAAAAACCCCAGACCAAAACAGAATCCGCTCCAAAACAAACCCGCGCCGCCGCCTTTTTCGCGGGCGCGCAAGAGCAATAAAAACCCGCCCAGCGCGGCCAACGTCACCAGATGGGTGGCGTGTCCGGCCAGTCCCAGAACTCCCGGACTCAACGACAACAGCCCATAAGCGGCGCAGGCCATGACCGCCCCCCATTCTCCGGTCAGGCGCCGGGCAATGAAAAAAAGCAATGCCAGCGCACCCAGATTGGCGAGAAGAAATCCGAGGTGGATGCCTCCGATGCTCTGTCCGAACAGCGCCATCATCGCGGCGTAGGCGCCATAAGTTCCGGGCAGTTTCATGTTCCAGGCCAATTGGTAGGGCGGAATTCCTTCCAGCATCAACTGCCCCGAATACGCGTACTCCCCCTCGTCCCGTTCCAGAGGGATTTGCAGCAGGCGCAGCCGCACGAACACCACCAGCGCGGCAATCGCGCAAATAGCCAGCGCGCGCCACCAGGCGCTTCGAGCGGGCACAAATCGAGTTTCGCAATTCACAATTCACCGCGCGCCGGCCAACGCCGCGCGCGCCGCGACTGAATCAAGTATCCAGACGCCGCCCCCGTGGCAATGCTGATTTGCTTTTGCCGGTTTGCTTCCCGATCATTAGCGACTTCAAGGGGAGCGCGACCGTCCCGGTCGCAGCCGTCGGCGTCCCGCCGACGGCATCTTCCTTCACAAACTGACTCACCCTTTCGGTGCGTCTTCAAGCATGTCGCTAATGATTCAGGGTTTGCTTCGCCCTGTTTTTCTTGAACCCGTCTCCGGCTGCCTTTATATCACTCCGCGCCCTTGCAACATTTTTGACATGGCCAAAACTAATAAAAACCGGTTCGTTCCCGGCGACACGCCCCAGTTGAACAGTCCGTTCGCCGATTTGCGCGGCGACGGCCTGCCTCCCGGTCCCGTCGCGCCTGCTCCGCCCGCCTCCGCGCCGGCCGCCCGCCTGCCAAAACCCGGTCGCGTGGTCTTGCGGCGCGAAACCGCCCGCCGCGCCGGCAAGGTAGTCATTGTTGTTGACGATTTCGCCCCGCACATCGGCCTTGCTGCCATCGAGGATTTGGGCCGGCGGCTCCGCCAGGCCTGCGGCTGCGGCGGCGCCGTCCGTCAGCGCGCCATCGAGCTTCAGGGCGACCAGGCCGCCAAAATCCGCTCCTTCCTCGAAGTGGAGGGTTTTCAAGTGGCCGGGGTCAAATGAAAAATGCAGAAGGCAAAATGCAGAATGCAGAATTCACAAATGGCGCATCGGGGCCGCAGTTCATTTTTAATTTTGCATTTCCAGTCCCGCGATTTCCCTGGCCAGCTTTGTGGCAATGTCAAACTCATCCGAGTTGGTCAGAAGAATGACGGTCAAACCCGCCTCCGGGAAACGTTGCAGACTGGCCGAAAAGCCCGCAGTCGAGCCGCTGTGGCCGATGTTGGCGTGGCCCTGCCACGGCTCCAAAAACCACCCAAAACCATAGAGGTGGGTCGCCCCGTTGTTTAATTTCACCGGCGTCCACATTTCCGCCCGGCTGGCGGCGGTGAGAATCCTGTCCGTCTCCAGCGCCGCGTTCCATTTCGCCAGGTCGCCCACCGTTGAGACCAGCGCCCCGGCGGAAAAAACATCCGTCAGATCGGAGTTGCGGACGATGAACCGCCCGGCGCGATTGGTCTCATAACCGGTGGCGCGGAAAGGCGGAATCGCGCCCGCGTCCCGCCGCGTCGTGGCGGACATCCCCAGCGGGGCGAAGATGTTTTGCTCCATGAAGTCCCAGTAACTTTTGCCGCTCGCGTTCTCGATGATGTAACCGAGCAAATTATATCCGGTGTTGCAATACGCCCATTTTTCGCCCGGCGGAAAATCCAGCGGATGGGCGGCGATTTGGGCGATGAACCGGGCCTGGGTCAAATGGCGGGCCGCTTCAAAGCCGTTCAGCCCGGTGTAATTCTTCAGCCCCGAGGTATGTGTCAACAAATGCCGGATGCTGATGCCGCTCCAAGCCGGCGGCGTCTCCTGGAGATGCCGCGAAATCTTGTCGTCCACCGCCAGTTTGCCCTCCTGCGCCAGCAGGAGGATGGCGGCGGCGGTCAACTGCTTGGTGATCGAGCCGATTTCAAAAGCCGTTTCCGGCGTGGCGGGCGTATGCCGTTCCAGATTGGCCATGCCGTAAGCCGCCGTCTTGACCGTCCTCCCGTTCCGGATGATGGCCAGCGCCGCGCCTGGGATGGGGTGTTGCCGCAGCGCGTCCCGCATCAGGTCGTCCACCGCATCGCCCCTGGCCTGCGCCGCCCAGCCAAGGCCGGCCAGGAAAATGAAGAACCATTTTCGCATACGCAATACGGTAATTCCACCGCGCCCGCCCGGTCGAGCCTTGTCCATCGTCATCCGGGTGGCAAACTGTCACAGCCTGCCGGAGGGTTGTCACGGTGTCATGCCGATGGGGCTTTAATGACAAATGACAAATTCTCAATGACCAATTCTCAATAGCATTGGAACGCTGGCTCCGGCCGGGCCAATTCGTCCAACGGAATCACGCGTAAAGCGCCAACATGTCGGACGCCGCATGACGAATATCAAGGATGCGATCCAAGGAGGGGTGTTCAGGGAGCGAACAATTCACCGAGCGAATCCAAAACCACCATCGCCGTCCTGCCTTCCAACCGGCCAAGACGTTTGACCAGGCGCGCTTTGTCAACGGCGCGAATTTGGTCCAGGGCGATTTCCCCCTCTTTGCCCTGAAACAACACCGGAACGCGCGTCGGCCAACCCCTCGACACCGTCGTCATTGGAGCGATGATCACGGTCGCCAAAGAGCGATTGAGTTCATCCGGCGAAACTATGACGGAGGGCCGGGTTTTCGCCGTTTCGGCTCCCGTCGTCGGGTCCAACTTGACTAGGTAGATGGCAAACCGTTCAATCACCACTGCCAATCCTTTAAATCAAATTGGTTGGGCAACTCGCGGAATGACCCGAGGCTGTCGGCTGGGAGAGGGGAATGACGGAACGCTTTGGCCCAACCGGCGCGTGCTTTGCGCCGGGGACGGAGTAGCAGGCCGTTCTTGGAAGGTTGAATTTCCAAGGCATAAGGCCACCGACTGACGCTCATTTCCAACGTCGCGCTTTTCACAAGCCAATTGTCACCCTGCCTGGCTGCGAAGTCAATGCCGGTCCGGGGCCTAATCCAATCCAAGGGAGCGTCCCGACTATTCCTGGCGCGCTTCCCTTGACCAAGAACCACGCTAAGACACGCTGCTCCCATCCCTCTACCACTCCACCAGCGGCCCGGTCTGCCGCAACTTTGCGCTTTCCACTTCCTCCCTCCAACTCTAAATTCGCCGGGCGTGTTAGGCACATTGCGCATCAAAAATCTGGCGCTGGTCAGCGACCTCACGCTGTCCTTGCGGCCGGGTTACAACGCCATCACCGGCGAAACCGGCGCGGGCAAATCCATCATCATCGGCGCCCTCAACTTGCTCCTCGGCGGGCGGGCCGACCGGACGCTCCTTCGCGCCGGCTGCGATAGTTGCTCGGTCGAGGCCGTGCTGGAGACGGGCCAGCGCCGCGCCGCGCTCAACCATTTCCTGGAGGAAAACGGCCTCGAACCGTGCGCGGAGGGTGAACTGATTCTCAAGCGCGTTTTCACCGCCGCCGGCGCCAACCGCCAGTTCATCAACGGTTCGCCTGCCACCCTCCAAGTCCTCGCCGCCCTGGGCCGCGATCTGGTGGACATGCACGGCCCGCACGATCATCAGTCCCTGCTCGACCCGGCCCGGCAACGCGACATTCTGGATTCCTTCGCCGGCCTGGGCGGCTTGCGCGCCACCTTCGCCGCCCAGGCCGCCCGCCTGCGCGAATTGGACGCGGAAAAAGCGGCGCTCATCGTGGACGAGCAAACCTACGCCCGGCAATTGGACCTGCTCCGTTTCCAGACGAAAGAGATTTCCGCGGCCCGTTTGCAGCCGGACGAAGAGGCGCGTCAAGCGCAGGATTTTCAGCGCGCCGGCAACGCCGCCCGCCTCCTTGAACTGAGCCAGTCGGCCCTCAATCTGCTGGCCGAACAGGACAATTGCCTGCTGGCCCAGGCTGGCGAATTGGGGCGGACGCTACAGGCCCTGCAACGCCTTGACGGCGGCGCGAAGAATTTGCTGGATTCCCATGAACAGGCCGCCGCCGCCTGGCGCGAATTGCAGTCCGGCCTGGGACACTACGCCGACGCGATTGATCTGGACCCCGCGCGCCTTCAACAAATGGAGGAGCGGTTGAATTTGATCCAGTCGCTCAAACGCAAATACGGCGCGACCCTGGAAGAGGTGATCGCCTTCGGGGCGGAAGCGGGCCGCAAATTGCAAAAGCTTGAACAGCGCGAGGCGGAACTGCGGCGCATCAATCAGGAGCGCGAGAAAGTGGAGGCCGATCTTTGGCGGGTCGGAAAGGAATTGTCGGCGCAGCGGCGCAAAGCGGTCCCCCGTCTGGCCCGGGCGGCCATGAAACAATTGCACGACCTCGGCTTTCAGCAAAGCCACTTCGACATCATCGTCAATACTGCTGAAACCCTTTCCGCCAGTTCCACGGCCGGCCTGGATGAGATTGATTTCCAATTCGGGCCAAATCCCGGCGAACCGGCGCGGCCGTTGCGCG
>Ga0326727_10014262_pt1 | contig 17366 bp, 14 predicted proteins | sample MB2enrmetagenome_FD_207643 | JGI IMG/M metagenome (GOLD analysis project Ga0326727, IMG submission 207643) | Lab enriched peat soil microbial communities from McLean, Ithaca, NY, United States - MB29MY | ecosystem: Environmental > Terrestrial > Soil > Wetlands > Peat | place: USA: New York...
ATTCGAAATACGTTTACGCGAGCAATGTGGCCACCGGCCTCGACACCGGGGCGCTCTCCATCTTCGCACCTGAGACGCTCGCGGCGTACGACCGGCTGTACGGCGAAGCGCAGCGCGAGATCGGAGACTCCATCGATATCCTGCGGATCGGTTCGCCCTACGATTACGGGGAGTGCGCGTATCCGGCCGGAGCGGCAAGCTTTGCCTTTCCCATGAAAAATATGGAGTCCGGATTCTGGGTGAACGAAGCTCCCGCCCGGGCGCACTTCAAGGCTTCGATGAAGAGCAAGTACACGACGATCGACGCGCTGAACGCCGCATGGGGAACCACGTTTTCCGATTTCGAGAAGCTCGACTATCCCAAAGACATCAGTCATCCCCGCTACTGGCTCGATTTTGTTTCGTGGTACCACCAGGGGTTCACGGAGCGCATGGGAAAGATCGTGGATGTGGCGCAAAAACACTTCCCCCAAACCCCCATCAACATCAACATCGGCTGGCCGTACGAAAAGATCAATCTGGGCGCGGACATCTCGGGACTCATCAAAATGGCGGGCGCGAAGCACATTTACCTGCGCACTCCGACCGGCCCCGCCGTCTCATTCTTATGCATTAAGAGAGTGGCCACTGCGGCGCGGCATTATGCGCCGGCCAGCTTTTCGAGCGAACCGGTGGACGGCAACGCCCGTTGCGACCAGATGGCGCTCGCCTATTTCAAAGACCTGACCACCGGGGTGAAATGGCATTTCGACTACGGAGCGAATTATGGCCGCTGCAAGGAGTCCCTGGCGGACTATCGCGCGGTTTGGATGGAAGGGGAATATCCGAAAGTGGATACGGCATTGTTCTATCCCACTACGGCGCATTATCTGGAAAACTGGAACAACTGGAAAGGGAACGGTTTCAACGGCGGATACCCGGAAGGCTTGCAGAAATATGCCGAAGACTTACGCGACCGGATTGACTACGACGTGGTCGACGAGCGCCTGGTGAGGGATGGATTTCTGGACGCCTATCGCGTGTTGATCTGGCCCACGGGCAACGTGGTGGAGGCCGCGACGCTACGGAAAATGAAAGCCTGGATCGAGAACGGCGGCACGCTGTTGATTGCGGATCTAAACAGCATCCACACGGTGGAAGGCGCGGCGGCGTTTGCCGGTCTCTCCACCGGCAAAGGGAAAGTGATCGAGATAGGGAAAGACGTAAACGACCTCGAGTCCAAGTTCCCCGGGAAGCTCGACGTAGCCGACGGCGTGCTTCTGTCCACGTTCAGCAAAGGCATTCTGGTCTATAACCGGACGGACAAGCCGCAAGTGAAAACCATATCGACTGCGCGTGGCGTCGAGGAAATCACCGTCGCGCCGCTCCAATTCAAGCTGTTGAGCGTCGAGAAGCCTCTGTGATAACAACTTCAAAGTGTGCACCAAGGTGGAAGTGACCTACTGGGGCTCTGGCATCACCCACCGCTCCTTTAGAAGCTGTAAAAATAAAGCTGTAAAAAATCAAAAAACGCAGGCGAAGGCGCCCAATGCCACATAGTTTTTGGCAGACGACAAGTTCTGCACCAATTGTGGGGCAGCCAATCCTGGCTGCCGCCGGCTTTCAGCCGGCACTCGCCGAGCCCGAAGACTCGCGAATGGGCCTAAAAAGCCGCCTGAAAGGCGGCTGCGGGCAAGATTGCCCGCCGCCCCACCATTTATGCAACAGACCCAAAAGGGAAAAACTATGTGGCATTGGGCGAAAGCGCCTTGACGGTTTCGTCTGCCTCGGCCGCATGCGGCCGATTTTTTCTCAGCTCTTGTACAGTCGCGGCTCAGCTTAGCGCATTCACGATCACATCCGGCGTTAAAATGCGTGACGGACGTGGGCTTCCGCTCCACGTTTAAAGGCGTACACTCGGAGGGTGTCTATGATGAATCGTTCTCTTGACAGACGCGAGTTCCTCGCAGCCGCTGCCCTGGCGTCGGGCATGGCCGCGCGGGCCGGAGCCGGCGAATCGCCGGTGGTGACGACAACCGCAGGCAAGCTGCGTGGCATGGAGGAAAACGGCGTAGTGGTTTTCAAAGGCGTGCCGTACGCGGGACCTTGCGACGGCGCGAACCGCTTCAAGCCGCCGGGCAAGCCGGCACCCTGGACGGGCGTGCGCGAGGCTACCGAGTACGGGCCGCAAGCCATGCAGAATCGCGATCCGAATTCGCCGCCCGGCACTCCCATGCCGGCTTCGGCCGAGAATTGCCAGTTTCTGAATGTCTGGACGCCGGCGGCCGATGGCAAGAAACGCGCGGTGATGTTCTACTCCCACGGCGGCGGATTCGCTACGGGTAACGGAGGATCGGGCAAGAATCCTTCGCATGACGGCAGCGCTCTGGCCAAGACCTACGACGTGGTGGTGGTGACGCACAACCATCGCCTCGGGCTGATGGGCTATTTATATCTGGCGGACATTCTGGGAGAAGAATACGCGGCTTCGGGCATGTGCGGCATGCTGGACATCGCGGCGGCTCTGGGGTGGGTGCGCGACAACATCGGCGCGTTTGGCGGAGATCCCGGCAATGTCATGATCTGGGGCGAATCGGGAGGCGGCGCGAAGGTGAGCACACTGCTGGCGATGCCCGCGGCGCATGGGTTGTTCCATAAGGCAAGCATCGAAAGCGGTCCCGGCATTCGCATGACGCCACCGGACGCCGCGACGGCGATGGCCAAGGCTCTGCTCGAGGATCTCGATCTGCCCGCGAGCCAGGCGCGCAAGCTGTTGGACGTGCCGGTGGACCGGCTACTGGAGTTTCAGGCCAAGCACGGGAACTTCGGTCCGGTGGTGGATGGGCACTATCTTCCGGCGCATCCTTTCGATCCGGTTGCGCCGGCCATCTCGAAAGGTATCCCGCTCATCGTCGGCCTTAACCAGGACGAGACTATCTTTCAATCCGAGCATCTGCCGCTCGCCGAAGCGACGCAGACCTTCAATCTTGACGAGGCCGGCCTGCGCCAGCGGATCGCGAAAGCATTGCGCGACAAAGCCGATAAGGTCGATCAGGTGCTGGAGGTCTATCGCCAGGACCGTCCCAAAGCTTCACCCACCGATTTGTATATTGCGATCACTACCGGAATGGGCATGTGGGCGAGGGTGATTACGCTGGCGGAGAGAAAAGTGGAACAGCAGGGCGCTCCGGTTTTCATGTACGTATTTGCGTATCCATCCGAAGTGCCGGTAGCTCCGACTATCCACTATCCGATGAAGAGCCCGCACGCCATGGAGATCGCGTTCAAGTTCAATCATCCGGAGAACAGCAGGAGCACGGGCAACCGGCCCGAACGTTTTCAGGCGGCGCGCAACATGAGCCAGGCGTGGGCGACTTTCGCGCGCACGAGTAATCCGAGTTTTGACGGAATTCCGCGATGGCCCGCTTATACACTGGACACGCGGGCAACCATGTTCCTGGACGCGGAGTGCCGCGTGGTCAACGATCCCTATTCCGCCGAACGGCGGTTGTGGCGGGAAATCGGCACGGCGTAGTACTCACAGAAGTGGGGCAGCCAACTTTGGCCTGACGCTAAGATCAGCGCCCATCGAGCGAGAGCCGCTTGAAAAGCGGCTGCGGCCAGGATTGGCCGCCCCACGATGATGCGGGCGCAGTAGTAGCAGCAGGCTGTAGCCGGTTTCGCCGTCCCGCTTGCGGGAAGAGAGACTGACCACTTTCAAGGCGCAGTAGTAGCAACAGCCTGTAGCCGGTTTCGCCTGCGAGGTGATTTTTCCTGGACCAAAAGTGACATAATCCTGCTATTCTGTAGGCGGCGCTGACGCGAGGATGAGGCACTTCGTCACTGATTTAACGGATTTGCAAAATAAGCTGCTCGAAATGGGCGGGCTGGTGGAGGCCGCCATCCGATCGAGCACACGTTCTCTTGTGGACCGCGATGCAACTCTGGCGCGGAGCGTGTGGGATGTCGAGGCACGCATCAACCAACTGGACATCGATATCGATGATTTCGCCACGCGCCTGCTGGCTTTGCAGCAGCCGGTCGCGCGGGATCTGCGCTTCCTGACGGCGGCGATCAAGATCAACAGCGACCTGGAACGGATGGGGGACCTGGCCATCAACATCGCCGAGAGGTCGCTCTCCCTGTTGCGGCGTCCGGTAGTGACCGTTTTGATTGACATACCCCATATGGCGCGGGTGGTGGAATCGATGGTGCACAAATGCCTGGACGCTTTTGTGCAACGCGATCCCGACCTGGCACAAAGCGTTTTGCTGTCCGACGACGAGGTAGACGATTTGAAGAATTCGGTCTACAAGGAACTGCTGGCAATGACCGAAGAAGGCAAGGCGCCGGTTCCGGCGGCGTTTGACCTGATCTTCGTGGCGCACAACCTGGAGCGCATCGCGGACCATGCCACGAATATCGCGGAAGACGTGCTGTTCCTCATAAAGGGCGTCGACGTGCGACACCATCATCTGGCCTGAGTGACCTCGAAAATAGCGGCATCCCTCAGCGCCCGAGGAGTAATCTAAGGCTTAGGAGAACAACCATGAATAGCAAGAAAGGCTCGACCCTGACCGCCGAGACCGGCGGCAACGGGCATGCGCGGCCGCAGCACCACGCACGTCCCTTGATTAAACAGCGAGGCCCGGAGATCCAGAAGTTCGGGGAGATCGCCAGCTTGCCGATCGGACTGCCGGATGACGTGTGTCATGCCAGCGTGGAGGCCTTGAATCAGATTCTGGCGGATACAATGACCCTGCGGGATATGTACAAGAAGCATCACTGGCAGGCGGCTGGGCCTACGTTCTATCAATTGCATCTGCTGTTCGACAAGCATTTTGAAGAGCAGGCCGAACTGGTGGACACGATCGCCGAGCGGATCCAAATGCTGGGCGGCGTGAGCATCGCGATGGCTCACGATGTCGCGGAGACGACACGAATCGAGCGGCCGCCGAAGGGGAGAGAAGAGACGCCGGTGCAGATTTCGCGGCTGCTGGAGGCGCATGAGCTGATTCTGAAGGCGGCGCGCGAGGCTGCGTCGAAGGCTTCAGATGGGGGCGATGAAGGAACTAATGACCTGTTGATCAGTGACGTCGTGCGGACGAATGAGATGCAGGTTTGGTTCATCGCGGAGCATCTGGTGGATGTGCCGGAAGTGAAGGCTGAGTGAAGTCGTCAGTTTTCAGGCGCTAACCGCGGGGCCTTGCTCGCGATCCAACGGAGCCTCCGGCTGCGGGGTATCGACGCGGGCAGGCATCGCCGTCAGTGGTGAGTTTCAAGGACTGACGACTGATGACTGAAGACTGACGACTAGTTGCTAGGCGTTAGTTCGGCGTTATAGATTTCGCTGCCGCCGGGAGTCCAGGAGAACCACTGTTTCCCGACGTGGAACCGCTTGGTCTGATAGCCGTTGGCTTTGACCACCAGATCATGCGGTTCCGGCAGCGTATTGAGCAAGTATTTTCCATCCTGATCGGTGGTGGTGGAAAAGAAGGCGCCGCCAAACTGGAATTCAGTGGAGACTTCGGCCCAGGGAACGGGCTGGTGGCTACGGCTGTCGGTGATGACGCCGCTAACCTGGTAAGTCGGTTTGGTTCTTTGCTGGACTCGGTCCGCGGAATAACGCACGGCCGAACCGGACCACCAGAAAGCCAGCGCGGCGAAACAGAAGACCGCGATAAAAGCGAGGATCCAGCGGGCCAGACTGCGGTGCATCGCATGGCGGTCCGCCACGCGCTCTTCGTCGAGGAAGTTCTGCGAATTGAAATCAAACTCCGGCTCGATCTCTTTTGGACGTCGCACGACTCGTATCTGGGGACGATTATCTCATTGGATGGGGATGAAGACCTGATCGGTGAAGGCGTCCGGCGTATTGATTGCGAGATCCACCTGGCCTGTCGCCATCAGATTTGTAGGAACGGTCACGTTGAGCTGATAAAGACCGGGAAATCCCGGCGCGAGCCCGGCGAACTGTACCGCGGCCGGCTGCCCGTTCATATAGACGAGAAGTTGGGACGAAGTCAGGGCGACCAGGCTCAGAGGGCTGGAAGGCGCGGCGACGCCATCGGCCACGGTAGGTTTTACGGGGCCGAGTCCGGTCAGAAACACCTGCACGGTTTCACCCGGTTTGGCCGGACTGGCAGTGGTCACCAGGCTGTAATCGGCGTGCAAAATCACTCCCCAACCGGCGCCGCTGTAGTCGACGGAATAGATTCCGGGCGAGGTATTGGAGAGCGGTACGGTCACGGTGTTGGAGGTGCCCGTGCTGTTTTTGACGATGATGCCGGCGGTCGAGCCGGTCACCTCGTAAGGAACCAGGAAATTAATCTGGGTCGGCGAGACCAGGTAGATCGGTGCGGCGGTGCCGTTCACGGTGACGCTGACGCCGCCCAGAGTGGCCGGGTAAGGGGCGCCGGCTTGTTGGGTGGCGGACGCGAGGTTGGAGCCGAAAAGCGTGACGAACTCTCCGGGTGATATGGGCGCGCCGCCGGGAGCATTGCTGGCCGCGTTGACCACCCCGTAGGGATTGACGAAAACGGTGCCACCGGAGAAAGCCGGGTAGGCCGAACCGAAGCCGATTTCGTAGCCGGTATAGTCCGTCTGGCTGGCCTCGGCCTGGACAAAGAGGCCGCCGGCGCCGAGGCCGGCCACGTAATCGCCGGCCAACACGGAAGCGTCCGGGTTGACGGTATAGGTTTGTGATCCGGTGTAGTTGAAGGTATTGGAGACGGCAGCCTGGCGGAGCCTGCGGGTAAACAGTGCCACATTCCCATTACTGTTGAGACCGCCGGTATAGCAGGAACTGGTGGGATTGGTGGAACTCACCTGCAGCCGCAAGCCGGCGGAGAAGAAACTGCCCGACCAGGACGCGTTGGTGGGCGCGGGCGTGGTGTTCATGGCTTTTACGCCGATCATGATGTCCAGCACGCCGGGGTCAGTGGAGGCGCCGATAAAGATGTTGCCCGACTTCGATATGTAGATCGGCTTGGTGCCGCTGATGAACTGGCTGGAATTCAGCGGGCCGAAATTGATGGCGCCGCTGCCGTCGCTATTCACGCTGTAGGTTCCGCCGGGGATAAATCCGACCTGGGCAAATCCGCCATCGACATTGGCCGCATGTCCGTTCATATTGAAACCGGGAATATTGCCCTTCCCGTCCGGCTGGACCGAAAGTGCCAGCGCGCTGCGGGCCGTCGCCGCACTGGCACCGGTCAGCTCGAAGGTGCTGATGAAATAGGTCCCGCTCAGGCTCTTGGTGGTGTAGCCTCCGGCCGGTTCGGGAATGGCAATGAAGAATTCGAAGGTGTTGCCGGTGGAGTCGGACGAGGAGCCGAAGACCGCTTCGGCGGTATACCTGGCATTAATCGAAGCGGAAGAGATGATCGGATCGGCGATGGTGACGGCTGCGTTCGATCCGAGCGTGTAGGTTCCATTCACACCGAGTGGGATGGCATTGGCGGTGCCGATGTTTTCATTGGCGATGACAAAATAACCGCCCTTGCCGTCGAATGTGATGGCGCCGGAAGCGCTGCGCACATCGGTCGGATTGCCGGTGGAATCGGTCGCGAAGTACAGCTCGCGGAAATAGTATTTCCCGTTCAGCGTCGCGTTACTGTAGGTCTGAGCTTGGGCCACACCCAATATGGCGCAAGCAAGGAAAAGGGCGCGTGGTGTCATTTTTATTTCTCTAGCCTAGCCCAACTAACCCTGTTTCGAGAAAATCCACTTGGCGCTTTAACACTCTTAACGTTACTGGGTACTAACTTACAAGCTGCTCATTATGAATCATTTAGGGCATAGGACTAAAGCTCAGTAACTTTAGTGTAAGAATGTCACAAAAGTTTGAAAGCCGCGAAACTATCGTAGTAAGGTAGTGTTGAGGCTACTGAGCGAAGGGGGAAATTCGCTCTAGGAGACGGAGGCAAGTTCATGGGTTCTTTACGGTACAGGCTTATTGCGCCCGTCGCTGCGGGCGTTTTGATAGCCGGTTCTTTCCACTTCATTACGCCGAAGGTCAAGGCGGCCGACACCGATACTCAAGGTCAGGCGATGCTCCCGGTGGAGCACGCGGAGTGTGCCTTCTTCGGCCCGGATCGCGACAAGTACGCCAAAATCATTCTGAAAAACAAGGGTCTGGCGGGGGAATCCGCGGCGGGGGCGACGACGCGGCTGGTCACTGCGAAACTGCCGGCTTTCATGCCGGGTGGCAGCCCCAGCCACGATGGTTCGGTGAGCACGACCGGCGACACCATCGATGCTTACGTGCTGGCGCAACTGCAATCGCTGGGAATCACGCCGGCGGAATCGACCAACGATTATGAGTTTGTGCGCCGCATCTATATCGACCTGATCGGGCAGATTCCGACGCCGGCCCAGGTGCTGCAATTCGTGAACGATCCCACCCCCAACAAGCGGGCCAATTTAATCGACTCGCTTCTGGCTGCGCCGCAATGGGTGGATAAGTGGACTATGTTCTATGGCGATCTGTTCAAGAACACTTACGTGAACTCGCAGATCACCATTAACAACGAGGGCCGCAACGCTTTCTATAAGTACATCCACGATTCACTGGCGGCCGGCAAGCCGTATAACCAGATGGCGACCGAAATGATCTCGGCGCAGGGCACCAGCAACATCGACCAGACCAACGGGCAGATGAACTTCCTGATCCTGAACTATCAGGGAGGCGGACCGGCGCAGGACGTCTATGACGCGCAGACCGCGGGCACCGCCGAAGCATTCCTGGGATTGGCGTACGTGAACTGCCTGCTCTGCCACAACGGGCTGGGGCACCTTGACAGCATCAGCCTGTGGGGCGGACAAATGACGCGGTACCAGGCATGGCAGCTCTCGTCGTTCATGTCGCATACCAATATGCCCGGCACGGCTTCCCCGGTCAACCCCGCCAATCCCACCGCGGGCCGCCTGACCACCTGGGCTTTCACGACCGGGTCAACCGACTACACCTTAAATACGACCATCGGCAACCGTCCGGCACGGCAGCCGCTGCCCGGCGGCACTAAGACGGTTGCTCCTTTGTACCTGGATGGAGTCTCGGCTCCGGCCAAAGGCGAAGACTACCGCACCGCGCTGGCTGCCTATGTAACCGGCGACATGCAGTTTTCGCGCGCCGCCGTCAATTACGTCTGGGCGCACCTGTTCAGCATCGGGATTGTCAATCCTCCGGACACGTTTGACCTCCTCCGGCTGGATCCCAACAATCCCCCGCCCGCGCCCTGGACGCTGCAGCCGTCGAATCCCAAACTGCTCGACTGTCTGGCGCGGCATTTCATCGCCAGCGGATACAACGTCAAAGCCCTGCTGCGCGAGATCACCAACTCGCAGACCTATCAGTTCTCTTCCCGTTATGCGGGTAATTGGAATCCGACTTGGGAGGGCTACTTCGCACGACATTTCGTGCGCAGGATGTGGGGTGAGGAGGTTCACGATTCGGTAGTGATCGCGACCGGGGTTGTCCCGACCTATAATGTCAGCGGTTTCTCCAACGCCTCCACTTACTATGGCGTGAACTCTCCCGGTTTCGGCCCGATCTCGTTTGCCATGCAGATTCCGGATGTGAAAGTGATGCCGGACGGCAACGGCGATGTCAGCCAGTTCCTCGACACTTTCCTGCGCGGGGACCGCGATCTGACGCCGCGCAAAGAAGACGGATCGATTCTGCAGGCGCTCGATCTGATGAACGATACGGTGATCGAGAACCGCATCAAGTCGAGTGGTTCGGCCGTTACGGGTAGCAACCTGGTGGCTCTGCTGAATCAGAACCTGTCGCCCGGCAACCTGGTCAGCCAGCTTTACCTGACGGTTCTCTCGCGCTATCCCAGCGCTGCGGAGTTGCAGACGGCTGTCACCTACCTGACGACCAATCCGAATTACAACCAGGCGGCGGAGGACCTCTTCTGGTCTCTCTTCAACAAAGTAGACTTCGTGTTCAATTACTAAGGCCGGAGGACTCCCATGAACGAACAGGAAAAATTCGACAGATTTATCGAGAAGTATCCGCATCCTCACGTACATTGCACGCGGCGGCCTCACTTGTCGCGGCGCAATTTCTTCAAGATCGGCGGTGCGGGAGTTACGGCGTCCTATCTGGCCAACAAGCTGCCGGCTCAGGACCTGGTGCAGTATCAGGTCAACATGCAGAACACGGCGCAGAACGTGATCTATATCCTGCTGGCGGGCGCGCCCAGCCACACGGATCTGTTCGATTACAAGCAGATCGCGCAGCAGCCGGCGTCGTTCGCGCCGACCACTATCAATGGTGTGACGTTTCCGGCGGGCCTCATGCCCAAGCTGGCGCAGCACCTCGAAAACGGCGACTTCTCCATCGTCCGCTCGCTCAACTCATGGGGGCTGGTGCACTCGCTGATGCAGACGTGGACGCAGATTGGGCGCAATCCGAGCGCGGTGCTGGGCAACATCTCTCCCAATATCGGCAGCGTGGTGGCGATCGAAAAGACGCAACCCAACCAGCTCTTCCCAACCTTCCTGGCGCTGAACTCGCAGAACTGCGCGGGTCCGGGATATTTTTCCGCCTCCTACGCGCCCTTCAAGGTGAACCCGACGAACGGTGGATTGCGCAATACGACCAGTCCCGAGGGGCAGACGCGATTCGAGGCCAAGTACGCGCTGATGCACAGCCTGGACGACAATCTGCGCATCAACTCGCCGATGGGCCAGCCGATGGACGACTACAACGTCTTCTACCAGACGGCCACCGGCATGATGTACAACCCGATCGTCAACAAAGCGTTCAGCTACACCACGGCGCAGAGCCAGGCGTACGGCAATACGTCCTTCGGCAACGCGTGCATCACCGCGAAGCAGGTGCTCGAAGCCAACCAGGGGACCAAGTACGTCGAGATCACGCTGGGCGGCTGGGACATGCACGTCAACATCTACGCGCAAAACCAACTGCCGACGCTGGGTAAGCAATTGGACGATGGTTTGGGCCAGTTGATCACCGATCTGCAGGCAAATGGTCTCTACAACAACACCATGATTGTGATGGCCGGCGAGTTCGGCCGCACGGTCGGACCTTTGACAGCGGCAGCGGGACGCGACCATTGGCCCGTCCAGTTCGCCTTCTTCGGCGGCGGCGGAATCAAGGGCGGGACGATTATCGGGCAAACGGATTCCACCGGCGCCAACATCGTGGACTTCGGCTGGTCGCGCGGCCGGCAGGTGCGTCCGGAAGATATCGAGGCGACGATTTACTCGGCGCTGGGCATCAACTGGACGATTATCCGGCAGGACGATCCGTTGCACCGCGGGTTCTATTACGTGCCTAATTCGGATACCGATTTGTACGGTCCGATTAACGAATTGTTCGGATAAAAGGGGCAGATAAGCAGGCGCTTTTAGCGCCTGAGCCGGATAACATCCGGCTCGCAGGCAAGACTGCCTGCCCCACAGCGCTTTGGCGGGCTATGTTTTCCTTTTTGCTAAAATCCTCAGCAGTGAAACCTTCGCCAATGAGGACTAGCGGATTTGTGGTATGCCTGAAGAACAGCGAATATCGTGCGTCGTTGGAGGTCAGGAAACTCTACCTGTTCGTCGAAGACCCGGAAGCCGAAGCCAATGATCTCATCCGCTTCATCGATGAATCCGGCGAGGACTATCTTTATCCGGCGCGCCTCTTTCGCAAGCTGTGACCTACGGCGCGTTCTTCGGCGGCAGCCGGTAGAAGCTGCCGCCAGCCTCTCTCATCACCTTGCCCCATAACGACAGTCCCAATTCATGCATGTCCTCTTCGTGCACCGGCATGGCTTGCAGGTGCAACCCCGCCATCTCATCCGTCACTCCAGGACCCCACTTCACTTCTTTCGGCGGATGATTGGGGTTATGGGGATTGGCCGCCGAATTATCGTAACTGATCTCCATTTCGATGCGCGTGTCGGCGGGTAATATCAGCGGACGCGTGTAGCGATACTGGTCCTGCCAGTTGAAATCCCAATCGTCGATGCGCAGCAGGGAGATGCGTTTGCCATCACGCAGAATGGCCCATCCCTCGACCGACTTGCACACCAGGTGGCAATGCGGGATGATGCCGACCGCTTCCACCGGCACCGGAAGGGTGAAATGGTCATGCACTTTGTAGCTGGTTTCTCCGGCCGGGATATCGATGTGCCGCGAGGAAAGGCCGATGTCCACCAGATGCTTGGTGGGCGGCTTGTCTGCGAAATACAAGCCGATGGAGGAGCGGTCCTCTTCGGCTTTTCCGGTGGGATGGTAATGAATCTGGATCACGATGTCGGCCTTGCGCGGCAACCATACGCCGGTCCCTTCGGGCATCGCCATGGGGACATTGCCGGGGGACCATCCTCCCACCGCGGAAGTCCAGAGCGTGCCGATGGAGCCGAAGCAGGGATAGGTGTGGGTGGGTCCGGCAATCCGGCGCGCCACGCCGGACGATTCCGTGAAGATGAGCGAATGGTGCACTACTTTGGGATTGGACGGCCTGAATTCAAAGGCGCGGATATAGCGGTCGGTAGCCACTTCCGAAGGCACCACGAAGCACTGGTAGAGATCCGGCCCATCGGCGGGGACGGGAAAAGGCTGGGGAAGCTGGATGATTAGATCGGGTTTGCCCAAGGCCCAATCGGAGGAAAAATGCGGGACCGGCGGCGCGAATTTCGGATCGCCTTCCGGCGTTCCGGACGCAGCCCATCGCCGCAGCGTGGCGATCTCGGCCGAGGTCAGGCGGCGTTCGTTCTGGAAATGACCGCCGACGGGCTTCCAGGGCGGCATATAGCGCGATGCGGTGACGTTTGCGATCAAGCGGGCGCGCCTGGCCGCATCCTCGTAGGTGAGCAAAGGGAACGGCGCGACCTGTCCCGCATGATGGCAAACGGCGCAGTGCTTATAGAGGATGGGCGCCACGTCGCGGGTAAAAGTGGGAGCGGCGGGGAGGGTCGCAGTGAACAACAGCGCGGCCACACAGGAATTCCTGAACACTCATTCCAGTGTGACACGAGTGCTTAACCGTTCCCGAGCGCTGCTTTCGTGGGGTAGCTTGCCGTCCCTGCATTCGGCCCCGACGCGGATGATGCTTGACAGTATGATGAATACCACCGCGAACAAAATCTAAAATCTTCGGCGGAGTAGCTATAGGCAGACGGGGCAGACGATCGTTTTTGGTCGTCTGCCGGCCGCGCCCCCGAAGAAAACGGCTGCGCAGCCTGGCAGACCACAAACAACGATGTCTGTCCCACGGTGACTTGGCCGCGTGTGACACGTGATAGTTGCGCACAAATGTCAACTACCCTATACTTGAACGATCTTGAGGAGGCAGTATGAAGTTGCATCACATCGCGCTTGCGCTTACCGCGGCCAGCCTATCGGTTTGGCCCGCCATCGCGGAAGAACCTTCCGCAGTCATCAACATCTCCCGCGAGGCCATTAAAGAGGGACGGTCGGCCGCGCACGAGAAGGTGGAAACCGATTGGGCCCGGGCGTTCCGCAAAGCGAAGTTCCCGTATCACTGGATGGGGATGACTCCGATGACCGGCGTCAACGAAGTCTGGTTCATCAATTTCTATTCTTCGTTTGCCGACATGGAGAAGGCCGACAAGCAGGTCGAGAGTACGGCATTGAAGAATGAATCCGAATTGCTTGATGCCCGCGACGGAGAGATGCGCACCGGCACGCGCACGGTGATCGCGACCTACCGCAAAGATCTCAGCTATCATGCGGACCAGGCGGTGCTGGGAAAGACCCGCTATGGAATGCTCACCGTTTACCAGGTGAGACTGGGGCACATGGAGGAGTTTCTGCAGGGAGCGAAGACGTATATGGCCGGCGTCGAGAAGTCCGGTTATCCGCTTCCCATATTGTGCTACGAAGTGGTGGCGGGCTCGCATGACGGGACGTTTCACTTCTTCACGCCGCTGGAGTCGCTGGCTCCGCTCGATTCTATGCATGATTACGACCGGAAATTAGCCCAAGCGCTGGGGCCGGACGCGATGAGCAAGTTGGAGAAGAGCATGGGCGATATCTTCTCTTCGGTGGAATCCACTTATTTCAAGGTCAACCCGAACATGAGTTATCTGCCGGCGGAGGTGGAGGCTGCCGATCCGGATTACTGGCGTCCTAAGACTGCACCCGCGCCGAAACCGGCTGCTCCCAAACCAGCGGCGGCGGCGAAGCCGGGGCAGTAAATTGGCAGGGCCGGAATAAGTCCCCGTGGGACAGACCAGGGCAGACCATCGTTGTTTGTGGTCTGCCAGGCTGCAAGACTCCGGTAGAAACAGCCTTTCGCGAACACTACAAGGGCCTATGCGAAATGGTCTATTCCCGGCAGATATCAAAAATCGTCAGGCCGAACAATGGCTCGCCAGGCTCGAATATGAAAATGCGCTACGCGCGCTCGAATCGGCGCTTGCCGCGCAGACCTCGATCTTGAAGCCTTACTGCATGGTGTCACAACACCCCGACGACTCCCAAGACAGTCCCGCCGGCCTGGCGCTCGCCGAAAAAGTGATGGCGTCGTTAGAACGCTAGGGTGAGTCTCTGCGTCGCGGATGATCTGCGTAGGGGAATCCGGCATGTCGCGTCTTGAAATCCGGCACATGGGACCGGGTCCCAAAAGCAAGTGATTCTGAGCGCTTGAGTTATCGAACGGTCTCCCAATTGCCATTGTCATTGTGGAGAAGAACACATGTTCGATTGGAGCGATCCTAACACTTTTTGGCTGAACATTACGGACATCGCGCTGGGCGCTGTCACTTTGGCTTGCCTGGCGGTGGTCGTGTACGCGGCATTGCGGGAAGCCTTTGCGCGCGTCAAGCTGCGGCAGGATTCACATGCGTTTGCAGTACCTGAACTCGGCATGACGATGGCGGACGGCGGCGAGCCGGTCAACCCTTCCACCAAGCCGGACAAGAAATAGACGGCGCTGCCATGAGCTGTCCTTTTTTGCAGGAGACCCGTGTGCGATCGTGCCGCGGGGCGGCGATTCGCAAATTGATAGTGGAGACTGGAGGGCCCGCGGAGGGCGAGCGCTGCTCCTCCTCGCGACACACGGAATGCGCGTTTTTTCGCGAGGCGAATATCCACAGCGCGGGCGCCGACAAGTGCCCGCTGCTCGATGAACGGCACGTCCGCTATTGCTCGGCGTCCTCCATCCCGCATTACGTGCCGTGGAGCGAACAGGCCGGACAATGCGGCGGGTCCGGTCATCGTTACTGCGAGTTGTGGCTGAGCGTCGCCCGGCCACATTCACCGGGCACGCACGACCCGGCAATCGACGGTATCCGGGTGCCGCGCGATCTCTGGTACGCACCCAATCATTTGTGGCTGCATTGCGAAGACGGCGCATGCCACATCGGAATCGACGAATTCCTGGCGCGGACTCTGGCGCAGGTGGATGGCATCAGCTTCGTAACCAATCAAGGGGTGCAGCAACCGGTCGCGGTGGTGAGCGTGCGCGGAGTGGATTGGGCGCTGGCATTTCCCAACCGGCTCAACATTACGGGATTCAATACCTATCTGAGGCACGCTCCGGAACGGCTGCTGGCCGATCCGTACGGTGCGGGATGGCTGTTTGAAGGGCGTCCGGCGGCAGGAGAGGTGACAGCGGGACTGATGGATGGAGAGCGGGCATACGGCTGGATGCGGAACGAGACCGGCCGCCTTGCGAGTTTCGTCCACCACCTGGACGGCAGCACGTTGAACGACGGCGGACGGCCGACGGACGATTTTATCAGCCATCTTTCGCGGGAAGAAGTGCTGCGCCTGATGCATGAGTTTTTTGCGCTTGGCCGCTAGCCGCGGGGCTTTGCTCACGGTCCAATGTGCCGCCTGCTACGGCGTGTCGCCGCGGCCAGGAGTTGCAGTCAGTGGAGATGACATAGAAGTATGAAATACCGTTTCTACATTTTTTTTGCGGCTGGTTTCGGCGTCATGCTGGCCGCCGGGTGGGTAGGGTTTCCCCGCACGCTGTACCGTTCGGAACGGCAACCGCTCGATTTCAACCACCGGATACATAAGGACAAAGCCTCGGAGAAGTGCACGGACTGCCACAGCGTTTCGGCGGACGGCGTTTTCATGGGCATTCCCTCGATGGCGACTTGCGCGGTGTGTCATGCCGATCCGATCGGGTCAAGCACGAACGAGAAAGTTTTCGTGGCTTCGTGGGTCAAGACGGGACGAGAGATTCCGTGGCGATCTTACGGGCGGCAGCCGATGAATGTGCGGTTCTCGCATGCGGTCCATTTGAATCTGGGCAAGGTGGCGTGCGAAACGTGCCACGGTCCGCATGGCGATAGCACGAGCACCGCGATGTATCAGGAGGACCGGATCAGTGGATATAGCCGCAACCCGGTCAGCATGACGATGAGCGATTGCGAAGATTGTCACCGCCAGCGCGGAGTGGGAGCGGGTTGCCTGGGGTGTCACAAATGACGAGACGCGAATTATTGACGCTGGGACTGGGCGCTGCAGCGGCGGTTCCGTTTACTCCGGTTCCGTGGAAGCTGTTGGACGACACCGCCAAATGGACGCAGAACTGGGCGTTGATTCCACGTCCGCCCCAGGGAGAGCGGTCGGTTCGTTACAGCAGTTGCACGTTGTGCGCGGCGGGCTGCGGCATCGCGGCGCGGTGCGTAGGCGCGAATGTTGTCGGTATTGCGCCGGTGCCGGAGCACCCGGTGAGCAAAGGAGTTCTGTGCCCGGTGGCGTTCGGCGCGCATCAGCTTCCGTTTCATCCGGCGCGGATCACTTGTCTCCTGCGCCGGGGAACGCCGGTGCAGATGGAGAAGGCTGCGGCGGAGATCGGTGGGCGAATCAAGAGCGGCAGGTTTGCCATTGTGGACGAGCGTCCGGGGCGCGCGGTGTCGGAGGCGTACCGGCGGTTGGCGGCGGCGAATAACGGATTGTACGTGGCGGGACGCGAGGTTAGGGAGTACGGACTGGCGCTTGAACAGGTGCGGACGATCGTTAGTTTCGGAGTGCCGGTGCTGGAATCGTGGGCAACTCCGGGGCGAGTGCTGGAGCTGTGGAGCTGCGGAAGACTGGCGATCGTGCAAGTGGAGAGAAGCTTGTCGAAGACCGGTGCGCTGGCATCCAAAACGTTGCTGGTGCGGCCGGGGTCTGAATCCTTTGTCGCGGCGTTGCTGGAGGGTAAAGTGGATCGGGCGCGTGCGGCTCGTGAGACGGGGATCGCGCAGGAAAAGCTGGATGACGCCGCGCGCTTTGTCCGGGACCGCGGGCCGATGATCGCGGTGAACGAGCCGGCGGCCAGCGTGACCCAAAGCGTGGCCCAACTGAACAAGATCGGCGATGGTGAGTTGGATACCGTGCTGATCGATCACGGCCTGCTTGGCGGATCGTTGGAGATCGACGCAATTCGCGCGAAACTCCGGCCG
>Ga0326727_10014263_pt1 | contig 17365 bp, 14 predicted proteins | sample MB2enrmetagenome_FD_207643 | JGI IMG/M metagenome (GOLD analysis project Ga0326727, IMG submission 207643) | Lab enriched peat soil microbial communities from McLean, Ithaca, NY, United States - MB29MY | ecosystem: Environmental > Terrestrial > Soil > Wetlands > Peat | place: USA: New York...
GGAGTTGCAAACGTTGAAGATTTTTTGAGGCAATGTGAGCTAGGAGTATATGATGGAATAAAAAGTTCAGACATTGCTAAGCTTGCGATACTTACCGTAAGATCGTACATTGAATACGAACCAATGATATACTCCATAGTTTCTACTAGACTCTTCTTATCCTTCCTTTACAGCGAAACGCTCTCTGAAGATTTTCGGCCAGATCGTGCTGAAGAATCATACGCCCGATCATTCGTTAATTCGATCGAACTCGCGGTTAAGCAGGAGACCCTTTCAAAGGAGATGCTTGGTTTTGACCTAAAGAAGCTCGCTGGAACTCTGGAGATGCAACGTGATGAACTGATAGAGTATCGCGGCCTTCAGACATTATATGACCGATATTTTATGAAGGATAAGATAACAAAAACACCGATAGAAACGCCGCAATTCTTCTGGATGCGGGTAGCAATGGGACTATCTCTTAACGAAAGAGATAGGGACGACGCAGCGATGAGGTTTTATGAAGTAATTTCATCGCTGAGATTTGTTCCATCCACTCCTACCCTATTTCATTCGGGAACATTAAGTCCGCAACTGAGCTCATGTTACCTTACAACAGTGGAAGATGACCTCCATCACATATTCAAGGCAGTATCAGATAATGCGCAATTATCGAAATGGTCTGGCGGCCTTGGAAATGATTGGACAAACGTAAGGGCCACAGGCTCGCTGATAAAAAGCACCCAAGTTGAAAGTCAGGGAGTAATTCCATTTCTCAAAATTGCAAGTGACGCTACAGTTGCAATAAACAGGAGCGGCAAGAGAAGAGGTGCAACATGCGCGTATCTTGAAACTTGGCACCTGGACATTGAAGATTTCATCGATCTGAGAAGAACTACTGGAGACGAACGACGGAGAACGCAGGACATGGATACTGCAAACTGGATTCCAGATCTATTCATCAAGAGAGTGATGGCTGATGCGGATTGGACACTCTTTTCACCGAACGAAGTTCCTGAACTTCATCAAACATATGGAAAGGCATTCGAAGAAAAATATGCTGCCTATGAAGAAATGGCTAGACAAAACAAATTACAGCTCTTCAAAACAGTGAAGGCAAAGACTCTGTGGAGGAAAATGATAACTTCACTATTCGAAACATCGCATCCGTGGATGGTTTTCAAAGATCCAGCAAACGTTAGATCTCCACAGGATCATATTGGAATAGTTCACAGCTCAAATCTCTGCACTGAAATAACCCTAAACACTACAAAAGACGAAACGGCGGTATGCAACCTTGGTTCCTTGAACCTGGCGAAGCACATAAAGAACGGAAGTCTCGATATCGAGCTTCTAAGAGAAACTGTATCCACAGCAATGCGCATGCTCGACAACGTTATCGATATTTGCTATTATCCGACATCAGAAGCAAAGACATCAAACATACGACACAGGCCTGTAGGTCTGGGCATTATGGGCTATCAAGACGCATTATACATGCTCGACCTGAAGCATGATTCTCAGGAAGCGCTGAAATTCGCAGACGAAAGCATGGAGATAATATCATATTACGCAATCTTTGCATCAACAGAACTAGCAAAAGAAAGAGGACCTTATGAAACGTTCAAAGGATCGAAGTGGGATCGCGGATTATTACCACTTGATACTATGGATCTGCTTGAGAAGGAGAGAGGCATAGCCATAGATGTTGAAAGAACCGCAAAAATGGATTGGAGCGCAGTAAGATCTGCGATCAAGAAGTATGGAATGAGAAATTCAAACTGTATGGCGATAGCGCCAACCGCAACAATCTCAAACATTGCAGGATGCTTCCCATCGATAGAACCAATCTACAAGAATATCTACGTCAAATCAAACATGAGCGGAGAATTTACAGTAATCAATAGATTCCTTGTCGATGATCTGAAGGCTCTTGGATTATGGAGCAGAACTATGCTTGAAAAGATAAAGGAGCAAAATGGTAACATTCAGAACATCCACTCAATACCTCAAAAGCTGAAGGACAAGTACAAGGAAGCATTCGATATAGACCCAAGATGGCTCATCAAAGTAGCAGCATATAGGGGAAAATGGATCGATCAAAGTCAATCTCTCAACATTTTCACATCCACTAACTCTGGAAACGAACTCTCAGACATCTACATCCACGCGTGGAAAATGGGATTGAAAAGTACCTACTACCTGAGGACAATGGCAGCATCAAACGTAGAAAAGAGCACCCTCGAAATAACTAATAGAACCACCGTTACAAACGTGGATAATTCAAATGCCGTGACGACGTCAGAGAACTTAACTCAGGTATGCAGTATAGATGGTCATGTAATGATTGATGGCCAAGAATGCGAAGCATGCCAATAGTTTGAATGCCGAGGACGCATTATGAAGCAGATTCTAAATGCATCAGAAGTCGATCCGAATAAGATTCTCCCGATAAAATATGAGTGGGCAAGAGCCCACTACAAGGCTGGAGTAGCTAACAACTGGGTTCCTGAAGAGATACCTATGCAACAGGACATCGAGATGTGGAAGAAGAAAGGCGACCTAAGTGAAGATGAAAGGCGAATGATTCTATGGAACCTTGGCTTCTTCTCGACCGCAGAAAGCTTAACTGCTAACAATATCACACTTTCAATATACAAACACATCACCAACCCCGAAGTGAGGCAATATCTACTCAGACAAGCCTACGAAGAAGCCGTGCACACTGAAACATTCCTCTATTGCTGTGACTCGCTGGGCTTGAACCCAGACGAAGTATACAATATGTACATTACAATACCGTCCATAAAAGCAAAAGACGATTTCGTAATTGACCTCACCAAATCAATACTGGACCCCACCTTTAACACAATTGGAACGAAGAACATTCAACGTTTTGTGTATGACTTGATCGGATACTATGTCATCATGGAAGGAATATTCTTCTATGCCGGCTTTGCGATGATGCTCCATCTCCTTCGAAGCAACAGAATGGTCGGCGTTGGAGAGCAATTCCAATACATCTTAAGAGATGAATCAATTCACCTCGCATTCGGCGCAGATCTGACCAATACCATAGTGGCTGAGAATCCTGAAATCTGGACAGAAGAATTCAAAGCAAATGTAACTAAGTCAATAATCAAAGGAATCGAACTAGAATGTGAATACGCAAAGGACGCTTTGCCAAGGAGCATACTTGGGCTAAATGCTGATCTGGTAAAACAGTACATGCAGTACATTGGCGATAGGCGCCTGGAGAGAATAAACCTCAACCGAGTTTACAACGTCGAAAACCCATTTCCATGGATGAGTGAAATCGTCGATTTGAAGAAGGAGAAAAACTTCTTTGAAACACGGGTAACCGAATACAGGCAAAGAGGCGACTTAACGTGGGAGTAACCAGATGGGCGTCTACTCAATGGTCATTTCATTGATCCGATCGGTATCAATTCTGCCAGTTTCCGAGTAGCCTTGAGATAGATTCAGTTTAAGATTCCAAACTAACATGGCAGTGAATACCAGAATCGACATCGTAACCCAGATGATTGCTCCAAAATTCGATGACGTGGAAGCGATTGTTGTGGGTAGCCAAACCGCCACTGATGTTGTCGGGGAACTGGCTGTAAATACTGTTCTGGGAGAAGCATCTGTTGATGCCCCTTCCCAGTGACTGAATATTACTGATGGTTGCTGGAGGATTATGGGTTGAACATTCCCCACAACAGTTGATCCCACATCATACCAACCTGATCCTGTTGCTTCACCATAGGGTGTTGACATGTTGACAAAATATTGGGTCTGATAGACCGCGGAGACCTGTGTGTCACCACTTAAGACAATAGTTCGTGGATCAGCAACAGTCGTGTCCTCCCACTCCACGAAAACCTTTCTTGTCATGTTATCTACGTAGCAGATTGACTGTACTTCGAGCGTGTGAATTCCTCTAGATGTCTGTAATTGAAGTTCTCCGGAAGTTGACACGGAGTAGGAAACTCCATCAAACATGATCGTAGAGTTTGGGGCAGATCCTTCGACAGTCAACATTACAAGATTTGTTACAGATACGGTAACATTGTAAGGCATAGAAACCGAAAACCATGTTCCATCGATCTCTCGCAGCATTACGATTGAGAGATCCAACGCGGTTGTGTTGGTTGCCGGAATGATCAGCGGAACATTAAGCCCCGTAGACGAATTGCCAATCGTCATCGTACTGAGGATTTTCTGATCCAGATTATCATACGCGATCAGAACCGTCGGCAGATTCTGGTTAGATGTTGAGGTGAGGTTCACCTGAAGTAAGAATACTTCGTCGGAAGGGACCTTCTTAGGCGCGAGAACAGAATTTATTCTACCAGTCTCGTTTGTTTGTTGCAGATTGTTCTGCTTAAGCTGAAGTGCCTTACATGTTTCAATGAAATTTACGGTCACATCAAAAGCCTGCGAATCATATGCCCCCGTATTTCGTATCGTCCAAACTTCATGTCCAGCGTCTTGAAAAACGTGAAACTCTTTGTGAAAGTAGTATGATCCATGCCATCCTTCGTTCGGTGCAGCCTGATAGAATTGCATCCCTGTGGCTTCATAGTCTGGCAAATTTCCGCCATATAGCAACATTATGTTCGCGTGAATATTCGGTGCGGCCTCAATTGCACCATTTGGCAGAGGTACCGTGATTAAGATCAGTCCGTCTGAAGCTGTCCAGCTCGTAGGGTCACGTACAGCAAGCTCTGTAACTGCCGCTTCTCCCCCTACGGAGTATCCGATCAGAAACGTATGCTGGTAACCGTGTTGAACGATCCAGTCGTGAACGTCAGAAATTATCGTAGATTGATCTTGGTATGGTTCTTGGTATATTGTACGATTCGAAGTTGGGTCGAATGATTCTGCTGATCCTTTCTGTAGGGCCAGCACACAATAATATTGGCTTAGGTCCTGCATGAATCGAATCGTGCCGAACGATTCGTAATCAAACGGATTAATCGCGTAACTTGTTCCAGATCCGGACTCCTGAATTCCTCCTCCCAGCCACAGGACGCAGGTGTCGCTGGATGCCGTTCCCCAGTAGTACCAATCTGCATCACCTATCCTAACAATCGAAGCCTGCGATTGAATTGGTATTTGCGCCTTGGCAGGTGGGACAATCATCAATCCAACGATAATTAATCCAAGTAGCGTTACGATTACAATGCTACGGCTGAATATTCCTGCAATTCTATGCACCTTTTGTTCGCGACGTTTAATTTCACAGTAGACCCCTCGAATCATCAATGGAACCGCTAGGATCATGAAAATGTCGCCGATGATTCCAATATCAACGGTAGTTGTCTGCACCCATGTCGCTGTTTCTGTCCTTGGGCCATCCATGAGGATTGACGATGTTGCCTCGGTTGCATTGCTGTCTCCTATCCATCCACTGAACGCGTAAGATCTCGTGAAGATTCCGAACCATGAAGCTACGGCGTAATTCGGAACTGCTGCGAACGTAGCCTGTGACCCTTCCTCATACCAACCCCCACCTGCCGTCAAACCATCCGGAGACTGAACATTCAACAAATACTCGGTCCTATAGGATGCTGACAGTGTGGTATTCTGATCGATCACGATTTGACGAGGATTAGAACCCACACCATCGCTCCAACCGATGAAAACCAGCCTTTCACCCTGTCCATTCCTAATCAATGGTATTGCTTCTATGGAGTGTATCCCTGGTTGGATTTGTACTGAAACTCCTTGCGGTGCAACTGTAACAGCAACTCCGTCAACCGATAGCGTCGCGTTAGCATCCGCAGTAAGGGTAAGGTTCAAGGTTGAAACACTCGACGTACTGAAAACTTGCACTATAAACGGGAATTCTCCGTCATTGGCAGAGTACCAAGCGTTTTCCCACCATACCCGCGTTACAGCAACTAAATTCCAATCTCCAGGAGAAGAAGGCGAAGTAATTTGGAAAGTAAAATTTGATTCGCCCGGTCCGGTCGTGTTGCTTATCAAAGTCACACTTTGAACAATCTTTCCTGACTGAGAATTCCAGATCCCAACGTCGGCCAAGAATTTGTCAGAATAATCAACTGTAACCGTAACTTGGAATTGGCTGTTTACAGGAACGCTGTTGGGGTGGGTTACTGCAATAACGCTCGCAGTAGGTGCCGGTACCCCAAAAACTGGATTGATGCTATTCGTAGCCGAGGCTAGAAGAACGGCGATGACAACTAAGAAAATCGCCTCTAAACCACGGTCCATCCAAATCAAAGAAAAGTTACATAGCAGCTATTCAAAGGAATCGACAGGTTCCAAACTTTAGGGAACCTTTTTCTCATCATTTTACCTATGACTGGTCCACGGTTGAATTATATGGTCTCAATCAGCATATCGGAAACGCTGAATGCACCACCTGAGAAGGTATTCGCCCTAGTAAGCGATTTCGAGAAAGCTCCGCAACACTCCAACTACTGGAAATCGGTGAAACTCCTCAGTAAGGAGGGTAACTCTTCGACATATGCTACTGTAGCTGAAGCCGAAGGTCGGCAAATGAAATCCGTTACCCGTATCACCCCCACACCCAACGAAAGAATCGATGCTGAAACCATCGACGGCGACGGAAAGGGCACAAAGATGGCGTTCAAATTCGCGAAAATCCCAAACGGAACACAACTCACACTTGAAGGAGATATCGTTCTGCCAGGCTTTGCAAAAATGCTGGGCGGACTCGTGAAAGGACGAATTGAATCTGGAATGAGAGAAGAATTAGCGACGATAAAGAAATTAACCGAATCCTAAGCCTGAATCGACCTGTATTACCTGAGCGACAGGCTATTCTAGAAGAATGCACTCAAGGAAATCCGGGCCGGGGTAGCCAAGAGATCACTTGATCTGGCAACCTGGTATGGCGTCGGCTTGCTAAACCCGCGAACAACCGCGAGTGCTGAAAGCCGATGACTCTCTGAGTCTCGTGGGTTCAAATCCCACCCCCGGCGCCAATTGATTAACCCACTACACTCCTCATCAGTTGCGGAACTAATCACATTCGGCCTGTGGATGCAGAAACAGGGATACAGAAAATCAACTGTACGTTACTGCATTCAGGCATTGAAATCCATAGCTAGAAACGCCAACCTACTCGAACCAGAATCCGTCAAAACCTACCTAGCAACCGCCGATCTCAGCGAATCCAGAAAAGCAAAGCTAGTTGAAGACGCTGCCAGATTCTACTTCTATAAACACATCCCATTCGACAAACCAAACTACCGAAGAATCGAGAAACTACCCTTCATACCATTAGAAATAGAAGTAGATCAACTCATAGCGGGAGTTGGCAAGAAAACCGCTACCTTCCTACAACTTCTCAAAGAGACTGGGATCAGAGCCGGAGAAGCATGGAACGTCAGATGGATTGATTTCGATTCCGAAAAAGGTACCATAAACGTAACACCAGAGAAGAACAGTAATCCTAGACAACTCAGAATATCAAACCGCCTTGTCAGCATGCTTAACGCTCTACCCAAGCGGTATGAGTACATATTCCGTAACCCCCAAATCGACTCATTATCTTCAGCGGAAGTATTCCGCAGGCTTCTAGCTAGACAGAGGAAGAAAATAGGAAAGAAACTGCAAAACCCTAGAATACAGCAGATTACATTCAAGACTCTGCGGCATTTCAAAGCTACTATGGAGTATCATAGAACCAAAGATATTCTTCATGTGATGCAATTATTAGGGCACAAGAATATTCGCAACACGCTGGTCTACACCCACCTAGTGAATTTTGAATCAGACGATTACATCTGCAAAGTGGCCAAAAATATCGAAGAAGCAACTCAGTTAATAGAAAACGGATTCGAATACGTCACAGACTTTCAGGACACTAAATTATTTCGGAAACGCAAATGACCAACCTACGCTGGCTCCAATGGATAATTGCTAGATACTATCGACAACAAGGATTCCGAGTAAGAATATGTTCGATTAAGCTTGGTAATTGTGCTATTGACGGAGAAGTGATTGGTGGCGGACAGAGAATAGCCATTGAGATTAAAACACCGGGGGATGATGTGACTAGGGGATTGGGACAATTAACGGAAGCTCTGGCTTATGGCTATGATAGGGCAGCATTAGTTACGACATTAAGCAAGGCTAAGAAAATTAACCTTAAGGTATTTCGTGAAATGAATTTCGTCCTGTTAGGTGTCGATTCTAAGGGAAATGTTGTAAGCTCAGAACTTTAGCTGGAAACTTTCGTGCGTATTGAGAAAATTGATCAAGTTCTGAACTGATCTTAGCGCATCCGGTTTGATCTTATTGGTTTCGATCTTATCAAGATGTGCGTAATCGTTCCGAGTCCGGCGAATAGATTCTAGCCGGTCCCACTGATTTTCATCTAGTACATGGATGTCTTTCAAACAACGTAGTCTGCCTGATTGGTTTCCTAATCTCCTACTATGTGTGATGAGTCTCTGTATTCCAGTTTCTCGTACGTAGTTCTCAAGCAGATAGAAGGAAAGATATTCTGCTATAACTCCACACAAGAAAATTGACGAAAGCCATCTTCCTTTAACGTAATCATCAGCTGCTTCCTTGGCCCTATCCATTATCCATTTGGGCACTGCCTGCAATATGATCAGGGGTACGTCCTTAATGTTCTGAAGTTTTACGTCCAACGGCTGAACGTTTTCAGTGTGCGTGAGGGCGTCCCACTGACGTGAAAGCTCTAGCTTCTCGCTCTCTGAAAGGTCGCCTATGTTTTCTGGGATTCTAGTTGAGAGAACGTTCCAGTAAGACCACTTCTTTCCCAGATCATTCATAAATTCACGGTCTATGTGCATTTATGCGTTGATTCACCTATTTGATTAGGGTTGTTGGAAGATTTTTTTCTTTTCTCGGAAAAAATTTTCATCGTATTTGGGCTCAAAATCTGGGTATAACTTCTTGAGGTAGTCTAAGCAGGCCGACAGCACAATCTTCTTCGAGTCAGGGAACTTGGCCTTTCCGCCTAGGCTGTTCATGCGTGCGGTCTGATAGTATTGGCGGAATAAGTTCTGTTCAACGCCGCCTCTTGGAATATGCTGCAGCTCTAACTCTACATTACGCCTCATCTCAGCTAGCTTCTGTTGTGTCTGGATGCTAGCAAATAGGTCCTTAGCAGCATCCGAAGGTACCCACCTACCCACCCTCTCACCCACCAATACCTTTATATAAGGCGGTGTACTATATAACTGTTACGGCCCAAGCCGGTAGGAGAGCAAAAGTGACCACACATGGATTTGTTCTACAACAAAGCAGCTTGGGAGATGGGCATACAACAAGAAGACACCTTCCAGCGAGAATTGGAAGCTGAGTTAGGCATTAGGCTAGTTAGAAGTAAAACTAACGAAGATGAACCTGACCTAATCGAACCTCTAACCAGTACAGGAATGGAGGTCAAGAAGCGAAGCGGAGAATACGAAACCACATCCTACCATGTCCGCAACCAAATGATGCCTAAGTTTTACCTTGGCGAATGGAAGGAGGTCAGAGGCAGAAACGGCATAAGTCGAAGAATATTCATTCCTCTCGAAGACTCCAACGGCAAATATGTACCAAAACCACGATGGCGAAATGCTCCCAAGTACGTCATTATGAGCAAAATCGCAGCACCTACAAGAGCAGCCAGCAAACTACTTCAGAAACTCAAAATCCAAATTGTAACACTCTGGGAAATGAAACGAATCCTCAACCAACCATTGAATCCTAAGACCAGAAAAGCCGTAACCAGCCTCAAACAACACTTGCAGGCATTCCACTCATTCTCGCCAATGCCTACAGAATATGGTTACCCACCCACTAAGACCGACATACCATATTCTAACCTCACTCCAACTCCGAAATACAATATGGTTAATCACTTTTGGAGGGATCATAAGGTTAGGTCCTCTCGTACAGATGTTTTACCACATGATACGACTACTCTAGCTAAACCGTACCGAATATCGAGAATTGTGTGGGATTATTTCTCTTCATTTTGGATGTACTTGGCACGGGTTAGTGATTGCCACGGCGAAACAATTCGCAGCTGCCCGAAGATCCACCCTATCGAGGTCTATTCTCCTAACGTAGGACACATCCCAGAAATGTGCGCACACTCCGACCTTTGCTACTTACCTAACGGCTGATTTGTGCGAGCGGGACCTCCTAAACGGCTCATTTTCAGTGACTTTAGGACCGAAAAACCTCTACTTTGTCAACATCTGTGAGGGCGAATGTAAGGTTCCGCCTTATTTCCTAGTCAAGTGTACGGTATCAGACGTGAATATGGAAGTACGAATCCTGAGGTGAGTATTCTATAGAGTCCCTTAGATACAATATTCGGCGTATTCCTGAGTCGGGTGGTTTTACAGGGCTTATTCCGTTGTTCCTACTGGCGTGGCGTGCACATTAGGAATCCACCAACAAATACGAAATATGACAATATTCGATCCACCATACATACCACATAAGGTGACGATAGCTATAGAGAGAGTGTAACATACTCGGCGAGCCACATAGACTCCCATCAATTAGAACGGACGCTATGCCGCTGTTACCACATCACATACAACTAATGCAAATATCATACTGAAAATACGAATATGGTATTCCAAACTATGGCGTATACCGATTTGATCTTGCACTGGAAATTGCTTGCAGTTGTTCTTAGAATCATAATGTGGTAAATTCCACGACCTGATTGAGAAGCGACTTTGTAGAAACGATCGGCCAAACGGATTACTTGATTTGGCCTCTCTGCGATTTGTCTGCCTCTGAACTCTCTAGTCTCCAAATGTATGCACGTAAGTATACACTACTGTACCCACCTATTACTCAAGCATATGTCTGTACCTTCGTGTATACAAAGGTGTTAAATAAGGTGCGTACAGTTGTATACTCTGATGAGTGTTGGTGAAGGAAGCTCTGACTAAGATTCAGCAGTCCAAGTCACATCATACTATTTATTTGGTGAAAGACTTGGTGAGTGACAGCGCTTTCCCCTTCAAACCTAAAGAGCCACTTATTGTAAGAATAGAGGGTAATCATCTGGTCGTTGAGAAGGCAAAAAGGAGCGGTTGAATACTTGCAGAGCCTTCAATCAAAGAGAAGCGGCTTGGTCTTCGATGAGAGAGCAATCAAGATGGAAACTCTCAAAAGCCTGCAAAAACCGAAAGGAAAGCAATTAACTCTGCTTGATTCTAAACCCGTGTTCTGTCGAATCATTTGCGGCGATTGCAGAGAAGTTATGAAGGATATTGAAGATGTTGATCTCATCATCACTTCTCCACCATACGCAGATGCTAGAAAAGATCATTACAAAGGGATACAGCCAAACGAGTTTTCAGAGTGGTTCTTGTCTTTTCACGAACCTTTCTTTGAGAAGTTGAAGAATGAAGGTAGTTTCGTCCTGAACATCAAAGATAGGGTCGTGAATGGTGTCAGAAATCATTTCGTATGGAAAACAATTCAATCTTTAGAGGAGAATGGCTGGCAACCAATTGATGATTATATTTGGCACAAGCCGAATCCTATGCCCGGTTACTGGCCGACTCGACTAAGAGACGGTTGGGAATACTGTTTCCACTTGGCCAAGACCAAACGGCCATACATGAATCAAGACGCAGTTAGCGTTCCGATTGGTAAATGGGCGAAGCCGAGATTGGCAAAATTGACTGGGAAGAGTGCTATTAGGCACGACTCGGAGAACTTGAGTGGGTTTGGAAGAGACCTCACGAAATGGGTTGGGAAGAAGCGTGTTCTACCGTCGAATGTTTTGTCATTGACGGTTGTTGGGAAGAATCGTGGTCATCCCGCAGTATTTCCGATTGGACTTCCCGCATTTTTCATAAAGCTTCTCTCGCCTAAGGATAGCGTAATTCTTGATCCGTTCGCAGGATCAGGCACCACTGGCCTTGCTGCATTACAGCTACGCAGGAATAGCATATTGATTGATAATAATAGAGAATACTGCGAAGTAGCGTATGGCTTCCTCAAGAAAGAAGCAGGGAAAAATGTAGTAATTCAGAGAGAGGGGTTCTGACCGAAATCAGTAATCTTTCCTAGGTAGTAATTAACGTCGTTTCAGAGACAACCGTATTTGCTCTGGCGACAAAATCTCAATGATTATTGTATCACCAGTACGCAAGCGATTGCGATCATACCACTTTTTCACTCCACGTAATCGAGAGTGTTCGTCGAAATGCACCTCTTTTTCGACATCACCAAGCTTGACTTTCACAGTCCCGGTACGGCCGAAGTTACGAAACATTCCAAGATCGTCTACTCGTAATTTGACGTAGCCATACTTAATTTCACTCGGTGTTAGCAAATGCATGCCCAAATAATGGCCCACGTCAATGGATAAACTGTTCGCATTAATTGGCGGACTAGGCGTCACGGTTTGAATATAAAAGCAGAAGATACTGCTCTACGTTTGAGTCTGCGTCGAAAAGTTCGGTTTGACTTAAATTCTGACTCTGGGTAACCAGTACAACCCCTGCTGGTTACAATGGCACCGTTAATGCAGGCATATCCCAGAGATGAGGAGCTTCTCCTCAAACTAGAGTATTTGCCGAAGCAAAATCCAGTATTGTCGATAGAAGGAATTGATGACGCCATTAGAGAAGCCTTCGCTCGGACAAAAAAACAGAAAGCGGGCAAACAACTCGAAGTACCTAAAGAACCAGAAGAACTTGCAGAGCTATGCCTCAAACATTTGAGGGAAAGAAGTGACCCAATCGTAAGCCCGTTCTTCTTCTCTCAAATGAAGGTGGAAGACGTTTTCGACATGGATGCAATCTCCCACGAAATGCAGAGGCAACGAATGAAGATAGGTGTCTTTTACCAATACCTAATGATTGAACTCATGAAGCGTAATGCGAAGTTAACCAACTCCAATTTTGTACAAGCTTTCGATGGCGCAAAAGAGGGAGATGCCGTTGCAGACATTAGGACTCCAAAATTCAGCGACCAAACTGGACTTCGGTTGTATATGTCCATCAAAAAGTCGGAGGATACAGTTGGAGGCCAAGATATCGGTGGCGTGATTCGGCGTATTGAAAAGGTAGCTAAAGACGACAAGAATCTAACATCTCCTTACCTATGCGTTATAGCGATCGGTACACCTGCAAAAGGAAAGATCAAACAGTACGAATCGGGTCGCTATATGCGAAAGACCAAAGATGGAAATCCGTATTCGTTCAACTGCGAGATTTGGTTACCTGAGTTCATCTTTCCTTACGTAACTGGACAAAGCCCAATTTTGGTGTATAAAGAATCGATGAAATTAGTCAAAGAGTACTTACCATTCTACACGCTTGACGAGAACATAAGAAAGGAAGCTGCTTCGATACTCGGCAACAAGCTCCGTCAACTTGGCATAGCTGATGAAAACGGAGATATTGACATTGACAAATTCTTCGACTACGTTGTTAAAGAAGCCTAACGCAGACCGTCCGTTTTTCAGCAGACGATTTTTTTACAACAACAAGAAACAGGGATAGCAGACGTAGACTTGACGTTACCATAATGTGCATTGCTACGATATCATAACGACAGACTCATAATTTTCTGGTCTGTACGACCTCTCGAAACATTTGCCGCATCGATTCTTCGCAGGCATTACATCCGTATATTTTCACGTAATGTAGTAACGTGAACTCAAGGGTAGCCAAGTGACCACATCTTCCACATAAGAAGTCCATGTAATCATCTATTCTCGTATCCGATAACATACGGTTAGAACTGGATCGATTTACTAAATTTCAGTAAGATAGCTAACTAATCTAGAGAGATACGGTAAACTAATTCAAACTGTTGTAACCGGAAACAATTAGGTAAGTACTGTAGCCACATTCTTGAAATGGGCTTTTGCAATATAAGGCAAAACTTCCCTTGACAAATTTTCAGGTGTAGATTTTCTCAAGGTCACGCCGTACTTAGCTTCGAGTTGGTCTACTTGATTCTCGAATTCGTTCTTCGCCAGAATACTTGCCACAGAAATCGACGTTTCAGTGTCCTCTGAGAATTGTAGTATCTCTAGATTCGGGTTACTGCTTAGGATTGATGCAATTTCAGAATTGGTTTTCTTGGCATCAAATTGGTCTATGAATATCCTAATTCGCCCTTTGTCCAGTTTCGCCAGAACATTATTGATTGCAGTTGCATGAGCCTTGGCCAATAGGTCGTTAAGCGACTTCCCTTCCGACCTGAGCGAGTTGTATTGTCGATTGTAATCTTCAGGCAATAATGTGACAAGATCATACACTGCAAACTTAACCAATTGTGAGGCGAGACGTTTCAGTCTAGTAGCATCGAGCTGTTTGCTGTCATGCACGCCAAATATTCGTGCGTCGTCATATCGTTGTGGAGTCAACGCAGCGCACGCAACGACTAGTGGGCCGTACCATTCTCCTTTTCCGGCCTCATCGGACCCTCCCACGTAGTCCATGCCAGAAACAGAAGTCAAGCACTGGCGGAGAAGCCTGAGGCCTTCAGGTGAATCGTTATGCACTACTTTTCCGGAACTATAGAGTATCAACTGGATATTGTGATCGAAAACTCTCATGACTTCATACGGGTTCGTGGGTTGTCGGAGGTTCAAACGCTGCTCCTTGACGATTAACTGAAGTCTCGTCAACTCCTGTTGAGAAAGGAGAATTGAATTTGCCATAACAGTCACGAAGCCAAACTAGTTCGTGATTAAGCTAGTATCAGCTAAGTCCTTTGTTCTGGTTCAAGCCATGGTACACGTAGCCACTTGAAAAAGTCCCGTTCTTCAGGGCAAGGCAAAAGCCGTCTAGGTCTCATACTCATATCCCATAATCGCCCATCTTCCACCTTCATTCCTTTCTGTAATGCTCTGGTCATCAGCCATTTGGTATAGTTAGCTGAACCTGTTCGTATAGTGTAAATCACTCCCCACTCAGCGGGTGGAGTGACGCAGAATAAATCAACCTGAACGTATGGATCAGGGTAGGCTAGGCGCTTGTATTTCGGCCCAAAGTGTGGCTTCATGCCTTCCTCGTTCGGTTCACCGTGTTTGAGTCGTCCTTCTCGGATCGCTTCATTGACTCGTTCTGTCAATTCATCATGTGCTTTTAGCTTAGCCTTACCTGATTTCGTAATAGAATCGATTTTATGAGGTTGAAATTTCGGTTTCGCAACAATCTCGATATCGCCCACATCAGGTTTCTTCCGTCTGACTGATCCGGCTGGTTCGATTCGTTCGCATGCTGGACGAAGGTACTCAATGATTTCGTTTGCAATTACTGTGGCTTTTTGTAACTCCATGGTTTTCCACTAGCGTTCGATCAAAGTTTCCTGTTGATCTTCCGCTATAATCACCCTATACGACTTGTGCTTTCCAGCAGTTCGCTCATACCTGTAAGAATATTCGCTGCCAACTGTTGATTATTTTTCGCAAGTCATTTATACAAAGTACAAGATGATTAATTGCATATATTTTGTTCCCATATCGGATAACAAAATCACTCGTTCGAAGAGTTACATGCCTTCTGCTAATGATGGCGCTGTCCGTTTTCTTTCTTCCATCGGCAAGTAGTCAAAACACTCCAACCACAATGACAATGTCAAGCTGGTTGGATAGCGAAACCTTCTCATTGAAAGGTCAATCTGGCAATACTTGCGGGACGTCTTACTACTATTACTATGACTCGTTTTATGTCGGAGAGAACATTCACGGATCGATCAGTGCGAGTTCTCCAATTGCTTTCTATCTGATGACTAGTGCTGACTGGACTCAAGACGGAGCAGGAGCTTGGAGTCGAGGTTGCAACCCTACAGCATTTCGATTAACGTTGCCAAGTATCACATCACATTCTTTCGATTATACAATCACGAGCAGTGGCAGATACTATCTGGTCTTTTGGAACACTGGTACTACTGCTGCCAGCATTTCATACTCGCTCTATTCCTATTCTGTACAATCCTAAGAATGGGTACATTAATTCCAAATAAAATTCAAGATTGCAGTCGCACTGTAACGGTAACCGAAGAACCTGCAATAGTTTTCAGTAAGAATATACTCTGATAGTGTCGTGATATTTTATGGCCGATGACTCTCTGTGTTTGCCGAAGGCAACTGTAACGGAGTCACGTAGTGACGGAGTGGAAGCTCGTGGGTTCAAATCCCACCCCCGGCGCCAATTTACTTATTTGATGGGCGATCTGGTGCTAACTTTTTTGTTTGGTCGATTAGGTTGGCTATGTGTTCGAGTGGACCTGAACGGTAAACCATTAAGGCGCTCAGCGTTCCGGCTCCAACAAGCAGGAAACAGGCTGATTCTTCGGTCGTTGCTGTCCTGTACGTAACGTGCAAGTAGGGATGCCTGATCTTATGTTCGATTTTCGTTTCAATGACTTGCTCAATCGGGATTACCAAGCTCCATGCCTTCTGTATTGCCTCATCGATTTGAGTTGCGTAGTTATTGCTCGACCACCAGTGATCAAATTTTATGTAAACGAGGCGACGCTCAGTGAGAATGAATTGGCCTCTGGATGTTCTCCGCAATCCAAGTGGATGTTTGTCGTAAAAATCAACTACGGCGGTTACAAGAACATTCTCCAAGTATTAGCACCTCATTCATGCAACCGGTTTCTCCATGAAAAACTTAAGTTCTAATCATCTGATTTCTTATGAATGGTCAGTCAAAAAAGTTTGGATTATAATCGCGATTGCACCCTAGTGTAATCTAATGGAATCGACCTGGCCGATTTGCAAAGCGTTGTTGTACGGACTTGCGATGGTGAGTCCGCTGAACAGATGGGTTAGCGTTTCGATCCTCTGGATCGAAATCTCTTAACCGCCCGTAATTAACTGATGGTCGATGCCGTCAGGGGTGAGCGTCAGTAGGCATCCATGCATTACCCCTTCCACATATGCAGAACCTGGGTTAATGCAGATGGTGTGCTTAATGTTGCAGACTCCAGCTGACTCATGAATGTGTCCATGTAACGCGAGCTTTGGTTGGAATTCTTGCAAGACCTTTCTTACTGCTGTGCTTCCGACGTGGTCCATCATAGGTGTACCCATGAAGAATTTCGGTCGCAAGTCTTTTCCGAGCTTCGGCGCAAGGTCCAGCACGGTATTGTATGGGGGTGGGTGAAAATCGCAGACCAAATTCTCCGTCGAGGGGGCTCTTTGAATTTCTGTCTTAAGACGTTTCTCTAGGTCATGTTCGCTGCATTCGCGGGGGGAATTCCAAGGCGTAGGGTTGACCCAATCGCAGCTTACCAGCGAGTGCTTATCGTCGAGATTCACACACTTTCCTTCTGTGTACTCCACGCGATTAGAGTTCTTCAACACCTCATCGATGGCGAAGGTGTCATCATTGCCAGGGTTCATTATAACCCGCACGTCCTT
>Ga0326727_10014267_pt1 | contig 17361 bp, 15 predicted proteins | sample MB2enrmetagenome_FD_207643 | JGI IMG/M metagenome (GOLD analysis project Ga0326727, IMG submission 207643) | Lab enriched peat soil microbial communities from McLean, Ithaca, NY, United States - MB29MY | ecosystem: Environmental > Terrestrial > Soil > Wetlands > Peat | place: USA: New York...
CCCCTGGCCTTGCCGATCTTGCCCCGCGACTTGATCAACTCCACCGAGATGACCAGCGTGTCCCCGGGCCGCACCGGCTTGCGCCAGCGCACGTTCTCGGCAGACATGAAGTAGGCCAGTTTGCCAAGATTCTCCGCCTTGCGCAGCATCATGATTCCGGCCACTTGCGCGATGGCTTCCAACTGCAGGACCCCGGGCATGATGGGGTGATTGGGGAAATGCCCCTGGAAATAAGGCTCGTTGGAACTGATGTTTTTCAGGCCGACAATTTTGTTGCCCTCGATCCTGGTGATTTTGTCCACCATCAAAAACGGATAGCGATGCGGTAGAATCTTCATCAAGCGGAGCGTGTCCAATTCGTCGCCATCGCGCACTTCGACCGCTTCGCCTTCCGATGTGGGAGCGGCCTGGGGCGGGGGGGCGAAACTTTGGGCCGCCTCCAGCGGCTTGCGCATTTGCAGGCTGATTTGCCGCGCCAATTCGCAATTGGCGCTGTGCCCCGGTTTGACGGCGACGATGTGACCGGCGATGGGCCGGCCCGCCAGCGACAGGTCCCCGATAATGTCCAGGATCTTGTGCCGCACAAACTCATTGGGATAACGCAAAGGCTCGGTCGTCAAAATGGCGTCATCGCGAATGACCACGGCATTCTCCAAACTGCCGCCCTTGATCAGCCCGTTTTTGATGAGGTACTCGATTTCCTCGAAAAAGCAAAACGTCCGGGCGTCAGCCAGATCCCGTTCCCAGGTTTCGGGCGTCACCGTCACGCTGTAGAACTGCGTAAAGCGCCCTTTGGAATCCGCGCTGGTGCAAGTGATCTTCAAGCCCTCGTTCGGAAACACCGAAAGGGTCGTCTCCCCGCTCTCGAACGAGATGGGCGTCTGGATGTGGAAAACCTCCCGCGGCTCGTCCTGCGCGACGACCCCGGCCGCCTGGATCATTTTGACATATTCCCGCGCGCTGCCGTCGGCGATGGGCGGCTCATTGGCGTCCAATTCGGCGAGGGCATTATCCACGCCGCGCCCGGCAAAGGCGGCCAGGACATGCTCCACGGTATGGATTTTGAGGTTGCCCTTGGAAAGGGAAGTCGAGCGATTGGTGGTGGAGACATAATCGATCCGCGCCTCGATTTCCGGTTTGCCCTCCAAATCAATCCGGCGAAAGCGGATGCCGGAATTGGGCGGGGCGGGCAGGAAGGTCATTTTGACGCCATTGCCGCTGTGGAGGCCGATGCCGGAGAAGCTCGCCGATTGCCGCAATGTCTGTTGATATAACACGGTGAAAGTTAAAACCCATCCGGTCGCATTTGGCAATTCTTTACATCCCCAGCAGGCCCAGTTTGACCGGATTTATTCTGCAAGTCGTTGATTTTCACAATTTTAGCATTTCGCCAGTGGTTCTTCGCTGTTTTCGGTGGAATGGGTCTGAAAAACCGGGTTCAGGCGTGAATTGCACGGATTTTGGCATTTTTGGCATTTTTTAATTTTTTCCTCTATTCGATTGACAGATCATCGTTCGCCGCAACGGCTACGGTGGGCGGGCCGACGGTTTTGGGGAGCGTACAGGCGAATCGAGTCTGCGTCGCCTTGACCACCCGGCGTCCACCCGGCATCTTTTTCATAACTTCAGCATTTAGCATTCAGCCTTTAGCCTTTCTTTTTCATCATGGCTTCATTTAGCCAATCATCAGACTATACCATAGCATACATATTCATGAAAACAACATTTATTTTAAATTATTTTTGTAATCGGCATCCTCCGCGTGGAACAGCCGGTCGGCGATGGCCCGCCCGGCATGAATTCAAATTAGAGGCTTGATTTGGGATGCTGGCGGCGACATTCTTCCCGGCCAGGTATATTAATTGTCAGGCCATTACGATTTATGAGATCAGTCACCCCAAAATGCCCAAAATGCGAAGGCACTGAGTTTGCATCCATTCCAATCAAACCGGCTGGTTCAGGAGTGGAGGTCGGCGCCGTTTGTTGTGCGAGTTGTGGCACGGTTGTTGGCATACAGGAATCGGTTTCTATTGCATCCAAAGTGCGCGAGTTGGAGAAGAAGCTCGGCTTCACTTTCACACGGAGACCCAAAGCATGAGACACGAAACGATGCCATACTGAAAAAAGGATGAATGCAAAAGTCGGATTTGCCAAGAAAGATGCGACCTGCGTAACAGCAATTTTCCTCTTTCTTCCACCATCCCAACGGGATGAAATCAACCAGCCCAGGGTTGGGAGGAACGAGCTACCCTGGGTCAACCAACCGCAGATTCCACCAACCCTGAAAGGGTTGTATCAATCCCACACATATCGTTCGTCGAATTCGATTTCGTAGCGTTTCAGCAAGAGGCGAAACTCATCCTGAAACAAAACTTTCCGGTGATGTTCCTCCTGTCCAGCGATGTAGCCGCGCACCGACGCGATTTGCGAGAAACCGATGGAAAAAATGCCGTAGCCGTTCTGCCAGGCGAAATCATGCAAATCCGGGCTTTTCGTTTTAACCCACAATGACGAGCCGCGCTTGACTTCTTTGACCATCGCCGCCGCCTCGCACGTTCGCGACAACGCGCACAGAAGGTGAACGTGGTCTGCGACGCCACCCACGATAATGGGCTGGCAATCGAGGTTGGTCAGGATTCCGCCAAGATAACGGTGCAGTTCCCCGCGCAGAATCTTGTCGCGCAGAAATGGGCGGCGGTCTTTGGTTGAGAAAACGGCATGAACCAAAATCTTTGCGAGCGATTGAGACATGGCTTCAGAATGGACGAAGAGGGATGTTGATTCAATCCTTTCAGGGTTGGGCTGCTTTGTGTGAAGGTTTCCCAGGGTAGCTCGTTCCTCGCAACCCTGGGCTGAATGCTCACAATCCCTTCGGGATACCCGGCCCTGAATGGCTGGGCCATTGTCAAACGCGAATGTCCCGTGACTCTCCCCCCCGGTTCGTCACGTCACTCATAGTCTGCACCGTTTGTGCAAGTTCCTAGGGATCAAAGGGTTACGGGAGGATGGCCACTTCTTTTTGGGGCAGCCAGCCGATGTGTCTGGCGGCGTCGCTCACTTGCAACCAGTCCCCGTCGCTCCCCAGAACGAGCAGTTCCGCACCGTCGTGGACGGTAAAAACACTCTGCGATTCCGGCAAAGGCCCGCGCCGCGCCACGGCTTCGGAAACAATGACCACCGAGGATTTTTCGATCAGACGCTGGTCGGCGGCCAGACCCAGACAGGCGGCCAGGCCCAGACTGGCCAAACCCAGCATCGCGGTCAATCCCGCGCCGGATTTCTTCAACGCCGGCCATAGTTCCCGCGCTGTCAAGACAAGAAAAAAGAGGGCCGCGGCGGCCGAGGCCGCCAGGGTCCATTCGTTGAGCGTGAGCCGCCCGATCCAGCGCGTCCAGCGGCTGCCGGGCAGGGCGGGATTATTGTCGCCGGCGTGGCTGCGGGCGATTTGCAGATTGGCCCGGATGTCGGGGTCCCGCGGGGCGAGGGCCTCGGCCCGGCGATAGGCGCAAATGGCCCGGCCGATCTGGCCGGCTTTCAAGCAGGCGTTGCCCAGATTGAAATAGAGCGCGGGGGAAACGGTTCCAGCCCGCATGATCTTCTGATAAGCGGCCGCGGCCTGGGTGTATTTGCCTTCTTCGTAAAACCTGTTGGCCTGGGTGAAGGCTTCCTGCGCCGGTTCAGCCCGCAGGGTCATAGCGCCCAAGAGCAGCACGAGAATGCCAGCGCCCTGGGGAAGACTGGCTCTTGTCGGAGTGGCGGGCATGGCTTGCAAGCCTTGCAGGGCTGCTTTTACTTTTGGGATCAAGGAGGCCATTTCCCGCGACGTATGCTCCGGCGTGTAGCGGTACTGGTTGCAAGCGTGGAACAGTTCGTGCAGGAGCGCGGGCGTTTCTGGACGCAGACCCTTCAGGTCTTCCACAACCGCTTCCGTGATGGCTGGCGCCGGCAGGTCCAGGCGCTCCCCCAATCGCTCCTGCAACAGGCGCAGGACTGTCGCATAGAACTTCTCAGCGTCATTGGCGGCGGCCGACCGGGCCAAATCCGCCAGCCCTTGCCGGACCAATCCCGCCACTTGCCGCTGGCGGCGCAGGCGCGGGTTGTTGGCCAGCTTCTCCTTTTGCTTCCGCCGCGCCAGCGCGCAAATCCAGGCCAGCGGGGCCAGCGCCTGCCAGGCCAGGAACCCCGGCCGCTCAAGGAGCGGCGGCCCAACCGCCCGAAGCCGTCCCGGCATCGGCTTGATATGCACGATTTCCTCTCCCTGCTCCTGCCCTTCCGCCGGCGTTGCGCCTGTCGAGAGGACGGTCGGCTGCGGTGTCGCGGCGGTGGCGTGGACGGTCAAGGGAATTGCCGGATGGGTCAGCGTGCGGAAGTCGTTTCCGGCCGGGTCAAAAAAACTGAAAACAAACGGCGGCACCTCTTTGACCTCCGCGTTCTGGGGAGTAATGACCTGCTCGAAATACTTCGACCCTTCCATTTGCATCGGGTCCGAAGTCTCCAGTTTGGCCGTTGGCGGGTAGGTCTTGAACTCGCGCCACGCCGTCTCGTTGTTGGGCGGGAGCGTCACGGTGTCAAAGGCGCCGCGGCCGGCAATGCGGATTTTCAAGGTAATGGGATCGCCGACAGCCACAGACGTGGGTCCCGCGTCGTATTGCGCGAGGGTGAAGTCGCCGAGGGCGCCGCTGAAACCGGGCGGGGCGCCGTTGGTCGGCACGGGCAGGACGCGAATTTCCGGCGCATCGCTGGTAAAACTGGCTTGATGAGATTCCGACCAGCCGAAGAAATTGCGCTGGCCGGTGTAAACCGCCAGGCTCCACGTGGCCGGGCCGAGGGCAAAGGCGCCGGTTTTGATCGCGGTGGCTGAGGTGTGAAAGCTGAAAAGGTTGTAAATGGTATTGCCCACCCGGACGCGGGAGGGGCGCTGGCGCTGATTGGACAGATCGCCAATAATAAAATCGTCGCTGCCGAACTGCGGCAGTTGGATGTTGCCCACGTTGTCCTGGCAATAGCATTGAAGCTCCACCGGGAGGATTTGGCCCAGATAAATGGCGTTGGTGGATGGCACAATCCTGACAAAGGCTGTTTCCGGCACTCCGGCGGACGGCGGGACGTTTCCCCTGAGCACCTTCAATGTAATCGGACGGCTTTTCAAATGCGCGCCGCCGACCGTGGCCTCAATGGAAGGAATGGTGAAAACACCGGCTTTGGTGGGATGCAATTCGAGCGAGTAAACCGTTTTCTGAGTCAGGGTGGCCCCGATGAGGGAGTAGGACTGCTCGGACGACTGGCCGCTGAATTCCAGGTTGGCGATGGCCGGCACCTCCGGCATGGCGGAGGGGGAACAATCTACGAAGGTCATGGAAAGAACGGCGGAATCACCCAGGCTGATGGTGCTGCGGTCCAGCGAAACCTCCAATCTCGGCTCCGCCCGGGCAGGCACGGCTGTCAAGAGCAAAATCAAAGGCAGAGCCGGGCCGCAAAAGACACGGCCCAACCGGCCCAACCGATCCCCCTGCGGGGGACGGCGGCAGAGGGTTTTCCACGCTAAAAGACTCACCATAAAGCAAGACAACAAATCTTCGCGCCTGTTCAGCCGCGAGGCAAGCGCGAACGCCTTAAACCGGGCACGGCTTCTTCCAGATCGGCGCCAGGCGCTTCATCTCCGCAATGATGAATTGACAGGCGGCAAACGCCTCTTCCCGATGCGGGGCAATGGTTTCCACCCAAAGCGACGGTTGGCCCGCAGGCACGCGCCCGGCGCGATGGACCAGGCGAACCGACGCCACCGGCCAGCGCTTTTCCACCTGGTCAAAGATGAGGTCCAACTGGCGCCGCGCCATCCGGTCAAAGACTTCGTAATCAATGGCTGCAATGGGCCGGCCCTCCTCCGCGCCGCGAACCACGCCCAGAAAACAGATCACCGCGCCCATGTCGCCGGTGAATTTGCGCCGTTGCAGCAGGGCAACTTCATCGATCTCATCCGTCGTGATTTCCAATTCGCGCCGCATGTTCACCCCCCCTGCACCGGCGGAAACAGAGAGACCTCATCGCCTTCCTGCAAGACGTAGTCGGCGCCCTGATAATCAACGCCCACCGCGACGAGCAGGGATTTTTGCGCGGGAGCCAGTTTGGGAAAGCGGACGAACAACTTTTGCAAAAGATCCTCGATCCGGCTTGCCGGCTCGACGCATTCGGAGACCGAGGCGCAACCGGTCAGATCTTTGCAATACGAATAAAAATGGACGCGAATCCGCACTGAAGAATGCACCTTACCTGAGTTTGCACCCCGGTGCGAACCTAAATATGGCGGCTGGACAAGCGGCGGCGGCGCGAGTCAACTGCGGGCCAGCATCCAGTTGTGGGGTTTTTTGCAGACTCCATTGCAGAAGGCCAAAAACACCTTGGCCGCGTTCATGGCGTTTTCGGGTATCCTTTCCTCGGGAATCTGGCTGGCGATGTGCATGATAAGCGACGCATCGCCTCTCTTTGGGCCAAATTCCTGGGCCAAGGCTCCGACCAGCACAAACGCCAGGAATTGCTCTTTCTTTGACATAAGTCCCTTTCCAATTGTGCCCATGATCGCCTGTTCCGTTGGACCCTCTCCGTCCTTGTGAACAAGTTCTCCAGGGCGTCCCAATTTGCTTTATCCCCCCCGTCGCCTTCCCGGCCGCCGCGGCTTTTTACCGCCGGCGCCTTTGCTCCGTGCTGCGTCAATCATGGCGTAAAGCACGCTCAGGATTGGCCTGCGGGTTTTGGGGGGAATCCGCCGCAAAGCCCGGATCAAATCTTGCTCCCATTTTTCGGCGCGCCTGTCCCGCTGCCGGCGCGCCAGGCGGCGGGCCGCGCCCGGCCTTTTGGGCCATAAGAGCAGCCCGAACAAACGCAAAGTGACGGGGCTGGGGCGGACGGGGGAGTTTTCGCGCACGATCTGGCTGAGCGCGCTGGGGGTCATGGCCAGTTGCCGCGCCGCTTCAGCCTGCGACCAGCCCGAAACTTGCAGAAGATCCCGAAATTCCTGTTTCAAATCCATCCCGGCCATTCAAAAATGCCCTTCCAAGCCAGACCCCATATGTAGTTGCTTCACGTAACGTTGCTACACAATATGGCGGCCCGCCCGCAAAAACGCAACAAGAAAAAATGAAAAAAGTGAAAAAACAGGGAGGGCATTTTGGCCGGAGGCCAAAGTGGACCGGCCAGAAGCCGGTTCCATCAACTAAATGAAAAAGGCCGGGCTTTCGCCCGGCCTCACTTATGAGAACAAAGCCTTTTTAGAAGTCTTTGCCTGACTTATGCGACGCCGCAGATTTGCGTCCAACCAAACACACACGGAACTGCGTTTTTGCACCGTCAACTGTCCATAGTTTACCCCATCCCCATTTTCCCGCCAGTCGCCAGTACTGGTGACAAGATGGGGGGTGATCCAAACCCCATGCCTGTGGCGGGTTTCAGGTATAACATATTCATTTAAAGACTGTTACATTCATTTTGCGCGTCCCGGGACCTTGTTGGCGGCTTGCTTGACAAATCGTGCTTAACGCCGGCGCAATAAAGCCAGTGCCGACAGTCCAAGGCTGAGCAGCGCAAGGGAATTGGGCTCGGGCACAGCGGCCGCCACTCCGTCCAGTCCCCATGAAGTGTAGAATGTGCCGTCGGATACGCCGTCCGCGAGGAAAATTCCGCCCACCCATATCCCTGCATTCGCCTGTGGCGCCCCCGACAGCGGAGTATCGCTAAAAGTGAGCGAAGTTGGGCTGACGGCGATAATATCTGTTATCATCGGGATTTGAATATTCCAGCTTCCCGAAAACGCCTGCCCATCGTAGATACCGGAGCCACTAACGGGAATAAAGAGGGAATTACCAGCATAGAAATCAAATGAGAAGCTGCCGTTATTGCCGACGGTGAGCGTTGCCGACCCGGACCCATTCGGATCATCAGCCAAACTGCCATAAATATTGAAAGATCCGCTGGACGGATTAACGGTGACAGAACCCACTTGCTCCAGGTTTTGAGTAGCGGGGTCATAATACAGATTTTCAGTAATCGTGCCGAAATTTGCGACGAACCCTCCCCGACCGAAACCATCCGGACTCAAATCCACCCCGGTATAGCCGCTAACCGGACCGGAATAATAATAAATTTGAGATTGGGCATGTCCGCCTACTGACCCAAGACCGAGGATGACTGCGGTCATTAATTGCAAAGTTCGAATGAATTTCATGGTTCACTTTGGTTCTGATTTTAATCCAAGCTGGAATCATTCCTGATGGAACGGCAGCCTGTTGTTTTATGGAGGAAGCATACCACAATATGATCGAAATGAAAGTATTTAGTTTGCCTGAGAATGTTCTGATGCATGGATTTGGCGGGAAATGTGCTTGCAGACGCGGGCGACCCAACCCCGCCTCGCATGGACTCAAGGGCGCGGTGGAATAGACTTGCCGCCGCGGGGGATGAAACTATTCTGCCCCGATGACTTCTCGCGCTGAGATCGTTTTCCGATTGCTCGACCCCGGCGTCATTCCGGTGATTCGCGCGGACAATGCCGATCATGCGATGCCAGCCTGCGAAGCGCTGCTTGCCGGTGGTCTCACCGTCCTCGAAATCACGATGACCACGCCCAACGCCCTGGCCTTGATCCGGGAAGCCAGCCAGCGATTCGCCAAGCGGGCCATTATCGGCGTCGGCACGGTGATGACGGCGGAGATGTGCCGGGCCGCCATCGAGGCGGGCGCGAACTTCGTGGTGACGCCCATCATGCGTCCGGAAATCGTGCCGGTGGCGCACGTGGCGGGGTGCGCGGTCATTCTCGGCGCGTTCACTCCGACGGAGGCGCAGTTGGCCCATGAGGCGGGCGCGGATTTGATCAAGATATTCCCATCGCTCAGCCCGGCTTATATCAAGGCCATGCTGGGGCCCATGCCGCATTTGAAGATCGTTCCCACCGGCGGGGTGAATTTGCAGTCGGGACCGGAGTTCTTTACGGCGGGATGCGCGGCCATTGGCGTGGCGACAAGTCTGGTGTCGCCGAAAATTCTGCGCGAAGAGAATTGGACGGGGTTGACGCGGTTGGCGGAGGAATTTGTTGCGATGGCGCGGAAGGCCCCGCGCCAATGAGAAAGGCATGTCCTCACCCTGCCTTGCGCCGGAAGACTTTGAACGTGGCCGCCTGGTCGATGGATTTGATGACCATCTCATCAATGTTCACATGCGGCGGGCGGCTGGCTATCCATACTAATGTCTCGGCAATGTCCTCGGGCATGAGCGGGCGCACCCCTTCATAGACTTTGTCGGCCTTCGCGGTGTCGCCTTTGAAACGCACGGTGGAAAATTCCGTCCTGGCCATGCCGGGATCGACCGAGCCGATGCGGATGCCCGTTCCGTTTAATTCCAGGCGCAAGACCTGGGTGATTTTCAGTTCGCCGGCTTTGGCGGCGCAGTAGGCCGCGCCGCCTTCGTAGGCGGAACGGCCCGCCACCGAACCGATGTTCAAAATCGAACTGCCCGCCTCTTTGGGCATCAACGGCAGCACGGCCCGCACCATGCGCAAGACGCCGAGCACGTTGGTTTGCAGCGTGGCTTCCCAATCTTCATCCCGTCCCGCGGCCACCGGGTCCAGGCCGTGGGCGCCGCCCGCGTTGTTGATCAGGACGTCAACAATATTCGTTTTGGCGCGCGCCCATTGCACGAATTCCCCGACGCTGGCGGTTTGGGTCACGTCCAGCGCGTGTACATGGGCCTCGCGGGCGCCGGCCTTGCGGGCTTCAGCGGCGACGGCTTCAAGGCGGTCCAGGCGGCGCGCGCCCAAAAGCAATTTGCAATGCTGCGCGCCAAACGCGCGGGCCGCAGCCGCGCCAAAACCGCTCGAAGCGCCCGTGATCAGGATCGATTTGCCAGCCAGTGAGAAAGCCATACTTTTGTCTTTGGCATTTAGCGTTCAGCCTTTACTGTCGTTTGTCAATGGCTGCAAGAATTTCAAGGCCCGTGCGGTTTCGTTTCGAGATTGCACTGGTGGAGCAGGGGATGACCCGAATCGCCGGAGTTGATGAAGCCGGACGCGGACCGCTGGCCGGACCGGTCTTTGCCGCCGCCGTCATTTTTCCGACGGAATGGATTCTGAACGGATTGCCCAAGCCGTTGAAAAAGGTGAACGATTCCAAACAACTCAGCCCGGAATTGCGGGAAATTTTGTTCGCGGAACTGACTTCGCGCCCGGAAATCCGATTTGGCATCGCACAAGTGCCGGAGCAAATGATCGATCAGATCAACATTCTCCAAGCCAGCCATCGCGCGATGAACCAAGCCCTGGCCCAATTAAATCCCGCGCCGCAGCATGTGCTGGTCGATGGTTGGCCAGTCAGATCCATGCCTTGGCCGCAGACGGCGATTGTCTCGGGCGATGCCTTGAGTTATTCCATCGCCGCCGCCAGCATCCTGGCCAAGGTCAGCCGCGACCGGTTGATGGTTCAACTGGACGGGCAGTATCCCGGCTATGGTTTCGCCGATCATAAAGGTTACGGGACGCCCGAACATGTGGCCGCAATCAAGGCGCGAGGCCCCTGCCCGATCCACCGGCAATCCTTTGCGCCATTTCGACTGGCGCAGGCGGATTTGTTCGATTGAAGAATAGCCTGGCGCCCGGCCCAATGAGCCTGCTCGAACGATTCAAATGGCGGTGGGACAAGAAGGAATTGCCGCTGGCCGCGCGCCACGGCCAGATGGGCGAACGGGCGGCGAAGAAGCACCTGCAAAAGAGCGGGCTGAAATATCTGACGGCGAATTTCCGCTCGGCCCGGGGCGAGATCGACCTGGTTTTCCGGGAGGACGACTGCCTGGTGTTTGTCGAGGTCAAAACCCGCGCGGCGGGGGGATGGGTGCGCCCCGCCAGGGCGGTCAACGCGCGCAAGCGCCGGTTGTTGACGCGATGCGCCTTTGATTATTTGCGCCTGCTGAAAACCCCGCCGGTAAAAATTCGGTTTGACATTGTGGAGGTCCTGTTGCAGGGCGGCGCCGTGGCGGAGATCCGCCATCTGCCCAACACCTTCACCCTGTCCGCGCCGTATCGATATGGGTGATCCTTCAGGCAAACTGCGGATGCCGGCGCAACTTTTCCCATGTTTCCGGGGAGAGATGGGCCTGCCGATAAACCGGTTCCCAGAGCGGTTCGGCGCTTTTGGAGTTGCGCGCCCGCCGGAGCCAGGCGGCCGGCAAAGGTTCATCAATTAAATCCAGCGTGTTGGCGGCAATGGTGGTTTCTTCCTTCTCCCCGGTGGCGCGGCCAATGCCGACATAAAAGCCCGCCAGCAGCAGGGTCACGCGCAACATTGTGCTCCGGGAATAGGTCGGCATCGCGCACGGGCGGTTGGGATCCAGGGCATGGAACAAATCGGAGAACAGCGGCGCGGTCCACATCGCGGGATTTTTGGCGGGCGAAAAGGGGTCAAACATAATTGCGCGCGGCGCGGGCGCCGGGCCGGGCCGGCGCAGGAGTTGGGGAAAATCGCCCAGGCACAGCCGCCATCGCACCGATTGCCACTCCTGCTTGAAATCGGCGCGGCCTGTTTGCAGCAGCGCCTGGACGGCGTTTTCATAGGGCGCCAGATACCCCAATTCCGCCGAGTGCCGCAGGGCGAATTGCAGCGGCGCGGTGGTGCGGTCGAAGCTGATGACATGCAGGGAACAGGACAGGTCGCGGGTGGCGCGCAAGACGGTGAGAACGTTGGCCGCCGCTCCCAAACCAACGTCCCAAATGACGAATTCGCCGGGCTGCGACCGCACCCGTTCGCGCAGCTTGAGCTGATTGACATAGAGGGCCTGCGCTTCGGCGGCGGGGCCGACGACGGGGTGAAAGGTTTCGCCCTCCGCCTTTGAGTGAATGCTGAAAGCGCCGTTGGCGAGCCGGACAAGCTGGTAATCACTGTCAACCATATTATTTCCGCGGGAAACCCCTCTACCGCGCCCGGAACATGAGGGCGGCGCCGGCGCCGCCGAAAACGAGGTTGGGCAGCCATGCCGCCACAACCGGCGGGAGGTAGCCGGCGACGCCCAGGCCGACGGAGACGCGTTGCAGGATGAAATAGGCGAAGCAGATAAAAATGCTGCCGGCCACGCCAACGAATGCGTTGCGCCGGCCGCTGCGCGCGCCAAAGGGCAGGGCGATCAGCACCACCGCCAGGCAGGTGAACGGCGCGGCGATGCGGCCCTGCAGTTGCGTCATGAGGGACGGCCATCGCTTCTCCCGGTCCAGGTGCGGATGCCAGCGCAGGTAGGTGAGAAGTTCGTGGATGGAAAGCTGCGGGCCTTTCGCGGCCTCGGTCGGACTGAGAGCGCTGACTTTGATTTCGGTTCTGATCGAGGCCGGTGTTTCGGAGAAGGAGATGTCAAGAACACTGTTGGTGGTCTGTTGGGGGAATCCGGCTTCGCCCGCCGCCCGGTCCCATCTTTCGAGGTTGTAAAAGCGCCATTGGCCGTTGGTATAAATGCCGCTTTTGGCGAAAATCGCGTGGCTCGAGCCGTCGGGCGATTCCCAGGTGACGGTAGGCCCGGTCATTTCAGAAGTGGCCCGATTGAAACGGGCCATGTTCCAATGGCGCCGCTCGGCCTCGTTGTGGAAGTCCAGTCTCCCGGTCCAGTTGCGGTCCTGGCCGGGGTTCTTGCGGCGTTCCAGGATGTCCCTGGACTTGTCCGCGGCCCGCGGCACCCACAGCTCGTTAAGGGCGAAAATGGCCATGCCGCCAGCCATTCCCACGCCCAAATAGGGCAGGGACAATCGCCAGAGACTGACGCCCGCCGCGCGCATGGCGGTTAATTCGTTGTGAAGGCTGTGATTGGTCAGCGCGTAAAGGCAGGCCAGCAGGAGCGAGACGGGAATGACCTGGTCGGACAGGATTTCCGGCAGCGTGACAATGTAATACTCGACCACGTCGAGGAAGAGCAGATGTCCTTCCTGGAAACGGTTGATCTCGAAGATCAAATCGAAAGCGACATAGAAGATCAGGAAACCGCCCAGACAATAGGCCAATGGCACCAGCAACTCGCGCAGCAAATAGCGATCCAGCAAACGCACAACACATTTGGTTATTTCGGCGGCAAAGCCGAACGGATGAATGCGGCCAGATCGTGTTTCAACACCGCCAGCGAGGGTTGATTGACGTACATCATGTGGCCCGCCTCGTAATAGCCCATGCTGACGTTGGTCCGGAGGCTGGGCGGCAGGCCCATGTGATCAAAGGTGTAACGGGTGGCCAGATAGGGGGTGGCCATGTCGTAATAGCCGTTGGCCACAAAAACCTTGAGATAGGGATTGTGCGTCATGGTCCGGCGCAACGTCTCGGCCACGTCAAGGTAGCGGTTCCTGGCGTCATTGAAATCCCACGGTTGCACCTTGCCTGTCAACACTTCATACGGCAGATCGCTCTCGAATGTGAGTTCGCGCCGGACATAATCGTTCAAGGTGGCCGTGAAAGGCCCCAGCACGGAGGCGAAACTGGGATCATACTCCGCGGACTCGCCGGCGGCGTCGAGGTCCGTTCCCGTCAGGCGCGCGTCGTAACGTCCGATGGTGAGACGTTCCCGGCGCAGCAATTCCTTGAAGTAGCGGGAGGCACGGACGCGCAGATTGGCCCGGTCCACGTAGTCCTCGGACAATCCGGTCAGGCGCGCAACTTCCTTGATGACGCGCTGCCGGTCCGGCGCGGAAAGGGCGGAGCCTTGCATGAGGGCGCGGCTGTAATCACCCAAGGCATACTGTTCGGACTCCATCAGCGCCTTCTTCCTGTCCGCTTGCAAATCCGGCGGAAGCTTCTTATGGAACCAGGCCACGGCGGTTTCCGTGGGCAGGTACAACACGAAAGGAAGGTCGTTGCCCGCGTTAAAACTGATGGTGGAAAAGTCCAGGACCGAGGAAACGAGCGCAATGCCATTGAGGTACATGCCAAAGCGGCTTTCCAAATAGCCCGACAACCCCGCCGCGCGCGTTGTGCCGTAACTTTCGCCGATTAGGAATTTGGGCGAGTCCCAGCGTTTGTAGCGCGTGGTGTAAAGGCGGATGAAATCGCCGACCGATTGCAGGTCCTGATCCACCCCGTGATATTTGCGCGCGTCTTCGCCCGGCACCGCCCTGGTGAAACCGGTGCTGACCGGATCGATGAAGACCAGGTCCGATTCATCCAGAAGGGAATACTGGTTGTCGATCAAATGAAACGGGGGCGGCGGCAGGCTGCCGTCCTCCTTCAGAAAAACCCGGCGCGGGCCGAGAACCCCCAGATGCAGCCAGACCGAGGAGGAACCCGGCCCGCCATTGAAGGAGAAAGTGACCGGCCGCTCGCCGGCAGTGGTGGCATCCAGGCGGGTATAAGCGACAAAGAAGAACGAAACGCGCGCCTTGCCCTCCTCGTCCTTGATGACCAGGGTGCCCGCCGTTGCATTATACTTTACTGAGACGCCGTTGATCGTGACCGAGTTGGTGGTTTCGGAGAGCTTGTCCTTGAGTTCCTTTTTGTCGGACGCGGCGCCTTTGGCCTTTTCCTTTTTATCCGGCGCGGCGTTGGTGGACTCATCCTTTTTCGGCGCGTCAGACTTCAAGGGCTGGGTTGTTGGGTCCGGTTCCCCGGCGTCAGCGGCGCAGCAGAGCGCGGCGACGGCCAGGAGCGGCAGCGAGGCGGCGAAGAGCGATTTATATTTCATGGAATCATACGGATGTTTGAAGTGGTGGCAGGACCCGGAATTGAACCGGGGACACAAGGATTTTCAGTCCTCTGCTCTACCAACTGAGCTATCCTGCCACAACCAGGCATTTACCGGGGGAATAGTGCGCCACGTCCCGGTCATTTAAACTTTTTTCCCGACCTGATGTCATTCTTTTCAATCAACAAAAGCATCCATTGCATGGTGCGACAACAATGCCCCAGGCTGTTTCGAAAAGGCAAGCACTAAAAATCCCCAAAGGGATGAGAAGCTCCTCCCGCCGGGCATGATGGCGCTCATGGGGCGCCGGCCGGACCGTGATGCGCTGGAAAGGAAAGATCCAGATGCGCGCGAGAGAGAGGACTCCGCTCTCAATCTGCGGGCCGGGGAATTTGGGGGCGCGCCTTTTGAGAAGGCAACAACTCAGGAGGGCAAAGTCCCCCGGAAACCCAAGGTTGATTAGTGACTTCCCACATGGTTCCCTACTTATGTTACAAACAGCCAATGCAGACTCTTAGTGACATACAGTAACTGCCCTGCAAGTCTCTACTGCCTGCAACAAAGTTTGTGATTTCCATTGCGTTGGCTGCGGAATTCCTCTAACTTGCGTTTCAGGCAGGAGAATCAAGTGGGAAAAAGAAATGACAGCTTGGCGGGTTTGCCTTCAGCGCGTTGCGCCGGATCCGTGAATTCGAACGTGTCAGGGCGGCGTTTGTTTCACATCCCGGTGATTCACAGCCAGGCGGAGATGGGCAGCCTCAGTCCGGCCATCCAGGCGGTGACGGTGCGGAAGCTGGGCGCCAAAGGGTGGGAGAGGAACGTGAGTGTGATTGGCGGCATCTGGACGCAAATTGAGCAGGCGATTGACCGCTGGTCGCTGCCCTATGAGAAAGTGCGCCTCTACCAGGATGGGTTGCCGGTGTGCGGGCGGGAACTGGAGATTATCTCGGAACTGGCCAGGGCCGGCAGCCGCAACCACCAACTGTTGCTGCGGTTGAAGGAACGCGGCGCCACGTTGATGGGGACCGAATCGGCCGACCTACTGGTGCAGGAATATAATCTGATCAAACAAACGCTGGCGACCAACGACTCGGCGACGGCTGCCCGCCGGGAGGCCCGCCATCAAGAGAGCAGCCGTTCCTTGCTCAGGCGCCGCGACCAAGCCATCGCGGAACGGATCAACCAGACGCTGTGCCGGGGTGAAATCGGCCTGTTGTTTTTGGGAATGTTACACTCCTTGGAACGCTGGCTGGATCGGGATATCCAGGTCACACATCCGCTTTATCGGCCATCTCCCGGGGGAGACCCATGCCCATGACCAATAGGAAGAGCCAGGTTCTGATTGTGGACGACGAGGAGGCAATCTGCCAGTTGATCTCCCACTTGTTGGAGCAGGAAGGCTTTGTCCCACTGGTGGCGGAGGACGGAAAGACGGCCCTGCAACAACTTCGCACCGCGTCGCCGGACATGATGATTGTGGACCTGAGGTTGCCGGATTTGGACGGGCTGGAAATCCTGCGGCAGGCGAAAGCCCTGGATGAGGACCTGCCGGTGGTGATTCTGACCGCCCATGCGGAAATCCACGGGGCAGTGGAGGCGATGCGGGCGGCCGCTTTCGATTATCTGGCCAAACCTTACGACCATCAGGAGTTGATCCGGGTAGTCCACCGCGCATTGGCCCAACGGCAACTGAGCCTGAAGATCAAACGACTGGCCCTGCCGCCCGGCGCGAGCCATGATCTGACCGAGATCATGGGTCCCAGCGAGGCCATCGGGCGGCTCATTGGGGACCTGAACCGCGTCGCCAAATCCAACTTCAGCGTCGTCATCATTGGGGAAACCGGCTCCGGCAAAGAAGTCGTGGCGCAAGCGATTCACAGGCTCGGCCCGCGCCCCAAAGGCCCCTTTGTGCCGGTGGATTCGGGCGCGATTCCAGAGACGCTTTTTGAGGCGGAATTGTTCGGGCACGAAAAGGGGGCCTTTACCGGCGCGGTCGCCCGCAAGCCGGGCCGGTTCGAGCAGGCCAACGGTGGCACGCTCTTCCTGGACGAGATTTTGAACATGCCGCTGGCCGCCCAGGCGAAAGTGCTGCGGGCGCTGCAAGAAAAGTCCTTTTGCCGGGTCGGCGGCACGCAGCCGATCAAAATTGACGTGCGGGTGCTGGCGGCGGGCAGCGAGGATTTGGATGCGGCCGTCGCGTCGGGGCGGTTCCGGGCGGACTTGTTCTATCGGTTGAACGAGTTCACGCTCTGGATTCCGCCGCTGCGCGAGCGCAAGGAGGATTTGCTCTACCTGGCGAAGCGGTTCCTGGATTTGACCAACCAGGAATTGAAAAAAACGGTGCTCGGATTTTCCGAGCCGGCCATCCAGGCGCTGCTGAATTACCCGTGGCCGGGGAATGTCCGGCAACTGCGCTCGACCATCCGGCGGGCCGTGCTGCTGGCCGGCGAGGTGGTGACCGAACGCCATCTGGATATTCTCCAGGAGAACAATGAGGCTTCGCGGCGATTGACGTTACCCGTCAAGGCGCAAGCCCTGTCCGCCACCGAGCATTCGCTCAAGGAAATCGTGGCGCAAAGCAGGACGGTCGTGGAGCGCGAGGTCTTGTTGCAGACATTGCGTCAAACCGGCGGCAACAAAGCCAAGGCCGCCCGCCTGCTCCAAGTGGACTACAAAACG
>Ga0326727_10014268_pt1 | contig 17361 bp, 17 predicted proteins | sample MB2enrmetagenome_FD_207643 | JGI IMG/M metagenome (GOLD analysis project Ga0326727, IMG submission 207643) | Lab enriched peat soil microbial communities from McLean, Ithaca, NY, United States - MB29MY | ecosystem: Environmental > Terrestrial > Soil > Wetlands > Peat | place: USA: New York...
AGTATGGGAAGCTGTCGAAGAAAGATTTGGAGGGGATGGAGGACGGCGCGCGGGTGGACGCGGACGAGTACGAGAAGGACGCGGCGCGGGACTTTGCGCTGTGGAAGGCGGCGAAGACCGCCGGGGCTGATGGCCAGCCCGAGCCGAGCTGGCAGACAGCGCTGGGCGCGGGGCGGCCGGGATGGCACATTGAGTGCTCGGCGATGGCGACGGCGATCCTGGGCGAGAGCTTCGACCTGCATGCGGGCGGCGAGGACCTGATGTTTCCCCATCACGAGAACGAGATTGCGCAGTCGGAGGCGGCCTCCGGCAAAACTTTCGCCCGGCACTGGATGCATGTGCGCTTCCTGCTGGTGGAGGGGAAGAAGATGTCGAAGTCGCTGGGGAACTTTTATACCCTGCGCGACCTGCTGCTGAAGGGGCACAAGGCGTCGGCAATCCGGTATCTGCTGCTGTCGGTGCCGTATCGCCATCAGATGAACTTTACGTTTGAGGCTCTGGCGGCGGCGACGAATGCGATCGAGCGGCTGAGGACGTTCCATCAGCGGATGCTGCGCGGCGGGTTTGCGGCGGCGGCGAATGCGGAGGTTGCGGCTGCGACGGCAAAGTCGGCGAGCGAGTTTACGGCGGCGCTGGCCAACGATCTGAATACGGCCGAGGCGGCTGCGGCGATCAGTGAGATGGTGCGGGCGGCGAACGGGGCTGCGGACGCGGGGACGCTGGGCGCGGAGAATGCGGCGGAGGTGCTGCGCGTGCTGGCGTTGTTCGACGAGATATTCGCGGTGCTGGAAGATCGCGACGAGGAGCGGACACGGGCGGCGCTGGCGTGGGCTGAGGCGGAGGGACGGATGAAAGACGCCGCGCCGGAGCTGGTAGCGAAGCTGGCGCTGAGCGATGCGGAGATTGAGGCGCTGGTGGCGGAGCGGACCGAGGCCAAGAAGGCGCGGAACTTTGCGCGGGCGGATGCGATCCGGGTGGAGCTTGCAGCGAAGGGCGTCGCGATTGAGGACTCGAAGGACGGGGTGCGGTGGAAGAGGAAGTAGAGCGATAATTTAGAGGAAGGCGGTCGCGCCTTCGCGCGATACCCCACCCTGCGGCGATAAGGCCGCCGCGAGGATGGGGCACCCGACGTCACCCAGTCGGAGCAAGTTGGGTCACTCTTCGATGGGGAGTTCCTGCATGGGGTCAGTGGGGACGGGCGCGGATTGGGTGCGGGAGATGATGACGGTGGCAACGGCGGCGACGATGAGGACGGTCCCGGCGAGCTCGGCGGGGGCGAGGCGCTCGTGGAAGAGGGCCGCGCCGATGAGCACGGCGATGACGGGATTGACGAAGGCGTAGGTGGAGACCTTGGTGATGGCGACGTGCTGCACCAGGTAGGTGTAGGCGGAGAGGCCGACGACCGTCCCGAAGACGGCGAGGAAGGCGATGGCGAGGAGTCCGCTGGTGGTCCAGCGGGCGGTCTGGAAGCAGCCTCCGGCAGTTGCGAGGGTGAGGTTGACGACCCCGGCGGAGCCGATCTGCCATGCGGTGGCGACGAAGGTGTCGGTGCGGAAGCGGAAGCGGCGGGCGAGAATGGAGCCGATGGCGAAGGAGAGCGCCGCGCCGATCAGCAGAACGAAGCCGAAGAGGCTGCGCTGGCCTGCGCCGCCGTTGGCGGAGCGATGCAGGGTGGGCCAGAGCAGGACCAGCATTCCGAGCGCGCCGAGCAGCGTGCCGAGCCATCCGCGCAGGTTGAGCCGCTCGCCGTGGGGAAGGACGGTCTCGAAGAGCGCGATGAAGATGGGGATGGTGGCAACCACCAGCGAGGCGTATCCGGAGGCGACCCTGGTCTCGGCCCAGATGAGCAGGACGTTGTTGGCGGTCATGATGAGAACGCCGACCAGGGCAAGCTGCCATGCGGTGCGCAGGGGGACGCGCAGGCTGGTTCCGCGCGCCAGGCAGATGATGCCGATCAGCACGAATGAGAAGAGCGAGCGGATGGCGCCGACCAGCGGCGGCGCAAGATTCTGGCCGGCGATGTGAATGGCGCCGTAGGTCGAGCCCCAGCAGAGATACACGCAGGCAAAGGCGATGGCGATGCGGGTTTTTTGCGAGAAGCGAACGAGCATCTGTTCTTAAGGTACTAGGTTCGAGGTTCGAGAGGTGAGATGTCGCAGGATGCCGGGATGCGTCTAAACTTTGAAGTTGGGGTGGGAGGGCGATGAAGAGGCGATATGGGGTTTGGGGCTGGGCGCTGGCATTTGCGGCGGGAGTGGCGGGGGCGGTGTGTGCGCAGAGTCCGCAGGCTGGGCAGCAATCGAATACCTCTCCAACGACAGGCACAGCGCAAACGGCGGCGGTGGGACATCGCACGCGGTTGATTCTGAAGGATGGCAGCTACCAGATCGTGATGAGCTACCAGTTGAAGGGCAAGATTGTGAGCTACACCAGCGCGGAGCGCGACGCGACCGAGGAGATACCGGCGGACCTTGTGGATTGGGACGCTACGCACCGTTGGGAGCGGCAGCATCCGGCGACGGAGAACGATGCGGGGCAGGGGCAGAATGTGGCTCCGCCACCGGCGATCGATCCCGAGTTGTTGCGGGAAGAGGCAGACCGCGCGGCGTGGACTCCGGAGGTTGCGCCGGACCTGCGGCTTCCGGAGTTGGACAGCGTGCTGGCGCTGGACTATTTCCACGGCGCGCCGGAGCTGGTGCCGCTGGTGCAGTCGGAGGGCGAGCTGAATCGGACGACGAGCCACAATATTTTGAAGATGGCGATCAATCCACGCTCGGCCTCGCACCAGATCGAGCAATTGAAGGGGGTGGAGGCGGCGGTGCAGCTGCATGTGGACACGCCAGTGATCTATCTGCGACTGGGCGACGACTCGGGGGTGATGCGGGGAGGGACTCCGCTGACGGTGGACACGCACGGTGCGGGCGGCGCGAAGGCAGACGCCAGCGGTGGAGTAAGCTCTGGCGGCTCGGCAGACAGCGGTTATGTGATGGTGCGCGCGGATGTGCGCACGGATGCGCGCGTGCTGGCCAGCTTCAACATTGGGATGTTGGGCGGACAGGCAAAGACGCAGGAGGACGTGATTGAGCTGAACAGCGAAACGTTGCCGGGCGGCCACTGGATGAAGCTGACACCGAAGCGACCGCTGGACTTCGGCGAATACGCGCTGATGGAGGTGGTATCGGAGAACGAGATCAACCTGGGGGTGTGGGACTTTGGGGTGCATCCTGTGGCACCGGAGAACCGGGATGTGATCAAGCCGGAGCCGAAGCGGCCGGTGACGCTGGAGCGGCGGGCGCCGGAGTAAGAGCTAGCGGAGCTTGGCTTCGAGGTCGCCGGCGGCCATGGTTGCGGTCTTGCCATGGTGTTTAGCGGGCTTGGCGCCGGTGAGCAGGCCGAGGCCGGCGACGGCGATATTATCGCGTGTGGTTTTGGCCTCGTACATCATGGTGTCTGCGGCGCGGATGATGGAGGGAACGCTATCTCCGTCCTCGGGGAAGGTGGCCAGTCCGAAGCTGCCGGCGAGGCTTAGGAAGAGACCCTGGCCTGTGAGGAAGGAGTGCTTTCGAAGCTGCTCCCATAGCTTGGTGGTGGCGTCGATGGCGGTCGTCTTGCCCAGGCCGGGGAGCAGAGCGACAAATTCGTCACCGCCGTAGCGGAAGCAGGAGTTTGCCGGCCCCAGGGTGCGCCGCATCAGATCGCCGACCTCGGCCAGCAGACGGCTTCCGATGAGGTGTCCGTGGGTATCGTTGACCTGCTTGAAGTGGTCGAGGTCCACGAAGAGCAGGCTGAACTGGGTGCTGTGGTCGCCCGAGGCCAGATCGATCTGTTCATCCAGCAGGGTGTAGAGGTGGCGCGCGTTGAAGAGGCCGGTGCAGTCGTCGGTGATGGTGAGCTCGTGGATCAGCTTGACCGAGCGCGCATTCTGGATTGCGATGGCGGCGTAGTCGCAGAGAATGCGCAGGAATGAGATGGAGTACTCGTTCTCCAGATCGAGCTTGGTGTTGAGGAGCTGGATGACGCCGAGAGTTTTGTTTCCCGAACGGATGGGGATGCATGCGATGGAGCGGATGCGGAGTTCGGGGTGGGCGCGCGAGAAGGCGTGCCACTGGGTGTCGAGGGAGACGTCGGGCACGACCAGGGGATTGCCGGTGGAGGCGACCCAACCTGCGACACCTTCCCCTAGCGGCACACGCAGGCCCTTGAGGCTTTGCGAGTCCTCTCCGACGGCGATGGCGTAGTAGAGGTCCTCGGCCTTCTCGTCCACCATGAGCATGGACCAGCGCTCGGGGCCGAAGAACTGTGCCATTTTCTGCATGATAATGAGCAGAATCTCTTCGAGTTCGAGGGTCTGGGTGAGGGCGCGCGCGACCTCGTGGAAGACGCGCAGATGGTCCATCTGGCGGCTTTCGATGACCTCGAAGGGGCGCTTATCTCGCAACCCAGACCTCAACACATCAATCTCCGGTGCATGAAAATGCGAAGCACGGCAAACGGATGCAATCTATTTCGGCATATCAACCGCCGATATGCACCATGTTTCTTGAAGGCTTCTCGAATCCAGGCTCGCCGATGTGATGACGGGCCTCCTTGCGCATGACAACACGCCTGATATACGAAGCGAGCGCCTGGCCGGTTCCGCCGCGTCGCATCTCCCCGTAGAGGTCGTGGTCGGACTGCGAGAAGAGGCAGGTGCGCAGGCATCCGTCGGAGGTGATGCGCAAGCGGCTGCAATGTCCGCAGAAGGGGCGGGAGACGGGCGCGATGATTCCGATCTCTCCAATGCCGTCGGCGAAGGTGAAGCGCTTGGCGGTCTCGCTGGCGGAGTTGGGCGGCAGCTCGACCAGGCCAGCGGGGACGCCGCAGGAGGGACGCCAAGCGCTGAGCCGGGCGACGATCTCGTCCATCGTCACCACGGTTTCGGGCTTCCAATTGCGCGCGTCCTCGGCGGCGGATGGCTCTTCCAGGGGCATGAATTCGATGAAGCGGACGACCACCCCGTGGCGGCGCGAGAACTCGGCGAATGGCTCAATCTGGGTGTCGTTGAATCCTCGCAGCAGGACGCAGTTGATCTTGACTGGGCCGAGGCCGGCGTCCTGTGCGGCGCGCACGCCAGCCATGACGCGTTGGAAGCTGCGCGGCACACGTGTGATGCGGGAGAAGGTCTCGGGGTCGACCGCGTCCATGCTGACAGTAACGCGGTTGAGCCCGGCGGCTGCAAGCGGCGCGGCGAGGGACTCCAGCAGATGGCCATTGGTGGTGAGCGCGATGTCGAGCGGCCTGCCAACCTGGTGCGCATCGAGACGGGTCCCATCTGCACGGAAGGCGGTGCTCATGCGGGCCAGCTCGGCGACCATCTCAACCAGGCCGGAGCGCAGCAGCGGCTCGCCGCCGGTGAGCCTCACCTTCTCGATGCCAAGCGAGACCAGCACCCGCACCATGAGCAGATAGTCGGCGATGGGAAGCTCCGTATAGGATGCTCCTTCGGCGCCAGCACGGCAGTAGACACACTTGTAGTTGCAGCGGTCGGTGACCGAGATGCGGAGGTCTGTGATGGCCCGTCCGAAGGAGTCGCTCAGGCGCGGCCCCGAGGATTCGGCGAAGGAGTGGGCCGATGCCGCAGGCGAATCCGGCAGCACCACGAAGGCGCTGGCGTCGAGTGTCGATGGAGAGAGGGAAGCGATCGGGTTCCTCCGTGAACAGTTGGATGTCTCTTGTCCGAATACGATGCGAATCCGGCTTGCGTACGGGGCAATACAATGGTGCGAAGCGGGCTGATTTCAGTATAGTAAGTTTATCGGTCGGAGAATGTGCTGATCGGGCCGGTCCTGGTTAGAACCATCGGCCATGAATGCTAAGAGATTCAATCCCTGAAGGAATTTCACCCGGGGTCGTTTGTGATGCCTACTCCCATTACCGTACAGCAATGGCTCGCTGCGCAGTTCGTGCCGTTGTTGTTGATCGGATTCTCCCTACTGATGGGCCTCGCGGTCCTGTTTGTGTCGGCGAAGAGCCGAAGTTCTTCGCTGGCTCGCGACCGTTCGGGGCACACCGAGGAAACGTTTGCGGAGGACCTGGCCGAGTATGGATACGATCCTGCTATAGCCCGCGCCACCTACCGGTACCTTCAGGGGAAGCAGAATGCGGCCCTTCCGATTGAGCCGTTGGACGACCTGGACAGCGATCTTGGCCTGGACAGCGAGGACCTAAGAGAAGCGATCCGAGAATTGCTGGCGGAGACTGGGCGGAGCTATCTGCCGGGTCTTCTCGACTCGCCGCTGGTCACGGTAGTGGACCTGGTGCGAACCATCCAGGCGTCTCCGCGGCGGGATGCGATGGTGGCCTAAGATTGGCGCTACTTGGACCGTTTAAGGGTCATCTCACCGCCGGGGAAGTCACCCTGATCGGATTTTGAGGTCAGTTTGATCTCGTCGCCGGTGGCGTTGACGGTTCCCTCATGGGTGATGGTCATGCCGTTGAAGGCAACGGTGAAGGAGATTTTGTCGCCGTCAACTTTGCCGTTGCTGATGGCCATGGCATCGCCCTGCGGCCCCTGAACCGTGCCCGTGAGCTTGGCCCCGTCCTGCTTGAAGGTGAATGAGATTTGCATGCCAGCTCCGCCATCTGGGCCTGCGAATGATCCCGTCCAGGTGCCTGAAACATCAGTGGCGGCCCTTGCAGTTATGGGTGTGAGCGCCATTATCAGCGCGGCGCAGACACAGAACAGAGTCTTCATAGGTTGATCCCTCCTGTCAATTGCACAGCTCGGTAATGATAGACGAGAGCATCGATCTGTGTCGCTGGAGCATATTTGCCCCGAAGAGCCCAGTATGGGGCAGGACCATTGGTTATTTGGCGAGGACGAGGCGCAGCATGGAGGGCGGCGGTGCGCCCTCGGGCCGCGGCTGGTCGCGGTTCTGGGGAAGCGTCTTCCAGGTCAGGCGATAGGTAACGCCGTCGGCGCGGAGGCCAGCGGAGTCTGAAGCGAATCGATCCACTAGCCCACTGGCAGACGCACCAGCAAGGTCCTCCCCTCCGTCGTCCGCGGTTGCCTCAGCAGTGAGCTTGCCCATCAATCGCATGGTCGCCGGGTCGACCTCCCAGACGCCGGAACCGTATACCTTGTGGCTGATCGCAATAGTCAGTTTGCCGCCCGAGGCGCGCAACGGCCCGATGTGGATCTCGTTGACCAGGCTGCCGCCGCCGTGGAAATCCCAGCGGTAGTTCCAGTTGCTGGACTGCTGGAGGGCCCACCGTCCACTCTGCCAGCGAGCGAAATACAGCTGCGTGTTCCCCGCGACGTCGTACTTAAGGTACGAGATTGCTAGGTTGCCGAACGCGTCGAAGCCGACGGCCTGGGTACCATTGAGAAGGCCGCCGCCTGGCGGCGAAGGGTCCACAACTAGGCCGTGTGTATCGATGGTGAGCGGCAGGGTGAGGGGAACGCCGGCCACAGTCTCCCAGTGGATGAGATCGCGGCTTCGCGCATAGCTGAGGTCGTGGTTGGTCTCGGCCATGGGCGTGTCTCGCCAAACCCAGACCTGGTGGTACCATCCATCCGGTCCCCTCACCGGATCCAACGGGTAAGCATTCATCCGCTTGCCGCCGAAGAAGAGCGGCTGGTCGGTGAGCGCATGCCACGTTTTGGTGCGCTCGTCGTAGCGATTGCGGTAGGTATCTCCCGCTCCGCTGCTTCCGCTTCGGTATTGAAATAGCAGCACACCATCCGGCGCGTACGAGAAGACCGGATAGGTAACGCTCTTCTCATGCTGCCCGGTCATGGAGGGGATGCGCTGAAGGGAGGCCGCGTCGAAGGGGCGAGTGCTTCGGAAGTAGACCAGGGGCGAAGCGTGCATGTTGCCCGAGACGTGCAGGAAGCCGTCGTGGTCGAGCGCCATCGCGATACCGTTGTGGCTGTCCCAGCCGACAATGCTGGGCAGGGTTGTGTAGCTCCACTTACGTTGACCTAGGGTCCGTTGCGCTATGGTCATGCGGCGGTCAGCAGCATAGAATGCGACAAACTGCCGATCGCCGTGGGTCAGAAGAGCAAAGCCGACGGGATGCCCGGACCAAACCGGCACTAGATCGAGCGAGCGGATGCCGGCGCGCAGGTCTGGGTTAACCGGCGCAGACGGTGTGGGCCTGGACTGACCGGATGCCGCGGTTAGGAGACCCAGGAGGATGGAGATCAGGAGCGCAACGCAGGGCCGGAGCTTCATGGCATATAAGACTAGAGCATTTTCACAGCACCGATGGCACCGGAAAACATCGCGATGTGGTTTTGGTTCCACCCCAGCGACGTGGACCTGTCGCTGGGGACCCCAGTTGAGAGAAAACAACGCAGGCTTCTTTCGATCCACGCTACACCCACTGTGATAAGGCCCTATCGCAGCGGAAGGCAGGTGATGGAAGCTGTTTTGCCGCGGCGCATCGGGTTGATGCGCTAGGAATAGGCCTTGCCTTGCGCGCGCATCCCCGTAAAATGCATCAAGGCGTCTACAGCAGAACGATTGCCCTGCGCAATCCAAAGACGAAAGGCAAGGCTTGAAGTTCCTCGCGACTGTGTTATTTCTCGTGCTCATCGTAGCCGCACTGGTGGCCTGGGCGGTCTATGTCCCCATCGGCCCAGCCGCGGGCACCAGTGACGAGGCAGCAACCTATGTTGACATCGCTCCGGGCACGAAAACCGAGGCCATCGCCACACAACTGGAAGCAGCCGGAGTGCTGCGCAGCCGCTACGTCTTCGACCTGCTGCGCATGGTGAAGGGCGGCAAGCTGATCGCCGGGGAGTACCGCTTCAACCAGCCGGCGACGGCCAGCGAGGTCTACGCGCGCATGGTTCGTGGCGATGTGTATACCCGATCTGTCACAATTCCCGAAGGCTATAACATCTTCGAGATTGCCCAGGCGGTGGAGACCGCCGGCCTCGCCTCGCGCGACGACTTCCTGGCCGCCGAACGCAGCGAAGCCTACTCTCTCATCGGCGACCTCTCGCCCAACGCGCACTCGCTTGAAGGCTTCCTCTTCCCCGACACCTACCGCTTCCCCCGCCATGCCACGCCCGCAGAGATCCTCGCCGCTATGGTCAAGCGCTTCCGCCAGGTTGCGGCCCAACTCGGAATGAAGACGCCCGCTGGTTCCCAGCAGGTGCTACAGGGCGAGATTCCGAAGGGGTACATGTCGGAGATCGCCAAGACCGTCACCCTCGCCTCGCTGGTCGAGAAGGAAGTCAACCAGGACTCCGAGCGGCCCCTCGTCGCCGGTGTCTTCGTCAACCGCTTGGCCAAGGGTATTCCGCTGGCCACCGATCCAAGCGTGGTCTACGCGGCGATGTTGGAAGGGCGATATCGCGGCGCGATCTACGCCTCCGACCTCCAGTCACCTTCGCCCTACAACACGTATCGACGCGCCGGGCTGCCTCCCGGACCGATCTGCAATCCCGGCGTCGCCGCGCTGAAGGCTGCGCTGGCACCGGCGCACACGGACTACCTCTACTTCGTCGCCGACGCCGGGGGGCACAGCCGCTTTTCGGCGACGCTGAAGGAGCACACCCAGCAGGTGGAAGCCTACCGTCGCGCCCTGCATCGGGCCATCCGCTGAGAGCTGGTGCGGAGGTGTTCCAAAGGGGCGGAAGCAATCTCTTCAGTCTGTCGCATGTAATTCATATTACAGAGTATTTTGGCAAAACAGTCCCCATCCAGACGGGCCAGCGGATATACTTAAAGTTTGTGCGTATAACGATCAAACAAGCCGTAGCCACAGGACTCCTCGCGATGACCCCGGCGTTGACCGGATGTCTGGTACATACGCACAGCGTCCCCAAAACTCATCCTCCGGCGGTGGTCCTGAACGGGACGCTTGATGAGTTGCTCAAGCAGGTGGACGAACGCTACGACGCCGTCCAGAGCATGATCCTCAGCATCCAGATGGTGGCCTGCACCGGCGGCAGCTCACAAGGCGAGGTGAAGTGTTATTCCCCCTTCAGTGGCTACATCATCATCGGCAAGCCCGAAGATATCCGGGTATTGCTGCTACTCCCCTACGTGCGCAGCAAATTCCTCGACATGGTCTCGGACGGCAAGACGTTCAAGATGCTGATTCCGCCCAAGAGCTGCGCGATTGTCGGGTCGGATGTGGTTACGAGCAGCGCGCAGAAGGGACTTTACAGTCTGCGCCCGGCAGACATCCTTGATCCGCTGCTGATCCAGGGCATGCAGCCGAACCAACTTGTCTCCCTGACCCAGGACAGCCGGACCTTTCCGGACCCCAAGAAGAGGAAAGAGCTTATCGAAGACCCGGACTATGATCTTGGATTCCTCTCCGAACCACATGGGCAGGTAGCCAGCACGCTGCGCGTGGTCCATATCAGCCGGGACAACCTGCTTCCGTGGCGGCAGGACATCTACAACGCTGACGGCAAAGTTGAAACACAGGTCTCCTATAGCAACTACAAGAAGTTCGGCGACATCGACTTTCCCACCACGATTGATATCCAGCGGCCGCTGGACGAACTGGGACTTACCATCACCATCACCAAGGCAACCTTCAACCAACCGCTTCCCGACGACCAGTTCAAGCTGGACATTCCGGAAGGAACCAATGTGACCAATATGGACGACCCAGTGAGCGCGGCTATAGCCCCGTGCGGTGCACATGGGCCGCAATCGCAGCATTGATCTGAAGCGCCAGGGACAACGCGGCCCGGCCATCCTCCACCGTAACATGGGGTTGCACGCGCCTGCGGACGGCATCCAGAAACGACTCGATCTCCAACCGCAGCGGCTCACCCGGCACGACCGGAACCTTGCACAGCGACATTCCCGGCGCAGGTTGACCGCCTGCTGTTGCAGCGCTGGCCAGCGCGACCAATTGCGCCGGAGCCAGCCCAGAGGCCGCCGTCACGTCGATCAGCAGCAGGTCCTGGCGCGCGAAGTCCAGCGAGAGGTACTGGTGGGGCTGGAAGAAGCGCATCTTACGGACGCGCTCGGTGCTGACGCGACTGGCGGTGAAGTTGGCCACGCAGCCGTTCTCGAACTCCAGCCGCACATTGGCGATGTCCACCCTGGGCGAGAGCACCGGCAGCCCCACGGCGCGCAGCTCGCGCACCGGCGAAGCCACCAGGCTCAACACAATGTCCAGGTCGTGGATCATGATATCCAGCACCACATCCACGTCCAGCGAGCGCGGGGTGAAGATGCTGAGGCGATGCACCTCGAAGAACATGGGCCGGGTAAGCAGGCCGCAGACGGCGTGGACGGCGGGGTTGAAGCGCTCCAGGTGGCCGACCTGCACGGTGCGGCCCAGGTCGCTGGCCAGGCGGATGATCTCGTCGGCCTCGGCGAGACTTGCGGCGACGGGTTTTTCGATCAGAAGATCAACGCCGGCGGCCAATAGCACGCCTGCGCACTCCGCGTGATGCACCGTGGGCACGCAGAGCGAAGCCGCATCCAGCCTGCATGCCGCGAGACACTCGTCGATGGACGCAAATCCGGGGATGCCGTACTGCGCCGTGGCGGCGGACCGAGTTGATTCACTGGGATCGACGACGGCGGCGAGTTCGACCGGCGCGCCCGCCTTCTCCAGCGCGCGGTAGATGCGCAGATGATTTCGCCCGAACGCCCCCGCGCCTACCACGGCAACGCGCAGCAGAGTTGGCAACGCACTCGCTTCGGCCACCTACTTCACCGGAGCTTCCACCGCCTGGCGGCAGCGGGCATAGAGCTCGAGCAGCTCGGTCACCTGTTCCTCGGGCTTGGCCGAGGCGGTGACGCCGAAGCCGGTGCCGGCGGCGGCCTTGGTGCCCACATGCGCCTGCGAGGCCACAAACTTCAACAGATCGAGCGCAATGTCTTCGGTGCGGCGAGCCGCGTTGATTGCTTCATTCATGCAAACCCTCTCTCATTCCAAACCCGATGTTAACGGCCAACCATGCCGCGAAGCAAATCAACGATACAACCTTCGGCCTAGCTTGCTGCTTCTAACCGTCAGAAGTAAGGAGGACCTATGACTACCATCAAGTTTTTCGCAATTGCGGCTATAGCTGCTGTGCTACTGAGCGCCGGTTCCGTGGCACCTGCCCAGATCGGAATCAGCGTTGGAGTTGGAGTGGCGCCTGTGTGCCCTTACGGGTACTTCGACTACGCTCCGTATGACTGCGCTCCGTATGGTTACTATGGGCCAGACTGGTTTGTGGGTGGGGTGTTCCTCGGGGCTGGGCCGTGGTTTCATGGGCCACACGGATTCTATGGCCATGTGGACAACCGCTACGACCCACGGAATGGCTACAGAGGGCCGCTGCCTGAGCGCGGGGCGAGACCATTCACCCACTTCCAGGGGAACGAAGCGCGTGACGGTCAAGGTCATGTAGGGAATGCCGGCCACGACGCAAGGAACGAACATAGCGCCGGATTTGCGGGAGGGGGCCGTGCTGGGGGAGGCGCACGTGCTGGGGGCGGTCGCGGCCGCTAGAAGACGATTCAATAGCAAACAAAGGCCCGCTGTAGCCCGGCGGGCCTTTGTCTCCTTCAGTTATCAAAATACCCCACCCGTTCCAGACCGGATGCTACCGGCCAGCCGTTCCGCGAAGCAAATTTTGAAAATTGGCTTGACAACACTGGGCACGGCTTGTACTCCTATTTACATAGTACTCCTAAAAAAGGAGTACATTCACAAGGAGATCGTCATGGACGAAGCAAACCTGCCCGAGCAGAACCTTCTAAACGATGTGCGCTTTCTGCGCGATGTTGTGACCAGAACGCAAAGGCCCGCGGTCAACCAGTTCTGGCCGGTCACGCTGAGTTGGGGTTGCATCATCACCTTTGGCTACCTGGTCTGCGGATTGTTGGCCAGGGCGGGCAGGGTCGCGATTCTCCCCTGGGTCTTTCCCGGCTTGATCTTTCTGGTAGCCTTTCCGCTGCACTGGTACCTGGTCAGAAAGGTACGCCATGGCATGGAGCAGGGCGGCGTGCGCCCGCGTTTCCGCAAGGATCTGATGGCATGCTGGTGCAGCCTCACTGTGATCGGCTTGCTGTGGACCGCCGGACTGGGGATCTCCGGGATAATGGCCAGCCATTGGTACCTCCTGTTCCTTATCTGGAGCTCGCTGTACTTTGTGGGCTACGTGATGAACGGCGTTCTGCTATCGGACGAGTGGCTGTGGGCGGCGGGAATCCTGCTAGCGTCGCTGGTCGCCGTCTATTTGGCCGGCACAGCCTATTACTGGCTGCTCGGACTATGGATGGGAGGGACGATGGTTCTGGCCGGCCTGATGGGGCGGCGAAATGCCCGTTGCCAGGGAGTGTAGAAATGAGCGACCTCAATCAGAAACTCGACGACATAGTTCTGTCGCGGCCGCGATTGTCCATTCTAGCGGCCCTGGTCGAAGGCGACGCGGTCGACTTCACCTTCCTGCAGAAGAACCTGGGAATCTCGGATGGCAATCTTGGCACACACCTGCGCAAGCTGGAGGCCGAGAAGTACATTCGATCGAAAAAAGTCTTTGTCAAACGCAAGCCCAAGACCTGGTTCCAGATCACCTCGGATGGCCACCGTGCGTTGGAGCGGCTGTTGCGGCAGCTTGAGGAGATTCTCACTCAGGCAAAGTGAATTCCGATCTAACCCGCCCGTACTCCGCAGAGGATCTCGTAGGGGATGGTTTGGGCGAGGCGGGCGTGGTCGTCGGCGGTGATGCCTTCGCCGAGGACAACGACCTCGTCGCCGATGCGGACGCCGGGGAGGTGGGTGACATCGACCATGGTGAGGTTCATGGAGACGCGGCCTACGATGGGCGCGCGCTGGGCTGATCCGTCGCGCATGTGCAGAATGACCCAGCCGCCGGGGCGGGTGTCTGTGCCGGAGAGCTCGCGGCGGAGGCCGTCGGCGTAGCCCACGGGAAGCAGCGCGAGGCGCATGGGGGCGGGCGCGGTGAAGGTCGCGTTGTAGCCCACGGTTTCGCCGGCGGGCAGATCGCGCAGGTCCATCACGCGCGTCTTCCAGGTCATGACGGGACGAAGCGCGGGGCGCAGCTTGGGGGGCATGGAGGCGGCATCCAGACCTTCGATGGGGACGCAGTAGCCGTAAAGCGCACAGCCGCAGCGAACCATAGCGCGAGCGCCGACGGAGCGGGCGAGATCGACCAGCCAGGGTGAGGACTGGGCAGGATTATCGACCGACGACGAGCTGCCCGCGTGGACCCATTTGGGCGTGAGGCCCTGCTGGGGCAACTGCGCGATTGCCGCCTCGAACCGGCGCTGCTGGGTCTGGGTCAGCGCGGAGTGGGCGACCTCGGCCGCGCAGAAGTGGGTCAGCACACCATCCAGCGCGAGGCCGGCGGCGGTCAGCTCGTCGAGCAGGTCCTCCAGCTCCTGGCCGGGGTGGACCCCCTGGCGCGCCATGCCGGTGTCCACCTCGACGTGGACAGCGAGGCCGGAGCCTTCCAACCAGCCCACCTGCTCCGGGGTCCAGACGACAGGCGTAAGCGCGTACTCGGCGAGCGCCTCCACGTCCTGCTGCGTGAAGCCGCACATCACCAGGATTGCGGGCTGGGCCTCAGGCGCGATGCCAGCCTCGGCGAGCGCACGCCGCGCGCGCGCACCCTCACTTGCTCCGGTGACGCCAAGCCAAGGCACCCCTGCGCGGGCAAAAGTCTGCGAACAGATTTCAACTCCGTGGCCGTAGGCGTTGGCCTTGACCACGGCCAGCACCGAAGTCTGGGGGCCGACTGCCTCAGTGATGGCACGTAAGTTTGCCGCGAGCCTCTCTTCGGAGATATCAATCCAACTGGTTGTCGTAATTGCCACCGCCGTCCCCTGTCCCCTTAGAGAAGGTCTGAAAAGTTCTCAAGATTCCCTCGGGGGTTAAAGCCCCATTGATTTTGCGGCATTTGCGGCGGGACTGAAGTCCCGCCCTTTCAAAACTTCGACTTATCCCGAGGTCCCTTAGAGATGTTCTCCTTTAGGTGTACTCCACTACCGTCCCAAACGAAATAAGGGGATTCTTCCCCTGCCGCTTCGATTGTGCACACGGCAGGGTCAGACGGACAATCGTATGCGGTGTGCAGCGATTGAGAAGCAGACTTAGAACCCAACTGCGGCGTCTGGCGCGAGATTCTCGAAGCGAGTATAGTCCGCGCGGAAGGCGAGCTCGATGCTCCCCGTTGGCCCGTTGCGCTGCTTGGCCACGATGATCTCGGCCTTACCCTTCAGGTCTTCGTTGTCGCGGTCGTAGTACTCCTCGCGATGGATGAAGGCGACGACGTCGGCGTCCTGCTCGATGGAGCCGGACTCGCGCAGGTCGCTGAGCAGGGGCTTCTTGTCTCCGGCGCGCTGCTCGCTGCCGCGGGAGAGCTGGCTGAGCGCGAGCACGGGGACGCGCATCTCCTTGGCCAGCGCCTTGAGGCCGCGCGAGATGGAGCTGACCTCCTGGGTGCGGTTCTCGAAGCCCTTCCTGCCGGAGGTGTTGATTCCGGTCATTAGCTGGAGGTAGTCGATGACGATGAGGTCGAGCTGTCCCTGCTGCTGCTTCAGGCGGCGCGCCTTGGCGCGCATCTCCGGCAGGGTGATGCCGGGTGTGTCGTCGATGAAGAGCCGGGCGTCCATCAGCCGCTCCAGCGCCTTCATCAGCTTGCCGCGGTCCTCGCGCAACATGGAGCCGGTTTGCAGCTTGCGCGATCCGACCAGTGCCTCGCTGGCCAACATGCGGCGCAGCAGGCTCTCTTTGCTCATTTCAAGGGAGAAGACGGCGACGACTTTATTGTCCTGCACGGCTGCGTTCTGCGCGATGTTGATGGCCCAGGCCGTCTTGCCCATGGAGGGCCGCGCGGCGATGATGATGAGTTCCGAGTCCTGCAGGCCACTGGTCATCTTGTCGAAGTCGGTATAGCGCGTGGCCAGGCCGGTGACCTCGCGGCCCTGCTCGTAGAGCTTGTCGATGGAGACAAAGCTGCCGGCGACGATCTCCCCGATGCCGGCGAGGCCGCGCTGGATCGCCGAGTCGGCCACATCGGCCAGTTGCGCCTCCACGTCGCCCAGCACGGTGATGGCGTCTTCGCTCTGGTCCGCCGCGCGGATGCCACCGTCGTGGAAGATGCCCATCAACTGGCGCAGAAGGCTCTTATCGCGGACGATCTGGACATAGCTCTCGATGTTGAAGTTGCGCGGGATGCCCTCGGTGAGGAAGGCCAGGTATGCGTCTCCTCCAACGGTATCCAGCTCTCTGCGGCGTTTTAGCTCATCGCGCACAGTCAGCATGTCGATCCCTTGGCCCTTGGCCATCATGTCAACAATGCAGCGAAACACTCGCTGGTGAGAGTCTAGAGAAAAATCCTCGGCCTTCAGCTTCTCGGTGGCATCACTGATGGCGACGCTGTCCAGCAGCATCGCGCCGAGAATCGCAACTTCAATATGGACTGATGCAGGCAGTCCTTCCGACGTGTTGAGTTGAGCAATCGATGCCATAATGGCTTATTCTCCGCTCCTACAAGAACTGCCGCAATATGCGCATATCCTAAATAAATGACTTTCAACAGCTTTTCCCACTCCATGGACAGGAATATTCACAGATGAGTGACAACCTCGATAAATACCTTCCGGAATTCGATGAAGACGAGATCAGAAACAAGATCTCCGGATTTACTCGCGACCAAATCATCGACATGTTGATCTATGCCTACAAAGAGAAACGGGTTATCGCAAAGAGCTGGGATGAATCGCTCAAAAAGCTTCGGCGGATCGAGGCAATTATTGTTGAGCCGTCAGGCCTCCTCAATCTGCCAGGAGTTCCCAGTGCGGACGATCTACGGCGGATGTTCGGCGATGATGAATCTTGATTTTCCTATCGAAGGAAGAAAGAGGGACACTATCATTGTGTCCCGCGCATACATCTCTATATTCCTTCGTCCGACTCCCGGTAGAATGAGCTATGCGCGTTGCGGCATTGCTGGTTGGGTTGATGTTCTGTCTGGGTGCGGTGGTGGACGCATTCCAAACCATCATCCTGCCGCGCCGTCCGACGGGGCGATTGCGCATCACGCGGCTGTTCTACATTGTGACCTGGATGCCGTGGGCGGCGGTGGCGCGACGCATCCGCAACCGCAAGCTGCGCGAGATGGCTTTCAGCACCTACGGGCCGGGCTCGCTGCTGTTTCTGCTGATGCTGTGGGCGCTGCTGCTTGTGACGGGCTTCGGGCTGCTGCTGTATGCGCTGGGCACCCCGTTCGCCGATGCGATGGCCGCGCCGACTGCGCTTGGCCGCCTGCGCACGGACCTCTACGCGAGCGGAACCACGCTGTTCACGCTGGGGCTGGGCGATGTGGTCCCACGCAGCCTGGCGGCGCGTGCGCTGATTGTCTGCGAGTCGGGCACGGGG
>Ga0326727_10014269_pt1 | contig 17360 bp, 10 predicted proteins | sample MB2enrmetagenome_FD_207643 | JGI IMG/M metagenome (GOLD analysis project Ga0326727, IMG submission 207643) | Lab enriched peat soil microbial communities from McLean, Ithaca, NY, United States - MB29MY | ecosystem: Environmental > Terrestrial > Soil > Wetlands > Peat | place: USA: New York...
AATTTCCCCCTCCATCATCCTCAGGACTGCCATGGGTACAGCTTTTCGTACCGCGGACGCAAGCTGGTTTTCGCCAGTGACCTGGAGCACGGCGATCCGGCGTTGGACGGGATTCTCCTTAAAGAAGCCCACAGTGCCGACGTCCTCATCTACGACGCGCAATTCACGCCGGAGGAATATGAGAAGCGGCGCGGCTGGGGCCACAGCACCTGGCTTCAGGCCACCGAAGTGGCGAAACAGACGGGCGCCAGAAAGCTAATCCTCTTCCATCACGATCCCTCGCATAGCGACGAAGAGCTCCAGGGCATCCTGAGCGATGCGCGGGCGCGATTCAAAGAGACTTATCTAGCCGTGGAAGGCGAGAGCCACGGAATTTGACGCAGGTTCAGTTTTTTTGAAAGCGGGCCATGCACACACTCCTCCATGCACGTTGAACTAAAATCATTGCGCGGCAGGTGATCCCAAGTGAAATCGCAGGCAACGAATCCGCATCAGGTCCACATCGTCACGCAGTCAACTAAGCCGCTCGCACTGGTGTTTACAGATATGGTGGGGTCAAGCGCGGCCAAGCGCGCCGACGCGCTGGGGCAGGATGTGAATGAGCGCGATCGCGCTTTTCTGGAGGGAATCCAGAGCAAGCATCTGCGCCTCATCCGCGATGCCATTGCCGAGCATAACGGCAACGAGATCATGACCATCGGCGACTCGTTCTTCCTTACCTTTGAAGACATTGTCGATGCCGTCCGCTGCGCCGCGGCCATCCAGCAGCGTTTGCGCGCCTATCCCATCGATACGCCCAGCGGTCCTTTGCAACTGCGCATAGGAATTCATATCGGCACCCCGGAATATTTTGAGAACAGCTGGCACGGCACAGATGTAGATACCGCCGCGCGGGCTGAATCCGCGGGCACGCCGCAACAGATCGTCCTGACCGACGCGGCGCGCGCCGCCGTCGGGCAACTGGCCGGCATCCAGTTCCGTCCGCTGGGCACCTTTGCGTTGAAGGGCGTCGGGGACGTGAAGCTGTGGGACGCGGACTACGACCAGCATGGGTTGCGGCCGTCGATCCTTGTTTCCAACGAGGCCAAGCGCAAGAGGAAGATGATTGCCACCGGTGTCTTTGCCGTGGGCGCGATGGCCATCCTGGCGTTTGCGGCGACATTTGTTTGGCAGCAATACAAGTTGAAAGAGAAGCAGCAAGCCGCGGCCAAGATTTCCGATACGGCCAAAGACTCGATCATCCTGGCCGACTTTGAGAACAAGACCGGCGATCCGGTCTTCGATACCACCCTCACCCAGGCCTTTGCCATCCAGATGGAGCAATCGCCGGTGCTGAACCTGGTGAGCCAGCAGCATATCCGGCAGAGCATGCAGTACCTGGGCAAATCGCCCAACGATCCCATCACCCCGGCCATCGCGCGCGAGATCGGCGAGCGCGAGGGGGTCAAGGCCTATCTTTCCGGCAATATCGCCAAGATCGGCAATACCTACATCATCACCGAGACGGCGCAGAATACGCGTACCGGCGACGACATCGCCAGCGAGCAGGCGCAGGCCACCGACAAGGATCACGTGATTGAGGCGGTGGGCAAGGTGGCTTCGGCCATGCGCGCGCAGCTAGGCGAGTCGCTGAGCTCGATCCAGAAGCTCGACACGCCGCTGGGCCAGGCCACCACTCCTTCGCTTGAGGCTTTCCGCGCCTACGCGCTGGGTGACGTGGAGCATGAAAAGGGCCTGGATCTGCCACAGGCCGAGGGTCACTACCGGCAGGCCATTGAACTGGATCCCAACTTCGCCATGGCCTGGGCGCGGCTGGGCGTGGTGTATTCGAACAGCGGCGAGCCGGGCAGGGCGCTGCAGGCTTACGCCAAGGCGTACGCCCTATCAAAGAACGTGAGTGAGCGGGAGCGGCTCTATATCGAAGGCCATTACTTCGGGGACGGGCTGGGTAACATCGATAAGAACATCGAGACGATGGAGCTGGGTTCAAAGACTTATCCGCTCGAGGCCACATTTCCCATCAACCTTGGGAATGCGCTGCTTGCCGCGGGCCGGGTGGAAGAAGGACTGACCGCGACGCGCAGGGCCATTGTTTTGCTTCCTGACGACGCTGTGGCCAGGGAGAATGAACTGCAAATCCTCATTCAATTGGACCGTCTCAAGGAGGCAGGGGACAGCCTGGCGGAGACGCAGCGCCTCAAGCTAGTCGACTCCACCAATCTCCTGGCCGCGGAGTATCCGTATTACTACCTGATCGGCGATAAGGCCGAAATGGATCAAACGGCCTCGAAGGTTGCGGGGCGGGAGGATGAATTTCGATTCAACCTGTCGGTGGCCTTCTTGCAGGAGTTTGCCGGCCAGTATCGGGCGGCGGAAAAAACCTGGAACCAGGCAGCCGAACAAGCTGCTCTGCAGAAGGCTCCAGACGCGCAGGCCAGCATTCTGCTGAGCCTGGTTTCGGGCAGGGCACTGGCTGGCAATTGCGAAAATGCCGCGCAGACCATCAAGAACGCGCTGGCGCTGGACAGGTCGAAGCCGACGCAGGTCCAGGGCGCACTGACGGCTGCGCTGTGCAACGATCGCGCCGACGCATTGCCGCTGATGGCGAAGATCGGCAAGGACTACTCGGAAGACACCCTCGTTCAGCAAGTGGTGGTTCCAGAGGCACGTGCAGCGCTCGCGCTGGCGGCGCACAAGCCGGATGAAGCGGTACACGATCTGGAGAGCGCGAAGGCTTTCTATCTGGTCTCAATTGAGGCGTACCTCGAGGGCCAGGCCTACCTCGATCTGCAGGACGGGCCTAACGCTATCGATGCTTTCCAGCGCGCAACGAAGTACAAGGGCAACGCGCTGGTATCTGGCCTGCAGGATTACGGCCCGGGACTGCTGGGCCTGGCGCGCACCTACACACTGAGCGGGAAGAAGATCGCCGCCAAAAAGACCTACGAAGACCTGTTTGCCGTCTGGAAGGACGCCGACCAGGATCTGCCCCAGTTGCTCGAAGCCAAGAAGGAGTACGCGGCCTTGAAGTGATGTTTTTTCGTTGCGGGAATGCAGCGGAGTTTCCTTGATAACGCTTAAAATGCGCTGCGCACGGCGAGATCCCCGATCGTTCAGCAGCACCAGCCTCCTGAATGGAGATTGCGCCTGAAATGGCCACATTGGAACAAATCGCAACAACGCCAATCACTCTGGTTTTCACCGACATGGTGGGCTCCAGCGCGGCCAAGCGCGCCGGTTCGCCTGGAGGAGACGCTGCCGCCCGCGACGGGGCCTTTCTGGATGCGGTGCAGACCCGCCATTTGCGGGTCGTCCGCGATTGCCTTGCCGCCCACAACGGCAAGGAGATCATGACCATTGGCGACGCTTTTTTTCTGACTTTCGACAGCCCGCAGGATGCGTTGTTTTGTTGTGCCGAGATTCAGATGCGGCTCAAGACCGCGCCTATCATGACCGCCAGCGGCCCGCTCAAACTGCGCATCGGCATTCATGTGGGCACGCCCAAGTTCTTTGAGAACAGCTGGCACGGCACCGACGTGGACATTGCCGCGCGCGCCGAGTCAGCTGGATCCGGCGAACAGATCGTCGTGACGGAGGCCGCACGGCGGCAGCTCGGCGACTTGCCGGGCATCCCGCTCAGGCCGCTGGGCACCTTCTCACTGAAAGGCGTCGGCAACGTCAAGCTCTGGGACGCGGACTACGATCAGCACGGTCTGCGCAGGCCGGAGATTCTCTCGAAGGAGCAGGTGCGCCGCGGCGGCCTGCTGCAAATGCTGCGGCGCACGGGTTACGTCGTACTGGCGGCCGCGCTGGTCATCGGCGGCTTTTACATCTACAAGCATCGCCAGGGCAACCAGATTACGGAGAAGGACAAGCTGATCCTGGCCGACTTCGACAACAAGACCGGCGACCCGGTGTTTGACTCCACACTGAAAGAGGCGCTTTCAATCCAACTGGAGCAGTCGCCATTTCTGCAACTGGTCGGCGACCAGGAACTGCACGCGGACCTGCGCTATCTGAATCAGCCCACAGAACAGCGCATCACACCGGAGCTGGCGCGCGAGATCGGGCAGCGGGAAGGCATCAAGGCCTACATTGCCGCGTCGATCGCCAGCCTGGGGAATTCTTACGTGGTCTCAGTGGACGCCATCAACTGTGCTACCGGCGACCCGATCGCCCGCGCCCAGGCGGAGGCCACGAGCAAGAACCAGGTGCTCACCGCCGTCTCCACCGCCGCAACCACGCTGCGCAGCAAGCTGGGTGAGTCGCTGGCCTCGGTGCAAAAGCTCAGCACCCCGTTCATGGATGTGACCACATCGTCTCTCGACGCCTTCCATGCCTACTCGCTGGGCGAGGACGCGCACCGCCGGTCGGCCGACCCGGAGGCCATGGTCTTCTATAAACAGGCCATCGAGCTCGATCCGAGTTTTGCCATGGCCTACGCGCGGCTGGGGGTGGTTTACGGAAACTCGGGCCAGATTGCCAAGCAGTACGCAGCGTTAACCAAGGCATATGAACTTCGCCAGCATGCCACGGAGCGCGAGCGGCTGTACATTTCGGCGCAGTATGCCAACAGCCGCGGAGATCTTCCTGGAGGCATCGCTGCCTACAAGAGCCTGCTTGGCGCCTATCCACATGACCCCGCCGGTCTGAACAACCTGGCCATCGAATATACGTCCATAGGCGACCAGGTGCAGGCGGCGAGCTACTTCAAACAGGTCGTGGACAGCGCAAAATGGGACGTTGCGGCAGTCGACAATCTAGCCGCTACGCTGCTCACGATCGATAATCCGACCGAGGCGAAGAAGTACATCGACTCGAGCGCGGCCGTCTCCAGCGGCACGGACACGCCCTTGCTGGTGAACCAGGCGGTCTATGCCTTCGAGACTGGGGATTCTTCCTGGAAGCGCTCTGCGCTTGCGGATAACAGCCGTCCGGATGGCTTTGAGCTGGATCAGGCCCTCAGCGACCTGAATTACATGCAGGGGTCGCTTGGCGAGGGCAGGGCCGCGGCCGAGCACGGAGCCCGGTATGCCGTGGAAGTGAAGGCTCCCGATGCGGCAGGGAATATTCTTTCCACCGCCGCCTTGTTTGAGGCGCAGTACGGGGAGTGTTCGCAGGTTCCGGCCATCGCAAAGAAAGCACTGAGCTACGACGCCTCGATCCAGACGCTGCCGGGAGTGGCGCTCTCCCTGGCGATGTGCGGACAGGGCGCAGCTGAGTTCGCCGCCCTGCGCAAGCTGGCCAGCGCCGCGCCCGACAATACGCTGCTCAATCTTGTGTATGTGCCCGAAGTGGAAGCGGCAATGGCTCTCGAGCAGCATCGGCCGCAGGCCGTCGCCGACATGCTGGAGAGCGCCCATCCCTATACGCTGGCGTCGATCGCGCCCATCCTGGAGACGGAAGCGAATCTGGCTCTGCATCGCCCCGCGGAGGCGCTGACAGCGGCTCAGCCGGCGCTCAAGTACCGGTACTACGAAACCCAATCGGGACCGAACGGGCAAATGCCGAGCTACGGAATGGCCATGCTGTTGGCGGCGCGCGCACAAGCCATGGAGGGCGACAAGGCCGGCGCCACGGCGACTTACCAGAAAGTGATCGATGTGTGGAAGAACGCCGACGCCGGGTTCAAGCCGCTGGCAGACGCCAAGAAGGAACTTGCGGCGCTAAAGTAGGCGCATCCTCAAGTCTTTTCCGCATCGGCATTTAGAATTGGCAACGTCTCAGAATCAAAAAGAGGACAAAAAGTCCAAGATGGAAACGGTTCCGCAAGTAGCCAGCACGCCCATTACCCTGGTCTTTACCGACATGGTCGGCTCCAGCGCCGCCAAGCGCGCCGCATCGCTGGGCGCGGATGAAAGCGCACGCGACCGGGCCTATCTCGAAGGGATCCAGTCTAAGTACCTCCGCCTGATCCGCACCACCCTTGCCGAGCACAACGGCAAGGAGATCATGACCATCGGCGACTCGTTTTTCCTCACCTTTGAGGAATCCCGGGATGCGCTTCTGTATTGCTGCGAGGTTCAGATGCGGTTGAAGAGTTCGCCCATCATGACCGCCAGCGGACCGCTCAAGCTACGTATTGGCATCCACGTGGGCAAGCCCGAATTCTTTGAGAACAGCTGGCACGGCACGGACGTCGATATCGCTGCCCGCGCGGAATCGGCAGGCTCCGCCGAGCAGATTGTTGTTACCGACGCGGCCCGGCGCGATCTCGGCGAACTGCCGGGCATTCAGCTTCGCCCTCTGGGCACCTTCGCCCTCAAGGGCGTGGGCAACGTCAAGCTCTGGGATGCTGACTACGACGAGCACGGCCTGCGCAAACCGCAGATCCTCTCACAGGAACAGATCCGCCGCAACGGCCTGCTGAAGCTGGCGCGGCAGGCTGGGTACGGCGTGCTGGCCGCCGGCATCCTTGCCGGAGCTTACTTCCTCTACCAGCATCGCCAGCGCAACAAGATCACGGAGAAAGACCGGCTCATCCTGGCCGACTTCGACAACAAGACCGGCGACCCGGTCTTCGACGTTACGCTGCGCCAGGCGCTTTCCATCCAGCTGGCGCAGTCGCCGTTTCTTCAACTGGTGGGCGACGACGAGATGCATGCCGACCTGCGCTATCTGAACCAGAACACAGAGCAGCGCATCACCCCGGCGCTGGCACGCGAGATAGGCCAGCGGGAGGGCATGAAGGCCTACATCGCTGCCTCCATCGCCAACCTGGGCAGCACCTATATCATCAGCGCGAATGCGGTCAATTGCGCCACCGGCGAGCCCATCGCCAGCACCCAGGCCGAGGCGCAGGACAAGAATCACGTGCTGCAGGCGGTCTCCACCGTGGCCGCGGACCTGCGCACCAAGCTGGGAGAATCGCTGGCTTCGGTGAAGAAGCTCAACACTCCCTTCGAGGGCGACGTGACTACCGCTTCGCTGGAGGCTTTTCATGCCTATGCGCTGGGCGACGAAGCCCATGTGAAAGACAACAATAATTCCCAGGCGCTCGAGTTCTACAAGCGGGCTGTGGAGCTCGATCCGAACTTCGCCATGGCCTACGCGCGCACGGGCGTAATGTACCTCAACCTTGGCCGGATGCCCGAAGCCTTGGAACAGATGAGCAAGGCATACGCCCTGCGCGAGCGCGTGACGGAACGCGAACGGCTCTATATCGAAGGGGAATACGCGCAGGGCAGAGGGGATGTCCCCGCCACGCTGCGGGCGTGGCAGAGCCTGCTCGAGGACTATCCAAAAGACACCGACGCACTGGTCGACATGGGTTTTGCCTACACGCAAATAGGCGACATCGAGAAGTCGGTGTTTTATACAAAGCAGGATGTGGAGATCGAGCCCGCGGACAGCGTAGGTCTCTCCAACATCGCCCTCGACCTGCTCGCGATCGACAACTCGGCGGAGGCCAGGAAGTACATTGACCAAATGTCCGCCGCCACCGCCGGCAACGAATCGTTCAAATTGGTCGCTCATGCGCAGTACGCCTTTGAAAACGGGGATAATTCATGGAAGTCGGATGCGCTGGCCGGCGCGACCCTCTCCAATGCTTATCAGGTCGAGCAAGCCGTCAGCGGTCTCTTTTACATGCAGGGGTCCTTGTCGGCGGGCCGCGCCGCCGCCGAGCGGGGAGCGGAGAACGCCCTGGCCGGCAAGGCCCCCGACGCGGCGGGCAGCATCCTTGCCATGGCTGCGCTGTTTGAGGCGCAGTACGGCGAGTGTGCGCAGGTCCCGGCGCTGGCCCAGAAGGCCCTGGCCACTGACCGCTCCATCGCCACGCTGCCCGGTGCGTCCCTTGCGCTGGCGTTCTGCGGGCAGGGCAAGCCCCAGTTGCCTGCGTTACACAAACTGGTCGAGCAGTGGCCGGACAACACCGTGCTCAATGCCATGTTCATGCCGGCGGTGGATGCGGCTATTGCCTTGCATGAAAACCGGGCCGCGGAGGTTTCAAACCTGGTCGAGAAGGCGCGCCCCTATCCGCTGGTCTCGACTGCTCCCATTCTCGAAGCCGAGGCCCAGTTGGCCCTGCATCACCCTGCCGAGGCCCAGCAAGTGCTGCAGCCCGTGCTCAAATACCGCTATAACGAGTTCCTTTCGGTTGGCCAAAGCCCCAGCTACGGCATGGCCCAGTTGCTGACTGCCCGCGCCCAGGCCATGGCCGGCGACAAGACGGACGCGATTGCGAGCTACCAGAAGGCTATGGAAGTCTGGAAGAACGCCGACGCCGGATTCAAGCCGCTGGCGGAGGCGAACCAGGAGCTGGCCGCGTTGAAATGAGGCCGGGTCCGCAACGAAAATCGGGCGTCAAGAAACGCGCACGGCAACCACAGTCATATCGTCGTACTGCTCTGCTCCGGCGGCAAAGTTGTCGACTGCGGCGCAGAGCAGTTCCGGCACCTGTTCGACCGGCGCCTCGCGATTCGAGAGCAGCACCATGTCGACCTCGACCTCTTCCCAGAAGTCGCCATCCTGGTTGCACGCCTCAACAATGCCGTCGGAGACGACGACCAGCGTGTCGCCCGGCGCAAGGCTGGCGATGTTCTGCTCATAGGTGATGTTTTGCAGCAGAGCCACGGGAAAGCCGCCGCCGGGCAGCCGCTCAAGAGAGCCATCGGCGTGCAGCAGCAGGGGCGCCACGTGACCCGCGTTGACATAGGCGAGGGTTGAGCGGTCCGCTGAGATAACGCCGCAGAAAAGGGTCGAATAGCGGTCCGGCGTCGAGGCCCGGTTGAGCGTGTCGTTGAGCGCGGCCACCACCGCCGCCAGGTCGTTTGGTTCGCGCTGCAGCAAGCTGCGCAGCAGCGTCTGGATGCTGGCCATCATCACGGCGGCTGGAATCCCCTTGCCGGATACGTCGCCAAGCGTCAGGGCGAACTTGCCGTCCGCGAGCGGCACCAGGTCGTAGTAATCGCCGCCGATGGAGCGGGCGGGCCGGCAGAACCCCACGCACTCCAGCCGGTCAACGCCGGTGGGACGGTCGGGCAACATGTGCATCTGCACGTCGTGGGCCAGGGCCAACTCGTGTTTCATCAGGCGCGCGCCCTCGGCCTCCTGGCGCAGCCGCTCGCTGTCGATGGCGCTGGCCGCAAAGTGGGCCAGCAAGCCCAGCAGGCCGGCGTCGGTGTCGGTAAATCCGGAGGGCTTGTTGAGCAACTGCAAGGCCCCGATCACTTTGCCTTCCGCATGCAACGGCACGCACAGGACCTGCTCGGTGTGGTAGCCGCTCTTTGAGTCCACGCGCCGCAGCAGGCGCGCCTCCTTGGCGGCATCGTTGACCAGCAGGACCTTATTCTCGAGGATGCAGGCGCCGATGAGCCCCTGGCCCATGGGAATGCGCAGCGGCGCAACGCCGTGGGCTACCTTGGTCCAGAGCTCGTTCTTCGCTTCGTCGATGAGCCACAGGCTGCAACGGTCGGCCCCGATCAGGTCGCGGGCAAAGTCGGCGTTCAGGCGCACCAGCTCTTCAATCTGCTGGACGCGGCTGATGCGGGCGGCGTGTTCAAAAATCGCCCGGATAATCCCCTCGGCGCTGTTGCTGACCTCTGTGAGTATCGAACTCATGAGTAAACCATCCCTATGGCAGTTTAACGAACAGCGCCGGAGGCTGCCAGGATTCTGCGTCCGAGCCGCCGAGTCGCATCATCCAGGCGGCCAGCGCCTGCTGGTCGGGAGTGCCCGCGGCATGGGCGGCATAGACGTTGCGGCGCTCCTGGCTGGCGCGGTTCTGGCTGATCTTGAACTTGCCCTCAACGCGCGCAATGGGGATGCGGAAACCCATGATGCCGGCCAGCATGGTGCGCCGGAAGCCCTCCGGCATGGTGTTCCAGCGCTCGGCATACGCCGGTTCGTGGATCTGGATCAGGCCTTTCACCAGCGCATCCTTGGCGGCCTCGTCTTCAACCAGTTGCAGCGTTCCGTAGGCATGGATCGCGATGTAATTCCAGGTGGGTACCGAGAGCTCTTCGACATAGAGCGAGGGCGAGACGTAGCTGTGCGGGCCGGAGAAGACGACCAGCGTCTCGCGGCCGGCGAGCGTCTGCCAGTGGCGATTGGCGCGGGCAAAGTGGCCCTCGATGAGGCCGTGCTCGCCTTCGTCCTTGACGATGAGCGGCAAATGTGTGGCGACGGGAGATGTGCCGGTCTCCGCGCAGGGCGGCCCATAGAGAATGGCGAAGGAATAGGCCTGCATGGCTTCGATGAGAATGCCGCGGTCGGCGACCTGGTTGAATTTGGGCGAATACATGGCGTCCCCTCGAACGGCGCTATTGAGGTTGGCGGTTTCCCACCCTTTTCACAAGGAACGTGAAAAGGATGCGGCACCCAGACCTTGTGGAACGGCCTGCGAAAAACGGCAGGGCCTACTGAATGCGTTCGAAGCGGAAACCCGCTTCGCGGATGGCGTGGCTGATGGAGGTGATGTGGGTCTTGCCGCGCGTCTCCAGCGTTACATCGATCACCGTTTCACCCAGGCTGACTCCATAGTAAGCGCGGTTGTGGAGGGTTTCGACAATATTGGCGCGCTCGCGGGCCAGTATTTCCGTAAGGCTGAGCAGTGCGCCGGGGCGGTCCTGGAGATAGACGCGCACGCGCAGCAGGCGGCCGTCCTTGACCAGGCCGCGCTCGATGATCTTGGCCAGCAGCGAAACGTCGATGTTGCCGCCGCAGACCATGACCACGGTGCGGCGATGGCGCAGGTTGGTCTTGGACTGCACCACCGCGGCCAGAGCGGCTGCGCCGGCGCCCTCGGCCAGGGTCTTCTCCTGCTCCAGCAGCATGAGGATGGCGCTGGCGATCTCCTCGTCGTCCACGGTGACGATCTCATCGACGTAGCGGGAGACCAGGGGCAGCGTCAGGTCGCCGGCGCGGCGGACGGCGATGCCGTCTGCAATGGTAGCCTCGGCGGCGATGGTGACCGGTGCGCCGGCCTCGCGCGCGCGCAGCATGGAGGGCAGCTTTTCCGGCTCGACGCCGATCACGCGGATCTTGGGATGCGTCTCCTTGAGCGCGCAGGCGATGCCGCTGATGAGCCCGCCGCCGCCGATGGGCACAACGACGGCTTCGAGATCGGGCACCTGCTCCAGCAGCTCAAGGCCGATGGTGCCCTGGCCGGAGATCACCTCCGGGTCGTCGAAGGGGTGAATGAAGGTGCGGCCGTCTATGAGGCGGCGGCGCAGAGCCTCTTCGCAGGCCTCGTCGTAGCTGGCGCCGAAGAGAATCACTTCGGCCCCGTAGGCGCGCGTGCTGGCCACCTTGATCTGCGGCGTGGCCAGCGGCATCACGATCTGCGCGCGAATGCTGCGGGCTGCCGCGTGAAAGGCGACTCCCTGGGCATGATTGCCGGCGCTGGCCGCGATCACGCCGCGATCGCGCTCCGTCTTGCTCAGCGTAAGCAGCTTGTTCAGCGCGCCGCGCTCCTTGAAGGAGCCGGTGCGCTGCAGATTTTCGAGCTTCAGGTGCACGGGCAGGCCGGTCAGCTCGGAGAGATGATGCGACAAATGGCAGGGCGACACGTGAATCGCCTCGCCGATGCGCGCGCGCGCCGCCTGGATGCTGGTCAGACTTACGGATTCCAAGTGCAATTCTCCTCATCACGAAACGAACAATGCCCAAAAACTCAAAGGCCACCAGCCGCGTTTGCGGGAGGTGGCCTGTTTTGCTGCTCAATTCAAAGAAACTGTTTCGTCAGGCTGTTCCCGCGCGTCAGTTGGAGCCGGTAATTCGAATGGCGGGAAGCGAGACAACGCCAGGCAGGGTTGCGCAGAGACACGAATTGGCGCTGATCGGGTGCATGGCGTTAAAGGAAGTAGAGCAGAGGCGCGCGGGGCGAGTCAAGGGAACCAGCCGCGAGTATCGTTCTGGATCTTCAAAACTCAGAAGATATCAGCCAGTTTCGCGAATGAATCGAGTTCGAGCAGGTGCTGACCCTCGGGCGCGGCGTCGACCGTCGCGTGTTCCAGCACCCAGGTGTCTTTGTGGAAGAGAAACACGGCGTGCAGGCCGGCAGCGAGAGCGGGGTTGATGTCGCTCCTGGGGCTGTTGCCGATCATCCAGCTGGTATGGGGTGTGAGCTCGTGGCGGGCAATGACATCGCGATAAGTGGCCGGGTCTTTCTCCTTGACGATCACGACGGCGGTGAAGTGGCGTGCGAGGCCGGAGCGGGCCAGCTTATCGGCCTGTTCGGCGTGGTTGCCCTTGGTCATGAGGATAAGCCGGTGGCGCGTGGCTAACTCGGCCAGTGTCTCCGCCACGCCGGGGAGTAACTCGATCTCCTGCTCGGCGATGCTGCGGGCAAAGCCCAGAATGCGCTGCGCCTTGTCTTCGGTCACCGGCTCGGGGCTGAGCCGCTCAAAGCAGGTGACCAGCGAGCGGGTAAAGCTGGTGAGGCCATAGCCGTGGGCGAGGATGGTCTCGCGCTCTACCGCATTCAGGGCCTGGCGCACCTCGGCAGGCGAGTATTCGTAGTGGTTCAGGTAGCTGATGAAGGCAGCGATGGCGCGCTCGAAATAGACGTTATTCTCCCACAGCGTGTCGTCGGCGTCGATGAGCAGCGTCTGGCCTGGAGGGAATTGCGGCATGGGTTTTATGGTATCGAACCGGGCCTCCTGTTAGTGCTCTCCCAGGGATCAGAGGCGAGACCTGGGGCACCCGGCCCCTGGACTGGAGGTTGGCGGTCGCGGTTGTTCTCGAATAAATATCGTGGTACGATATGATTGCGATGACAACGGCAATGCAGTTTACGATCCACGAATATCAAATGCTGGCCGAATTCCGCTACCAGATTCGCCTGTTCCTTCGGTTCAGCGAAGATCAGGCGCGCGCCAGCTCGATCGAGCCGCAACAGCATCAGCTCCTGCTGGTCGTCAAGAGCCTGCCTCGCGATGCGAGGCCCACAATCGGCGAAATCGCGTCACGGATGCTGATCCGCCATCACAGCGCCGTGGAACTGGTGAACCGGCTGGAGGAGCATGGCGCGGTGGAGCGCAAACACGCGGACACGGATCGGCGCGAGGTTCTGGTCAGGCTCACGAAGAAGGGGGAAACTCTGTTGCACAGTTTGTCTGTGGCGCACCACGAGGAATTGCGGACGAGAGGCCCAGAATTGATGCGAGCGTTGAAGAGAGTGTTGGGAGAAGCATGAAGCTCTCACCGGAACTCAGAAAGCTAGGCGACTTTACAACCACGACCCGTGTGCTGCCGATTGCGGCGATGGCCATGGTTATCGGCGTAATTGGCGCATATGTTGCACTGGGTCTTTTGCGACTGATCGGGTTTTTCACGAACCTGTTCTACTTCCAGCGCATTGGAACCGCGATGGTGTCGCCAGCGGGCAATCATATGGGCTGGTGGGCTCTGCTGGTGCCTGTGAGCGGGGGCGTGATTATCGGCCTGATGGCGCGGTACGGCTCAGAGCGGATTCGAGGGCACGGGATTCCGGAAGCAATCGAATCCATTTTAATCGGGAGCAGCAAAGTGCAGCCGCGGCTGGCCATTTTGAAGCCGCTGTCGGCGGCGCTGTCGATTGGAACCGGGGGCCCCTTCGGCGCGGAAGGTCCGATTATCATGACCGGCGGCGCAATCGGTTCGATGATTGCGCAGCTTTTCCATCTGACCAGCGCAGAGCGAAAGACGCTTCTGGTGGCGGGGGCGGCGGCAGGCATGTCCGCGACATTCGCAGCGCCACTTTCGGCAATTCTACTTGCCGTCGAGTTGCTGCTCTTCGAGTGGAAGCCGCGGAGCCTGATTCCCGTGGCGCTGGCCAGCGCCACCGCGGGGGCTGCACGGCGCTATATCATCGGACTGGGCCCGCTGTTTCCCACGCCGCCGCATCCCGTATTTATCGGGCCCGCCGGACTGCTGGGCTGCGTCATCTGCGGAATTCTGGCCGGCGCGCTTTCCGCATTGCTGACCGGAGCTGTCTACGCTGCAGAGGACGCATTCGCCAGGCTGCCCATTCACTGGATGTGGTGGCCCGCCATCGGGGGCCTGGCGATCGGCCTCGGCGGCATGATCTTTCCGCGGGCCCTCGGCGTAGGCTACGACACCATCGGATTGCTGCTTCAGGGTAGCGGGGCAATTGGGCTGCTGCTGGGCATTCTGCTGGTGAAGTCCGCCATCTGGTCGATCTCGCTGGGATCCGGAACGTCGGGTGGCGTCCTTGCGCCCCTGTTGATGATGGGCGGTGCGCTGGGCGGTCTCGAAGCCTTGTTTCTTCCCGCGGCCGGCCCCGGCTTCTGGCCGCTCGTGAGCATGGGAGCGATTCTTGCCGGCACCATGCGCTCACCATTCACCGGAATCGTCTTCGCGATCGAACTGACGCACGATATCAACATGATCCTGCCCTTGATTGTCGCCGCCGCAATTGCACACACGTTTACCGTGCTGGTGCTGAGAAGGTCAATTCTTACCGAGAAGGTAGCGCGCCGCGGGTTTCATCTCAGCCGCGAGTACAGCGTGGATCCCCTGGAGGCGCTGTTCGTCCGCGAGGTGATGCGTACCCGGCTCATCGCCTTGGAGGCGAACGGCACACTCGACGAGGCGCGGATCCTATTGAGGAACGGGCATCCCTCTCGGGGGCAGCACCTTTATCCTGTCATCGGCGCAGATCGGCGTCTTCGCGGGGTGATCACGCGCAAGGATCTGGCAGATCAATGCGGCGAAGGGAGACTGATTTCCGACGTTGCGCGCCCCGATCCCGTTGTAGCGATTGCGGACGAGCCGCTGCGCACTGTTGTGTACCGCATGGCGGAGACGGGCTACACGCGAATGCCCGTGGTCGAAAACAGCGAAGAGCGCGTGGTTGTAGGGATGGTTTCGCTCCAAGACCTGCTGCACGCGCGGGTCCGCAACCTCGCCGAGGAGCGCAAACGCGAGCGTGTTCTACGCACTCGATTTACGCTGAACAGCGCCAAGGATGAGAGTCCGGCGACAGACTGAGAGCGGAGGATAGGGAACGGGGAGTGGAGGAACTCGGAATTGGGATTCACTTTTCGGGGTAAACCCCGGGCGGTACCGGATTGCCGGCTTTACCGTTGGTCTTCTTTGCGCGGATGCGGAGTTGGGGCGCCTGGCACCGGGGCTACTTTGACGGTTCCGGCAACGTGTACTCAAACTCGTACGAGTGCTTGCCGTTGGCAATGATGATCTTCATTGTGCCGACGATGCCGGCGAGATCGCCGGCGCCGGAGCCTGGCACGACGACTACGTTCAGGTTGAATTTGCCGCCATCCATGGCGCCGAAGTGCTGCAATGCAAACGAGCCGCTGTGGCCATGCAGGGTTCCGGTCACCTGCTCGATGGCGACGTAGCCCGCAGTGCCCTTGGCCTGGCTGCCAGCGCCCAGCATTTCGCCCTTGCTGACGCCCTCGAGATCGCCATGGAATTGCTTGTCGATACCGTAGCGGCCGATGGCTGTGCCGGCCGTCGCGTCATCCGCGGGCAACGGCGTCGTCTTCACCTCGAACGTTCCTGTTGCGTGCCGGGTCAAGACTGGTTCCTTTTGAGCTGGTTTTGACGATGGCGCCTGGGTGTGTCCCAGGAGCGCGGCGCCCAGGCAGGCACAAAGACCAATGCTCGCGAGACCATGGCGAACACTCATGCGCGCTCCTGTCTCCGCTCTACTTTCCTGCCTGTTTCGCCAGCCACTCCTTCAAATGCGGCTCCTGTAGCGAGCGCAGTTCGATGCAACCGTCGATGCGCTCGATGGCATGCTTCAGGGCCAGTTCAGAACCGGGCACCTTGTGCGCGGCGAAGAAGCTTTTCACGTCTTCGCGGCCGGCTTCGGAGCAGAAACCGCTGGTGGAACCGACCAGCATGGAACCCAGCGAGCCCACTCCAGGGGCGATCTGGGGCTGTATCTGATCCCAGTGGCTCTTGATGTAGTTCCAGGCCAGGTCGCGGGTCTCGTCGGTGCCCAGGGCAATGGCGAACTGGATGGCCGCATCCTGGTTGCGAACCTTGCCCGAGGCGGCATAGTCCAGCGAGCGCGCAGCCAGCGCGGGGTCCTGGAACTGGGCCAGCAGCCGCAGCGCGCCCTCCTGAAACTCGGGATTGTTGGTGGTCTCGTAGATGTGCTGCAGCGCGTCGAAGAGCGCGGCGTCGCCGTTGCGCGCGGAGATGTAGGCCGCCGTCTGCCCCAGCGTGGGTTCGACAGAGGTAGGATCGGCCATGAATTTCTGGGCGATCTGGCGCGCCTGGGCGAGCACGGCAGGGTCTTTGCCGTAGTAACCCAGCACCTCAAAGAGCGCGGAGCGCAGCTCACGCGTGTTGGCTGAGTCGCTCTCCGCCGGCGGCGCGATTTTAGCGTACTCCGGCGCAAAGGTGCCGCGTACCCATTCGGCAAGCGCGTCCCTCTCTTCCGGAGTGGCCGCGATGCGCTCGTACGCGGTGTCGACGCCGTCCAAAGCGGCATTGACAACTTTTGCGCTGGGGTCGGCTTTGACGGCGGTCACCAGATTGAGATAGTCGCCGACGGTCGCCGTGTTGGCGCGCACCTGCGCCCATTCGTCGCCGATCAGGCTGATGCGCTCCGCGGGTGTCAGGCTGGTCTCTACGCCGGCCACCAGCGCGGCGTACACGTCAGCAGGGTATTGGCTGTGGTAGTATCCTTTGCCGCCGGCGTTGGCGAAGAACAGCGAACTCGAAGGCGCCTTCAGTGTCGATTGTTCCGGGGCGAGCACCTCGCATCGTTCGCCGTCCTTGCCAGTCTTGAAGCAGACGGGAAGAGTCCATTTCTGGGCCGGGTCGGGCTTGATGCTGGGGCTCATGAAGAAGCGGTGCTGCGTCACTGAAACCTTGCCGCCGCCCGGCTCGCCAAAGGTTAACAGCGGCTCGCCCGGCTGGACCACCAGGCTCTCCATGATCTTGTCCACGGGCTTGTGGCTGGTAGCCGTCTGCGCGCCCCAGAAGTCCTCGGCGGTGGCGTTGGCATAGAGATGAGCAGAGAGATACGCGTGCACTCCCTTGCGAAAGGTCTCCGTGCCCAGATAATTCTCCATGCTCAGCAGAACATCGCTTGCCTTGCCGTAGGCGATGCCGTCGAACATCTCGTTGATCTCCTCCGGCGTATCGGCCTTGGCGCGGATGGGGCGCGTGGTGGGCTGCGCGTCCAGGTTAAGCACGCTGTTCATTTCGGAGATCACCGACTGGTCGATGTTCCATTCCGGATGCATGGCGGCCACCGGCTTAACTTCCATCCACGTGGCGAAGCCTTCGTTGAGCCAGATATTGTCCCACCACTGCATGGTTACCAGGTCGCCGAACCACTGGTGGGCCATCTCGTGAGCGATGGTTTCGGCCACTCCCTCTTTGGTTCCCACAGAGGCGGTCTTCTCATCGACGAGCAGGGCGGTCTCGCGGAAGGT